>ENA-OSEO01001866-OSEO01001866.1-sediment-metagenome-genome-assembly--contig:-NODE-1866-length-34123-cov-6.616020_pt1 | contig 34123 bp, 34 predicted proteins | sample MGYA00237883_ERZ534232 | MGnify/ENA metagenome assembly ERZ534232 | reverse complement strand
AGCCGGTTTCAGGGATGTTCGCATATATACGGACGGCAATGATCTTGCAGCCGAATTTGAAAATACGAAATATTTATCCAATCAGAAAGCGGCCGGCCGGGTCCTGCGCATCCTGCTGTATCATTCCCCGGCCGACACCCGCAGCCTGATCGTTATCCTCAAGCGACGCGGCCTCCCCTTCCTGAAGGTGGCGGTAAAGCCCGATCACCTGGACCATTACCTTCTGGGAAAGATATCCGAAGATACGTTCACCGATCTTCTCACCATTGAAGCATTCGATGGAAAAGAAGCGGCCGCCGGCAAGGAAGTCATCGGGGCGGATGATAAAAAGGATTTCCGCTACCTCTTCGGCATCAAGCCCATGCTGCAGACCTATTTGAACGATCCTTCCGGCGTTTTCAAAGCCCGGGTCGGCATCGAGCCCTACCTGGTTGCCGCTCCCTGGCAGGGGGGGGCCGCCATTGCCCATTACAACATACCCTTCTATTCCGATATCGAGTCCAGCAACCCGCCGCTGCCGGATGCGGTGCGCAGCGACTCCTGGCTCTATCTGGACGACGATCCCTCCCTTGACCGCCTGATGATGGACCAGAGCCTCCGGCTTTCAAAAATGACTTTTGCCCGGCTGAGCGCCGGATACCTGGAAACCATGTATGCCGGCGCCGGTGGGGAGATCCTGACCTTTCTGGGCGACGGCAGCCTGGCCGTGGGTATTGAAGGGGACTGGGTTCGGAAACGCAAACCCGGCAGCACCCTGGATCTGCTGGATCTGACCGCCCACACGCTTCTCGGCAATATTTTTTACAAGGTCCCGGGCATTCAAACCACCTTCCAGGTTCAGTACGGCCGTTTTCTGGCCGGCGATGTCGGCTGGCGCTTCCAGGTGGGCCGGGACTTTGCATCCGGCCTGACGGTGGGATTCTGGTACAGTCTCACGGATACCGATGACCTTCCCGGAGATTTCAACAGGGACTATCATGACAAGGGAATTTTTGTGCATCTGCCCGCCCGGATGTTTACCAATTATGAAACCAACACCAAATACCGGTATTCCATCTCCCCCTGGACCCGGGATGTCGCCGCCACCGTCAATCACTGGAAAAACCTGTTCGATCTCGGCGCCGACCTGATGCCGGGCGACTTTAAAAGGACTCCCGGCGACATCAAAAAATAATTTTTAAAGATTAAAAAAAAAGCTTGCATTTTATAAAGAAAGTAATAAGGTAATGGTAAATAAAAATTAGATTCACGCAGGCAACATTAACGAAATCTACGAAACGGTATGAGGTGCACGCATGTTAAGAAAAACCAATTGGAAAATGAAATCCGTTGTTCTGCCAATTCTGGTTTCCTTTGTTGTATTGACGTTTTATCCCTCCATGGGTATGGCACAAGATGCAACTCCGCCTAAGGCTCCACCCAAAACGATTGAACTTGCGCAGGCAGCCGCCGGAAGTGGAGCCGCAGCAGCCGGAGGCGCCGCCGGCGCCGGTGCGACCGCAGCTCTGTCCCCCCTCGTAATTTACGGAATTGCAGCCGGTGCGTTGCTTTTAGGAGCGGGTGTTGCCAACTCCATCAGCACCGGAGACAATACAACGGCGCATCATTAATTTCTTTTGCATCTTTTTTCGTTGGCGCCTCAGTCCTGAAATTTTGCGCACATAAAAAAAGCCGGAAATAAACTTTTTCCGGCTTTTTCTAATTTCTATTCGATTACCTGCTAAATGCACTTGTACTGCTGATTTTATCTAAACTTTCGTCACCCTCTCAACTTCCCCGGTATCTCTTTGTACCCCTGAACCCTTGAGAACCCTAGAGAACCCTTGAACCCTTGAACCCCTGAACCCTGAACCCTGAACCCCTGAACCCCTGAACCCTGAACCCCTGAACCCCTGACCCCTGAACCCCTGAACCGCACTACCCTCTCTTTAAAGAGAGGGTTTATTGCGGCGTCCCGGCCGGTGCATTTTCCTGAATTTTCATAAAATTTTCCAGGTACAAATTACTGAGAATTTCCTTAGCGTAAACCATCTTGACCCGTTCCAGGATTTCTTCGTCACTGAATTCCTTTAGAATCGGATATTTATCCTTAAGCTGCTGCAGCGCCGCGGCCCGGACCTTTTCGACCCCCGAAATGTTCAGAGCCTGAATCAACACTTCGTCCATCCGTTTCCAGTCCTTGTCATGCTGGCTGACTTTTTTCCATTCATTGTCGCTATAGCGCCAGATGTCGCCGGACCAGCGGTCGTGCTTGTACACGACCCCCCCCGACTCCACCGTCTGGTAGCGCGGCGCAAAATACATGAAAAATAAAGCCGCCAGGATAATTCCCACCAGAAGCCCTATTCCAAATTTGTATTTTCCGTTGACCATGATATTAGTTAATTTTTAGTTTTGAATGTTGAATGCTATATTACATCCTCAATTAAAAATTCAAAATTCACCATTAAAAATTATTTTTTTGCGCTGTTTTGACAATGGAAGTCAACATTTTAATGATTTCCTCAGAATCTTCAAGCAAATAGGCCGGATCAACATTTTCACATAATTTACCATCGCGCAGCAATCGCAGCCAATAATGCGTTTCCCGGGCTTCTTTAGATGCAATCGCCATTTTCGAAATGAAATCTTTCCTGCTCTGAGCCGCAGTTGCTTCCACAACGTTAGCGCCGATACTGGTTCCGGACCGAAGAAGCTGTTTAGACAGGACGAACTCCTTAGCCTTTATCAACTCCAGATAAAAACCGATTATTTTTAATGCAAATTGATAAGCTTTATCTTTAATTATATTGGGTTTTTCTTTCATCCAAATTCCAAACTCATATTCAAAATTCACAATTAAAAATTAAACATTAAAAATTATTTCCCCCCATACTCATATTCCGGCACAATCTCTTTCAGCTTTTTTTGAATGCCGGCAGCTTCCTGTTCATACGCCAGATCCCTGAGCGATTCAATAGCGCCGTTTAAAATCTCCTGATCGCAGCTTTTGCCTCTGAGCACCATGATTTTTTCGTGAACGGTCGGGACGATCCCTTCGCCTTCGGTGATAAGCTCTTCGTAAAGCTTCTCGCCGGGCCTTAAACCGATAAATTCGATCTTGATATCCTTGTCGGGTTCAAAACCCGAAAGCCGGATCAGGTCCCGGGCCATATCGACAATCTTGATGGGCGTACCCATCTCCAGGATAAAAATCTCCCCCCCCTCACCCATGGCCCCGGCCTGCAGAATAAGCTGGCAGGCTTCCGGAATGGTCATAAAATAGCGGGTTACTTCCGGATGCGTGACCGTGACGGGTCCCCCTTTTTCGATCTGTTTTCGAAAAAGCGGCACCACGCTCCCGGCGCTTCCCACCACGTTGCCGAACCGTACCGTCATAAAACGCGTCGCCGACAGGCCGCAGCCGTTCTGGCCCTGCACCAGCATTTCCGATACCCGTTTGGTGGCGCCCATGACATTGGTGGGTCGCACGGCCTTGTCCGTTGATACAAACACAAAACGGTCGACGCCGTTTTCATTGGATATATCGATGATGTTGCGGGTGCCCGCAATGTTGTTTTTAACCGCCTTCCACGGCATCCGCTCCAGCATGGGCACATGCTTGTAGGCCGCGGCATGAAAGACCACTTTCGGCTGATTGTGCCTGAAAGCCTGTGAGAGCTGGCGGCGGTCGCGGACATCCGCCAGAACCGGAATAATGTCGATATACGGAAAATCCTTTTTCAGTTCCAGTTCAATATCGTAAAGCGGACTTTCGGCCCGCTCATACAGTATCAGCCTTTCGGGCTTGAACCGGCAGATCTGGCGGCACAGCTCGGATCCGATCGAACCGCCGGCGCCGCTGACCAGTACGCGGGCATTTTCGAGATAATTTCCGATGCGGTCCTCTTCCAGACGGATGATTTCTCTGCCGAGCAAGTCGCGATAAGCCACATCCCGGATCGCCTTTACCGTGACCTTGCCGTCGATCAGCTCACCCATGCCCGGCAATGTTTTAAACGGCAGGCCGCTGGCTTTACAGGCGGTTATGATTGCCCGCATCTGGTCGGACGTTGCCGACGGTATGGCTATCAGAATTTCATCCGCCTTGAATGTACCGGCAACGGTATTGAGATTCTTAACACTTCCGATAATGGGAATTCCGTGAATCCGACGGCCGGTTTTCTCCGGATCATCATCGATGAAGCCGATCACGTAATATCTGAGCTGCGCATTGTCCTGGATTTCCCGGTAAATTTTTTCACCGGAATCCCCTGCCCCGATAATCAACAGCCGCTTGGCGTTCCGGTCCATTCCTTTTGATTTAAAAATCCCATTGGTCAGATTGAAAATTCCCTTTTCCTTAAAATAAATCCTGAAAAAAAGACGAATGGCCAGGCGGACCGCACCGATGAAAATGGTGGTCAGAACCCAGTCGATGATCAGCACCGAACGCGCCACCCCGACAAACCGGTGGGCAAACAGGATCAGGGCCAGGATGACCAGGGAACTCACCACGCATGCTTTGATGATGTTGAAAAGATCGTTCAGGCTGGTATAGCGCCACATCCCCTGGTAAAGATCGAACATATAGAAAACCACCAGCTTCAGCAGCACGACGATCGGAAGAATCCGAATGACCAGCCCCATGCCGGCGTCCGGTATCTGGAAATTAAACCGCAGCAGATGCGCGCCGTACCATGCAGCCGCCACAAGCAGTGCGTCACTGACAAGAATAATCAGAAAGTTTTTATCGACGATTTTCGATTTCATACGGCTATTACTTGGATTTTGCACGATCCAGGTATTAAATCCGATACGCCTCTGTTTGTAAACATAATAATTCCGACGGGATCTTCCGGATTCTCAGGAATCTGGTCTGAATCGCGGCAAAAGGTAATGCGGTCTTAGCGTCCCTGTCAGGTCGTAGCTTTAGCGAAGCCTGATTGAGCGCCTTGTGGGTCGAAGCTCGCAGAGCGAAGTCCCAAGCGGCGCGAACGGGCGGTAAAAAATTTAGGTTCTTCTCCCAATTTAGTTGGGAGAAAGGGGTCCAGGGTTCGAGGAATCAAGGGTTCAAGTGTTTGTTTTCTAACGACTTTATCAAAGCTTTAAGCATCCTCTCAACCTCCCCGATATCTCTCTGAAGTTTTCGTTGCTTTATAAATCGCCAGACATAGTTGATAGGACTTTTGCCAGACTTTTAATTCTTTGTAATTCTTAAGCATTTAATTGATCCCGGTCTTCACTTCGTGGCATTCGAACCCTTTCCGTCTCAGGCGGATTTTTCACTCGAATCCTTGAATCCTTGAACCCTCGAATCCTATAGGATCACCAACTAATTTGGAGATGATCCAAAATTTAAAGAGCTGACCTGCACCGGGAAAGGGTTATGAAGCCGCCCAGGGATCGACCAGTTTCAATCCTTTGATGCCTGAAAAGTCTTTGGTATTTCGCGTCGCCAGTGTCAGGCCTGCCGTACCGGCAATCGCTGCAATCTGCGCATCCTCAATGCTGATCGGGCGACCTTGTCGATTCCGTTCTGTAACTATCAGGGCATATTCTACGGCAGCCTCGCAATCAAAGGGGAGGCACCGGTCGGAAAAATCTTCCAGAAACATTTGCTCAGCCATATCCGCCAAAAGTTCTTTCCGCTTGCCGGCAGGCAACAGTAAGATACCGAATCGTATTTCAGCAACCGTCACGGCACTGATCCACACATCCCATTCCGGCCACGCATCCAGCCACCGGACTACATTGGGATCGGGCATGGGCCGCATCAATTCCGAGAGGACATCGGTGTCCAGGAGTATCACTGCGCGTCATCCGAAAAAAAGATGGGCGGCCGGCGAGGCGTCGACCGATGCGCATCCGGCAAATTCACCCCTCCGATTGCGGCAAAACGCTTGGCGATACGTGAACCGATTCCGACCGAAGACCGCTTTCGCAACAAGAACTGCTTTAGAATTTGTCGCGCTTCTTCTTCCATAGACCTGCCGTTTTCGGCAGCGTGCTTGCGAAGACTGGCTTTCAACGATTCATCGATATTCCTCAAGGTCAGGCTTGCCATATTTATTTAGCCCCCTTTCACTCATCGTATGCAATCAATGTATGCAATGCCATCATTAATGTCAACACCTGAATTCAGTATCCGTCCCTGCCTTCTCTTGCAGAGCGCGCAGAGCGAAGCGAACGAGCGGTTCAAAAAAGCAACTTTGAATTTTGAATGCTGAATTATGAAGTGATTGAACCGCAAAGGCTCGAAGGACGCCAAGTTTTTTTGAGTCGCATCGGGTAGCCGGGCCGAAAGAACCCGCCCGGCATACGATGCGACCCAAGGGGCCTTTTATTTCGGTGCACCCTCCGGGTATATCGTTTTGCCGCTTTTGCTCCACACTACCGCTTTTATGCAGGTTCCTAAAATCGGGCACCTTTGCCTGAACCGTAGGCGGCCGGTTTTTTCAGGCCGGCACCCGGCTCAGGCAAAACTTCGCGGCCTTTGCGTCTTGAGTGAGTGAAGCGAACGGGCGGTTCAAAAAAGCAATTTTGAATTTTGAATGCTGAATTATGAAGTGATTGAACCGCAAAGTTGAAGGACGCCAAGAAGGGTTGTTTTTATCTCTCGCAGAGGCGCAGAGGCGCTGAATTTGAGTTTTTTCCTGATCGGGTGTAACGATCAGGTAAAGACAACGCGACAGTCATACTCCACTTGGCAGGCCCAAAGTCCAATAAGTTTTCCATGCAATTTATGGGTTTTAAGTGCGGGATCAAATGGTTCCTTTGAAAGTTTTTCCAGTACAGAGAAAATCTTTTCCTGCAGAATCGGATCGTTTCGTGTTGCTCTTTTAAACCCGCGGCGAAATCCGGTTGACCAGGATAGGATGTACATCAATCTCCTAATAAATCCTTCTTTAAATCTTCAATTGTTCCGGATTTTGCCCGCTTTTCTCTCACAGCCTGCAAAGATTCACGAGCATTAGCAGCAATTTCGTCTCGTCGATGCTCTGCGATACGCATTCTAAGGACTTCTAAAAGTTCCTCACGGTCTTCATAGGGCAGAGACTCGACAGCATCGATCGCTTTTTGAAAGGGCGTATCCTGATGAATTATCATTTTTCTCCCCTGCAAGTTGGTTGTCTTTATCAGCGCGCTATTATGGTTATAACATATTGCAAGGACTTAATATTGTCAATGCCGGTTATTGATTACCGTAAAATATGGATGAACCGCAAAGTTGCAACGGGCGCCAAGACAAAAGATAAATTTGAATTTTAAATGCTGAATTATGAAGTAATTGAACCGCAAAGTCGCCAAGGACGCCAAGGTTTTGTCGCATCGGGTAGCCGGGCCGAAAGAACCCGCCCGGCATACGATGCGGCCCAAGGGGCCTTTTATTTGGGGGCACCCTCCGGATAGTCAGTCCTGCGCTTTTGCCCATCCGGTTGAGATTGATGAGCCGGTCCGAAAAAAACGGCAACTATTTGCGGGATCGCAGCCTTGCAGAGCCGGTTCTTTGGCGGAGCCAGGACCCGATACCGCAAATTTTTCTCTTCGCGGCCTTTGCGCCTTGAGTGAGCGAAGCGAACGGGCGGTTCAAAAAAGCAATACGGAACTCCAGTTCTCAAACGACAACTATTTGCGGAATCGCAGCCTTGCAGAGCCGCTTCTTTGGCAGCTTGTGGGGTTGTAGCTCGCAGAGCGAAGTCCCAATCGGGCAGTAAAGAAATCAAAATCGGTTTTAACCTTTTGTTTAAAATTATTGTCCCCACAATGTTGATAAAGGCGCCGCCCAGAGACGATCCCCGATCGGCAGGTTTTCAGTGCCGTCGTACAGAATCACCCCCAGCTTGAAAGCGCCACCGGCAACAGTGGCCAGTCGCTTGAGACCGCGCAAATCGTTTTCCTTCACGGTGGCGGCTGCCTTGATTTCAACCCCCACCAGTTGCCCGGACGCGTTTTCGATCACCACGTCCACCTCGAACTGGTCGTGATCCCGGTAGTAGAGCAGGCGGTACTCGCCTTCGGCAGTGGAGGCATGCTTGAGAAGTTCAGAAAAGACGAAGCTTTCCAGCACCAGCCCAAAGCGGGAACGGTCCTGTTGAACGGCGTTTGCAGTAATATCCATGAGTGTCGAGAGCAACCCTGAATCGACGAACTGGACCTTAGGTGTTTTTACGACACGACTGAGCCGGTTGCGCGCCCACACCTCAACGCGTTTGAGCAGATACATCTGCTCAAAAACTCCAATGTAGCGTGCCGCTGTCTTGCCGTCCAACCCCACCTGCCCACCCAGCTGCGTGTAGTTGCACATCTGGCCGGCCATCTGTGCAAGCGCTCGCAAAAAACGCGGCAAGTGGTCGAGCTTATCGATGCTGGCCACATCGCGAACATCCCGCTCAACGATGGCCGCGGTATATTGACGCGCCCAGGCAGTTCGCCGGCGCGCCGTATCGCGCAGCACTGCCTCAGGATAGCCGCCCCGCAAAACCGCATCCACTAAATCAGCGCCGATCAAAGGGATTACCGCCTTGGGCAATTGCCCGGCAAAGGCCCGGTCGAGCCAGTTCTCCGACATGCCATGCAGCTCACTTTGCGACAACGGCAACAGGGTCAGGGTTTCCATCCGTCCGGCCAGTGAATCGGCGACTGTGGGCATGACCATCAAGTTGGCCGAACCGGTAAGCAAAAACCTCCCTGGACGTCTATCTTCATCCACACTTTTTTTGATTGCCAGCAATAATTGCGGAACACGCTGAATTTCATCGATCACCGCACGCTCCAGGCTGCGCACCATTCCAACCGGGTCTTCACGGGCGGCGAAAAGCGTCAGCTCGTCATCCAGGGTGATATAGCGCATATCCTGATCCGCCAGTTGGCGAACCAAGGTGGTTTTACCCGCCTGGCGCGGGCCGGTCAGCAAAACGACAGGGGTGTCGGCCATGGTCTCGACGACACGAGCTTTGATCAGCCGGGGGTACAGTAAAGCGTCTTTATGCATGGGTTGCAACTTATCGTGTATCTCGGAATATATCAACTTAAATTTCGGAATACACTTCCTTATATTTCGGAATCCATATCACCCTTCATCACGCCTTCGGCATTTTTTTGAGCCGGATGGAAGCGTTCGGGACAACTCGAAAAAATTATTGATCCATTCGTTAACCTGTTTCCCTAATAAACCAGTCCACAGTTTTGGCCAAACCTGCAGCCAGATCATTTTCCGCCTGCCATCCAAGCAGGCGGCGGGCCTTTGATGTGTCCGCATAATTTCTCATCACATCGCCCTGGCGTTTTCCCGCATAGACCGTCCGGATATTCCGCACACCCCGGTCTGCCAAACAGGCAAGGAGCATGTCGAGCATTTCAGCGACGGTTGTTTCGTGGCTTGTGGCAATCTGAAAAATTTCACCGCCGAAATTCCCGGTCGAAACCGAAGCCCGGATTGCCTTTACCAGATCACCGATATAAATAAAATCCCTCGTCTGCGAGCCGTCGCCGTAAATCTGCAGTTCCCGGCCTTCAAGCGCACGTTTGATGAATCTTGCCACCACGCTGTCCTTTTTGCCTGAAAGTGGGCCATACACATTGCCAAAACGCAAACATACGGTTTCCAATCCGAAAGTTCGATAATGGGCCGAGCAGTAGCCCTCGCCGGCCAGCTTGCTGGCGCCGTACGGTGAAACCGGATGGAGGGCAATCTCCTCATGGATGGGCGGTTCGACCTCTCCGGCCGGCGCCCCGGAAGAGGCAAAGACAAACCGCTTGACGTTTAAATGGTGGGCTGCCTCCAGATAGTTCAGCGTACCGATGACGTTGACGGCGGAGGTCCCCAAAAACTGGACAATGTGATAAGCTCTAAGTCAGCCTGACAGGCTTGTTGAGAAAAATATGTTTTTGATTCAGAATTGGCTGTTCTCAGGTGGGCATGACCCCACCCCCTATGTGAGATCGTCGATTCTAACGCATCTGAGAAGGTCTCGATTAATCGAAATTCTCAACGAACAGTTTTCCAGCAGCCTGTTAAACCAGAAAGGATCTGACAATGAGCAACAAAAGAAAACGGTACAACCCTGAGTTTAAAGCGAAGGTCGCGCTGGCGGCCATTAAGAACGAGGAGACCATGTCCGAACTGGCCGCCAGGTTCGGAGTGCACCCGACCATGATCACCTCCTGGAAACGTACGCTGTTGGATGGCGCCTCCGATATTTTCGACAAAGGTCAAAAGTCCAAAAAGCAGACCGAGGAGCATGTAGACGAACTCTATAAACAAATCGGCCGGCTACAGGTTGAACGCGATTTTTTGTCCAAGAAGCTCAGTCTATAAGCATTAAGCAGCGAAAGCAGATGGTAAATCCAAATCATCCCGAGCTGAGCATTGCCAATCAGTGCCGGCTGTTGAGTATCAACCGATCCTCGTTCTACTATCGGCCCGCGCCCGTCAGGGACGAGGATCTGGGGCTGATGCGGCTCTTGGATGAACAGTACCTCAAGACCCCTACTTGGGGATCACGCTCGATGAGAAACTATCTGCACAGGCTGGGCTATAAAATCAATCGCAAGCATGTACAGCGTCTGATGCGGCATATGGGCCTGGAAGCCATTTATCCCAAGCCCAGAACCAGCCGGCCGCACCCGGACCATAAGATATACCCATATCTTTTACGGGGCTTGCAGATCGATCGGCCCAATCAGGTGTGGGCAGCCGATATTACGTATATCCTGATGAAGCGGGGATCCATGTACCTGGTGGCGGTCATGGACTGGCACAGCCGTAAAGTGCTTTCCTGGCGAGTGTCCAACACCATGGAGGCAGATTTCTGTGTCGCGGCCCTCGCCGAGGCAATCAAATGTTATGGTGCCCCTGAGATTTTCAATACCGACCAGGGTGCTCAATTCACCAGCAAAGTCTTTACAGATTTACTTCAAAGCCATAATGTGGCGGTCAGCATGGACGGCCGGGGCCGCTGTCAGGACAATATTTTCATAGAGCGGCTGTGGTGGACGCTCAAGTACCACTACATTTACCTCCACACTTTTGGCACCGGGGTCGATCTTCGGAATGGGCTCCGATCTTGGTTTTACTTTTATAACAGAGAGCGATTTCACCAATCTCTTGACAATCTGACCCCGGATGAGGTTTATTATGATCTTCCTCATCCATTCGCGGAGGCGGCCTGATGTCTCCCACAATGAATCGGATTAGAGCTTCTCTCCCCCCTCAGGCTGTGCAGACTTCGGGGTCCATCGCCAATCAGAAAATTCCTGGGAAAGAAAAAAGAGTTCGCTTTCATTGTTATCGATACCGATGAGTTCGCCGGCCCGGTATGTTTCCAGCAACTGCCGCACCAGTTCGTGCCCCACTGTTCCACAAGCACCAGTAACGAGAACCCGTTTAGATTTGAATAAGTCCATAGTTTATCCCATCCTTATTTTAACGCACTAATTTTCCCTATCGGAATTTCTTGCCCAGAATCAAATCCGGTTGGAATAAAATTTATCGGTCGGTTTTTTTACGGATTGGCAGGCTGATTGAGACAAATACGGCAAAGCAGAAAAGGAGCAGCACTATAACCGCTGGAAGACCGAACGGTCTTATTTCCAAAACAACGAGACCGATTATGAGTTGTATTAGTCCATAACAGACCGAAATTTTCCAGTGCGCAATCCCTTTTTCATTCGCTAAAAGCTGATAAAAATGCCGGCGATGCGGATGAAGCAGGTTTTCACGCTTCGTAATCCGGATAATCATGGTGGTCAATTCGTCGGCATAAAATGGAAAAAGAAAGCTCGTTAGGCAGATAAAATCCATAAGGTTCTTTGAAAGCAGAATCACCATTGAAGCGAAAAGAAACCCTAGCAGGATGCTTCCCACATCCCCCATAAAAACCCTTGCATTTGGAATATTAAAGGGAAGAAAGCCGGCGCAGGCAAACAATAAACTGATAGCCAAAACTTTAAATGAAAGATAATTGGCGGTCATATCGATGTAAACCGCCAGAAGCCCGAAACTCACCATGCCGGTGATTCCGGCAATGCCGTTAATCCCGTCCATGAAATTGTAAAAATTGGCGGTTCCCACAATGTAGATTATTGCAAGAATCGCTACTATCGCAATATCTATATCATTTAAATGAGGCACCTGACTGTCAAGAACACCAGCAGCAACAATTCCGCCGGCAGCAAACTGAAAAGATAAGCGCACCTTAGGTGAGAAATCATAAATATCAGTTAACAAACCCATAAATGCCATACATGCGGCAGGAACCCAGAAAAACAGGGGAAGAGAGGTGGAAGCGGACACAAGAATAGACGCAGCCAGTATTCCGACCCCGCCACCTTTTGGTTTAGGCGCGAAATGCGAACTCCGCTCTTTAGGGTGATCAAGTAATCCCACCCTTACAGCCAATCGCGTGATTACCCAAGCCCCAGCACCGCCGATGAAAAGTGCAACCACATATATGACGAAATTATTCAGATTTTCTGTTCCTCCAAAACGTTCTTACTTCCACCCTTCTTTTTTTCTAAGCCATGCCACTTCTTTGAAAATTCCTTCCGCCAAAGTCTCGACTGGCATATACCCAAGTAATTGCTTGGCCTTTTCACATGAGAAAGTCAAAGGCCGACTCAATTTTCTCACCTTATCCGAATCAATCGGAAACTTAGCCCTTAACAGTTTCCTGACCGAATCACCCACCATTCCGAAAGACTGTGCTACGAATAAAGGTAAATGTCGTTGCTTTTTTGATGTTCCGAGCGTCTGACAGATTGTCTCGACAATTTCTTGAACTGTATAATCCCGCCCATCTGTCACACAGAACAATTCACTTGCAGCCTCTGGCGTGGAAGATGCTCTTATGGCGGCTTCTGCTGCATTGGTCGAAGAAATCATACTTCTCAAACTTTTCCCGTCACCGAAATAGAAAAATATTCCGTCATGAATTGCTTTGATCAGTTTGGCCACATTCCCTCGATCTGACGGTCCATAAACAACTGGAAACCTTAAAACGACTCCTTCAGGTCCACCATCTTTTACATGATTTAAGATCAATTGTTCTGCCAGATATTTACTCTTGGCATACGCTGATTTGGGATTACAGGATGAAAACTCATCCCCATGGAAATCAGCATCCAAACCATAAACCCCTACCGTACTATAAAAAATTACCCTTTTGACCTTATTTTTCCTTGATACTTTTAATAAGTTTTTAGTCCCTTCGACATTTATTTGATAAAATTCCTGCTCTTCAGCATAGTTTGTTGGATCTGAATGAACCTTCCCTGCCAAGTGATAAATTGTATCACATTCTTTTGTCAAAGCATCTAATACTTCATGACAAAATAAATCTCCTCTTATAATTTGCATGCCCCTGTAATAGTTTTTATCAATTATTTCATTATGTAACACCAATAGTTTTATGTATCTGTTTTCTTCCACCAGTTTTTTTATCAATGGTTTCCCGAGACAACCAGTGCCGCCTGTCACTCCAATTTTCATATTAAACTTATAATTATAATTCAGAAAAAGTTGTCATTCTTTTCCCAATATAAACCCAATGAAGGAATACATTGTATCAGCTTTTTAATATTATTTTTAATTTTTTCTTTAGCGTAAGGGTTTATGTCCTTAAATATATCTTCACCTACCTGCTTCCTTTCTCTATACAACATCCTCTTTATGAATCCAGAACTATGCGCCTTGGTTAGCAACCTGTAGCAACCGGATTTGCGAAGGATAAAAGCCGTTTTACTGGCTAATACAGCTATTATTCTTAATTTTGGCTCAATTGAAGCATTAACAACTGTTTTTATGTTCGAGGGTTGATATTTGTAATTAACACCTATAAAATTATAAATTTCTTTTATTAAAACTTCTGGCTCTCTTTTAATCCTTTCATAAATCATAAAATATATATTATCAGACCCGAAAGTTTCAATATAAGCAGATATCCGATCGAAAAGTAAAACCGACTCTAAGAGCGTCATTGTATCCCCAATAGTAAGCCTACCCTTTTTCATACGATAATCAAATCCAGAACCCATAATTTTACCAATTGGTGTTAATAATGCATTTTCAATTGGACCCAATTCGAGCCCTCTGCGTATGCTAAATTGATAAAATGATAACAACAATGTCGGAGGGTACCTAATGTTAATAATGATTTTGGTGTCCGAATTGTAATTGCATATTCTATGTGCAATGTTTTTATCCAAATAATAATTATTTGAAATTTCCCCCACAGCTTTTTTCCCATGGCAATGGGAAAAATGTCTTTCATACCATGGAAATCCCTTTTCGTAATGCGTGTTAAAGAATTCTGTTTCTTTTATAACTCCCATACATACTTCAGGATGTTCTTTTAATATTTGATACAACCATGAAGTACCAGCCCGCCCTGGTCCTATATTAATAAATGTAGGCTTTTTCCCCATAATAGTTATCTCATTTACTCATCATCGACATTTCTATGTCATGTAATAAGAATACACTGAAAAACACCCCAGTGATGAAGGATCACAAAAATTTAGAAATTATATACTCAAACTTTTTCATCATTTTTTCAACTGTATAGTTTTCTGTAATATATGTTTCGGCATTTTTCCCTAATATCTTTAACTTTTCCGGTTCGGATTTTAATGCTAGGATAGCCTTAGCAATACCATCACTATCATAAGCAGGCAGACAAATGCCGCCGCCCGATTTGTTGAGCAAAACACTAACATCACCTGCAGGTCCAGAATATATAGTAGCCTTTCCGTTGCCCATATAATCAAATATTTTGTTGCCCAATATCGAAGCGACATATCTCCCTTTTTGATATGGACAAATACATATGTCTGCTTGCGCACAAATCAGCATAATATCTGCCTTTGGACGCGGGCCTAAAAAAATACAATTCAAATTATTTTCTTTAGCAAATTTCTTGTAACCGTCGAGTTGTTGTCCCCCCCCTGCAAAAAGATATACGATACCTTTTAAGTGTGATGTTTTTTGAGCTGCCTTCAAAACAGTTTGAATATCAAACACATGACCTAATGTGCCCGTATATGCAACAACGAACTTTTTATTCAACCCCAATTCATCAAGAATATGTCGACCCCGTTCAATATATTGATTATATATTTCCTTACCGTCGAATCCCAAGGGAACTACATGAATTTTTTCCGGTGAAACGCCTTTTTCATTGAGTCGCGTTCTCCACCCGTCTGAAACTGCAATCAGGCAGTCGGATTGCTTAAATAGCCACTGTTCAATTCTTAAAACCAAATTAAATAAAAAATTTTTTTTGAGATAATTTAGTTCTATTGCCGTATCTGTCGGCAAATCCCTAACATCGATAATAAACGGAATTTTTCTCAATGCTGAATGAATATAAGAAAACAACATTGATGTTGATGGCAAGGACATACAAATAATTGCATCGATTTTAGTAACGGTTGACATTGCAAAAAACTGTACAATAGAAGTGCTCAGGTAATACATTGCGCGTTTTATCTTCGACCGCCGATCATTTTTAAAAGAATTCGCCCAAATGACTTTAACCCCATCAAGGCGTTCTTCGCTCCAAAGTTTACCGGCAAGGTTTTCTTTCTTTTTACCCGTTAACGCATCAATTCCGGGAATAATAGCTGTAACGCAATATCCTTTCTTTGATAAATGCGTGCCGATGTGCCAGGATCTGAGACCGCCCATGTCTTTAGGCGTTCGGTAATGATTAAAATTAAGCAAGATATGTTTCATTATTTTGATGCCAGACTATCCAGGCTCAATTCATTTACATTAATCACATCACTCTTTTCATACCGGCCAGTTTAGATGAGGACTGTATTCCGTTTTCTACTGGCAAAAGAGACCCTTCAAAATCTACCCGTATATCCGCTCGCCAGGTGGATGTGCAAACTATTTTCGAAAGATCGCACCGGTTCTTGTATTTTTGGGCAATGTCTAAAACTTCATTCAAAAGACCTTCATCGAGAGTAATTGGGTTTAAACCTAATTTTAAGAACTTTTCTTTGCAAAACCTCAAATCATTTTCAGGGTCCTCATTTCTGGGATTCGAATAATATCGAATTTCAGCCCCGGTAATTTTTGACACTTTTTCGGCAAGAACCTTGATATTATGGCACTCGGTCGTCTGATTAAAAATTTTAACTTTCTCACCTGTTCTTGGAGGGTTTTCAATCGCCAGTCTGACGCAATTGGCTGTATCCCGTATGTGTATAAACGCCCGGGTTTGGCCTCCGGTTCCGTGCACCGTCAGCGGATGCCCTACTGCCGCCTGCATAAGAAAGCGGTTTAATACGGTGCCATAATCGCCGTCATAATCAAATCGGTTGATCAAGCGTTCATCCAACAATGTTTCGGGTGTGTTTGTGCCCCAGACAATCCCCTGGTGAAGGTCGGTTATTCGTAGATGATCGTTCTTGTTATAATAATAGAAAAATAAAGCATCTTGAGTTTTGGTTGTATGGTATATGCTTCCCGGGCTGGCGGGATACATGATTTCTAATTCTTTTTGATCGCCTGAATCCGTTTCAACTTTAACTTTCAAGTATCCTTCCGGAATATCCATCCCCGCCGTTCCATACCCATAAACACCGGTTGTGCCCAGATGGACAAGATGGATATCCAGACCGGATTCTACGATAGCACATAATATATTATGGGTCGCATTCAGGTTATTATTTACGGTATATCTTTTATGATAAGGAGATTTCATTGAATAGGGAGCTGCCCGCTGTTCTGCAAAATGTACAACTGCCATTGGTTTTATCTCTTTTAACAGGCTGAGAAGCCGATGATAATGATCGGCCACATCCATATATTCAAACCGGATTGATTTTCCTGTTAATTCTTTCCAGGCGTTTATTCTGGTTTGAATAGGACTGATCGGCGTCAATGATTCACAACCAAGTTCAATATCCGTTTTTCTTCTTACCAGGTTATCCACTATCGTAATTTCATAACCAGCCTTTGAAAGACTTAATGCTGTTGGCCAGCCACAAAAGCCATCTCCGCCAAAAATAATCACTGGTTTTTTCATAACATTCACCTCTCCATTATTTGATAATTCGATATGTCAAAACAGATTATTTGTCCGGCGCACGCCATTCGCTCAGGTCAAGGTCAGTGCTTTCCCGGAATTTCTCGAGGTCTTTTGCATATACAGAGTAAATATACACATATTCCGCCCTGGTCAAATCTCTTTTCTCCTTGCGGTTATCATTGAGCTTTCTGTAAAAGCTGGACAGACCCACCCGTTTAGAGAAATTGATTAGGAACGACAGCCGTCGGTCCCGAAAGAATAGAAAAGCCTTCTTTCTTGCATTCTCAAGGGCCTGCAGTCTGGGTTTAATCGTAGGACTCACCAACTTTTTCGTAAAAGGCGAAATAAAACCTGGATCCACGCCAAGAAAACGATATACCCTGCGTTGTAGTCCGCATGGGTCACTACCAATTTCATCATAATTGATGATCAGGATTTGATCTTCACGAAAGTGTTTCCAGTAGCAGCACAAATTTCGGAAATAGAAACCCCTCTCCCTGACTGCACTAACTCGATTGAACACTTCAATAAATTCACCTTTTTCAACACCTTGCTGCTTTAGCCAGCGGAAGTGGGAAAAGGCCCTCCGTACAGGGTCCCGCACGAGGGCTATTAACTTCAAACTAGGGTCAAATGCATGGATCCTGTCCGCTGTTTCCTGAGAGCCCTCAAGGTAATCCGGAGAAAATTCACCGGCGGCCTTCACCAAACCCAGCACGGGGAAGTGGGCCATGTACCAGTCATCACCTCGAGCTGAAAAGCGTGAAAAATAATGGATCTCTTTGTGCGCAGTGATGAAAATCTCGGGATGCGATCTCAATACTTCCGCAAGCCAACTAGTTCCAGCCTTATGTGCCCCGATCCCGAGAAACGTCGGTCTCTTGCTTAACATCCCTACCCCTTTTTAAAGTCCAGAATCTTCTCCCGGTTGTTCAGTCTAGTCTCATTATAGATCTACATATTATACCCTATGATAGTCCGGAACAATATCGCACGCTGAATAATTAAAATCCTTGGAAATATTCTCTACATGCTTCTTTTATGAAATCAATAACAATCATCGCATACCCCGCACAAAAATGAAACATTGAAGATGTGAAACCAGGGGCAACCCTTTAATTACCGTCATCTTCTTCCCGGAATTTATTTTACGATCTCTAGCTCCTTGAACTGTCTCAAAATATTTTGCACATCCCTTATGCCATGGTTCCGGCTAAGGGACCAACCGTATAATCCCACATTCGTGGTAAGATCATTTTCCCTAAAGAAAAATTCAAATTGCTTTTTAAGACCGTCATTAGGCAGATCTTGGTGCTTAGGACCATTAAAGGCCCTGAGGGTAATCATAACAGGATAGGAACTACGTCTTTGTGATATGAAATGCTTCAAAAGGTTCTTTTGCCGGGGGCCGGGGATATCTTGAACATATGCGTGAAGGTCGAGCATGTCAAATGACTTCTCCGAAAAACAACACTTGTAATGATTAGCTGTAGTTCCATTCCATGAGATAAAGACCGGATGCAATGGATCAACTCCCTTGACAAGCTTGTAAATGTCCTCCTGAAATGAGGCAAAAACTCTGCGACTGGAATTCCGAGCTTCGTCAAAGGTATGCCAGGCGAAAACAGCAGGATGGCTTTTCCATCTTTGTATAAATTTTCGAGTCTGCTCGAATTCAGATACCGATGCTTTTTCTGCTTCACGATTTATAAGATGATGAATCGTCATGATTACGCCCATGCCGAACCTGTCAGCCATTTCTAGATATTTCTGGACATCTTCTTCGGACCACCAGGTTATTGTGCCTGCCTGTACCAGGTTGATCCCCTTCTCCTTCATAAGCAACATCTCGCTGTCCGATGTTTTGAGGTTCACTTGCCACATCAGGACAAGCTTATCGCCGATGGCAGGTTTAGCATCTGCGGCCACCGGGTAGAAAAGTAGTGAAATGAATGCGGCAAGCACCCCCAACAATATTTTTGAAATTTTCATATTCTGAATTCTAATGTTAAAAGGGTTGCCAATTTCGTAAACACGGATAACACTGCAATATCGATCACAACCTTTGCACTTTGATTCATCATGCCTTGCGTCCATTACTTTCATCCTTTTTAAATATTGTTTTTATCCTTCCCAAACTTTTAAACCACAGAAGGGCTTAAAGCCTTCATGGGTCACCCCCACCCGCAGCTTTTGTCACATAATTCGCAGGTGAAAGACTGCAATTAAAATTTCCGCACTATGCCGGCCCTATCAACTTTACCCTGAAGTTGTATAAAAAACATGATCTCGTGTGGGTAAAAATAACAATAACGGGGTGTTTAGACTTATTTGGATACGTTTCGCAATTGAACTTTTGTGAATTCCAGCATAAACAAAAAATATGTCATGTTTTTTACCTGGAGGGAAGACCCAGGATGCCCCATCTCCTCGGCGTTTGTCAAGGGTTCGCAGTAGAAAAGCTACGGCTTCACACTTGGTCGCCTTTCATAGTGAAACGAAGATCCCGTTAGCGAGGGGATCTGGGGCATCCTGGGCTTTTGCATCGTCAGGGTTTATCGAGAAAATACATAAATTTATCTATATTGTTTCATCAGCAAGCATACCGCTTTCATGTCAAAAGACTCTTATAAACAGATATGAACTTTGTCCCTTCAACTTCCCAATTGTAACGCTTTCTAACCGCATTGATCCCGTTCAAAGCGATAGAGCCGGCAAGCGCTCGATCCTGATACAGCTTTTCAATAATCGAAATAATTTCATCAACGTTTTCGGGATCATCAACAACATAACCGCAATCTGCGCTTCTTATAGAATCTCCTCCCTGCCCGATGTTGGAGGTAATTACCACCATGCCTGAGGCCATATAAGTAAAATTTTTCCTTGAAAAACCAACACCAACTACTTCGTATCTTTTGATCTTGGTGTACAACGATAGGCCCACATGGCATTTATGAAGAAAACGAACCAAATCGGGATAGTCCATATATCCATCAAGAAAGACACTGCCAGATACCCCAGATAATTTCAATTCCTCCACAAATCTGTTCCGCTTTTCATCATCCCTAAAAGTTCCAACAAGATGCAGTTCGTAATGAAACGCTTTTTTCATAAGCTCCAGAGCTAAAGCTCTTAATGTCGTCAACCCCTTCTCAGCGTGGAAACCGCCTGCATACACTAATTTCAAGGGCTTACCGGCAAATTTTGTAGGGATATCGCCGTCATAAAGCAGCCTCATGGGAGGGACGTTGTAAAGGACTTCCACAATTCTGCAGTATCGTAAATACCGTTTACTTAGATATTCGTCCCTTGTACTGACAGTAAACATGGCGTCAATAAAGAATTTTACGAAAAAATTTTCAAACAGCTCAATTAAAGTCCGTACCGTCTTTTTTAGTTTCTGGTGAAAATATCTCTCAGTAATGTCAACCGAATACCGGTCATACGCATCATATACAATAATTTTCCCTAACAGCTTAAGAATCGGGCTTACGACGATATGGGCCAAATGCGTAAGTTCGACCACGTCTATATCGTTACCAATAGCTGCTTTAATGATCTGGAGATAGTAGCCAGGAAAGGCAATAAATGATTTCCAGCCCCACAAAATGCGCCGTTGGCTGAATACCCTCACCCCGTACCCCTCCTTCTCCAGCGTCTCCTTCTGTATTCTTATCCTGGGGGCTATCCGTTCTAATGCAGAAACTATGAGTACATTCATCATACCTCTCTCCCGATTCACAATCACATTCTATTAAAACCTATGGCGGTAATATCTGTCAAATCTCACCGAAAAACCCTACATCATCTGCTGCGAATTTACCAATCACCGTATAGCATTGGATATTTGCTAAAAATCTGGAAAGCCAGTTAACCGCTAAACCTCTTTTACACGCCCCGATCCAATTTCCGCCTTCACTGCCCTCCACCTGCGTCTGATATTAAAGTATATCAATCCGGCAACCGACAGATCAAACCAGAGTATAATCGATCCATAATTGTAACGGCTCATTGCAAATGGTTTGAGGATAATCAAGAGGACATAGAGTTCCGCAATTTTAAGCAGCGACTTCTCCTCTTGCATTTCTGGAAATATCTCACTTTTTAGCTTAATAATCATTCCAACAAAGAAAACAAGAAAAAGTACAAATAAAAAGAATCCAAAAACACCTATCGAGGCCAGTAGGGTAAAAGGAGGAATTACTGTAGCCCAATCCCTATTGATAAAAAACTGCACCTGATTGAGCCCTACACCAAACAAATAATTTTGTCGGACAAGTGCCAGAGATTCAAAGCATCCCCTTAAATATTTGGATAGTCCAAAGGTCGTGGCTTCAACATCAAAATTGCTTAACAGTGTTCCTATATTAAACCTGGTCACAATGTAATCAACAAGATTCACTCCGAACATAATTTGGAAACAAATCAAGATCAGGAGTAGAGCTATGCATCCCTCAGCCATCAACAGTAGCAATCGCTTAATTCTTAATCCTGCGACAATTGCAGTAACAGGCATTGATAGAAACAATATGGTATAAGCACTGGCCGAGAAGGAAAGCAGGAAGCCAACAACCATCAAAAATCCAAGTATAATTCCATATAGCTTTTGTTTAAGTAAGCGCTGCTTTCTATCAATCAAGGTCATGAACGTGAGACAAATTGGTGTAATCAGATAATTTCCGAAATGGCGCGGCTCGATAAAAACAGACGTTGCCCTTCTCATACCAAAAAGAAGTCTTTCATAACCTGATTTTGCCTCTTCTATAGTGTATTTAGCGTTTATTACAGGGAGGTCTGCATCAATCCCAATTAGGCTAAGTAAAAATTGTATTATGCCAAAGCTCGCTATCAACGAAGTAAATACTATAATAAACCTCATAAGCTTTTGAATGTCTTTGTTTGACCATTCAACATGTGAAATTGATAGAAATAGGGATATACCGAGAAGATACTGGAAAAGTGTTGCGCTATACTCTATTAAATGCCCTTTCTGGATTGGATTTTTGACCGAAAGAACTAAGAACGCAACAAATGCAAATAATAAATAAAATGGTACCGCACGGTATAAAATCAGACGAGCGGAAGCAATCCCCACCCCCATAAAAACGGATATAAGAAGTGCCGCAACAATCCAATCATTCTGCACGACTGTATCCCCGACAGTGATAATCGAGAGGCCGTAAAACGGCAAACAGACAGCCAAGAAACTGAACAGAAAACGGCAAACGGGAATTCTAAACATTAGCGCGATCTCGAGATGAGACAGTTGCTCATTTTGTAAAAATTTCTCTATCCGAAGGGAGGGAATGTTGAATTAAAAAACAGTTGTCTATTTTGAGAGATAAACTTTCTTTCCGTATTGTCAGTTTTCAATTGTTTGGGCAACCGATCAGGGACACTGACCATTTCAACTATTCCGCTTTCTTTACTTGGAACAAACCACTCAATACTCGTCTCGATTTATTTCCAATTTCTTGTGACCCACTTCTTCCAACCGGAGTAAAATTGTACCCAATCAACGTCATGAATCGAATGAGATCATCCACACTGTAACCATACTTATCAAAGTTTTCAGTCGAAAGTTCCGCGAGCACCGCTCTTGGCCGCAATTTCGGATCTGACAAAAGGCGTTGGCCTCCCTTCAAGACCAAAAGTTCAGCTCCCTCTACATCGATTTTTACAATATCGACCTTCTGGCTACTATCAGCAAAAAGCTCATCCAACGTTCTGGTTTCTACAAGCATGCTTCGCGCCTGTTTTTTCCTGCCCGTCGCACAAATGGATGAATATGCACCATCTTCTGCTACGGAAAAATTTATCGTACCTGAACGATCACTCAATGCAACATCCCTGATCTCAACGTTATCGGTCTCATTCAGCAGTACGTTTAATGCCATGACGCATCTATTTGCCGAAACAGGTTCGAAGGCGATAACCTTTCCCCTCACAGCTTTCTTAGCCATGAAAACCGTGTAAATACCGATATTACCTCCGATATCTAAGCACACATCCTCACTTTGAATCAAATCCTCAATACAACCTAACTCTGATTCTTCAAAACCCAGCTTTGATATTAGACGCCAACCGATATCCTCATTTGCCATCACAACAAACTTCTTTGCCTTGTAAGTCAGTTGTTTGAAGGAAAGGGTCTTAGGGCGGAACGGACTAAAAACTTTCTTTAAAACCCTCGCCCGTATTGATCGCGAAAATTGCCTAAACAGTCCCATCACGACAAGTACCCCCTTTTTTCGAGCCACAACCCATAATGTTTCATGATCATATCCTTTTCACCCCCCGACAACTCTCTTTGCCATACGCCTATTCCACCCCGGTTTTTTGAAATATGGTCGGTGTGTAATAGACTTGTTTTATCATAGCTGACGAATGGAATCCGTAAGCTATGCAACACCCGTCTCAGCCGGCCGCGCATGGACCTGCCAAACACCTGAGAGGCTTCTGCCGCTCTTTCCAGCGAGCACTCCTCTGAAACTTCTTCTATAATCTTGTTGCCTGGAACCAGCCCCAAAAATTCAGCTAATTGTTTTGCCGCCCCCGGCAGATCGCCAATGACTCTTTCGTACTGTTGCCAAAGGACCGCTTCCATGACACTTAAATCATCGAAGGTTTTTAAGGCTTTGTCCAATGATTTTCTTAGTTGATCTCCTTCATGTCTGAACTTGTTTTTTACCGAAACAGCAACATCGCGAATATCTCTGTAAATGTACAAAAAAGAAACTGTCCCATCCAACGCCATCTCTTTTAGACTTGGATACAATTCATGAGTTTTTAGAACATGCAAACGTCTATCTTGTGCCCAACTGATGATTTTCCTATCATGCCTTTCAATGTCACTTGATGTAAAGAACCCTTCAGCAGTCCCCGAACATGTTTTTTCTATCACGGCACGAGCTATGTTATATTGAAGGGTTGAGCCTGATCTGATCATCCCAATACAAACAATTAACATTATTTCCTCACGAGTTTTTTAAAAAATTTAGTTAAGAAATTCATTTGTGGAATCTGTCTGCTTCAGGTTGCATTCAAAGAAATTACTATTCGTAAGTATTTTTTCATCGCTCCAATCCCACCATTTTAAGAGAAGCAGTTTATCGACGATATCATTTTTGAATCTCGAACGTATATATTCAGCCGGATGGCCGGCCGCAACCACATATGCCGGAATCTCCTTGGTAACAACGGAGCCTGCGCCGATTATTGCGCCATCGGAAATTTTCGCCCCGCAAAGAATTATACAACCTTCTCCAATCAGAACATCGTTCCCTATTAAGACCCCCCCTTTACTCTTAAAAGGATACGATTTTTTTATAAATTTTTTAAATAGTTTTACCTGTACAGCCGGCAAATCTAAATTATGGTCAACCCCCCAAAAAGAGATGTTCCTTGATATAGCGCAGAAATTTCCCATATGAAACGTGTTTTTACCAACATTTATATTGCACCCTGAATTGATATTTGTATGCCTTCCTATGACGATAGTACCCCCGATTAACTTACAATTTTTACCTATCGACACACCATCATGGAGAATAATTTCATTTGCATCCAAATAACAATTCCTGCCTATAAAGACATTTTTTCCTACCTGGAGTTTCGTCCCATCGGATATATATACAGGCAAATTATGAGCGACTCTCTTCTTTCGGAGCCTAATTTCCGACATCAACATATTACATATGTTTTTAAAAATTTTCACGGAGTTCCTTAAATGTAGATTTCGATTGAGCAAGAAGAATCACTCTTCTCCAAATCCCGGCAGTGAAGTTTAAAAGTGAATATCCAAGACCTCTATATAGGCAATGTTTTTTTACAAACATGGCTTTTTCTGAAACCCGAATTGGAGTATCCTTATATAAGCTGCTAGTTTTAGCAGCCCCATGATCCCGCCAGGCCCCCCAAAAATCATTCACATAGTAAAAATTCATTGCCATAATAATACATCTATAAAAATAATCCCGGTCCATGCCAATATTAAAATTTTCATCAAATAGACCAATTTGTTTCAACGCCGATAGCCTGAAAAATGCTGCTTGATTACAAAATGTCATACCTCTGTATTTTGCGTAAAACTTCATATATCCCAATGCTGGATACGCGTAAATTATTGACCGTAGAAGTTGGTCATCATTATCAATATTAATTTTATTAGCATAATAAATATCATAATTTTGATTACACATTGATATATCTACTAATTTTTTAAAGGCGCCCGGCAGATATATATCGTCCGAATTCATCCAACCCACGAAAACTCCTGAGCAATGTTCTAAGCCTTTATTTAAAGCATGCGACTGTCCGCGATCCTTTTCAGATACAAAAAAGTCAATAAAATCATTATATTTTTCTATTATTGAAACACTTCCATCAGTAGAGCCGCCATCAATAATTATAAATTCTAAATTAGGATAATTCTGATTTATAATAGACAAAATAGTCCTTTCTAAATACTCGGACTGATTATACGATGGCGTAATAATTGAAATTCTAGGCCAAGAAAGATCCTTATTATATTTATTATATTTTATACCATACTGAATTTTGACAAAATTTCTTATTTTATTATCGTCAATATTAAATGTAGATTTTCTTGATCGTTTTACATTAAAATAACTAACCGGCATTTCAGACATTAATACACCTAAATTTCTTTTTATATTAAATTTCCTTAAGTCACATCTGGTTTAATAAAATTAGCAAGTCATTTCCGTTCAGTCAACTTTCTGAATGAATTAAAAAAATAGTTGATGGAGTTTGATCCAATTCATTAAAGGTAAATACCCTATCGTTCGGCCGTGTCGTTTTTTTATATGTATAAGAATGGCCAAATTTATGATACTCATACTTATCATTGAAGATATTGCAGCACCGATAACACCAAAATAGGGGATTAAAAGAAGGTTTAATAAAATATTAATAATTGAGACAGCAATGCTAATATTTTTTACCATAATCTCTTCACCGGTCATATTCATAAAGTATCCGCACGGTCCTGCTATTGAGTTTACAAATTGCCCTGCAACAAGAAATATTAACGCTGGATAAGCCACGGCAAACTCCGTTCCGAAAAAGATAATAAGTATTTTTTTGCCACCAATAAGCAGCCCAAAAAGAATAGGCGAGGTAGTCCAGAAGATGAGCTTAGATGATTTTTGGGCCACATAAAAAAGTTCGTCAAGTTTTCCGGCATGGAAAAGCTCGGAAAACTTAGGCGCAGCCATGGTATTTATCGCCGAAAGAGCAAAACTGGTTAATGATGCCAATTTTACAGCTATGGCGTAATAACCAACTTCTGCCTCGCTTCTGACCATGCCCAGCATAATTACTCCTGTCTGGCCGATTGCGAAAGTCATCGTTGCAGTCATGAGCATTGGTAAGGATAGGGACAATATATCCCTGGCAGGCATTGTTTGGATTAGATCATTGGTCTGCATACGCTGTTTGAAGCTGTATTCCATAATCGCCCAACCGGTGATGCCGGTCACAGCAAAACTGCCAAGAAGGGCATAAATCGGAATATCCTTATCAACAAATAATACTCCCAATAGTAGCAGGAGAACAAGGTTAGCGCCTTGGGGCAGGCTCTGCATGAAGGCAAAGACCTTTATCAATTTTAAGCCCCGCACGGCCTGGGTGTTCAACAGCATCAGGGATTTAAAGACGATGAATACGGCCGCCATTGAAAAATAAAAAGCGAGGTGAGGTTTGGAAAAGATCCGGGCAGCAATCGAGCGGGAACCGAAAAAAAACAGGGCACCGGTAATCAGGGAGATTCCGATAACCATATATTGGGTTTTGCGGTATAGTCTGAAGGCTGAAGAAGGTGAGAATTTTACCAGATGTTCCGGAATAAGTCGCAGAATGGAGGTATTGGTCCCTAACACCGTAAAGATGGTAGCCAGCAGGAGAAAGGAATTCAGAACGGCTACAATACCCATCATTTCGGCTCCATAGAATCGGGCGATGATAATGGCGGCGATCATACCCAAGCCGGTCGTCAGAACACGGGCGGACAATGCCCAGGCGGAACCGGTGAGGATCTCGGAGAATTTTTTGTCCGAAGTGAGGTTGCGGAGTTTACGTTTGAGAAGGGGGAACATGATATTGGTTAGTTGTTAATGGTTATTGGTTAATGGCTATTGGGGATTGGGGATTGGTTATCGGTTAATGGTTATCGGTTATTGGTTATGGGTTATCGGTTATCGGTTATTGGGGAAGAATAGTTATCTGTTATTGGTTATTGGGGAAAGGTGAAATATCCTCATGGACCGAGGAATCTTTGCCGGCTTTCTTGAGATAGTTCATATCTTTGGAGACGGTCATGATTTTATGCGTTTCATGGCCTGATCGTTTAGAAATGGTAAAGTGTCCAAGCTATATGGCGTAAGATCAATGGCGCAAGGCATAGGGCAAAAAAGATGTCCGGACTGATACTTTCTTGGCAGGATCGGCAGGATGAACAGGATGTTGAAAAAGGTTTGTTCCCAAAACATCTTGCGTTCTTGGCAAATTACGATGGCTGAGGACTGAAGGTCAGAAAAAGAGGAATTCTATCCCTGTCTCTTAGTTTGAGGATCAGCCATTCCTCGAGAACGTCGATCAATTCAAGCCGACAGCCCTCAACCGACTTGCTGTTGGCCCATACGCCCGGGAAACCAGGGATCTCTGCAAACCAGGACCCGTCATCAAGTTTGCGGTATTGTGCTTTCTTGAGAGCTTTCTGACAATATTCTGTAATCATGGTTTAACAGTTCCTTTGGTCTGCTTGGTCACGAAATGAGAGTCGCGCGAGAAAGGGTTTATAACTCCTTTTGTCATGGTTGTATCCACGTTATTGCCAATAAGAAAGTTTAGATTAAAAATATTATAAATTTAGACTGTTGTCAAATGGTCTGTTTGGTTGTTGGTTAATGGGCAATCAGTTGCCGGTTATTGGAGATTAGTTATTGGTTATTTGAAAAGAGTAAATCAGAATTTCTTAGGTAAACCGGCCTGTTTCAGAACGGCATTCGCTGTATGACGGGATTTTATTCTGTTGTCGACGACAAATCTTATTTTTGTCACCGGACTGAACCAAATCTCATGATCGCCCTTTCCCTGACGATCAAAATGGCACCCTGCCGCCTGTAAATACCGCTTTAATTCTTTGGTATAATCAGACATTAACTTGGGCGGTTTCAAATCGTCTTGTCAAGATTTCAAAAGGAACTTCATATCCGCGACCGATACCATTCGCATCTAAAAGTTCCGGAATCATTATTTTCAACTTCTCGATAAGGTCCTCTAAATTATTTCCCTCTGTCGCAAGGCCGGGCACATCATCACTGGTGGCGACCCATACGCGCGCCTCTTCGTCCCATTCTGCCCTGACAAACAACGGTTTTTGAATCATATCCTCACCTCGTATTTCACTTTTAAATCCTCTTTTCTCATTTTCTCATGCACTGTATACCGTCTAACAAATTCCCATGGTGAATTCAAGTTCAAAGAAAGGCAACTATTTGCGGGGGACCCGATACCGCAAATCTTTTTCTTGGCGTCCTTTGCGTCTTGAGTGAGCGGAGTGAACGGGCGGTTCAAAAAAGCAATTTTTAATTTTGAATGCTGAATTATGAATTATGAATTGTTTGAACCGCAAAGTCGCCAAGGACGCCAATTTTGACAGGATTAACATGATTTATCCGCCTGCTCCCGCTCTGCGGGACAAGCAGAAAGAAGCAATCCGCTGCGCGGAAAACAATTCCGGCTGAAGCCTATATTTGTCTGGTTTATCCTGTTGATCCTGTCTGAAATGAAAGGTTTATTTTATTGCGAGGAGTTCCACCTCGAAGATAAGCGTGGCGTTGGGGCCGATAACGCTCCCCGCGCCCCGCGCCCCGTAAGCCAGTTCAGGCGGGATAAAAAGCTGCCACTTGGAGCCGACCGGCATGAGCTTGAGGGCCTCGATCCAGCCGGGGATGACTCTTGCAACCATGAAAGTTGCCGGTTTCCCCAGCCGCTCGGAATTATCGAACTCGGTACCATTGATGAGCGTACCCCGGTAGCGGCAATCCACCGTATCGGCATCCGCCGGTATTTTCCCGTTTCCGGCCTTGAGGATTTTGTACTGCAAACCGCTCGGGAGAGTCACCACGCCCTCCTTCGTCCTGTTTGCCGCCAGGAATGCGTCGCCCTCTTTCTTGTTGGCCTCTCCCGCCGCCTTCATGGTCTGAGCATACTTCTCCTTCAGTTCCTTCTGGTAGGCCGTCAGGGTGGCAAGGAGATCCTCTTCGGTCATGAGCAGCTTTTGGCCGGCGAGAGCATCCCTGAAACCCTTTACCAGGATGTCCGCGTCAAACTCCATGCCCAATCTGCTGAAGTTCCTGGCCATGTCAACCCCGAGCCCGTAGCTCACCCTGTCTTTTTGGGTTTTGAGAGTTTTTGTTTCCTCCGCGATACTTTGAGAGGCAATCAGTAAGATAAACAGAAAAAGGATGGATCTGATAACCGTTTTTGACGATCTGAACGTTTCTTTACTTAGTTGCATTATGTGAACACCTTATGAAAAATTTATAAAGTTTGAAGCACACCGGATTCCGTGTCAGGCACGGAATGACAGAAATGCAATGATATTGCCTGTGGAAAAGTATATTCGGGGAGGGATGTCTCCCTCCCCGAATCAGTGAATTGATTTAACTTTTATTGACCCCAAATATTACATCTTGAGCAATATCCTTGAGGTATTACATTACATGCCTGCTACGATAATATTTGGATCAGTGGTTGAAAGCCTGGTCCACGCACCTCCCTCATACTTGTAGAGGCCAGTCGCCCCAAAATCGGCATACAAAGCTATACCTGATGCCACAATTTGAGTCGGATTGTCCCGCCTAATATTGGTCCAGACGTTACCATCCCATTTGAAAAGACCCGGCCCAGTAATACTTGCATATAACAGTGACCCTGAGGCCGCCATTTGAGCCGGATTGGCCGAACTAATCTTGGTCCACACACTGCCATCCCATTTATAAAGGCCCTTCCCAGTGATGCTCGCATACAGTATTGACCCGGAGGCCACCATTTGAGCCGGAATGTCTGAACTAATCTTAGTCCATGCACTGCCATTCCATTTATACATGCCCTTCCCTGTAACGCTCACATACAAAAGCGACCCTGATACCACCATTTGAGCTGGATCGGCCGAACTAATCTTGGACCATGTACTGCCATCATATTTATGGATCCCGGCTGCTCCAAAATCGGCATACAGGACCGCATCTGAAGCCACAAATTGGGTCGGATTGTCCCGCCTAATATTGGTCCAGACGCTACCATCCCATTTGAAAAGGCCTGGTCCAGTGATGCTCGCATATAACAGTGACCCCGAGGCTGCCATTTGGGCCGGATTTGCCGAACTTATTTTAGTCCACGCACTTCCATCCCACTGATAGATGCCTGAGCCAGCTATATTTGCATACATCCGGGGACCGTCCGCCACTATTGCCGTCGGAAAGGCGGAACTGATCGATTTCCATTTACCCAGTTCCCACTGCCAGAGGCCGTCGGAAGCATTGGCCACATAAAGCAACTGATCCGTATTGAGGATGACCGGCCGCATCATGTCACTCTCTTCATGGCTGAGGATGTGGCAGTGCCACACGTATTCATGCCCGAAGCCGGTTATCACGTTCTTGGTCGGGTCAGTGAGCACTTCAGCGGTCAGCGGATCGAGGTTCGTGAACCCCATTGTAACGTTTAACGGCATCGCCGGGTTCAGCGGGCGATAGCTGTTAGGCACCGGGAAAGGCGCCTGGGGAACGATCGGTCTCAACGCCACAATCGTATCCTGCAGCGGGCTGATCCGGACCGTTTCCTTCCAGCCCAGTTCATTCTCGTCAGGCAGTTCGATAAAGCCGTCCCAGCCGACGCGGTTGAGCACCTGGACATCGAAGAGATGGAAGTGGACGGGGTGGGTGTCCACGCCGTTGTGGGTGATCTTCCAGATCTGGATGTCGTTGGGATAAACAACTTCGGTGGCCGGATCGACAAAGTTCTGGACCACGAAGGTCTGGTTGAGGGCCGTCGTAAAGGGAAGCTCGAGCCCCAGCTTGGCGCTCATGCGCCCGTACTCGTCGAAGACCTCGCCCATCTCATCCTGGATGGCCTTGGCCTTCATCTTGATGGTTTTGATTTCACCCGACAGGTTCTGGAATTTCAACGACGTGTCGTATATCGTCGAAATGCCCCAGGTGGGCCAGGTGGTGGGGAATGACGCCTCGTAGGCCGTATCATAGGCATCGTAGGTTCCATCACCAAAGAAATCTCCCTGGCCGACGATGATCGGGTCCTGGCCGGTTGCGAAAGCGCCGGTTGCCAGCCCTGCGAAGGCTGTCACCAGGTTGTTAAAGCCGGTCTCATCGACGTAATCGGGCGTTGCGGCGCCGGTCTGGCTGACTCCGTCGCCTACCACGATCTGCATGATAGTCCGGGTGTTGGGGCCTTTGCCGGCCAGTGTTGTCAGCGGGCCGCCCATTTCCGCACGAAGATCCGGACCGCCCGTGTAATAGTCGTAATGCGGGTCAAGTGCCGGCCACGGCGCCGGAGCGTCGTTGTACAGGATCAGGGTATGGCCGTCAAAATCGGAGAAGTCGACGATGACATCCGCCCGCTCGGCCGGACCCAGCATCAACGTGCCGCCGCCCTGGTTCTGCTGGAGCACGAGACCGGCCGTAAACAGGGTCGGATCGAGGTTCCAGTTGACCGGCTGGTTGGGCAGCACCACCGGCTTCGGCAGGAAGCCGCCTTCGTTGCCGATCTGGACGATAGCGGGACCCCTCGTGGCGGGATCAGGCGCGCCGCCTTCACGTCCGTCGATGGGCCAAAATTCCGGGTAGCCCGCAACAGCCGCTGCAGGAACCATGGCGACCTCCGTCAGGTCGGCTACGGCCCCGGTAAAAACAGGGGCTCCACCCGGGAGGGTATTGCTGGTCTTGTTGGCTGCGCGATACAACTGCAAATTGAAGAAACGGTCATGAGCCGCGTTGAGGATCCGGAAGCGGACCTTGCCTGCGGGAACCGTAACCGTGGGATAGGCCGCGCCGTTCACGATCGGCGTATCCATGAATGCCTCGGCGCCCCAGGAGGGGTTCGGCGTTGCGGGCATCTCGGGCGGCTGCTCGGGATTAGCCGCGCCGAAATAGGGGTTCTCGATGGGCGGATACTCGATATTGGTCGTGGGGGGCCAGAACCAGGGGCCGTAAACCCAGCGTCCCATCGCGGTGAAAGCGTTGGTTCCGGGGCCGGCATAGGGGTTCTGAGCCGGCATGTAAACATGCGGCCACCAGAGGTCGCCGCTGGTGGGCGTCGGCGTCACGGGCTTGCCGGGGACCGATCCCCAGGCCCAGGTGGGGTCCGTGGTCATGACATAATTCTCAGGAATGCTGATCCCTGCTTCAAGATCGCCCGCATCCACAAAGGTCTTGTCCTGAATGATCAGGGGAATGCCGTAGCGATATACGCCGGCCGGACTTCCGTTGTCGGGAATGGTGCCGGCATCGATCAGCGCCTCTTCCTTAGCGTCCGTAATCAACCAGCCGGCAGCCATGCCGACATAGACGTTCAGGCGCGTAATGCCCCAGGCATGGTCATGGTAGAAGAGCAGCCGGGCGCTCTGCTGGTTGGTGTAGTAATAAGTCTGGGCGCCGGGGCCCGGATCGGTCGTCGCGTTTGCCACATTACAAGTTAATTGACCGGCACATGCGGAAATCGTAGCGTAGGTGCCGTCAGCCAGAACATTACTGGAATCGAACCACATGTCCGGAACATCCTCGACGCTGGCGCCTTCCTTCAGGGGATTTGGGTCATCGCCCGGAATAATCCACTGGTGGGGCGTGCCGTCGCTGATCCAGGGAGTGCGGCCGCCGTGGAGGTGGATAACACCGCGGTTTTCGGTGAAGCAGACATCGGGGGTGGCGCCGTAAACCAAGGGAGTGTCACCTGCACAGATCTGATCGTCCGGCTTGTTGCGGGTGGCATTGGGGCCCGGACCGGCGCCCATAAGGGTTACGTCCGTCGGAACAAAAAGTTTGCCGCCTACTCCGGCCGGAAGTTCATTGATGAATTTGATGCGGATCGGACGATCCTTCTGAGCCACGATCGTTGGACCCAGGTAGCGGATGGCCGCCGGGGTTACATCTTCCGCCGTGCCGGCGAGGTTCGTGCCGTTATTCACCTGGACATATCCCCGGAGCTTGGTTGCCGGCAGCTCTGAATGCATGACTTCGGAGAACTCCCTCAGCGCAATCTCATAATAGTCGGATCCCGGATAGGTGCGCGTGTCGGGAACGGCCAGCGGAATGGATTTGGCCGGAGCGACGCCATCTCTGGGATTCCAAAGCCCCGGCAGCGTATCGACGAATTTCGTCAGCAGCGGGGTCCAGGCCCAGTTTGGGGTTAACCCGAAATAATCCGGGGTGTAATAGCCGTTCGGACCGACGACAAGGTCCGCCGGGGTGACTTCTGCCTGGGCCATGTTCATCCCCCCGAAAAGGGAAAGGATCATCAGCGCCAGGCAGGTCCTAAACCAAAACCTGCTCCTGTTTCCTTTTTTCATTTTTCCTCCTCCTCTTGTTTGTGCCAAAAGCAACCTGTTGCCTGAAGTGAATTCTTTTTCTAAAATACCAACCCCATTTTAGGCCACAGTGTAGGGTTTGCCCTGCACTAATACAATGGAGGAAAAACTGTATTTTAAGCTGCCCGGGCAGGATATTTCATACTGCAATTCATTATTTGGAATCGGATAATTCACTGTATCTCAAGAATGTTTGACTGATTGTTATTCAGGAAAATCCTTAGTTTCTGTAGGGAATTGACGTATGTTTGGGCGATGGGGGGGAATGGTTATTGGTTATTGGTTATTGGGGAAGAGCAGTTATTAGTTAATGGCTATCAGTTATTGGGTAAAGGTGAAATTTCCTCATAGACTGAAGAATCTTTGCCGGCTTTCTTGAGATAGTTCATATCTTTGGGGACGGTCATGATTTTATGCGTTTCATGGCCTGATCGTTTAGAAATGGTAAAGTGTCCAAGCTATATGGCGTAAGATC
>ENA-OSEO01001864-OSEO01001864.1-sediment-metagenome-genome-assembly--contig:-NODE-1864-length-34161-cov-4.613191_pt1 | contig 34161 bp, 32 predicted proteins | sample MGYA00237883_ERZ534232 | MGnify/ENA metagenome assembly ERZ534232 | reverse complement strand
GCGGAAGTAGAAATAGGTCGTCGGGGCCGAGGTTTCGGTGATCCCGCAGTGGTTGGCCGTCAGGAACCAGGGGATCTGGGTCGTGGAGTCCATGTCGGCCAGAAGGCAGCCGGTGCAGAAGGAGGTCTGGCCCGACTCGGTGGCCAGGCCGGCCACGCCGTTGCCCCTGGCCCGCTCGGCGGCCGAGCGGCAGGAGATGTCGGTGTGGCAGTCGCCGACCTTGTCCAGGTAGTCGGAGAAGGCGTCGCGGTAGACGTGGCTGATCTTGTCGACCACCGGGAGCTGGTCCGGCTGGGGCCGGCCCGTAAAGAGGCACTCGATGGTGTAGTCCTCGCCGTCCAGGGGCGGCCCCCAGAAGTCGGTCGTCTTGTAGACGGCGGGCTTGGCCAGGGGGCCTTCGGTCTTGGCCCTGTCCCGGCCGTAGACGTAGACGGCGGCCTTGTCGGCCGCGGGCAGGCGGCTGAAGTGGGGCCGGATCATGATCGCGCCGGGCGAGTTGATGACCAGGCGAAAGACCTGGCGGCCCGAGGAGTCGAGCCCGACCTCCCAGTCCTCTGGGGCCACGGCGGGCAGGCTGCGGTGGACGCCGATGCGCAGCGGCCCGCCCTGGCCGCCCTTATTCAGGCCCCGTCTGGCCTCGTCCTCGGCCCTGAGCCGGTCCTCGTCCAGGGGCTCCAGGGAGATCACCGCTCCGGAAGAGGCCTCCGGGTCGGTCTCCAGGACCCGGGCCTGGGCCGGCTCCGCAAGGGCGGCCTCGGGCCGGGCGATCTCGGGCGGGCAGATGATTTCTTCGGCCAGGAGCGATCCGGAGGGCAAGAGGCAGGCGATCAGAAGCAGGATCGGCCAGAAAGACTTCTTCACGGGATTCACCTCAAAATCCAGATTCCGTTCCGCCCCCGTTCAGTCAGTATAACATTCCGGGGCGGAGATGGCACTAGTCGCCGGGAGCCGGGGATCAGAGCACGGCCCAGGGCCGGGGCAGGAAGAGGCGCCCGTAGAGGTTCAGGGCGTAGCGGTCGGTCATGCCGGCGATGAAGTCGGCCACGGAGCGGGACAGGCCGTCCTCGGGGCGGCGGCTGAGGGCCTGGGCGTATTCCCCCCGCTCCGGGTCGGCCAGGACGGCCCGGTAAAGGGCGGCCAGGAGCATCCTGGCCCGGTCGAAGTCCGGGCGGACCCTGGGGCTGCCGTAGACCTGGTCGTAGAGGAAGCTTCTCAGCTCGACCATGGCCCCGGCCATGTCCGGGCTCAAGTGGAGCCGGCCGTCGTCGGCGTCCAGGGTGGCGGCGATCAGGTCGCGGACCATCGAGCCGATGCGGGCCGAGTGGGTCCGGCCGACCAGGCGGACGCACTCCTCCGGCAGGTCCTCCTCCCTGAGCACGCCGGCCCGGAGGGCGTCGTCGATGTCGTGGCAGATGTAGGCCACGATGTCGGCCACCCGGACGACCTCCCCCTCCAGGGTGGCCGGCCGCTCCTCGTCCCCGGAGGGCAGGATCTCGCCGATGCCCTTGGAGTGCTTGAGGACGCCGTCGCGGACCTCGAAGGTCAGGTTGAGCGGCTCCAGGACGTCGACCACCCGGAGCGACTGCTCGTTGTGGCGGAAGCCGCCCTCGACGATCTCGTCCAGGACGGCCTCGCCGGCGTGGCCGAAGGGGGTGTGGCCCAGGTCGTGGCCCAGGGCGATGGCCTCGGTCAGGTCCTCGTTGAGGCTCAAGGAGCGGGCCATGGTCCGGCCGATCTGGGCCACCTCCAGGGTGTGGGTCAATCGGGTGCGGTAGTGGTCGCCCGTGGGCGAGAGGAAGACCTGGGTCTTGTGCTTGAGCCGGCGGAAGGCCTTGGAGTGGAGGATGCGGTCGCGGTCGTGCTGGAAGGCGGGCCTGAGGTCGCACTCGGGCTCGGGCCTGAGCCGGCCCCGGCTTTGGGCCGAGCGGGCGGCCAGGGGCGAGAGGATCCGGTCCTCGACCGCCTCCAGCTTCTCCCTGATGGTCGTCACGACCGACCGCGGCGCGAGGTTCTTGCCCTGGTCAAGCCCACTCTAGAACTCCTCGATGAGCTGGGCCACCCGGGCCCCCTCGCTGACCGCCTCCACGATCTTGCCCGGGTTGAGGGCGTCGCCGATGATGAAGACGTGGTCGTGGCGTCCCTCCAGGGCCAGGGCCAATTCGTCCAGGGGCCGGACGCCCATGGCGTTGACCACGGTGTCCAGGCCGGCCAGCTCCAGGTGGGTCCGCTGGCCGTCGCGCTCCTGGCGGACGTAGGAGACCCGGTCGGAGTGGACCCGACGGATCTTGCACTGGATCAGGCGGCGCAGCTTCAGCTCCCTCAGGCGGCGCATGAGCAGGTAGCGCCTGGCCGGGCCCAGGTCGCGGCCGATCTGCTGGCCCATCTCGACCACGGTCACCCGCCGGCCCTGGGTCAGGAGCAGGTGAGCCGTCTCCAGGCCGATCATGCCCCCGCCGAGCACGACCACCTCGTCGCCGACCTCGACCTCCCCCTCCAGGATCTGGTGGGCGCTGACCACGCCCGGGCTGTCCAGGCCGGGGATGTCCGGGGTCAGGGGCACCGAGCCGGTGGCCACGACGATGGCCTCGGCCGCTTCGTCCAGGACCGCGTCCGGCGCGGCCTTGACCCCGAGGCGGAGCTCGACCCGGCTGTGTTTGAGGGCCTGGCCGTAGAAGGTGATCACGTCCCTCAGCTCGTTCTTGTCCGGCGGCTTGAGGGCCAGGTTGATCTGGCCGCCGATGCGCTCGGACTTCTCCAGGAGGAGGACCCGGTGGCCCATCTCGTCCAGGCAGCGGGCCGCCTCCAGGCCGGCCGGCCCGGCCCCGACGACCACGACCCGCTTGGGCTTTTTGGCCTTACGGACGGCCAACTCCTTCTCCCGGCCGACCCGGGGGTTGTAGAGGCAGGTGATGGGGTAGTCGGCGAAGAAGTAGTCGATGCAGCCCTGGTTGCAGCCGATGCACTTGCGGATGGCCGGCCAGTCCCCGGCCCGGGCCTTGGCCGGCCAGTCGGGGTCGGCCAGAAAGGCCCGGCCGGTGGCGATCAGGTCGGCCTGGTCCCTCTTGAGGGCCAGCTCGGCCAGGGCCGGCGAGTTGATCCGGCCCACCCCGGCGACCGGCTTGTCCACCGCGGCCTTGATGGCCGCCGCCTCTTCAAGGTGGGTGCCGTGGGCCACGGGCGTGGGCGGGATGAGCAGGTGGGGCGTCTCGTAGACGCCGCCGGTGACCGAGAGGAGGTCCACCCCGGCCTGGGTCAGCCGCCGGGCCATCTCCACGGTCTCGTTAAGGTCCAGGCCGCCGGGGACGTGGTCGGCGGCGCTGAAGCGGAAGGAGAGCACCCCGTCGCCCATCCGGCGCCTGACCCGACTGATGATCTGGAGGGCGAAGCGGAGCCGGTTGTCCAGCGAGCCGCCGTAGTCGTCGCCGCGCTGGTTGGAGTAGGGCGAGAGGAACTGGTGGATCAGGTACTCGTGGGCCCCATGGAGCTCCACGCCCTGGAAGCCGGCCTCCAGGGCCCGCTCAGCCGCCCGGCCGTAGGCCTCGACCATGAGCTCGATCTGGTCCAGGCTCATCGCCTCCGGGGTCATCCGGCCCACCGGCCCCCGGACGGCCGAGGGGGCCAGGGGCAGGCGGCCCGAGACGCGGGTGTCGGTGTTGCGGCCGCCGTGGTGGAGCTGGAGGAGCACGGCCGCCCCGGCCCGGGTGACCGCCTCGGCCAGCCGGGTCAGGCCGGGGATGAACTCGTCGGCGAAAACGCTCAGCTGGAAGGCGAAGCCCCGGCCCGAGGGGTGGACGCTGGTCCCCTCGACCACGACCAGCCCCGGCCCGCCGGCCGCCCGGGCGGCGTAGTAATCTACCAGTCTCTCGGTGACCTCGCCCCGGCGGGTGGCCAGGTTGGTGCCCATGGGGGCCATGACGATCCGGTTCTTGAGTTCGAGCCGGCCGACCTGGACCGGTGAGAAGAGGCGCGGATAGGGGTGCACGTCGCTGTCTCCTCGTGGAAAACCAGGTTCATAAGTAGCCCCTGGCCGGGGAGGTGTCAAGGTTGGGGGACAGGGGCTGGTCCAGGGCTTCAGGGCCGGGGGGCCTCAAAGGAGGCCCCCCGTTTGAGGCTAGCTCTTCAGATCCTTGAGGTCGGCGTAAAGGTCCAGGGAGGCGGGGTTTATCAGGGCGTCGCGGTTGAGGACCGGCCGGTCGTGGATGACGTTGCGCACGGCCAGCTCGACCTTCTTGCCGCTGATGGTGTAGGGGATGTCGTCCACGGCCAGGACCTTGGCCGGCACGTGACGCGGGGTGGTGTTGTTGCGGATGGTCCGCTTGATCCGGCCGACCAGGTCCTCGTCAAGTTCGCAGCCCTCGGCCATCTTGACGAAGAGGATGACCCTGACGTCGTTTTCCCAGTCCTGGCCCACGACCAGGCTGTCGGCGATCTCGGGCAGGGTCTCCACCTGGCGATAGATCTCAGCCGTGCCGATGCGCACGCCGCCCGGGTTCAGGGTGGCGTCGGAACGGCCGTAGATGATGACCCCCGAGGTGTCGGTGATCTCGATGTAGTCGCCGTGGTGCCAGATGCCGGGGTAGACCTCGAAGTAGGCCGCCTTGTACTTGGCCCCGTCCTCGTCGTTCCAGAAGTAGATGGGCATGGAGGGGAAGGCGGCGCTGCAGATCAACTCGCCTTTTTCGCCGATGACCGGCTGGCCGTCGGAGTCGAAGGACTGGACCTTCATGCCCAGACCCCTGACCTGGAGCTCGCCCGCGTAGACCGGGCCGATGGGGTTGCCCAGGGCGAAGCAACCGATGATGTCCGTACCGCCGCTGATGGAGGCCAGGCAGAGATCGCTCTTGATGTCGCGGTAGACGAACTCGAAGCCCTCCGGGGCCAGGGGCGAGCCGGTGGAGGTGATCATCCTCAGGGGCGAGAGGTCGAACTCCCGGCCGGGCTTGAGCCCGGAGTTCTCCAGGGCGGCCAGGTAGCGGGCCGAGGTGCCGAAGATGTTCATCTTCTCCTTCTCGGCCAGGCGCCAGAGCACGCCCGGATCGGGCTGGAAGGGCGAGCCGTCGAAGAGGAGCAGGGTCGCCCCGGCGGTCAGGCCGCTGACCAGCCAGTTCCACATCATCCAGCCGCAGGTGGTGAAGTAGAAGAGGCTCTCCTGGCGCTTGAGGTCGCAGTGGAGCCAGAGCTCCTTCAAGTGCTGGAGCAGGGTGCCGCCGGCGCCGTGGACGATGCACTTGGGCACGCCGGTGGTGCCCGAGGAGTACATGATGTAGACCGGGTGGTCAAAGGGCAGCTGGGCGAACTCGAGCGGCGGAACCTCCTCCGGCCCTAAGAAGTCGTCCCACAGCTTGGCGTTGGGCAGGGCTGAGATGTCCGGCCTGGCCTCGGTGTAGGGGACGATGACGGTCTGCTCGATGGAGGGGAGCCGCTCCAGGACTCCGGCCACCCGATCCAGGGAGGAGTGGCTCTTGCCGTTGTAGAAGTAGCCGTTGGCCGAGAAGAGGACCTTGGGCTGAATCTGGCCGAAGCGGTCGAAGACGCCCTGGACCCCGAAGTCGGGCGAGCAGGACGACCAGATCGCCCCCAGGGAGGTGGCGGCCAGCATGGCCATGATCGTCTGGGGCAGGTTGGGCATGAAGCCGCCCACCCGGTCGCCGCTGGTGACGCCCAACTCCCTGAGCGAGCGGGCCAGGCGGCTGACCTGGGCGTAGACCTGGGTGTAGCTGTACTCCTGGCGCGAGCCGTCCTCGCCCCAGAAGATCAGGGCCGGCGTGTCGTCGCGGAAGCGGAGCAGGTTCTCGGCGAAGTTGAGCCTGGCCCCCTGGAACCACTTGGCGCCCAGCATCTGCTCGCTGTCCTCGAGCACGGTCTTATAATTCTTCGAGTACTTGACCTGACAGAAGTCCCACAGGGCCGCCCAGAAGCCGGCCCGGTCGTCGATGGACCACTGATAGATTTCATTGTAAGTCACCAGGGACATCCTGTGCCGGCGGTTGACCAGGTCCCGAAAGGCGGTCAGGTTGGCCCCGGCCACGGCTTCCGGCGAGGGGTTCCACAGGGGAGTCTTCATTGAGTACCTCCGGTTGTTGGTCACGAGGTTGAGCTCAAGAGACGGCCGGACCAAATTTAGCCCCTCTCCGACCTTGAGGTCAAGGGGCCGTCACCGGCCGATACGGCCCGGCAGGAGGCTCTTGCCTGATTGTGAAGACATCATTCTGGCCGGTCAAGGCCACCCGATGGTGGTCGGACCGGCCAGCAATCAACCCCGTCGGACAATGGCCCGCCGGCCTGGCCGGCGGGCGCTGGCTCAGGCCGGCAGGAAGGCCAGGGCCAGGATGAAGAAGATCAGCCCGATGAACATGGTGGCCATGCAGTAGCCCATTATCTGCCGGACCTTCAGGCCGGTCACGCCCAAGAGGGGCAGGGCCCAGAAGGGCTGGAACAGGTTGGTCCACTGGTCGCCGTAGGCCACGGCCATGACCGTCTTGGCGTAGGAGACCTGGAGGGTCTTGGCCGCCTCGACCATGACCGGCCCCTGGACGGCCCACTGCCCGCCGCCCGAGGGGACGAAGATGTTGACCAGGCAGGCCGAGATGTAGGTCCAGACCGGGTAGGTGGTCGCGTTGGAGATGGCCACGAACCAGCCGGCCATGACCACGATCAGGCCGGAGTAGCTCATCATGCCCATGATGCCGGCGTAGAAGGGGAACTGGAGGATGATCCCGGCGCAGGCCTTGGCCCCCTCGATCACGGCCCTGACGTAGTTGATGGGCGTGCCGTGCAGGAGAAGGCCGACGAAGAGGAAGGTGAAGTTGACGATGTTCAGGTCCAGCTTGAAGCCCTGGGTGGCGAAGTACCAGATGACCACGATCAGGCCCATGATGCCGATGATCAGGGCGATGATGGTCGAGTTCTCCAGCTTGCCGGCGATCGTGTCCGGCTTCTCTTTGACCTCGCCCTCGGCCCTCTCCTTGAGCAGGGCCTGCAGGTCGGGCAGGACCTGGTCGATGGTCGTTACCTCGGCCTCCTTGGCCGGGGTCAGGAAGCGGACCAGGTAGGGCAGGACAATGATCAGGAAGATGGCCACGACGATGTTGAGCGGGCTGAAGAGCGTGTCCACCACCGGGATGAGGCCGATCTGCTTCTCCAGAAAATGCCCCTTGGTGGCCACCAGCAGGGGGGCCGAGCCGGAGAAGCCGCCGTGCCAGACGGCCAGGCCGATGTAGCCGGCCGCGCCCAGCAGGGGGTAGTGCATGGGGATGCCCTTCTCAAAGGCCCTCAGGCCCACCTGCCGGGCCATCAGGGCGCCGACGATCAGACCCAGGCCCCAGTTGATGTAGGCGGCGATGATGGCCACCAGGCAGATCAGGTAGGCCGCTCCCGCGGTGGTCTTGGGCAGGTCGGCCAGGGCGTCGATGCCCCGCCGGACGGCCCTGGTCGTGGCCAGGGCGTAGCCGGTGACCAGGATCAGGCACATCTGCATGGCAAAGGCCAGCAGGGACCAGAAGCCCTTGTGCCAGTGCTTGAGCATGTCCAGGGGACCGCTCTTGGTGAAGATCAACCCCAGGATAAAGGTCAGGAAGGTCAGCAGTATGGCGAACAAGAAGGGGTCGGGCATGTACTTCTTGGCCCACCCGGTGAAGTATTCACCCATTCTCCTGATCATGTCTCCCTCCCCAAGTTCTCACAAGTTAGGATGAAAAAACCAACGACCGCTGACCCGACAGTCGGCCAGCCGAGCTGGGCGGGGAGAGGGACAGGCGGTGGAGGAAGCAGCAACTGACCCGGATACAATGGCGGCGTCCAGGCCCAACCCTCTGGCCGGCGCAGGTGACCGCTAAAAATTAGGTAGTCAATTTGGTTCTGAGTGTCAACCTGTTTCTCCGGCTGCGGGGCCGTTCAAGCGAGCCGGTTTATCAGGTTTTAATGACCATAAAAAACCAACGATAAATGAACCAGATTCAGAGGTCCGGTCCGGCCGGCCTGGCTCAAGGTGAGAGACCGTGTTTCTCGGCGGATCAGCGGCCGCGATCGGCCCGGTCAAGACCGGGGGCCTGCCCCGGCCCTTTCAGCCGGTAGAGGCGCAGCTCCATGTGGGGCAGGGGCCAGGTCCGGACCAGCTCGGCCCGGCCGGCCAGGGAGGTCAGGAACGGCCCGGGCGGCCGGTCCAGGAGCCAGTGGTGGACGATGAGCCAGATCCGCTGGGCCGGCGGCAGGCCGGCCCAGAAGCGCTCCAGCCAGGCCGCCTCGTCGGCCGCCAGGCCGTGGATCGGCCCGGGCGGCCGGCCGATGCGCAGGGGAAAGCCCCACTTGGGGCTAGGCTCCAGCTTCATCTGGCGCTCGTACCACCAGTAGGGGAACTCCATCCAGGAGGGGGCGAAGACGACCGCGTCGCCCGGCCGCCGCCCGGCCTCAACCGTCCGGACAGCGGCCCGCCAGTGGGAGACGTACTTGGCCCCGGGCTGATCGGGATGGAGGAAGTAGGCCGCCGTCCCCAGGACGCTGAGCAGGACCACCAGCCCGACCAGCCCCCGGCCGGCCCGGCGCCGGAAGGCCCCGGGCTCGACCCACAGCCCGGCCCAGAGCAGGACCGTCCCGACCAGGCTGGGCAGGACCACCCGGGGCAGGATGATCGGCTTGACCGTCAGGCTGGCCAGGATCATCAGGCCCAGGGGCAGGACGACCAGAATGGCCAGGCTCAGACTGCTCCGGCGGGGCGGGGTCAGGGCCAGAAGGGCCAGGAGGAGCGGCCAGGTGGGGATCCTCCAGCCGGGCGTGACGGCGACCAGGTGGTCCAGGACGTGCTTCAGGGCCGGGACGGTCAGGGGCCGGATGGAGAAATTGACCACCACCTGCCGGGCGTTGAGCCAGAAGTGATCGAGGCCCGGCAGGCAGAGCAGGCCCAGGACCAGGTGGGCGACGAGAAGCTGGCCCAGCCGCCGCCGGTCCGGCCGGGCCAGGATCAGGGCCATGAGCAGGTAGGCCGGCAGGTAGAAGACGGTCGAGTAGTGGCTGTAGAAGCTCAGGCCGGCCGCGCCGGCGAAGCCCAGGAGGTGGGCCAGCCGGCCGCTCTCGGCCCAGCGCCACAGGAAGAGGAGGCTGAGGGCCATCAGGTCGAACCAGATGGTGTAGGCCCGGACCTCCTGGCTGTAGTGGAGCTGGAAGGGCGACAGGGCCACCAGCAGGCCGGCCACGAGCCCGGCCGCGTCTGACTTGAAGACCCGCCGGCCCAGGGCGAAGACGGTCCAGACGCCCAGGACCCCGAACCCGGCCGCCGGCAGCCGGACCCAGAGATCGCTCCCCCCTAAGCAGAGCCAGCCCTTGAGGAGCAGGTAGAACAGGCCCGGGTTGGCCTCGGACTCGAGGATCTTCATCAGGCCGGTAAGGTCCAGCGAGGCGAACCAGACCGAGGCGCCCTCGTCGATCCAGAGGTCCAGGGCGGTCAGCCGGAAGAGGCGCAGGGCCGCGGCCAGGACCAGGAGCCCGGCCAGGGCCAGGCGGACCGGCCGCCCCTCAGCCGGCCCGGTCACGCCTCTTGACCTCGTATATCTCGGCGAAGCGGTACCTCTGGATCAGCTCTGGCGGGCCGAACTCGGCCGGCCCGGCCCGGTGCTCGGCCAGGATGGCCTTGACCGACTGGCGGGGCGCGCAGGTCAGGTGGACGACGACGAAGAGGCGCGGACTGGCCGCGACCGGGCGGTCGAGGAACTCCCGCTTAAGGCCCTGGCGGCGGAAGTGGTACTCCAGGGGCCAGACGCTCACCCCGGTGGCCAGGACCCGGTCCTCCGGCCCCAGGCGTTGGGCCAGGAAGCGGGTGATCTCCCGGCCCTCCCTGAGCGTGCCCGTGTCCTCGGAGAGGTACATGGCCCGGCCGGTCAGGAGGCCGTGGGCCAGGACGGCCGCCAGAACCAGGGCCAGGCCCGCGGCGGCCAGGTCCCGGCGGCGGGCGGCGCCGCCGACCAGGCGGTCCAGGAGATGGCCGACCCCGGCCGCGGCCAGGACCAGGTAGAGGGGCAGGAAGATGACGAAGACGCGGGGATAGGGCACGACCCGCTGGAGGAGCAGGACCGGCCCGCACCAGAGGGCCGCGGCCGCGATTAGGGGCAGGCGGTGGCCGGCCAGGCGGCGGTGGAAGACCAGGGAGATCAGAAAGCCCAGCTCCAGCAGGAGGACCACCCGGCCGGGCGCGTCCCGGAACCAGAGCCCGGAGACGCTGTAGGCCAGGGCGGGCAGGCGGCCCAGGAAGTCGCCCCAGCCCCGGGGCTGGACGTACTGGTTGCCCAGCAGGGCCCAGGGACCGGAGACGACCAGGGCGGGCAGGTAGAGGGCCAGGGTCAGCAGGGCGGCCAGGCCCAGGGCCAGCCCCAGGCCCCTCAGCTCGGGCGAGCGGCGGTCGTGCCCGGCCAGGAGGGCCTCCAGGGCCAGCCAGACGGCCACGGTCCCGGCCGGATAGAGCATCACCGGCACCGTAACAAGGCCCAGGGCCATCAGCAGGCCCAGGAGCAGCCAGCCCGCGGCGTTGGGCCGCTCCCTGAGCCAGTCGGCCAGGAGGAGGCAGAGGACGAAGAGGAGGCCGACCAGGCTGTAACCCCGGGCGTTGGTCGAGTAGTCCACCAGGGCCGAGGACGGGGCGGCCAGGGCCGCGGCCAGGAGGCCGGCCCGGCGGTTGTACAGGCGCCGGCCCAGGCAGTAGGCCGCCGGGACCAGGAACACCCCGGCCAGGAAGGCCGGCAGGCGGATGGCCCAGGGGGCGTCGCCGAAAAGGAGGTAGCTCAGCCTGACCAGGCCGGTGTGGAGAAGGTGATTGTTGGGCTGGTCGTAGTCCGAGACGAGGATCCAGAAGGGCTTGGCCGCGAACTTGAGGAAGGTCAGGGCCTCGTCGTGGCGGATGGGCCGGTCCAGGTGCTCCAGCCTCAGCCAGACCGCGGCCCCGGTGAGGAGGAGCAGGACGAGGAGGTGGAGCCCGCCGCTCCGCCTGAGAGCCCCCCTCAGGTCCTCGACCAGGCCGGAGCGGAACAGGGGCAGATCCAGGCCCAGGGAGCGGATCAGGCGGTCCAGACCCTGGCCGAGGCGGCGGCGGCCGGCCAGCAGGCTGGCCCCCAGGACCAGGAGCAGTCCCCCGGCCAGGCGGAGCCGGAAGACGATCTGGCCGAAGAGGGCGGCCTGGAAGCGCTCGGTCCGGCCGTCCGGGGCCTGGGCGTCGATGAGGCTCTTGACCCAATCAAAGGGCAGGCTCGAACCGGCCAGGAGGGCCAGGCCGGCCAGGCCCAGGCCGGCGATGAAGATCAGGAGGAGGACCCGGCTCGAGGCGCTCTCTGTCTGAGGGTAAAGCATGGCTGGTCGTCCGGCCGCCCGGTCCCGGCCGGCCCCGGAAGCGGCCCGGCCGGCCGTCTCAGGCCGTCAGATCCTGGCGCTGGTAGACGCCGCAGTTGAGGGTGAAGTCGATCAGTTCCTCCAGCTTGGCCCTGGCCCGACCGGATTCCAGGGCCTCGGCGGCCAGGCCCAGGCCCTCCTTGAGATCCTTGACCCGGCCGGCGGCGTGGAGGGCGGCGGCCGCGTTGAGGCGGACCACGTCCCGCCGGGGACCGGCCGCGCCGTCCAGGACCTCGCGGATGATGGCCGCGTTCCGGGCCGCGTCGCCGCCGCTGATGGCCTCAACCGGGGCCCGCTCCAGACCCAGGTCTTCCGGGTTGAGCTCGAAGGTGCTGATCCGGCCGTCGTCCAGGCGGCTGACCATGGTCGGGCCGGTGATGGACATTTCGTCCAGGGTGTCCTGGCCGCAGACCACGTAGGCCTGCCTCACCTCCAGCCGGCCGAGGACCTGGGCCATCAGCTCGGTCCGTTCGGGCAGATAGACCCCCAGGATCTGGATCTCGGACCGGGCCGGGTTGGTCAGGGGGCCGATCAGGTTGAAGATGGTCCGGATGCCCAGGTCCTCGCGGACCTCGTTGACCCGGGCCAGGGGCGTGTGGAAGACCGGAGCGTAGAGGAAGCCCAGGCCGACCTGCCTGACGCAGCGCTCCACCTCGGTCAGGGTCAGGTCCAGGTTGACGCCCAGGGCCTGGACCACGTCGCCGCTGCCGCAGAAGCGGGACTCGATCCTGGCCCCGCACTTGGCCACCTTGAGGCCGCAGGCCGCCGCCACCAGGGCGGTGGCGGTGGAAATGTTGAAGGTCTGGGTGCCGCCCTGGAGGCTGCAGGTCTTGGCCACGGTCTCGCTGTCGACGTTGATCTCGTCCCGGTCGAGGACGATCAGCCCCGGCCCCACGTCCAGGCGCTGCCTGGCCCGGATTCTCCGGCGCATCACCTTGGCCGCGGCCACGATCTCGTCGACGCCCTCGCCCCTGAGGCGAAGGCCCATGAGCAGGGCGGCGATCTGGTTCCGCCCGGCCTGGCCGGTCAGGATAAGGTCCATGGCCCGGCTCATCTCGGCCTCGGAGAGATGGCTCCCCTCGGCCAGCTTGGCGATGAAGCCCTTGAGCATGCTCCCCCCGCCAGATGAGCGCGCCCGGACCGGGACGGCTCAGAAAGGCGACGACAGGACTATGGTCGCCTCCCGCTCGGGCCCCACCGAGACGTGGCTCAGCGGCCGGCCGACCGACTCCTCGATCAGGTCGAGATAGCTCCGGGTGGCCCGGGGCAGATCCTCCAGCCGGCGGGCCGCGGAGATGTCCTCCCGCCAGCCGCTCAGGGTCCGGTAGACCGGCCGGCAGCGGCCCAGGGACTCCACGTCCGGGGGCATGGCCTCCAGGGCGCGGCCGTCCAGCTCGTAGCCGACGCAGACCTTGAGCTGGTCCAGCCCGGTGAGCACGTCCAGCTTGGTCAGGGCCAGGCAGGTCAGCCCCGAGAGCCTGACCGAGTCCCTGACCGCGACCAGGTCCAGCCAGCCGCAGCGCCGCGGCCGGCCCGTGGTCGAGCCGAACTCCTGGCCCCGCTCCTGGAGGTGGCGGCCGGTGTCATCGGTCAGCTCGGTGACGAAGGGTCCGCCCCCGACCCGGGTGGTGTAGGCCTTGACCAGACCGACCACGGCCTTGACCGTGGTCGGCCCCATCCCGGCCCCGGCCGAGATCGACCCGGCCACCGGGTTGGAGGAGGTGACAAAGGGGTAGGTGCCGTGGTCCAAGTCCAGGTGGGTGCCCTGGGCGCCCTCGAAGAGGATGTTCTCGCCCCGCTCCCAGGCCTGGTGGAGGAGCAGGGCGACGTTGCCGGCGAAAGGCTTGAGCCGCTGGCCCAGGGGCTGGTAGACGTCCATGATCTCCGAGAAATCCAGGGCCTCGCCCCCGTAGTACCTGGTCAGCCAGAAGTTCTTCTCCTCCAGGTTGGCCTTGAGCTTCTCGGCCAGCATCTCGGGCCGGATCAGGTCGATGAACCTGATCCCCACCCGGCCGGCCTTGTCCACGTAGCAGGGCCCGATGCCCCGGCCGGTAGTGCCGATCTTGCCCCGGCCGGCCTTGCTCTCCCGGGCCAGGTCCAGGGCCTGGTGATAGGGCATGATGATGTGGGCCCGCTCGGCGATGGTCAGGTGCTCCGGCCCCACCTTGACGCCCCGCTGGTCCAGGCGGTCCAGCTCCTGGGCCAGGACGACCGGGTCGATGACCACGCCGTTGCCGATGTAGCAGCGCTTGTCCTGGTGGAGAATGCCCGAGGGCAGGAGGTGGAAGATGTGTTGCTCGCCGCCGACCACCAAGGTGTGGCCGGCGTTGTTGCCGCCCTGAAAGCGGACGATGTGCTGAGCCTCGGCCGTGAGCAGGTCGACGATCTTGCCCTTGCCCTCGTCGCCCCACTGGGTGCCGACTACGACCACATTGGCCATCTATTTTCCCTCACTGCATAAAATCCGCAGGCCACTGTAGACCAGCCCTCCGGCCTTGTCAAACTTTTGCCGGCGGCCCGAAACCCGGCCCAGGGCCCGGAAAATCGCCTCCCCAGCCAGCCGGCTTTCGTCTCAGGCTGAAAGATACGATTCCGGCATTCTTTTCATAGAGCAACGCCAGCCCGGCCCGAAGCCCGGCCGCTCTTGACCGGAGCCCTGGCCCGGTGTATGCATTGCTTTCTCAGGGCCGCCCGAAATTCGGGCGGCGTTAAGGTGATTCCCAGGGAGAGAACCAATGAGTGATGCCGAACATTCCGCCGCGCCCAGGCGGCCGGACCCGGAGCGGGCCGCCCAGGACGCTTCGATAAAGGTCAACCTGGCCCACATCAAGCACAAGATCCTGGTCATGAGCGGCAAGGGGGGCGTGGGCAAGTCGACCGTGGCCGTCAACATCGCCTGGGGCCTGGCCCAGAAGGGCTTCCAGGTCGGTCTCCTCGACGTCGACCTCCACGGCCCGTCCATCCCCCGGCTCCTGGGCCTCTTCGGCCTGGCCCGGGCCACCCAGGAGGCCATCGTGCCCGTCCAGGTCGGGACCAACCTCAAGGTCATCTCCATCGAGGTCCTGACCGACCAGAAGGACACGGCCGTGATCTGGCGCGGCCCCCTCAAGATCGGGGTCATCCGCCAGTTCATCGCCGACGTGGAGTGGGGTGACCTGGACTACCTGATCGTCGACTCGCCGCCGGGCACCGGCGACGAGCCCCTCTCCGTGGCCCAAACCATCCCCGAGGCCCAGGCCGTAGTGGTGACCACCCCCCAGGAGATCTCCCTGGCCGACGTGCGCAAGTCCATCAACTTCTGCCGCCAGGTCAAGATGGAGATCCTGGGCCTGGTGGAGAACATGTCCGGCTTCACCTGCCCCCACTGCGGCCAGCCCATCGACCTGTTCCACTCGGGCGGCGGCTTCAAGCTGGCCGACCTGCAGCAGTTGGATTTCCTGGGCGCCGTGCCCATCGACCCCAGGGTGGTGCTCAGCGCCGACCAGGGCAAGCCCATCTTCGAGGCTGCTCCGGCCGACGACCCGGCCGTCAAGGCCTATCAGGGCATCGTTGAGCGGATTGTGGCCAAGACCGAGGGGGCCGGGAAGACCCACTGAGGCCTGACCCGGGCCGGATCTCCTGTTCTGGACGGGGAATCTGCGGGTTCTTACTCGGCCGCCTGACCGGGCGGGACCAGGGCCAGGGCCAGGCGTTGCCGCTCGGGCTGGACCTCCAGGACCCGGACCATGACCTCGTCGCCCACGGTCAGGTCGTCGCCGGACGGCTGATCGTCCGAATCGGCCTGGATGAGGCCCTCGACGCCCTCGGCCACCTCGACAAAGGCGCCCAGTTCGTTGAGGCTGGTCACCTTGCCGCCCAGGACGGCGCCCACCGAGATCCTGGCGGCCAGTTCCGGCCAGGGATCGGGCTGGAGCTGCTTGGCGCCCAGGGCGACCCTCTTCTTCTCCGAGTCGACGCTGAGGACCACCGCCTGGATGACCTGGTTGGGCTGGTAGATCTCCTCGGGCGAGGGCGGGTTCTTGGCCCAGGAGAGGTCCTTGCGGTGGACCAGGCCGTCGACGCCCTCCTCCAGGCCGATGAAGACCCCGAAGTCGGTCACGGTCTTGATGGTGCCCTCGATGACCGTGCCCGGCGGGTAGCGCTCGGCCACCGAATCCCAGGGATCGGGCGCGGTCCGCTTGAGGCTGAGGGCCAGCTTGCGGGCCTCGGCATCGAGGCTCAGGACCATGGCCTCGACCTCCTCGCCCTCCTCCAGGACCTGGCTGGCCTGGCGGACGTTGCCCGTCCAGCTCATCTCGGTGACGTGGATCAGGCCCTCCAGGCCCGGCTCGATCTCGACGAAGGCGCCGTAGTCGACGACGTTGACCACCTTGCCCCTGACCAGGTTGCCGATCGGGTAGCGCTCCCCGGCCGCGGACCAGGGGTCGGGGGTGAGCTGCTTGAGGCCTAAGGAGATTCGCTCCTTGGCCCGGTCGAACTTGAGGACCTTGACCTCGATCTCGTCGCCCACCGCGACCAGATCGCTGGGGTGCTGGATACGGCCCCAGGACATGTCCGAGACGTGGAGGAGCCCGTCCATGCCGCCCAGATCGATGAAGGCCCCGTACTTGACCACGTTCTTGACCACGCCCTTGACCACCTGACCGTCGGCCAGGCTGGCCAGGAGCTGGGTCTTCTGCTTCTCCCGGGCCTCCTCGAGAATGGCCCGGCGGGACAGGACCACGTTGCGCCGCCGCCGGGAGTACTTGAGCACCTTGAACTCGAAGCGCTGGCCCAGGACCGAGTCCAGGTCCCTGACCGGCCTGAGGTCCACCTGGGAGCCCGGCAGAAAGGCGGGCACGCCGACATCGACCCTCAGGCCGCCCTTGACCCGGCCGACCACGGTCCCGCTCACGGTGCCGTCGTGGCGGTAGGCGGCCTCGATCCGCTCCCAAGCCTGGACCTCGCCGGCCCGTCGCCGGGAGAGGATGAGGACGTCCTCCTCGTCCTCGACGATACGGGCCTCGATGAGGACCTCGACCTCGTCGCCGGGCTCGACCGAGATCCGGCCCCGGGGGTCCATGAACTCCTCGACCGGGATCTCGCCCTCGGCCTTGTAGCCGATGTCCACCACCACCGAGGTCGGGGTGATCTCGACCACTCGGCCGCGAACGACTTCGCCCTCACCCAGGCCGCTCAGGCTCTCCTCGACCAGAGCGGCAAAAGAGTCCTGGTCCAGGTCTGATTCCCGGCCGTGGCCGCTGGTCTTTATGTCCTCGTCGTCGGGTCTAGCCAAACCCTTCCCCCGGGCCCCCTTTATAGGCCGGCCTGAATTGGTTCGCCGCGGCCGGCCGCAGGCAGCGGTCCGCCCTCGGGAGCGTCCTATGTTGGCACATTCCGCTCAAGCGGGCAAGAGATTATCCGCTCCCTGGCCCAACAAAGGGGCGCCCCGGCCGCCGGCCGGGCCGGGGCCGGGGCGGTCCGGAGCGGGCGGCCGGACGGCCCAACTGGGCTTGCCAAATCAAAAAAATGTGTGTTAGAAGGGCTAGGTTTGTTCACTGCCACCGGGTGAGTCTCCCGGGGAGTCTTTTTGAGTTGGAGCCTGTGGCGAGGCCCTTGAGGCCGGGCCCGCTCCTGCACGATCGGGCCTCTTTTCAGGCAACCGGTCCGGGCGGTCCTGGCGAGGAGAATTGAGGCCATGGCGGAAGAGCGAGAGATTCTGGAAGTTGACGTCCTGTTTGTCGGCGGTGGCGTCTCCTGTCTCAGCGGGGCGATCCATCTGGCCAATCTGATCGAGGCCCACGACAAGAAGGTCCAAGAGGAGGGCCAGGGCGAGCCCCTGGGCGAGGTCATGATCGCCGTGCTGGAGAAGGGGTCCTTTGTCGGGGCCCAGGCCATGTCCGGCGCGGTCATGGACCCGTCCGCCCTCAAGGAGCTGGTCCCGGACTACCTGGACAAGGGCGCCCCCCTGGAGGCCGAGGTCAGCCAGGAGGAGGTCTGCCTCCTGACCAGAACCGGCCGGATCAAGGCCCCCTTCACCCCGCCTCCCCTGAACAACCACGGCAACTACGTCGTCTCCCTGTCCAAGTTGACCGAGTGGCTGGGCCAGATGGCCGAGGAGCGCGGCATCAACATCTTCCCGGGCTTCGCCGGAGTGGAGGTCCTCTTCGAGGACGGCGCCGTGGCCGGGGTCAGGACCGGCGACAAGGGCATCGGGCCCGACGGCGAGAAGAAGCCCAACTTCGAGCCGGGCATAGACCTCAAGGCCAAGGTGACCGTCTTCGGCGAAGGGCCGCGGGGCAACCTGGTCAAGGACCTGATCAAGAGGCTCAACCTGGCTGAGGGCCGCAACCCCCAGTCCTACGTCGTCGGGGTCAAGGAGGTCTGGGAGGTACCCGAGGGCCGGTTCAAGGCCGGCCGGGTCGTCCACACCATGGGCTACCCCCACAAGAGCGAGACCTACGGCGGCGGATTCATCTACGGCATGAGCAACAACCAGGTCGCCGTCGGCCTGCTGACCGGGCTGGACTACCAGGACCCCTACCTGGACCCTCATCGGGAGTTCCAGAAGTTCAAGCTCCACCCCTTTGTGGCCGAGATCCTCAAGGACGGCAAGATAGCCCAGTACGGGGCCAAGACCGTGCCCGTGGGCGGCTACTTCGCCATGCCCAAGCCGGTCTTTGACGGCGGGCTGCTGGTGGGCGACTCGGCCGGCCTGTTCGTCAGCCAGAAGATCAAGGGCCTGCACACGGCCATGAAGTCGGGCCTCCTGGCCGCCGAGACGGTCCTGGAGGCCCTCCTGAAGAAGGACTTCTCCGAGGCCCAGCTCAACCGGTACCAGACCGCCCTGCTCGAGGGCCCGGTCGGCCGGGAGCTCCACAAGGTCAGGAACTTCCACCAGGCCTTCCAGAAGGGCCTCTGGTCGGCCCTGTTCACGGCCGGCCTCCAGTATCTCCTCGGCGGCAAGATCCTGAGGGACCGCCTCCCGGCCGAATCGGACTTCGGCCATCTGGCCCAGGTGAGCCAGTTCTACGGGACCGCCTCGCCCAGTCCGGAGCAGAAAGGGGAGATCAAGTTCGACGGCCAGCGGACCTTTGACAAGGAAACCGACGTCTATTACTCGGGCACGACCCACGAGGAGAAGCAGCCGCCTCACCTGCAGATCCCGGACCTCCAGATCTGCTACACCGTCTGCACCGAGAACTTCCAGAACCCCTGCCTCAGGTTCTGCCCGGCCAACGTCTACGAGATGGAGGTCGACGAGAAGACCGGCCAGCGGACCATGAAGCTCAACTTCTCCAACTGCCTCCACTGCAAGACCTGCGACGTCAAGGACCCCTTCGAGAACATCAACTGGGTCCCGCCCGAGGGCGGTGGCGGACCCAAGTACACCAAAATGTGACCGGCCCTCCGGCCGGACGCCGGGGGATCGGATCAGGAGTCCGGCGGCCGGGCCCGATTAGGGCCCGGCCGCCGGCTTTGTCACTCCGGCCTAAAGCCGGGGCCGCATTCTGCCGAAGAGTAAGGCGAAGGAGAGGTGTTCGGTGAGAAGGATTGTCTTTGCCCTGGGCCTGGTCCTGGCCCTGACGGCCCTGGGGCCGGCCCTGGCCCAGGAGTCTCTTCCGCCCACGGCCCTGGGCACCGCGTTCCTGGCCGACCAGCTGGTCGAGAGCCTGAGGGGCGGCGAGGCCCTGGCCGGCCGCCGGGTTGCCGTGCTGCCCTTCGTCGACCTGCACGACCTGCAGACCGTGGCCGACCTGGGCCGGGTGATCGGCGAGGAACTGGCCTCGGCCCTCCACTTCCGCAACTATCACCTGGCCGAGATCCGGGGCGACGACCAGCTCCTGCTGGCCCGGCGGGTGGGCGAGCTCTACCTGGCCCGGACCGGCCCGGAGCGGCTGGCCGAGCGCAACGCCAAGGCGGTCCAGGAGGTCATGGACAAGTACAACCTGGGCGGCCTGGTGGTGGGCACCTACGCCGCCCTGATCAGCGGCCAGAAGAGCTGGTTCTCCATCTCCGGCGGCGACCAGGTCGCCCTCAACGCCCGGCTGGTGGAGCCCCTCTCCGGGGCGGTCCTGGCCGCGGCCACGACCAAGATCAACGCCGACGGCCCGGTCAAGGAGCTCCTCCGCCGGCGGACCTCTGCCCTGGCCCCGGCGGCCCAGGACATCAGAGCCAGGAGGTAGTGAGCATGTCGCCCGCCCGCAGATTCGGCCGGCCCGGCCGGTGGCTGATCCTGGCCCTGGCCCTGGGGCTGCTGAGCGGCTGCTCCAGCGCCGCCCTCAAGGTGGCCTCCATCGGCTCCGAGGGCAGCCTGGAGCGCCGCACCCGGGGCGAGACCACCTACGAGGCCCACACCGTGGGCGGCTACGTCATGGAGAGCACTCAGGGCCGGGACCAGTACCGCCTGACCGACGGCAGCCTGTTCAGCTGGTCCCACACGGCCGAGGCCCGGGAGTTCCAGGAGCAGATCGGCCGGCTGGCCGACGAGATCACCGACAGCCTGGGCCAGGGCGGCCTCTCCGGCCGCCAGATGGCCCTCCTGGCGACCACCTTCGTCAACCTGGACGACCTCGGCCGGACCTCGACCTTCGGCCGGCTCTGCGCCGAGCAGCTGGCCGGGGAGCTGAAGAAGCGGGAGTTCGAGGTGGTCGAGGCGAGGCGCAGCCTCGACCTGCAGCTCCTGCCCAAGACCGGCGAGCTGAGCCTCAGTCGCGATCCGGCCGAGCTGGCGGCCAGCTTCAAGGCCAACGCCCTCCTGGTCGGAACCTACGCCGTGACCGCCCAGCACGTCGTCCTCAACGTCAGGCTGATCAAGGCCGAGGACAACACCCTGGCCGCGGTGGGCGCGGCCGTGTTCGAGAGGCAGGGCAACCTCTTCGTCAACTCGCTCCTGCTCAAGGAGGCCAAGGCCGAACGGCCGACCAGCCGGCACCCCCGGGTCAAGCTGGCCGTCTCGGACCAGTTCTTCCAGGGCCGGCTCAGGGAAGAGGACCTGGCGCCCGAGCCCCCGGCCAAAAAGGCGGCCAAGCCATGAACCGGACAAAAACCGAAGCCCTGAGACTGGACTGGCGGGCCCTCGGCCTGGTCCTGCTGGTCGGACTGGCCCTGACCCTGAGCGGCTGCGCCTCGCCAACGGCCAGCCTGGTCAACCGGCCTCCCGCTCTTTCGCCGGCCCCGGCCGCCCCGACCGCGGCGTCCGAGCTGCCCGCCGCCTACGGCGAGATCAGCGGGCCGGCCCAGGAGCTGGCCCTGGGCCTGACCCGCTGGCTCGGCGACAGGCCCGAGGACAACCGCCTGGCCGTGGCCGTCTTCGTCGACCTCAACGACCTGGAACGCACCTCAGCCTTTGGCCGGGCCCTGAGCGACTCCCTGACCAGCTACCTCCACCAGTTGGGTTTTGAGGTGGTGGAGCTGAGGCGAACCTCCAACCTGCTCATCCAGCCCAAGGCCGGCGAGTTCTACCTCTCGCGCCAGATCAAGCACCTGGTCGGCCAGCACGACGTCTCGGCCGTGGTGGCGGGCACCTACACCCAGGGCCTCAACATGGTCGTGGTCAACGCCCGCCTGGTCTCGGCCAGCGACGGCCGGATCCTCTCCACCAGCCTGGTCGAGCTGCCCAAGTCGGCCAACCTCAACTATCTCCTGGACGGCCTGGGCGGCCCGGGCGGCATGGCTCAGATCAAGGCCCCCCGGGCGGCCAGGATCCCGCCGGCCCAGATGGAGGTCTTTGAGCGGCCGGCCAAGGGCTCGGCCAAGGCCAGGCCCTGAAGAGGGCGGGTTGAGGGAATTTCCGGCCTAGCGGCTGGCCCCGTTCAGGGCCCCGGCCGGCGGCTGAGCCGGCCGGCCGGCTGACTGGGCCTGGAGCGCCGTTGGAGCGGCCTGATCCGGCGACAGGGTCAGCCGCTCGCTCATCTCCTCGAGGAGCTGCCGGACCAGATCCATGGGCACCTTGGCGTTGACGCCGTAGGTCCGCCAGACCAGGAAGTCCATGGCCGGCAGGTTATCGGCCTCGGCCCTGGCCCTCAGGTACCAGACCGTCACCCGCCTGATGACGTCGACGACCCTCAGCTCGACCGTGGCCCGGCTGGTGGAGACGCTTCCGCCGTAGAAGGCCTCCTGGACCTGGCCCAGGACGGCCACGTCAAAGCCCAGAACCCGGGCCCGGTCGATGGCCTGGTCCAGGTCGCGGAAGCTCTCGGGGATGACCTCGACCACCCGGGCCATCCGCCGGGCCAGGAGGAACTGGTGGAGCTGGTGGGCCAGGTGGCTCTCCACCATCCGGTCGTCAAAGGGGCTGCGGAAGGCGAAGATGCCCACCCGGGCGGCCGAGATGTCGGCCCGCTGGGGCTGGATGATCGGCTCGACCGCGGTCCGGGGGGCCGGCGCCGCGCAGCCGACCAGGAAAAATAGTCCTCCCGCCAGAACGAGCCGGCCGGCGATTCGGCGCGCGGACATGATTACCCCCTCAATAAAACCCGGCCCATAAGCGGGCTGGCGGTTAAAGTCTCCTCCCGGGCGGCCGGGCGCGGCCGCCCCCGCCCCTGAATCGAAGCAAGGTTGGTGCCAATCTCCGGCCGGAAATTGAGTCGGGCCTCGTTTGACGGGTCGGCCGGCGGAGGATATCATTTGTTTCACCGTTTTCCTTGGAGTGGCCCGGCTTGTTCGCCCGACCGACCAGAATCCCGGCTTTAGGCCTCCTGGCCGCCCTGGTGTTGACGCTCCTCGGCCCGGCCCTGGCCGGCCGGCCCTGCTGCGGGAGCTGCGGCCAGGACTCGCTTCTGGTCTCGGCCGAGATCAAACTGGCCGCCGGCCGGACCTGCTGCTGCGCCGCGGCCGGCCGGACCTGCCGTCTGGCCGGAGCCGTTCCGGCTCAAAAATCCGATCAGGCTGTCACGGCCTCGGCCCAGATCGAGAGATTCCATCAGGTGGAGTCTCCGACCGGTCAGCCTGTCCAGCCCGAGTTGCTGGCCGGCGGTCTTGACCGTCCGGAGCAACTGCTCAGCCCGAAACCCCGGGCCCCCGCCTACCTGGCCAACCTGACCCTGAGACGCTGATCCCCCTCTCCGATGAGGCCGAGCCTCCTCGGCCTTACTGAACCCGACAAGTCAGCGACAGCGCGTTTAGGCGAATGCCGTTTCGACGGCGACCCGCCGGGCCGGACCGGCCAACGGAACCGGCGGCCCGGGCGGCCAGCCCCAAGTTGGAGAGGAGAAAGTCGTGTCCAAGAAGCAGGATCAGTCCCCAAGCCGGAGGAAAGCCCTCCTGGTGACCGAGAAAAAGAGCCGGAGCTACCTCCGGGTCCTCCTGATCGGCCTCTGCGCCGGATTCGCGGCCAGCCTGGGCTTCGTCTTCTGGCCCAGGCCGGCCGAGCAGGCGCCCGCGCCCCTGGCCGCGGGCCAGGTTAAGTCCGGCCAGGTCTCCTACGAGGCCGCCGCCTTTGAGGACGGCCGGGCCCGGCTGTTCAAGTACGAGTCCGACGACGGCCTGACCATCCGCTACTTCATCCTCAGGAGCTCGGACGGCGTCATCAGGGCCGCCTTCGACGCCTGCGACGTCTGCTGGCCGGCCAACAAGGGCTACCAGCAGCAGGGCGACGAGGTCATCTGCCGCAACTGCGGCCGGCGCTTCCCCTCGGTCCGGATCAACGTGGTCCAGGGCGGCTGCAACCCGGCCCCTCTCGAGCGCCGGGTCGAGGACGGCCGGGTCGTCATCGAGGTCAAGGACATCCTGGACGGCCGCCAGTATTTTGACTTCTCCAGGAGGGGCTGATGACTCTGGCCAGCATCGCCCTGCTCAACCTGAGGCGGCGCAAGGCCAAGGCGGCCTTTGTGCTGGCCGGCCTGGTCATCGGGGTCTCCACCGTGGTCGGCCTGATCAGCCTGATCGAGACCATGACCCAGGACATCAACCACAAGCTGGAGAAGTACGGGGCCAACATCCTGATCGTGCCCCGGACCGAGAACCTCTCGCTCAGCTACGAGGGCCTCTCCCTGGGCGGAGTCTCCTTCGAGACTAAGGAGATCCCCGAGGCCGATCTGGCCGGGATCAAGGGGATCAAGAACGCGGCCAACGTGGCCGCGGTCGGCCCGATGGTCCTGGGCGTGGTCGAGGTCGCCGGCCAGCGGGTCCTCCTGGCCGGCCTGGACTTCTCCTCGGCCCGGGTGCTCAAGCCCTGGTGGCGGATTGGAGGCGGCCAGGCCGGCTCGGGCGGCCGCCTCAAGGGCCAGGGCTCTGCCCCCGGCCCCGACGGCCTCCTCCTGGGGGCCGAGGCGGCCGGCATCCTCGGCCTCAAGCCCGGGGACAAGGTCGAGATCAGGGGCCGCTCCCTGACGGTCAGCGGCGTACTCGAGCCGACCGGCTCCCAGGACGACCAGCTCATCTTCAGCCGCCTGGCCCTGGCCCAGCAGATCCTGGGCAAGCCTGGCCGGGTCTCCATGGCCGAGGTGGCCGCCCTGTGCACGGCCTGCCCCATCGACGAGATGGTCGAGCAGATCTCCCAGGTCCTGCCCGGGGCCAAGGTCATGGCCATCCAGCAGGTGGTCAAGGGCCGGATGGAGACCCTGGGCCACTTCCGCAAGTTCGCCTACGGCGTCTCCCTGATCATCAGTCTGGTCGGCGGGCTGGTGGTCCTGGTGACCATGATGGGCTCGGTCCGGGAGCGGACCGGGGAGATCGGCGTCTTCCGGGCCATCGGCTTTAGGCGAAGCCACGTCATGCGGGTCGTCCTGACCGAGGCGGCCATCATCTCCGCCCTGGCCGGCGGCCTGGGCTACCTGATCGGCCTGGGCCTCAGCCGGGCCGCCCTGCCCGCCTTCGGCCACGGCGCGGGCGCGGCCTTGGCCGTGGATCCCCTCCTGGCCGCGGCGGCAGTGGGCCTGGCCCTGGTCATCGGCCTGGCGGCCAGCCTCTACCCGGCCGCCCTGGCGGCCAGGCTGGACCCCAACCAGGCCCTCAGGGCCCTCTAGGAGGCGGCCATGAGTCATCTGCGAGCTGAAAACCTGATCAAAAACTACGGCAGCGGCTCGGCGGCGGTCCAGGCCCTGGCCGGGGTGAGCTTCGAGGTCGCCTCGGGCGAGTTCGTGGCCGTCACGGGCCCCTCGGGCTCGGGCAAGTCGACGGTCCTGTCCATCCTGGGCGGGCTGAACACCCCCAGCTCGGGCCGCTACCTGGCGGACGACATCGACGTCTACTCCTTGAGCCAGGACCGCCGGGCCGACTTCAGGCGGGAGTTCCTGGGCTTCGTCTTCCAGGACTTCCACCTGGTGCCCTACCTGACCCTGCTCGAGAACGCCATGCTCCCCTTGGCCACTCTCCGGCTGGGCCGGCGGCAGAAGCGCCGGTTGGCCGGCGAGGCCCTGGAGCGGGTCGGCCTGGCCCGGCTGGCCGAGCGGCGGCCGGCCCTGGTCTCGGGCGGCGAGAAGGAGCGGGCGGCCATCGCCCGGGCCGTGGTCAACCGGCCGCTCATCCTCCTGGCCGACGAGCCGACCGGCAACCTGGACAGCCGGACCGGCCGGGAGGTCATGGATCTGTTCCAGAGCCTCAACCGGGAGGGCATGACCATCGTCATGGTCACCCACAGCGCCGAGGCGGCGGCCAGCGCCGGCCGCCGGCTGGGCATCTCCGACGGCCGGCTGGCCGAAGACACCGCGGCCGGACCGGGCTGCCCCAGCCTGGTCCAGGCCGCGTTCGCATAAATACCTCTCTCTCAACCCTCCAGACGGACCCGGGGTCCGGGCCAGGCCCGGACCCCGGGTCCACGTCCGACCCCGGCCTTGCGCTGGGGCCCGGCGGCACGTATGATGTTACGTCGCTCAGGGCCAGGCAAGGACGCGGGCTTGAAGGCGGGCGGCGGCCCTGGCTCGAGGCAAGCCCGACAGAGACGGGAGGGGGCCATCATGGGCGAGACCCTGACCCCGGACAGGCTCAGAAACTGGCTGGCCGGCGAGGACCGCGCCGCCCTGCTGGCGGCCTTCGGCGACCTTCATCCGGCCGACGCGGCCGAGCACCTGGCCGCCCTGGGCCCGGAGGAGATCGGCCGCTACATCGAGCTCCTGGGGCCCAAGAACGCCCTGGAGACCTTCGAGTTCGTGCCCTTCGAGCTGCAGAAGGAGACTCTGGCCCATCTCCGCCGCAACGCCCTGGCCGAGCTGATCAACGAGATGAGCCCGGACGACCGGGCCGACCTGGTCGAGGAACTGGACGAGGAGTTCCAGGAGCGCATCCTCTCGCTCCTGATGCAGAAAGAGCGGCAGAACCTGCTCAAGCTCCTCAACTACCCCGAGGACTCGGCCGGGGCCTACATGACCACCGACTACGCCCGGCTCAGCCCCGAGGACACGGTCCAGGCGGCCCTGAGCCAGCTCAGGCTCCAGGCCCCCATGTGGGAGACCATCTACTACGTCTACGTGGTCGACCAGGCCCGGCGCCTCATCGGCCTGGTCTCGCTCCGGGACCTGATCGTGGCCCGGCCCGGCTCCAGGGTGGGCGACGTCATGGAGCGCAACGTCATCTCGGCCAGGGTGGACGAGGACATCGAGGAGGTGGCCCGGGAGATCAGCCACTACGACTTCCTGGCCATGCCCGTGGTCGACGAGGCCCAGCGCCTGGTGGGCATCATCACCTACGACGACGTCTTCGACGTCATCGCCGAGGAAGCCACCGAGGACATGTACCGCCTGGCCAACCTGGACACCGACGAGAAGGTCGCCTCGCCCCTGCCCCGCTCGGTCAAGCTCCGGGTGCCCTGGCTGCTGACCAACCTGGTGACCGCCCTCATGGTCGCCCTGACCGTGCACGCCTTCTCGGAGACCATCCAGCAGGTGGTCGCCCTGGCCTCGCTGATGACCGTGGTGGCCATGCTGGGCGGCTCGGCCGGCAACCAGTCCCTGACCGTGGTCGTCCGGGCCATGGCTCTGGGCGAGATAGAGCTGGGACGCAACTGGCGAGTCATGATCAAGGAAGTGGGGGTCGGGTTCTGCAACGGCCTCATCTGCGGGCTGGTCATGGGGTTGATCGCCTTTCTGTGGCACGGCAGCCTCTGGCTGGGGCTGATCATCTGGGGCGCCATGACGGCCAACCTGGTCATCGCCGGCCTCTTCGGGGCCACGGTGCCCATCACCCTGCGCCGGCTCAAGCTCGATCCGGCCCTGGGCTCGAGCATCTTCGTCACCGCGGCCACCGACGTGGGCGGATTCTGCATCTTCCTGGGGCTGGCCACCCTGATGCTGCATCATCTCGTGGGCTGAGCGGCCCGTCGCCCCCCTCTCGACTCGGTCTTGACAAACCTCGATTGTCCTATTAGCATAGGACACTATGGAATTTCGCCTGGACCGCAAGAGCCCCCTGGGCCTCAAGGATCAGCTCAAGGGCCAAATAAGGATACTGGTCGAGACCGGCGAGCTCTCGCCGGGCCAGGCCCTGCCCCCGGCCAGGGAGATGGCCGCCCTCCTGAACCTCAACCGCAACACCGTGGCCGCGGCCTACCAGGACCTGGGCCGGGAGGGGGTCCTCCACGGCGAGGCCGGCCGCGGGACCTTTGTCGCTGGAGGCAGGATGACCGGCCGGACCGGGGACCTGAAGAGGATCTTTGACCAGGCCGTGGCCGAGGCCCTGGACTCGGGCTTCAGCCCGGAGCAGATCACGGACTTCATGCTCAACCGGGCCGCGACCTGCTTCCCCGGCCCGGCCGGCCGCCGGGTCCTGGTGGTGGAGTGCAACCGGGAGACCCTGGACGACCTGACCGCGACCCTGCGGGCCGAGCTGGGGGTCGAGGCCGCCGGGGCGCTCATCCAGGACCTGGAGGCCCAGCCCGAGCGGGCCGCCGAGCGCCTGGCCGGGGTTGACCTGGTGGTCTGCGGCTTCAACCACGTCGAGGAGCTGCTCCGGGTCGCTCCGGACTGCCCGGTGGAGGTGGTCGGGGTCATGTACCGCTCGGACGTGAGCATCATGAACGAGCTGCTGCGCCTGCCGGCCGGGACCAGGGTCGGCTTCACCTGCGCCAACCAGCGCTCGACCGAGTCGCTTTACAAAGAGGTCTTTCTGGCCAGCGGCTCAAGCCTGGTCAAGATGTGGGCCGGCCTGGACAGACCGGAGGAGGTCCAGCGCCTGGTGGATCAGTGCCAGGTCATCTTCGCCACGGCCTACGTCTTCGACCGGATCAGCCGGATGGTCGGGCCGGACAAGAGGGTGGTCAGGGTCGAGCTGAGCCTCGACCCGGCCAACGTCAAGCTGATCCGGGAGCGGCTGAGCCTGGCCCCGGAGAGGGGCCGGACAGGGGAGGTCTGAATGTACCTGGGAGTTGAGGACGAGTACCTGGAAAAGAGGTTCCGCGAGTACGACCAGTACATCAAAGAAGGCAAGATTCCCTCATCCTCCAAGGTGATCCCGGTCGGGGAGGCCGTGGCCGTGCTGCCCTGGGTTTTGCCCACCCACCAGGCCCTGGAGATCATCCGCAACGCCCGCTCCTTCGTCCTGGCCGACTGCTTCTGCCGGGTCCATTACAACCGCTGCGACCACCCCCGGGAGGTCTGCTTTCTGCTCAACGACTTCGCCGACAAGATCGCGGCCAAGGGCCAGGCCCGCCGCGTCTCCCTGGACGAGGCGGCCGAGCGGCTCAAGCTGGCCAACCGGAGCGGGCTGGTCCACATGACCCTCTACAACCCGGAGCAGTGGGTCTTCGCGGTCTGTAGCTGCTGCGCCTGTTGCTGCCACGACTTGCAGACGCTCAGGCTTTTCGGGAGGAAAGACCTGATCGCCCAGGCCGACTACGTCGCCCGGACGGACATGGAGGCCTGCACCCACTGCGGGGCCTGCGTGGAGCGGTGCCCCTTCGGGGCGAGGTTGATGGAGGAGGGGCGGATGGTCTACAGGCCCGAGGTCTGCTACGGCTGCGGGCTGTGCGTGACGGTTTGTTCCGAGGGGGCGATAAAACTGGAGTTGAGGAAGAAAGAAGAGAAAGCGGCCGGCTGAGATTGGGCCGGCCCGGGCAACGACCTGCCATCGTTCCTTGATTTCGCCTTGATTTCCGCCAGGCAAGTGGAGTACTATTCTCTCGGAGTGAGAGGATTTGCTCCGGGATAACGCGATGAACGATAAAGCGGCTAAGGCTACAAGATGATGCGGCATATCTGACATGAGGTTGACATGCGGCATATAAGCCGATTCGAGCATGACGATTGCTAACTCGAAAGGACAGGTGGGATGTAGTTTCGGCACCGCTTAACTGGATTGAGCATGCAAGATTGTTTTTCTCAAAGGCAAAACGCAGGAAGGACTGTTAGGCCGCTACAAAAAAGAGACCCATGCAACACACACCAACAGATGGCGATTTAGCTGTGCTGCTCAGACGTCATTATATTATGGCGCTGAGATCAATACGCGAGGGAGTGAAAAATGGCGGATAAACACCCATACACTTCGGGGATTGGGAATATTGCGAAAGCTATTCGACAATTTCGAATCTCCTTGCCGGCTAGAATTGACACGTCTGTCCTTAAAAAACTAGGGATTGCACCAAATAACGAGTCATATATAATCAACATCTTGAGATTTGTAAATATTATCGATAATGAAGGAAATTCAACTCCAGAAGCTCGTAAAGTCTTTGTGCAACATGACGATGCTATATTTGGTAAACAATTTGCCGAAATGATAAAGAAGGCTTATTCTGAACTCTTTTCCCTGCATATTGATAATACATGGGAGCTTGACACCGACGCTTTGATCAGCTATTTCCGCCAAACTGACCAGACAAGTTCCGTCGTGGGGAAGCTACAAGCAAATACATTTCAGTCTCTTGCTGCATTTGCAGGACACGGTGAGGCGCCTACTCCACGTACGTCTCCAACCCGCAAAGAAAAGGTTGCAAAGAAAAAGCCTAAACCAAAGACCGCCGAGAAAGCTGGTGGGCCGCCAGAGCAACACGCCCAAGAGCCTGCAAGAAATCGCCCAGCGGATCTTGGATTGACGGTCAGGATAGAAATAAACCTACCCGTAGCTCAAGATCAGGCAACTTATGATCTAATCTTCAAGAGTATTAGGGAAAACTTATTGAATGGTTAGCCCATTCACAACCTTTGAACATATTGTTCGCCGAGCAGCTAAATTTTCAGATACTCGGCGACAATTGTTTGAAGAGGTGCATCCATTTGATTCAAGAGATATTCATCCAAAATTACCGCAGATAGTTCGGGATCTGTTCGATGATGGCTATTATGCACAAGCGACATTTGAGGCCTTCAAATTTATCGATAATGAAATACAGCGCTTATCTGGAGGCACAAAATCAGGGTTCGAGCTCATGATGCACGCTTTCCCTGAAAAATCACCAGTAATTAGGCTAACACCATGCAATACAAAATCAGAGAAGAATGAACAGAAGGGTTATCAGTTCCTTTTTGCTGGTTCCGTTCTTGCTATTCGGAACCCGCGCGGACACGAATATTCGGTCAAAGATGATCCAGACACTTGCATGGATCACCTTTCATTAGTTTCTCTTTTAATGAGGCGTTTAGAAAAGGCAGGGTATAAAATCCAATAAGGAAACGCCCGTCCATCGGATTTAGCGGTTGGTCTTCAACCGCCGATTTATTACTTTTCCGTCCTAGTAGTTATAGAAGGAGCCAATAATATGATCGCCCGAGTCTGGAAAGGCTGGACGCCTCTGGAGAACGCGGACGCCTACGAAAAACTTTTGCAGGAGGTCGTCTACCCCGGCCTGGCGAAAATCCCCGGCTATCGCGGCGGCTACATCCTCCGCCAGGACGGCCAATCCGAATCCGAGTTCGTGGCCGTGAACCTGTTCGAGTCCCTGGAGGCGGTCCGGGCCTTTGCCGGCCCTGACTACGATGTTCCCGTGTTCGAGCCGGAGGCCAGGCGGCTCCTCTCCAAGGTGGAGCCCATTGCCCGCCATTACGCTGTCAAGAAATCTCCCTGAGCCCGTCACCCCATCCATTCATGGCTGAGAGAGAGTGAGTCATTCCCAAGTCTAAAGACTTGGGGCACCATCACAAGCCTGGAGACCAGGCAAGGCAGGAATATCTCCCTGATTTCGGTGCCCCATCCATTCATGGCTGGGAGAGGATTGTCTTTCCCAAGTCTGAAGACGTGGGGCACCATCACACGCTTGGAGACTGGGCAAGATAAGAATATCTCACTGCTTTTGGTGCCCCATCCGTTTATGGATGGGAGAGGATAGTCTTTCCCAAGTCTGAAGACTTGGGGCACCTGAAAAGGGTTCGGTTGTTCGGGTGATGGTATTGCTTGAAGCGCTTGAGGTGCCCCATCCATTTATGGATGGGAAAAAGAGACTCAGTGAGCTGGGCGCTTGTCCTTATCGTGCTGCCGGGGCCGCGTCCCTGGCAGCAGGCCGAAGGCCAGGACAAGCCCCAACCGTGGCGGCCCGGCCAGCCTGGCCGTGATTATTGCCCCCCAACTCCGGGAAAGGGAAACCCGCCCGCTTGTCTCCCCCAAGTCTGAAGACTTGGGGCGCCATCACAAGCCAGGAGACCGGGCAAGGCAATGATATCTCCCTTATTTTGGCGCCCCATCCATTCACGGCTGGGAGAGGATGAGCCGCCCGACCCCGCCCCGGGAGTGGCTGTGTAGCCGCAAGGAAAATGCAAAACAGCCGCAATAAGTACGCAAGCTGGGAAATGTATAGAGAGCGGTAAGAGTAAGCAGAATAGAGATATAATGAGTGTACCAGTAAATATAAGACCAAACTACACCCGATGAGCCTAAAGGGATGTAGGCCCCACCGGGAAAAATAATAACCATATGATATATAAGGTATAACCTGTCTCGGCAAGCCCCTTTCTCTCAATAAGACACGATCAACAAATCATGCGATTGCTTGAAAACCCAGGTGATAAAGAATAATCGGTTAGGGTTTGCGTTCCTTGCTTCTCCATTCCCAGGGCTTCTCCGGCGCCGGGCCGGACCAGAGGCCCAGCTTGGCGCCCTTGGCCGAGGCCTCGGCGTCGCGGTAGGCCCGGTCGCGCGCCCAGGCCAGGCCCTCCCTGACCATTTCCTCGGCCAGGTCGCGGCCGTCCGGTAGGATTACCCGGGCGATGGTCCGGCCGTAGTGGCCGATCCCCCGGACCTCCAGCCTGACCTCCTTCCCCAGGACCAGCTCCTCGGCCGCCTGTCTGGCCCGACCGCCGCGCGGCTGAGCTAGCTCCGGGCAATCCACCCCGGCCAGGCGGATCGTCTCCTGGCGGCCGTTGTGGGCGACGATCAGGGTGTCGCCGTCGACGACCCGGATCACCTGGCCGGTCCGGGACTCCCCGGCCGCCAGGGCCGCGGCCAGGACCAGGCCGACCAGGATCTCGACCGTGCAGATCAGCAGGACCTGGCGCATATATCGCCTGATCCGGGCCACATCGGCCTGCATGGAATAGATCGCGGCCTGTGCGGCCCTAATCTGTGTCAACATGGTTGTCCTCCTGTCCCCGCCGGATCACCTTGAACCTGAGCCCCAGGGCCTGATCGAGCTGGGCCTCGATCCAGGCGGCCTGTTTGTCGGTCAGGGCCGGCCAGCGCTCGAAGCCCAGATCCAACTGCCTGTTCACCTCACCTTGCCCCAAAACGAGACCTCGTTCAGCCCCGGCCCTCTCCGAGGATCCTCTCCAGGCCCTTGATGTCGGCCTCCAGGGCCTTCAGCCGCTGCCCGGCGCCGGCGGCTTCGGCCCGCGCCCAGCCATCCGGACCGAGGAGGCTGGCCCGGGCGCTGAGCCGCTGCAGATCGAGCGCCAGCCCGGCCAGCCGGCACTCCAGGATCAACCCGGTCACCGGCCCTCCAACCATTTCCTGATCGGGATCGCCCCGCTGATCAGCTCGCCGGCGACGGCCAGGATGGGCAGCCCCTTCTCGGCCAGGTCCACGGCGCCGTGATAGGCCAGCTCGGCCAGGGCGGCCGGGTCGTCATCGGTCAGGGCCACCTCCCGGACGCCCAGGGCGGCCATGTCGAGCCGGGACTTCAGCTCCTCGCACTTGGTACAGCCGGGCTTGGTAAAGAGGACCATGCCTACCCCTCGCCCCAGGGCACATCGATCACCCCGGGTGTCAGTATGTACTGTTTGGCCCGGGGCTTTTCGCCTGGATTCACGACAATTCTTTCTACGGCGATGACTATCGGCTTTCGGTCCAGCCGATCGAACCATAGGCCGGCGTTGAGCAGTAAGGACGCGCCCAGCAAAACCGAGACCAGGACCAGGAGGACCTTGGTCATTTCAGCCCTTCCTCCAGGCCGACGTAACGACCCTTGACCCTGGCCCAGCGGGCCTTCTTCCCGCGCACGTCCACGTGAATAATCCCCTCGGCCGGGTAGACGCCGATCCCGCCATGCCGGAAGTCGGCCACCTGGACGGCCAGATCGAGCATCTCCCGAATGGACAGGCCCGGAATTCTTACATCGGCCGCCCGGCCGCTCAGATGCAGACTATTCGAGGCGCCCTTCTTCTTCCGGTTGTGCGCCGGACAGCGAAAGCCGCTGGTGATGACCACCGGCCGGCCGGCCAGGCTCCGGAGTTCCTCCAGGCCGGCCAGCAGCCGGGGGTCGATCTCGCACCGGTCGCAGCCACAGCGGCAGGTGAACTCGGACCTGTAAAAATGTTCGCTCAGGTAGCCCATGATCCGCCTAGGCGGCCTCCAGCTCGACGCCGAGAAGACCGGCGAGGAGCATCCAGATCCCGATGTCTTGCGGGTCTCCATTTGCCCTGGCCCGGGCGCTGAGCCGCTGCAGATCGAGCGCCAGCCCGGCCAGCCGGCACTCCAGGATCAACCCGGTCACCGGCCCTCCAACCATTTCCTGATCGGGATCGCCCCGCTGATCAGCTCGCCGGCGACGGCCAGGATGGGCAGCTCTCGCTCGGCCAGCTCCACGGCGCCGCGATAGGCCAGCTCGGCCAGGGCGGCCGGGTCGTCGCCGGTCAGGACCACCTCCCGGAACCTCAGGCCGGCCAGGTCGAGCCGGGACTTCAGCTCCTCGCACTTGGTACAGCCGGGCTTGGTGAAGAGGATCATAAATCAAACCACCACATCATAAACGTCCCCGCCAGTATGCCGGTGACCAGGCCCAGCAGGTAGGCCCGGATCAGCTCGTGGGCCTCGCTCAACTCAGCCCCAAAAACAGCGCCCGCTCGGCCGCCCGGCGCGTGACCAGGCCCGGCTGCACCTCGCCGTCGGCCTTGATCCAGTCGAACTCCTCGGCCGCCCCCAGGTAATCCCCGCGGTTGAGCTTCGCCAGGAGCTGAGATTTGGCCAGCTCGCCGGCGCCGACGTTGTAGACCAGGCTGACCAGGGCGGCGAACTGACGGTCGGTTAGCGGCCTCTTGACCAGCCGCTCCACGGCTGCCTCGGCCTCGGCCATGTCGGCCCTCAACAGGGCCTCGGCCTTCTCCGGGGACGTGGTCAGCAGCTCGGTCAGGCCGGCCCGCCGGATGTAGGCCCGGAGTTCCTCGGTGGCCTCCTTGGGCCTTATCTCCTTGGCCCTGATCTGGACTTTCAAGTCCGCGACCACGCGGAGAAAATCATCCCGCCCGGGCAGAAGAGCCAATTCCAGTTTGCGGATCACGTGGCCGTAGCCGATGGTCAGCTCACCGCCGGCGCAGAAGTAAGGCAGGGCCTCGTAGCCCTCGCTGAGCTTGATCAAATCAATCCCGGCCTGGCATGTCCGGCGGGGCATAGTTATCCCTTATCCCCTGGGGGACGGTTGAAAGTTACGGGTGGCTTGCCCGTGATCTTCTCCCAGAGCCACATCAAGGCGATGATCGCGTTAACGAGCCCGCCCCTGAAATAGTCGCCGACGGACCA
>ENA-OSEO01001862-OSEO01001862.1-sediment-metagenome-genome-assembly--contig:-NODE-1862-length-34191-cov-4.137363_pt1 | contig 34191 bp, 26 predicted proteins | sample MGYA00237883_ERZ534232 | MGnify/ENA metagenome assembly ERZ534232 | reverse complement strand
GATTGGCGGCAATGTGGCCAATGCCTTGCCGGCTGCCGATACGTTGGTTCCGCTGGTTGCCCTGAACGCTGAGGCGCACATTCTTTCACCTGAAGGCGAGCGCTTTGAACCGGTGGAAACCATCTGCCTGGGTGTGGGCAAATGCTGCATCAATCCTTCAGTGGAACTCATCACTCATTTTCGGATGCCGCTGTGCGACGCCCCTCACAGGGCCAGCGCCATGCAGCGACTTGCCAAACGCAAGGTGTTTACCCTGCCCCAGCTCTCGGTGGCCGTATCGATAACGGTGGATGAGACGCACGAACGCTTTGTTGAGGTCAGAATCGTAGGCGCCCCATTCGGGCCGGTCCCCTGGCTGGCAAAAGCGGCCGGGGAGCATCTGAAAGGGGCGGTTGCCAAAAAAGAAAATGTCCATGCGGCCGCCGCGTTGGCCCGAAAAGAGGCCGTTGCCAGGGACAGCCTGCGCGCCGGCGCGGCTTATCGAAAGGACATGATGGAGGCGTTGACACGACGCGCAGTGCGAGATGCATTGGATCAACTGGAAATGGGGTATGCGGATGAATAACAGAATCATTGAATTTCACGTGAATGGACAGCCGCGGCGCATGGCCGTGGATGAAGATGCCATGCTGCTGGAGGTGCTGCGCGAGGATTTGGATCTGACCGGAACCAAACAGGGCTGCGGCAACGGGGAATGCGGCGCCTGCACCGTACTGGTAAACGGCCAGCCGCTGGCCGCCTGTTTATATCCCGCGGTGAAGGTGCACGGCCAATCGGTGGAAACCGTCGAAGGACTGGGCACCCGCAACAACCTGCACCCCCTGCAGCGATGGTTTCTCAAGCTAGGCGCCGTTCAGTGCGGATTTTGCACGCCGGGCCTGCTGATGTCGGCCAAGGCGCTGCTGGATCGCTTTCCGGAACCGACGCCGGCCCAGGTCCGGGAGGCCCTGTCCGGAAACCTGTGCCGCTGCACCGGCTACCAGAAAGTGGTGGAAGCGGTATTGGCGGCAGCGGCTGAAATCCGGGGCAAGTCGCCGGCCGGCCGGACGGATGTGGAGGGTTCCGGCGCTCTCGGTCGATCGATCGAAAAGGTGGACGGTATTCCCAAGGTCATGGGCGCGGCCCGGTTTGCCGCCGATATAAAGCGGACCGGGTTGTTGTGGGCCGCCATGGTGTGCAGTCCGCATGCCCATGCGACGATTCGCCGTATCGATGCGGGGGCGGCGCTTGGGATCGAAGGCGTGACGGCGGTATTGACCGCCCGGGATATACCGGGGGCCGCCTGCCATGGCGTGGTTCAAAAAGACCAGCCTTTTATTGCCGTCGACAAGGTGCGCTACGTCGGGGAACCGGTGGCCGTTGTGATCGCAAGAGATGAACGCCTGGCGCGCCGGGCCGCAGAGGCGGTTAACGTTGAATATGACATCCTGCCGGCGGTTTTTGACCCCCGCGAAGCCATGAAAGCCGAGGCGGCCCGAATCCACGCAGGCGGCAACATCATGATGCACCGCAAAATACGCAAGGGCAACATCGATGAAGGCTTTGCCCGGGCGGACGTGATTGTGGAGCGACAGTTTATAACGCAAACCGTGGAACATGCCTACATTGAACCTGAGGCCGCCCTGGCCTACTGGGAAGGAGACATGCTGGTCGTTCACTGCTGCAGCCAGGGGCCCCACTATCAGCGCCAGGAACTGGCGCTGATGCTGAACCTTCCGGTAAGCCGGGTTCGTGTGATCCAGGCGACCACCGGCGGCGGGTTCGGCGGTAAAATCGATTTGCTGCTGCAGCATTTTGTCGCCCTGGGCGCCTATATAACCGGCCGTCCGGTCAAGATGATCTGGACCCGGGAGGAATCCATCCGAAGCAGCACCAAACGTCACGCCTTTTATATGAAGTACCGGATGGGGGCCGCCGCAAACGGCAGGCTGACGGCTGCACAGGCTGAGATTGTCGGCAACACCGGAGCGTACGCCGCCTTCGGTCCGGCGGTGATTACTCGTTCGGCGACGATGGCGCTGGGGCCTTATGATTGCCCGCATGTTCAGGTGGATGCTTATGGCGTTTATACCAACACCCAGATTGCCAGCGCCATGCGCGGCTTTGGAGCGCCTCAAATGTCGCCGTGTCACGAACCGCTGATGGATGAAATCGGTCGTCGCTGCGGACTTTCCCCGGTTGAAATCCGCCGCCTGAATATGGTTCGCCGCGGTTCGTCGACCGTGACCCAGCAGGTTTTGGAGTCCGGTATCGGGGCTCTGGAGACGCTGGAAAGGATCGCGGCAGTGATGGATGCGGATAAGGGGGACCTATGAAACGCAGAGGAAGAGGTTTTTCTTCAATCTATTTTGGAATGGGCAACACCGCCAAACCCAATCCGGCCAGCGCCGTTGTTGAACTGCTGGAAGACGGCTCCTGTGTCGTCCTTAGCGGCGCTGCCGACCTGGGCCAGGGATCGGACACGGCCCTGATTCAAATTGCCGCCGAAACCCTGGGGCTGTCGGTTGGCAAGGTCTCCATCAAGTCGGCCGACACGCTGGTGACGCCCGAGGCCGGCATCACGTCCGCCAGCCGCCAGACCTATGTTTCCGGCAATGCCGTTCGGCTTGCCGGCGAACAGGTCCGAGCGATCCTTCTGCATCAGGCGGCGGCCGAGCTGGAGGCGAATCCTGATGATCTGGTTATTCGGGATGACCGCATTTTTGTAAAGGGCAGTCCGAACATCGCCACGGCAGTTGCTGAAGTTTGCCAGTCCCTCCGGAAAAAAGGAGTACTGACCATCGGCAGTGGAACTTTTACGCCGCCCACCCCGGAAGCGCTCGATCCCGAGACCGGCGCCGGCATTCCTTACGGCGCGTATTCATACGCCACCCAGATGGTGGAAGTGGAGGTGGATACCGACACCGGCCAGTTTGATATCCTGCGGGTGATTGCCGCGCACGATGTGGGAAATGCGGTTAACCCCATGGGCGTTGAGGGACAGATTGAAGGGGGGGTCGTCATGGGGCTGGGATATGCCACCATGGAGGAGATCGTCTGGGATGATGCGGGCCGGCTTTTAACCGATGATTTTGGGAAATATCTCATTCCCACAGCGGCGGACGCACCGCCGATTACATCCCTTATCGTGGAAGCGGCTGAGCCGTCGGGACCTTTCGGCGCCAAGGGGACGGGTGAACCCCCCGCCTGTCCGACGGCGGCGGCATTGATCAATGCGATCTTCGATGCGGTGGGGGTCGATATCACCTCGCTGCCGGTAACCGCTGAGAAGATATACACGGAACTTAAAAAAAGCCGGTCATTTCCGGCCCCGGCCGGGCAATAAAATTGGCGGCCGGCGGAAAATGGCAATCTCGGAAGCTGCAAGGGCGGATGCCCTCGGAAGGGCATGGCAGCGATGATGCCGGGAAAACAAAGAGTTAAGCGCCTGACGACCCCTCGTTCGAACACTCAAAGGGGATTTTTAAATATGCGCCAAGGAAGGAGGGATGATTAGACGCTGAGGCAACCAGACCGAAAAGGATCGATCTATGGCGGTTTAAAATTAATGGACGGTTGTTAAAATTTTCAATTAAGGAGGCAAACCATGCGCAAATGCTTACGAACAACAATCTGTATCGCAGTTTTGGGTCTTTTGTTAAGTATTCCTCCATCAGTTTTTGTCGATACGGCAATGGCCGCAAACCCGAAAACCAAAATCCTCATCGCCGGGGGGCGGGTCGGGGGATCTTTTTACATTTTTTCGCAGGCCCTTGGAAGTTTTATCAATAAGAATTCCACATGGCTGGAGGCCGATGTGGCCGCTTCGCCGGGTCTTACGGCCAACTTCCAGCTCGTCCGAGACAATCCTCAGAATTACATGGCCGTGGGTAATTTCGGTTCTTTTCTGCAGTTCCGCAAGAAAGGCCCGATCTCCGACAAAGCGGGAATGTACATGAATGCGCGCTTTATCTCAAACGCCACCAGTCAGACGGTGCTTTGGGTCACGTTTAACAAGAATATCCGGAGCAGTAAGGATTTCATCGGCAAGAAAGTCAACACCCACCGGCACGGGGCTGCCATTGCCGATGATATGGCGGCGGTTCTGAAGGGATGGGGTATTTTTGATCAGATAAAGATCACCCGGACCGCCTGGGGGGAAGGGGTCAGCCTGCTGATGGACGGCATGGTGGATGTTATCGGGCTTCCGGTGGATCATGTTTACCCGTACAAATTTGAAAAGAGCGCCAGCATCGCAAAACTGGAGTCCAAGGGGCCGGTATATTATGCGGGCATGGAAGATCCCAAGCTGCTCAGAGATCTGCGGGAAAAAATGCATGCCACCGTTCCGGTAAAAGTGCCGGCAAAGGCCATGGATGCCAAAACGCAGCCTAATGAGCTATGGGCCTTCGGCGATCCCGTTTTTTTCTTTGCCGATGAAAGTATGAATCCGGATATTGTTTACGAGGTGACCCGGATAATTTGTGAAAGCGCCGGAAAATGGGGTTCGTGGCATCCCCAGGGCGCTCATATGACAATGGACTTTATTCCGGCGACTCCCTTTTCGGACAAAAACCTGGTCCACCCGGCCGCAATGAAATATTATAAGGAGCATGGTATTGAGGTGGTGGATATTGCCGATCGACTTCAGTAAGCCCGGCCCGAGGTAATTCAAAAGGAGGCAGCGTGGCCCTTTATTGTTTGCGACGCCTGTCACCGCTGCCTCTTTTTTACAAATCTTGTCCAAGGAGCTGTCATGAACAATGCAATAACCGCCGGGTCAAGCAGAAGCGAGAAACTGGCAAAACCGCTGCTGCTGGTGATGTCCTTTGCCATGTTGGGGTATCATCTGCTCTATACCCAGATCCAGATCGGGCTTCAGAGCGGAACGGCGCATTTGATTACGCATCTGGGCTTTGCATTTGTGGTCGTCTTCCTGTCTCTGATAATGATAAGCAGAAAGCAGCAGGCGCTGAAGTGGTGTGCGCTGATTCTATCGGTGGCGATAACCGTTTACTTCAGGGTTTCCCTGCAGGAGTTATTGGAAGTGCGCACGGTGATCAAGCCGCTGGTGTCCGACATCATCGTGGCGGGGCTGGTCGTCATCATTACCGTTTACGCAGCCTACCTGACGACCGGCAAGACCTTTACCTTCATTACCGCGTTAAGCATTATTTATCTTTTCTGGGGCCGCTATCTGCCGAGGCCGTTTACCGTTCCCGGGATCATGCCCGAGCGGCTGGTGATGTGGCTGGGCGCGGCCTTCGGGACCGATGAGGGCATCTACGGCGAAATTCTACGAATTTCGGGGATGTATTTATTTCTGTTTGTCGTGTTCGGATCCTTTCTGAGCGCCTTCGGCGGACTGCGGTTTATTCTGGGATTCGGAAAATGGGTCGGCGCGCGGGTGCGCAGCGGCCCGGCCGCCGTAGCCGTGATCGGCAGTTCCCTGCTGGGTTCCATGACCGGCAGCACCATTGCGAATATCACCATTACCGGAACCTTTACCATCCCCCTCATGAAAAAAGGGGGATATCTGCCCGAACAGGCCGCCGCTATCGAGTCGGTGTCCTCCAACGGCGGACAGATCATGCCGCCAATTATGGGGATCGCCGCTTTTTTGATGGCGGGATTTGCCGGGATACCCTATATCAAGATCGTGGTGGCGGCCATCGGACCGGCGCTGATATTTTACTTCTGCGTGTTTGTTTATGTGCAGCTCAATGCCGCCAGAATGGAAATTAAACAGGTGCTGGAGCCGATTAAAATAAAAGAGATCCTGCTGGACGCCCCGCTTTTTGTCATTCCGCTGACGGTTCTTGTCGTTCTGCTGGTGAAAGCCTATTCATTGCCTTATGTGGCTTTCTGGAGCATCGCATCCGTGGTGGCGGTGGGTTTACTGAATACTATCCGCAAGGATGTCCGTTTGGACTTCCGGCAGGTGGTGGAAACGATAACCGACGGGGTTCGGACGGCCAGCGAGATCGCGATTATCTGCGCTCTGATCGGGATCGTCTCCACCGTCATCAAGGTCAGCGGGCTGGGCATAAAGCTTCCCATGATTATCGAAGACGTCAGCGGCGGCATTGTGGTCATCGCCTTAATTATCGCCATGATCAGTTCGATTATCCTCGGTATGGGCGTTCCGACGCAGGTCGCCTACATTTTTGTGGCAATCGGGGCGATACCCGCTTTGATCAATATGGGTATCCCGGTGCTGCAGGCGCACTTTTTCTGCTTTCTGGCCGCAACGTTTTCGCATATCACCCCGCCCATCGCACTGGGGGCCCTGGTGGCCGCGCGCATTGCCCGGGGCAGTTACTGGAAGACCTGCGCCCAGGCATTAAAAGCTTCGTGGACGATTTATTTACTCCCCTTTCTGGTGGTCTATACACCTGTGGTCATCTTGCGTCCGGACAGCGCTCTGCTACCGTCGATCCTCCAGGTGTTGGCCGTTTTGGCAGGGGTCGTCGCCATGCAGGTGTTTCTTACCGATTACTGTATGTTAAGGCTGAAGACAGGGGAAAGAATTTTCTTTGCGGCGGCTGCCTTGCTGTGTTTCGGGGGGCTCTTCACTCATCATTATGCGGTGATATCAGGCGGGATTGCGTTGTGCGGGGCAAGCATTGTCCGTCAAGTCAGAAGCGGCAGGCGGTCTGAAAATCTTAGGAACGAACCGGTTCATGCCGAAGCCGAGGTGCTGCCTGAAGAAGGTTAGTTTTGATCTAAACCCTTCATCTCTGGCGGAGGACCCGGATAGGTTCTACCGATCCGGTGTGAAAGGGTTCGCCTGAAATCAGAATATCGAAATACATAAGGAGGTATTTTTATGCAGTCTCGTTACATTTATCCAGGGTATGGCCGTCCGCTGGCGGCCGGTGAAGGCGGCAGCAGTGCGAAAATAAAAGAAAAACTTGCGATGGTGTGCCGGGTGTTGGCCAAAGGGGGAATTTTACCCTGGGTTTTCGGACATTGCAGCGTCAGGATACAGGGCAGCGATGTCGTGTATATGATGTCGCATGTTCACTGGGAGGGAAAATGCGTTCAGGAAGTGACGGCGCAGGATATCCACATGGTTCATATCGACGGCCATCCCATCGATTGTGAATCCATCGATGTCCCGGAAGAAAGGTTTTTTCATCTTGAGGTATATAAAGCCCGGCCCGATATCGGGGCGCTGGTGTACGGCCACCCCAACATGTCCAGCCTGTTTGCGGCGGCAGGACGAGAGACCCTCTATCTTTGGGGAAAGAAGATACCGATTATGCCATGGCCCGGCTTCGGCAGCGGGGCTGAAAAAGGGCAGAAGGTCGCAGAAAAGATGGGCGAGGCCGATGCGGTTGTCTGGGAAAGCGGGAATGTGGTGGTCGGCAAAACCATCGAAGAAGCCTGCATCAATGCGTTTGTGCTGGAATGGGAAGCCCAGCGCCAGTTGTTTCTTACCATTTTAGGCGTCACCGACCCCAAACCCAGTAACTATTTTCCGGATGTTGATGATAAAGTGGCCTTTGCGGCCAAACTCGGTTTCCAGTGGTTCGAAGCCATGGATCCGGGGCCTGCCAAAAAAGTCGACGGGCGGCTTTTCTGGACCGCCGGACTTTAAAAAATAAAGATTCTCTCCCAAATTGAGAGATGAACCACTTTTTAATGCACTTAGCTTCGGAAAAGGGTTGACACGGTTATATATGTAATATATTAAATATAAATAAATTTAATTGGAACCTTGTTTTTTATGGAGGACTTTGCGATGCCCAAGGATTTACAAAGTTACATTGCGTTTCTGGAAGAGAATCATCCGGAGCATGTCAAACACGTGACCCGGGAAGTGGACCCGGTTTTCGAAGTCACGGCGATAATTGCCAGGCTGGAGAAAGAACGGCGGTTTCCGGTGGTTATTTTTCACAATGTGAAGGGATCCGCGCTGCCGCTGGTCATTAACATGCATGCTGATTTTAAGCGCCTGGCCATGGCGATCGGACTTCCTGCGGAGGTCGGCATCAAGGAATTTACCGACGAATATGCCCGGCGGGAAGCGGTTCCGATTAAACCGGTTCTGATCGATTCCGCTGATGCACCGGTACAGCAGGTCGTTTGGGAGGGAGACGAGGTTGATCTTTTCAAGCTTCCCGCGCTCAAATATCATGAGAAAGATGCCGGGCGCTATATCAGCGCCGGTTTTGAAATCATGATGGATCCGGATACGGGGATACGCAATGCCGGTATTTATCGGCTGATGCTGCAAAAGAAAAATGAGGTGGGGATTCAGATATCTGAAACCGCCCATGGGCATTATATTATGAAAAAGTACCGCAAACGCAATGAGACCATGCAGTTTGCGGTCAGCATCGGTCACCATCCGGCGTTTAACTTGGGGTGTTTGAGTTTTACGCCCTATGATGTTGATGAGTTTGAGATGGCCGGGGCGATGCTGGGCGAGCCGGTGCGGCTAGTAAAGTGCAAAACCATTGATATGGAAGTGCCGGCGGATGCGGAGATTATTCTGGAATGCGAAATGCGACCGGATGAATTTCGCGATGAGGCCCCTTTTGGCGAGTATCCGAGCACCTACGGACCGCTGCGGTTTAACCCGGTGGTTCATGTCAAGGCCATTACCATGCGAGAAAATGCGCTCTATCAGAGCTGCTTTGTGGGGCATCCGGACAACCTGCTGCTGTCAGGGGTGACGCGCTGCAGTCAGATACTTCGCACGGTCAGAAATACCTGCCCGACGGTTACCGCTGTGAATATGCCGCTTTCCGGCCGCTGCCGGTTCATCTGCTATGTGGCCATGGAAAAGCTGATCGAGGGGGATCCCAAAAATGTCGCCATGGCCGCCTTCGGGGCCGATTCGTTTTTAAAATATGTATTTGTGGTAGACAGCGATGTGGATATCATGAGCGACACGGAGGTGCTGCATGCGGTATCGATCCGGCTGCGGGCGGACACCGATGTTTTCATGGTGAAGTGCTCACGCGGTTCACCCCTGGATCCGGCTTCGTATGATCCGGCCGGGGGGTCGCATCTGGTCACAAAGGTCGGCATTGATGCGACGCGCAAAGACAATTATCCGGATGAGATATCGGTCCCCGGTACCGCTGAGATCGATCCGGACAGTTATTTTGACTAGCGCCGCGGTTTTGTATCCTGAAGAGGATTGTTTTCGCTGAGGGAAAATAATGGAAGAGAGAGAAAGGCGTATTATATCCGGAAAAGGGCGTTTTGTGGACGACATCGACCTGCCGAATATGGCCCATTGCGTGTTTGTCGGAAGTCCTTGCGCCAGCGCAAAAATCAAACATATCGACGTCCAAGGGATTTTAAAAATACCCGGTGTGTTAACCGTTATCACCGGAAAAGATCTTGCAGCGGTCACAGAGCCCTTGCCGGACACTTCCGACTTCAAGTCTCGCGGCTGGCATTGGCGAACGCCTAAAGTGTATGCGCTGGCGGTTGACCGTGTAACCTTTCAAGGGGAACCAGTCGCGGCGGTTGTTGCGGAGAGTCCAAGGATCGCGGGGAAAGCCGCCGGACTTCTGAAGGTAGAATATGATCTTCTGGAACCGGTCACCGATACCCTTCAGGCGATGCAGAAAGACGCTGCGCTGGTTTATGAAGAATGGGGGGATAATATTCAGCTTCATCTCACGTATGCGCGCGGTGAAGTTGAAGCGGCCTTTGGGGAGGCCGATCGAATCATCGATATATCCTGGCGCGAAGGGCGTGCGTCCGGCTTTCCCATTGAATCCAGAGGGTGCGTGGCGTCTTACGATCTTCAATCGCAGCGGCTGGCAACATGGGGGTCGTATCAATGCCCGTTTCGATCCCAGCATTATATTGCGCATGTTCTGCGGATGCCCCAGTCATGCGTTCAGGTCCAGGCGCTGGATATCGGCGGCGCCTTCGGCAACAAGGTCAACTGCTGGAAGCATACGGTCGTTTGTCTTGCATCCCGGATGACGGGCCGGCCGGTTAAGTGGTTTGAAAGATCGCGGGAGATGTTTTTGTCGGGCCCTCATCAGCGGGATGTGATTTGGGAGGGAAAAGTTGCCGTCAAAAATAACGGCCAAATTCTGGGGATAACGGCCAAATTTATTCAGGATTTCGGGGTCGATATTGCCAACAGGGGATATGCCGCGCCGACAATGCTGGCCGCCTGCTCTGCCGTTCCCAATGCCTACCACATGAAAGGTTTAAAGATAGAACTTTACGGGGTGGTCACCAATAAATCATTCTTCTGTGCATACCGGGGCTTTGGAAAAGATAAAGGCGCCAAATTCATGGAAAGGGTGATCGACGCGGTTTCCAATGAATGCCAGATAAGCCCCGAGGCCCTCAGGTTCATAAATTTCATCCAGCCCCATGAGATGCCCTGCAAACAGCTGACGGGTTCGGTATATGACAGCGGGGACTATCCCGCGATGCTGCAGGCGGCCTTAAAGCTGTCGGAAGTTGATAAATGGAGACGAAAACAAACCAAACTCAGGAAACAGAACAGATACATCGGCATCGGGATGGCGTTTACCATCGAACCGGCGGGTGTGGCCGTGGAAAATGCAAGATACAGCGGTATGACCCAGGCCCATATCAGAATCACGTCGGATGGTTTAGTGGAAGTGGACAGCGATCGAACGGAAATCGGTCAGGGCGCCGAAGCCTCAAATGCGATGGTTGTTTCGGATATACTGGGGATGAAACTAGAGGATATCGTTATTAAACCCGTTTCTTCAAATATGATCGGTATCGGACCGGTTTCAAGCAGGGGCTCGGTTTACTGCCTCAGCGCCATTGCCAGGGCTGCCAAGGAAATCAGACGGAAAATTGTCCGATATGCCAGCCTTGCTTTTGGCGTAAAACCCGAAGATATCGATATGAAGGAAGGCATTATATTTTCAAAAAGTGATCCGAAAAAAAGGCTTCTACACAAGGAATTGGTTGACCGCATGTATTTTCGCCCGGGACCGCGCGGTTTGCCCAAAGCCATGCAATTAGACAGCGACATCCTCTTGGATGTTTCCGCCACCTGGTTTAGTCCGAATACGGCGATGAATCCGACAACGACCTATACGACTTTTTCGGCGGGAGCGGATGTTGTCATCGTGGAAGTAGATATTGAAACAGGAAAAACAACCATTTTAAATTACGTGCATGTCCACGATGCCGGCAAAATTATCAGTAAAAAACATGTGGATGGACAGATTCGCGGCGGTATTATCCAGGGGATCGGCGAGGCGCTTTCTGAAGAACTGGTCTATAACCGGAAAGGCGAACTCTTAAACAGCTCCTATGTGGATTTCATCATGCAGACCGCGATGGATGCGCCCCACATCATCATCAAGCATTTCGAAAGTCCGTCGCCATTTACCGAACTAGGAACGAAAGGGATGGGGGAATCTCCCATCATCGGCAGTAAAGTCGCCGTCATCAGTGCGATCGAAAATGCCTTAAGCTCCTTTAACATCAGAATCACACAGGCGCCGGCTACGGGAGAAAGGGTCCGCAAGCTGATCTTAGAGGCTCGCAGCAGTTAGCGGGGATTATCACATTGCCGTTTTAAATAAGCCGTGTTTCCTTTTCGATCGGCGTCATTCGGCCTGCAGTAAAGTTTAGTAAAGAGCGCTTGAGTGAAAAGCGCTTTCGGAGGTAAGTTTTGAAAAAAATGTCAATTAAAATGAACCTCAACCATAAAGACTACGCAATTGAGGTTGACACGAGTTTGACCTTGTTGGAGCTCTTGCGGGACGATCTGGCTATTAAAAGCGTTCACCGGGGGTGTGAAGAGGGCAATTGCGGCGCCTGTACGGTTCTGTTGAACGGCGTCCCCGTATACAGCTGTATAACGCTCGCCGTCCAGGCCCACAATTCACACATCCTTACTCTGGAAGGGCTGCAACGGGAAGGGGAAACGCATCCGCTCTTAACGTCATTTTTAACCCATGATGCGATCCAATGCGGCTACTGCACATCGGGTTTTATTTTGACGGCCTACGCCTTGATAGATAATGCCGACAGTCTGAATGCAACGGATATCCGCAAGGGTATATCAGGGAATTTGTGTCGCTGTACGGGATATGAAAACATCGTAAAGTCAATCGCCGCCGCGTTTACAGAAAAACAAAATGGCAACTGGTGGTAAATCAGGCTGAAAAAAGTAATCAACGATAACGGTGGAAAATGGATAATTTGCTGGGTTCAAGGACATTGCCGCACTGGTCCTATCATTGTCCGGGGGAATTAAAAACCGCATTACAACTTTTAGATAAATATAAGAAGAAATGCAAGGTCATTGCCGGGGGTACCGATATATTGCCTGCCATCCGGCGGGGCGTCCTTACGGCAAGCGACGCTCTGCAGGTTGTCGATATCACGCATATCGATGAATTATCCGGAATTGAAAAACATCAAAATATCATCCGGATCGGTGCGGCTACGCGGCTTGCTGAAATCGAAAGATCCCCCGTGATAAACAAATACGCGCCGATACTGGCCCAGGCGATAAACGAGATGGCTTCCGCGCAGATCAGAAATTCGGGCACCATCGGCGGAAATCTTTGCACGGCCTCGCCGGCGGCCGATACGGCGCCTCCGCTGCTCGCCTTAGATGCAGCCCTTCGCATAAACAGTCAACAGGCTGAAAAGCTTGTGGATTTAAAAAGTTATTTTTTAGGCCCCGGCCGGACGATCATGAAACCGGGAGAAATGGTTTCGGAAATAAATTTTCCGGCGATGAAGAAAGATGAAAGGTTTTTTTGGATAAAACTGGGTCGCAGAAATGTGTTTACCCTGTCGATCGTATCGGTTGCGATATGGATAAAAATTAAGAACGGGATCGTTTACGGGATTCGCATCGCCCTGGGTGCGGCTGCCCCGACGCCGTTGCGGCTTCTCAGAACCGAAGCATATTTTACGGGTAAAAAATTAAACGCCGAACTTATCGAAAATGGTATTCAACTTATTCCCGAAGAGATAAATCCCATTTCCGACGTGCGCGCCTCTGCGGCGTACCGGACAGACATGGCCATGGTATTGACGCGGCGGGCGCTCATCAGCTGCATCGCCTAGCGGATCCATTAAAATACTTATGAAAGGAGAATAAAATGGCTAAACCAGAAATTGAATTTGTCGACTATGATACGGAATATGAATGGCGGCCGGTTGAAAATGATACCTTCGGAATCAAGGAAAAAATTCTCAGTCGTGATCCGGACACGGGAGATTATACCCGGATGCTGAAATTCCCTCCCGGCATTGAGACAACCGAGACGCTGGTTCATGATTTCTGGGAGGAAGTGTTGCTTGTGGAAGGGACGCTCTACGATATCGCCAAGAAAGAGACCTATCTGCCCGGCTACTATGCCTGCCGGCCCCCCGGAATGACGCATGGTCCCTATCGGATCCCAACCGGATGCGTAACGTTTGAAATCCGATATTACAAAAAATAACTCATTAAAGCCGGATATCCTAAACGATGGGGGTGTTATCCTTAACGAAAAGGTTATGTAATATTGAACCATCAAAAGGAGATTGATTTTGAGAATAAATTTAACACGACAGCAGCAGGATAAGCGTGACGAATTAAATTTTGAATACGACCGTATGTTTAATGCCGGCTATGTCGGGCGAAACCAGGCGGAAGTGCGGCGGCATGTGGAGGAACTTGCCAAAAAAGGAATCCCCGGTCCCAAAAATGTTCCGACATTATATCCGGTAGTCTGCAGTGCCTTATCCGCCTCCGAAGAAATTGAGGTTTTTGGCGACAAAACATCAGGCGAAGTCGAGTATGTTCTGTTGGTTTCAAACCAAAACGAAATATATGTCGGCCTGGGCAGCGATCACACCGACCGGCATTTAGAAGAATCGGATATTCCCAGGGCCAAACAAATTTGTCCCAATATCATCAGCAGCACCGTCTGGCCGCTGAACGACGTTCTTGCGCATTGGAACAACCTGATCATGCGGAGTTGGGTATATAAGCAGGGTGAAAAAATTTTGTATCAGGAAGGACCGCTGGCGCTGATCATGGATCCGAAGGCGCTCATGGATTTTGTTCGTTCCTGCATAAAAGACCCCTTTGAAAAAATAGTTATTTTTTCCGGAACCGTCGGCATGTTGACGGGGGAATTTGTGTTCGGCGAACGGTTTGCCGCTGAACTGGCTGATCCGGACGCCCGGCGGAAATTAACACTATCCTATGATATCAAACCGTTAAAAGATAAGGCGGTGGAGTAAACCGGCTTAAAAAAAGGGGAAAAACATGCGGGTAGCCTCAATTCAGATGGGTGTGGTTGCAGGCGATAAGCTTAAAACTCTCGAAAAGGCCCTTGAAAATATCCGAATGTGTAACGACGCGGATCTTATTATTTTGCCTGAAATCTGGAATATCGGCTTTATGAGCTTTGATCAATATATTCCTGAATCCGAGGATCAAAACGGCCCGACATTAAGTGCGTTGAAACAAGTGGCCGGTGAAGTTCAGTCCTATCTGCATACCGGCAGCTTTGTTGAAAAAGAAGATAATAAGTATTATAATTCGAGCTACCTGATTTCTCCAACCGGTGAAATTTTAGCAAATTACCGCAAAATTCACCTATTTGGATATAATTCGCGGGAGACCCAAATACTGACGCCGGGCAACACGAGTGTGGTGGTGGATACGCCCATGGGAAAGTTGGGGATGGCGACATGCTATGACCTCAGATTTCCTGAACTGTTTCGCAGGATGGTGGAAAAGGGGGCTGATATTTTTCTGGTCTGTTCGGCATGGCCGTATCCGCGATTGGAACACTGGTTGATGTTAAACCGGGTTCGGGCGATCGAAAATCAATGTTTTCTGGTATCGTCAAATTCAGTCGGATTGAACCAGGGGGCGCAGTTTGTCGGCCATAGTATGATGATAAATCCGTGGGGCGTCATATGTGCAAGCGGAGGCGATGAAGAAGTGATCCTAAAGGCCGACCTGAATTTGGGCGAAACCGATAAGGCCAGGAAACAGTTTCCGGCATTGAAGGATCGGGTTGGCTGGTTAAATTCAGCGGTTTAAAAGTTCACTATAATAAATTTAAAAAGGAGATATATCAAAAGATGGCGAATTTGGAAGTAAATTTTTGTGGAGTCCGAATCAAGAACCCGATCGTAGCAGCGTCTGCCGAGCCTACGCTGAATTCAATCAATATGAAAAAATGTATCGACACCGGCGCCGGCGGCGTCATTGCCAAAACCATGACAGACTCTCCTGCCATGCGGGAGCTTACGACGCGATCCAAATGGAGATTTTTAAACGAGCGTCATGAAGTTTGCCGGGGCAAAGTCCCCCGTGCATTCAGCCTGTACGGGCGCAGCGGCCTTGCGCTCGAACCGCCGGGGGAATTCATCCCCCAGATTAAAGAGACCCTCAAATATGCTGCGGAACACGAAGCGGTCGTTATCGGAAGTATCGCTTCAACCGAAGTTCCCGGTTGGGTTGAACTGGGAAAGCAGATGGAAGATGCCGGCGTTCCGATCATGGAGTTGAATTTCGGTTGCCCGCACCCCAAACTGATGCCGGGGGTGCGAACCGGCATGAATGTGGGGCAGGATTTTGATTATGCTTGCGAAATTACAGAAGCTGTCGCCAGCGCTGTCAACATACCGATTATCATTAAGGTCACCCCGCAAGTCACCGATCTGATCGATTTCGTCGGACGCTTGAAAGCCGTGGGCGCGGCAGGGGTTACGCTGACCAATCGGTTTATCGGCTTTGTGCCCGATATTGAAACCGGAAAGCCCTTAATCTACGGTAAGGCCGGTGTTGGGGGGCCGTGGATCAAACCGCTGACCCTGAGATGGATTCATGATGTACGCGCTGCATACAAGAACGAGATCTTCATTGCCGGCACAAACGGCGCCTATGATTGGCGGGATGCGGTTCAATTTATCATGAGCGGCGCCCACATCATCGAGATGTGTTCGGCCGTAATGGTGTTCGGTTACAAATGGCTGGGCCGGCAGGTCAGTGGGTTGGAAAAATTTATGGATGCGAAGGGGTATGCGTCTGTCGACCAAATGCGGGGGATTGCAACGGATGCTTCCCTGACATACGCTGCCATGCCTCATGAAAAAGCCAGGGTTAATCCGGACGTCTGCAACCATTGCAAACGGTGTTTAAGCGCCTGTTTTTATCAGGGCATGCAGGACGGGGAAAATGCGACCTGGGTCAAGGAAGACAATTGCATTGGATGCGGCGGCTGTTATTCGGTCTGCCCGCTTCCGGGCGCCATAGACATTATGATTCATCAATAACTACAGAAAGCGAATAGGTAGAAAAACATATGGGATTTAGCTTTATAGAAGGAAATGAAGCCATCGCATGGGCTGCGTATGAATCCGGCTGCCGCTTTTTTGCCGGCTATCCGATTACTCCCGCTACTGGCGTTTATGATGCCATGCTCCATATTCTACCCGCCGGCGGGGGGGTGGTGTTGCAGGCTGAAGATGAAATTGCGGCCATTGGTTCCTGCCTCGGCGCTTCCATGGCGGGGTTAAAGGTCATGACGGCGACTTCAGGGCCCGGAATGAGCCTTTTTTCCGAAAATATTTCATTTGCCATCGGTTCGGAAATACCCCTGGTCATTGTCGATGTTCAGCGCCTGGGCCCTTCCACCGGGGCCGCCACGCGCGGCGCCGACGGAGACATTCAATTTATGCGCTGGGGAAATTCGGGCGGTTTAGCGGTAATTGTACTGGCGCCGGTTGATGTGACCGATTGTTTTAACCTGACGCTGTCGGCTTTTAACCTGGCGGAGACCTATCGCTGTCCGGTGTTTATCGCTTCAAACAAGGAAGTCGGGCAAACCCGGGAAAATGTGGATCTGGATCGTATCCAGCGGCCCCCGGTGCTTAACCGACTAGAGCCGATTGAAAAAAATCCCTATTTGCCGTTCAAGACCTTGCCGGGTAAAGCGGTGCCGGGTTTTCTGCCGATAGGGGGAGAAGTTATTGTGCGTCAAACGTCTTCCATGCATGGACCAGACGGTTACATTACAACGGATCCGAATGAAATTTCGAATCTTGTTGAAAGGCTCGACCGGAAAATAAAAGATGATGTGGACCGTTTCAGTTATTCGGAAGCCATCATTGAACCCGACGCTGACACAATGATTGTCTGTTACGGCGTTACGGCCAGGTCTGCCCGTAACGCCTGCAAAAAATTGAAAGATGAAGGGCTGCCGGTATCGCTTTTGATTTTAAAAACACTTTGGCCGGTTCCTGAGAATCTTATTAAAAATATGACCCGAGAGGTAAAACGAGTGATTATGATAGAGATGAATCTGGGACAATACACCCGGGAGATAAAGCGTGTATTAAACGACAAAACAGTTGATCACTTATGGCAGATGAACGGATCTCTGATTACACCCGATCAAATAAAGGCGGTTGTCCATGGATAGTTTATTAAACAAAAACAGACCGCCGATATTTTGCCCCGGGTGTTCGCACGAGCGGGTTGTCTTTGCACTGGATGAAAGTTTTAAACATATGGGGCTTAAGGGCAATCAGATCGCCATGGTCAGTGATATCGGCTGTTCCGGTCTTTTGGATACCTTTTTTAATACCCATGCCTTTCATGGGTTGCACGGTCGGGCATTAACCTATGCGGTGGGCCTGAAATTGGCTCAGCCGGACCTGCATGTGATCGTCACGATGGGGGACGGCGGCATCGGCATCGGCGGCGCGCACTTTCTGTCGGCCTGTCGCCGGAATTTAAATTTAACCCTTTTGATTCTTAATAATTTTAACTATGGCATGACCGGCGGACAGTTTTCCACAACAACACCGACGCATTCCGAGGTGTCTTCAAGCTTTTTGAATCGACTGGAAAAGCCGATCGATGCCGGGCATGTCGCCGCCGCGGCCGGCGCGCCGTTTGTTGCACGCGCTTCGGCCTATCAAAAATCGCTGCCGGAATTGCTCGAAGAGGCCATCCGCTTTGAAGGCTTTAGTGTGGTTGACGTTTGGGGGGTTTGCCCCGGCCGGTTTTTACGGCGAAACAAATTGACGCCGAATATGATTGAGTCTTCATTAAAGGAATTAGACCCGTTGACGGGTCCGGTCCCCCAAAACATCCGGCCGGAGTATCAACAAAATTACCGTGAAACTGCCGGCGAGCAAAAAACCGCTTCCTTCCCTAAAAAAATAGAAACCAAGTTTAAGCCGCTTACGTCGACCCGCCAGGAAATTGTCATTCTCGGCTCGGCCGGGCAGCGCATTTTAACGGCCGGTGAAATATTGGGGATTGCCGGTTTAAGTGCCGGTATGAATGCGTCACAGAAGAATGAATATAATATTACGGTCATGACCGGTCCGTCCATTACCGAGCTGATTCTGTCTCTTGAAAAGATCGACTATACCGGATTGGTAAAACCGGCGGTAATTATTGCGCTGGCCGAAGAAGGGGTGAACCGAAGAAAAAAATTATTCAGTGAGGCCGATGAAGAAACCTTGATTATCCAGGCTGCCGGAATACAGATCCCGCCAACAAAGGGGAACGTCGTGTTGTTCGACCACAAGTCGATGGGAATAAAAAAGAGCGATTGGGCTCTGGCCGCCTTGGCGGTCATGTCGAAAACCGAGAAAATAATTACACCCCAGATGCTTCAGGAAGCAATTGCGTACCGTTTTAGGGGTAAAACACTTGACAGCGTAAATGAATTGGTAAGAAAAATTCAAAATACGAATTCCCAAATGACCGAAACTCTGTGATCGATAGCGTGGAAAAAGATGGCAATGTTTGGGTTATTTGGATTTTTGTCATTCGTATTTGTTTCGGATTTAGAATTTGGTTGTCAGGACGCCATTTTAACTCCCTTCAGGGGGGTCATCTGAAGCCACCCGCTCTGCGGATGCGAGACTCACTTTTACTTCTTTTTTACAGAATTGTTCAGATGTTTTATCCGGCGTGACAATTCTTTACGTCCCTCCGCCGGTATGATGAGATTCCATGCCTTGAGATCGGTTTGATGATCGGTTCACTATACGCGATTTTATCCGCAATTTTTTTTGCATTAAACGGGATTGCAACCCGGCGAGCGGTGCTTAAGGTTTCCAATGCAAGTATCGGGATACTGATCAGCGTCCCGGTTGCATTGCCGTTTTTACTTCTCATTCTGGCAGTTACCGGCCAGCTCGATCGTATCGTCCGCTTTTCTTGGCAGAGCTATGTGTGGCTGTCGGCGGCCGGTATTCTTCATTTTGTGGTCGGCCGTTCTCTTATGTACGACTGCGTGAAGCTGGCAGGTGCAAATGTGGCCGGGCTGCTGCGTCGGATTGACATCCTTGTATCGGTCGTTATCGGCGTCTATTTGCTCCATGAACCTTTCAGCTGGGAGCTTGCAATCGGCGTTTTGCTGATCATGATCGGTATTACCCTGGCCGGATTGAACACTCAGATGTTTCGAAGTTCCGGCAGTCAGAATTTAAAAATACCGGTCAAGGCGATTGTGTTGGGATTCGGGTGCGGCCTGGCGTGGGGAATAACTCCCATTTTTATAAAACTGGGACTCAAAGACGCCGGATCACCGGTTGCCGGAACTTTTATATCATTTTTAGCGGCGACCCTTGTGTTGAGTATCTTTTGGCTGAATCAACGCGAAAGAATATCCGCAGCGCGAATGTCCGGCCGGGCGGTGGTCATGTTCATTCTGGCGGGCATGTTGGCCTTTATTGCCACTCTGACGCGATATATCGCGCTGAGCCTGGCGCCCGCCAGCGTGGTTGTCCCCCTTGTTTCCATCTCGCCTATTTTTCTATTGATTTTATCTTTTCTGATTAATCGCGACCTGGAAATATTCAGCAGAACCATCGTCATCGGAACGGTTGCAGTGGTTATCGGCACCATCCTGCTTGTTTAGAGTCGATCTCACAGGCATTGTAAGGATTCCGGGGAGCCCGGAATCCTTACATCTGATTTTATTTTATCCAGCCGCGTTCCTTATAATATTTTAATGCCCCCGGATGCATGTCAACACCCATCGTCTGGGCCAGGTCTTCAGGTTTCATTTCAGCCAAAGATTTGGAAATCGGCGCCATATCATTTTTCCAGTTTTCTACAAGCGCCTTGGCCATCTGATAAACCAGCTTTTCATCCAGATCTTTATTTACGATCATTCCCAGCCGCAGGCCAAGGACCGGCACGTCTTGATCTATCCCCTTGTAACTCCCCTTGGGAACATACGCGCGGAAAAGCCCCGGTGATAATTTGTTTAATTCTTTCAGCATGTCGTCCGGTATCGGCAATATTCTGACCGGCCGCATGATGGCCAATTCAACCATGGAAGGGTCATTAAATGAAGAGGGGGTATCCGACATGGCATCGAGATGGCCGTCCTTCATTAAGGTTGCGGCGTCCGTATCGCCGATGAATTCAGTTTTGGAAAAATCGCTATATGTCAATCCGGCCGCCTTAACCACTTGGCTGGCCAGCGTCTCGGCCGTGTACCCTTTAGTCCCCAGGGATATACGTTTATTTTTAAGATCCTGAATTTTTTCTATGCCCGAGTCTTTCCAGACGGTGATGGTAAAATATGAGGGATAAAACGACGCAAAGGTTCTATTGTTGGTATACTTTTGTTTGAAAGGGGGGTTTCCCAAAAAACCATCCCCGACAGACGTACTGAAAGTTATCCCGACATCTCCCTTTTGGCCGGCATCAATGGTCATTACATTCGATGTGCCGCCGCCGGGGGTATGCGACACTTTTATGCCGGGTATCGCTTTTTCCCAGATTTTACCGGCGCCCACGGCAATCGGGTACCAGGACCCGCCGGGAGAGGCCGAAACGAATCTCAAGTTTTGCGCTGAGGCGGGACTGACCGTTAATCCTGAAAACAGGGTTGCGACAAAGAACAAACTCGCAAGAACAGTTAATTTTTTCATTTAAATACCTCCTTCGGTTAATTCGTTTTTTTTAACGACGTTGATTTTACCGCCATATTCAGCCCTTTCGTTGCGGGGGTTTAACCCGGTCAAACATCTCCCTGGCAAGGGGGTCGGTTGTGGGCGGCTTGGTGGCGTCAATGAGCGCTCTGGAACCCAAACGATGCCAGGTTGTCAATCCGGGTTTTACAACCTCGGGTAATGAATTGTCAAGGGGATGGCCCCGGACTCCGGCAATCAGGCTGATGTCTTCAGAGGGATTAACACGGGTGGCGATTGCCCAGGCAACATCCTGGGGATTGTAAATATCGACGTCTTCATCCACCGCGACCGCCACTTTCTGGTGAGAGTACAGGCTGGATACCGCCGCCAGCAGCACCTGTTTGGCCTCCCCGTAAAATCTTGGCGTCATCTGAACGACCACATTAAATGTGCTGCCCCACAGGCAGGAAACATCTTTCAGGTTGACATACCCGGCAACATTACGAAGATCTCTATATATGGCGGCCGCCATCGGCAAAGCGTTATAGAAGATCGACTCGGTATGTCCGGAACTTTGCAGTGCTTTGTAAATGGCGTCTTTTCTCCGGGTGATGGCCTTTACGATCACCACGGGGCGCTCCTGTCTTTCTCCATAGTAATCGCTGAATTCTGAAAAGGGGCCTTCATCCTCCCGGATATGGGGCAGGATTTCACACTCCAGGACAATTTCCGAATAGGCCGGAACCTCCATGTCAATGGTTTTACACTTGATCAATTCGACCGGTTTCTGCAGCAACGCACCTGCCACCGCCATCTCATCCAGATCGACCGAACCGGTAAAAGCGGCGGCAAAGTAATACATCGGATGATGACCGATCATTACCGCCATCGGCATCGGTTTGTTCATCGCCTCATATTTCTGGTGTATTTGCCAGGTATGCCGGCCCTCCACCATAAAAATTCCCAGCTTATTGCCGTCTTTAACCTGCAGCCTGTGAAACGCCATATTTCGGGTGCCCGTATCCGGATCCCTGACGATACAAAGCCCCCCGGCGATATATCGACCCGGATCTCTCTCACCGATCACATGAATCGGCATATCCAGAAGATTAACCTCACCTCCTTTCACAATAACGTCCTGGGCCGGGCCGGCCGGCACCATGGCGCCTGGAATTAAACCCTGATCCACCCGTCTGGAAAACTCGTTTACCACCCGGTTGGGTTTTGTGCCAAAGGCCAGGGCGATATGCCGGATGTTCGCGGGCGCCTGGCCGAGAACCTTCCAGCCGGGGTAGTTCTTGACATGTTCAAACAAAAGGGCCTTTTCTTTGGCGGTGAACAAGCGGTTTCCGATATCAAACTCGACATCGACGTCGTCGCCGACCCGAACCAGTTCTCCGTTCTGATCAAGCTGATCCATAAAGCTACGCAAGTCTTGATGAGACATGACGTTCCTCACTTCCTCAATTTTGTTATTTTATCACTGCCGATCCCGTCTAACCATCAATGTTCTTATGGGTAAATGAAATTACCCATCGAGGGATTTTTTCATCTTCACCTTGGCATCCAAAACAGCCGTAATGATTTTGGTATAACCGGTGCATCGGCACAGATTGCCTTGAAGCGCTTCTTTAATGTCCGCTTCGGTCGGGTCTTCATTTTCATCCAGCATGGCCTTGGCGCTTAAAATCATTCCCGGCGTACAATACCCGCACTGAACCGCAAAATTTTCAATAAAAGACTCCTGCAGGGGATGCAGCCGTCCATCTTTCTGCTGCAGTCCTTCAATCGTCACGATATCCTTTCCAATGGCTTTCATGGCAAGAAGTAGGCAGCTCCTCACGGCCTTGCCGTCTATCAGCACGGTGCAGGCGCCGCAGTCGCCGGTTTCACAGCCTACTTTTAATCCGGTCAGGCCCAGTTTGTCGCGCAGGACAAAAGACAGGGTCCACCAGGGTTCTATCTCAACTTCTTCAAGGATACCGTTTACGTTGAGCTGAATTAACTGTTTCATTCCGTCACCTCTATAACCGCTGAACATCAAAGGCAAAATATTATGATTGAGCATGAAGCCCGTTTAAAGTTTCCTGCAGCGCCCGGCGGGTCAAAACTTTGACCATCGCTTTTCGATATGTTTTGCTGGCCCGGGCGTCGGAGATCGGTCGGGATTCATCCGATGCAAGTGCGGCGGCACGCTTGATGCTTTCGTCATCGATGGCTTTTCCGATGATGGCCGCTTCGGCTGTTTTGGCTCGCATGGGGGTAGGGGCGACCGCCCCAAGACCGATGCGAATATCCCGGCAGCTTAGACCGTCCAGCGCAACCAGCACCGCAACGCCGACCATGGCCAGATCGACAGATCCTCTGGTGGTGTGTTTAAGATAGGTGCTGGCGGAATTTTCCGGCATCGGCGGCAGCCGAACCTCAGCCATGAGTTCTCCGGGCTTCAGGGACGTTTTACCCGGGCCGATGAAAAAATCTTCTATCGGAACCATACGCTCTTGCGTTGCGCTGACAACTTTTACAGCGGCCGACAGGCAGATCAAGGCGGGCGCCATATCGGCCGAGGGCGAGGCATTGCATAGATTCCCGCCTATCGTCGCAACGTTCCGGATCGCCACCGAGGCGATATTTCGGGCGGAATCTGAAATTACAGGATATGCCTGCCGAAGGGGCGCGCTGTTTTCCAGCGCCCGCAGCGTTGTGTTTGCTCCGATGCGAAGCCCCGTGTTTTCATTAAATTGAATGTAATCAAGCTGCGTTATGTGTTGAATATCCATAACAAACTCGGCCTGAACGGCGCCGTTCTGCATCTGCAGGAGCAAATCCGTTCCGCCGGCGATTATCTTGACGCGCTGGCGGCATTCCACCAGAAAGGCGGCCGCCTCTTGAATTGTTTTAGGTGCAATATATTGAAAGCGCATGTTAGCTCTCCTTTAAATCCGCAATCTATTTTAACCTGTTTAAGGCGGCAAGCACTTTTTCAGGGGTTATCGGCAGATCTTTGAACCTGGCCCCCACGGCATTGTAAACGGCATTGGCAATCGCTCCGGCAGTCGGGTCGCCGATGGCTTCACCGATGGATTTGGCGCCGTAGGGCGTATTCGGATCCGGCGTCTCAAGAAAGTAACTATGGATGTGGGGAAGTTTTGCAATGATGGGCAGCTTGTAGTCATGGCAATTGGGGTTTAGCATTTTCCCGTCTTTGACGATGTATTCCTCGCTCAGCGCATACCCGATGCCCATCATCACGCCGCCTTCCACCTGGGCCTGACAGGCTTTGGGGTTGATGGCTTTGCCGATATCTATGGCAGACCATACGTCCAGAACTTCAACATTTCCGGTCTCCGAATCGACGCACACCCGGGCGGCTTGAGTGATAAATGTGTAAGCGATTGAATAGTTGCCGTATTGGGTGTTGGGATCGCTTTTTACCACGAAATCGGGAACAATATAATTTCCCTGCCCGGAAATCGGCAGCCCGCCTCTTCGGAAGACAATCTGCGGCGCCAGTTCGGCAAGGGTTGCGACAGGCTGCGGCGATCCTTTTATAAAAAATTTTCCCAGTTTGAGATCAAGGTCGGCCGGGTTGGCTTCGATAAGATCGGCGGCCTGCCGGATGAGTTTGGTTTTTGCATCGGCCGCGGCAAGTTTAACCGCGTGTCCGCCCAACACCGTAACTCTATCGCCAAAGGTTCCGGGGGCAAAGGGTGAAATTTCGGTATCCACCGGAAATACTTTTACGTTTTCAATAGCAACTCCCACCTCTTCGGCGGCGATTTGGGTAAAAACGGTTTCAGTTCCCTGACCGATTTCCAGCTCGCCTGAAATCACTTGAACCCTGCCCGAGTCGTCGATATTCACAAACGCAGCGCCGCCTTCAAACAGCGGCATGACGTTGCGGTTTCCGGCAACATGAATCGCACTGGCCAAACCGATTCCGTATTTCTTTGCAGATGCGCGTTGCGGTGGTTTATCCTTTTTCCAGCCCGATGGGCCGGCGATTCGGGACAGCGTTTCGCAAAGCCCGCAGCTTTTATAGATAAATCCGTGAACTGAAGTTTCGTCTTTCTGAACCGCATTCTTTAATCTTAATTCAATGGGATCGATGCCCAATTTTTCAGCCGCCATATCCATCATGGATTCCAGCGCAAATGTGGTAATCTGAGTTCCATATCCGCGTAGCGATCCCCGGGGGATGTTGTTGGTGTAAACAAGCTTGGCAGTCGTCTTGATGTGCGGTATCCGGTACAAATTGTCCGCCCGGCTGGCCGATGTGGACAACACCCCGCGCGTGCTGCCGACATAAGCGCCGGTATCGGCAACGATATCGATTTTCTTGGCAACGATCGCGCCGTCTTTTTTGAAACCCATGCGCAGGTAGATGATTTCCGAAACAAGCGGGCGGCCGGAGATAAAGTCTTCCTCACGGGTTAACACCAGCTTAACCGGCCGGCCTGTTTTCCGGGCCAGCAAGGCAGTGATCGGCCAGATCCGAAATGCATTGTTCCCGAAGCCGCCGCCGACGGTGCATGGAATTATTCTGACATCGGATTCCATAATGCCCAGCGAGCGGGCGATGGCCATCCGCATTCGGTAGGGTGACTGCATGGCGGCGTACAGTGTCAGTTTACCGGCGTTCCAAACGGCGACGCAATCCCTCGTCTGCAAATACCCCTGATGCATGGGCTGGGTGGTAAATCTTTCTTCCAAAATCACATCGGCATCTTCAAATCCGGCTTCACCCTTCCCCCTTCCAAAATCAAGCTGATACGCAATATTGTTTTGAATGTCTTTTATATCGGGTTGTACCGCCGGCGCTCCGGGCGCCATTGCCAGCTCCGGATCAAAAACAGGTTTCATTTCTTCGTATTCGACCGCGATCAGGTCCAGGGCTTCGGCGGCGACATCCGAACTGACAGCGGCTACGGCAGCGACTTCATCGCCATGGTAGTGCGCATATTGCGGGCACAGCGGGTACTGGTCGGCTGCAAATTCACCAAAGGGATGCTGAGTAATGTTCTGCGGGGTGATGACCGCTCTGACGCCAGGCAGTTTTAAGGCGTCGGCGGCATCGATATGAACGATTCTGGCAAAAGGATAAGGGCTTCTTTTACATCTGGCAAAAAGCATGCCCGGGAGCATGATATCCGATGAATAGATGGCTTTGCCTGTTGTTTTCTCAAGCGCATCGACGCGCGGGATGCTTTTACCGACAAATGAATACGCCACGGTGTCCGTCTCCTAACGTTAAGGGTGCGTCATTAATTCCGACCCTGATTTTTTAAAAGTTTCACCGGCCCGATCCCTTTGTTGTATTGAGACCGCTGCCACAAAAAAAGAACGAGTAAAAGTGTAAATCCTGAACCATCCGTGTATAAGCCGGGGAAAATCATAAATATGGCGGCAATAAAGGCGAGCGCTCTCTGCACCGGATTAACCGGGGCTCTCCAATACCCCTGTAAGCTTATCGTAAGGGCATAAACGCCAATAAGGGCGGTAAGGGTTGCCCAGATAATGCGCCAGAGCGAACCGACAAACAAAAGAGCCGGTTCGTACATAAACATAAATGGTACGATGTACCCTGAAGCGGCGATTTTGGCGGAAACCCAGCCGGTTTTGGCCATAGGGGCTCTGGCGATGGCGGCGGCAACATAGGAAGCGGTTGCAACCGGAGGGGTTACCAGGGAAAGGCAGGCAAAATAAAAAGCAAACATGTTGGCCTGGAGGATGCCGACGCCCAATTTTATTAAAGCAGGGATTATCAGAGCCGCCATTAATATATATGCCGCGGAGGTCGGCATGCCCATTCCAAGGATTAGCGCAGATATCATGGCAAAAACGAGTGCGATGATCAAATGGCCGCTGCTAAGCTGAACGACAAACCCTATAAAACGGTCGCCGATACCGGAAATATAGATGCAGCCGATGATCAGGCCGGCGATCGCGCAAGCCACGGCGACAATCAACGTGCCTTTGGCCGAATCCCATAATGCCGTTATAATTTTATCGACATTCAGACGGGTTGCCTTGCGAAAAAAGCTGAAGATAATAATGCAGAAGATACTAATGGTCACCGCAAAAAATGGGGTACGCCCCATTCCCATCAGCCATAACAGCACGGCGATGGGTATAACCAGATGGCAGTATGTCAACACCTTGTCTTTCCAGGGCGGCAGCTCGTCTTTCTTCAAACCCAGGATGCCGGTTCTGGCGGCTTCTATATCGACCATAAAAAAAACACCGGCAAAAAAAAGTACGGCAGGAATAATGGCATGCTTGATAATTTGCAAATACGGAATTCCGCTGAATTCAGCCATTATAAATGCGGCGGCGCCCATGATAGGGGGCATGATTTGTCCCCCGGTCGATGCGCACGCCTCAACCGCAGCGGCAAAGTAAGATTTAAAGCCTCTTTTTAACATCATCGGAATGGTAAATGTTCCGGTTACGGCCACATTGGCGCTGCCGCTGCCGGTAATAGTTCCAAACAGAGCGCTGGAGATAACCGCCACTTTGGCCGGCCCCCCCCGGGTCGTTCCGGTCAGACCGGTGGCAAAATCGGTCAGAAATTCACCAAATCCGGTTTGCAGCATAAACGCCCCAAAAATGATAAACAGAACGATATAACTCGCAGAAATCCCCAAAGCGCTGCCAAAAATTCCCGAGGTCGTCAGATACTGAATGTCTAAAAACATGTCGATGTCGGTTCCCGGATGGTTCAACATTCCGGGAAGGTGGGGTCCTAAAACTACGTACGCCAGAAATATAACGGCAACAGAACTCAGAAAAAGTCCCACGGTGCGCCGGGCCGCCTCTAACAGCAGAATGATAAGTATAATTCCGAATATTTTTTCTTTGAGCAACAGGGGCGTGAAAAAATAGATCCGTTCATAATTAAGGTAGTTAAAATTTACAAGAATATAGCCAATGGTCACAATCGAAAGCAAGCAGAATATCCAGTCATAAAAAGGGATTTTATAATTTTCCGGAGTTTTTTTTCGGGCCGGGCGGGTCAAAAAAACCAGCAGGAGGACAAACCCCAAATGAATACTTCTTTGTTTCATCGATTCCAAGGTGCCGAACACCCCGGTATATAGATGAAACATACACATCAACACCCCAATGCAAACGGCAAAATTATGCCGGGTCAATTTGGTTGTAATGATATTCATATGGCCCTTCTTTCAACTTCAAGACAGCAGGCGTATATTTTTTTGCCGATGGTCCGTTTAAACGCCCGCGGCCTGGATTCCATTTTGAGAAACCAGGCACCATTATAAATGTAATATATTAAATTTAGCATTTCATATTTTAAGGATAAGTCAAGTGTTTTTTTTATATATCTGCGGATGAATATCCGAAAGCAGATGAAAACCTTCCCGAGCCGTTTCATTTTATGAAATAAAAACCGGACCGTTGTGTCAGGCGTAATTTGTGACATTCCCAGGCCGCCCGGCATGCGGGCAAGGCCGGCGTGAGCAGGTTATCAGCTGGGCCGGCCGGCCGGCGCTTTTAGACCGGCTTCGGCCAGTTTCAGCCAGTTGTTCCAAGCTCTTTGAATCCGGTCCGGCCGGGAAAGGGCGACTCCATGGGTCTGTGTTTCCGTTTCACTGAAATAGCGAACCGCCTCAGTCCCAAGGCATTGTGCCTGATACTGAAGCCGGGCGGATTCGTCCAGGAAGGCCGCCCGGACCACGGCTTCTTCTATGCTGCCGCCAGTGACGACATTGCCGTTGCCCCTGAGCAGAATGGCATTTTTGCTGCCCAGTTTTTCAATCATCCGGTCGCCGATATGGGCCACATCAGCGAGCTGGGGTTCATCCAGCAAGCCGGTTTCTCCCATCAGGATGGCGCCGAAATCATGAACCGGTCTGACCGGCTCCATCCGAATGCCAAAGATCTCGCACCAGGGACTCTGGGTGCGGGCGACCGCCATTACTTCCGGCCGGGCCTTGTAGATGTTGACATGCAGAAACACTTCATTGGGGGCCCCCCCGGGGGAATTTTGGGTCAATTTGTTGCCCTTAAAGTCAACTTCTTCGATTTCATGGGGGGCGACGAAGGCCAGAGCGTCTCTGGTGGTTATCAGACATTTTTCCTGGCCGGGGATGCGGGCGGAAATGTGACCGAAACTTTCATTGAGTCCCTTATAGGACAGTATTTTCCCTCCGTCGCACAGGGCCTGTTTCAGATGGTCAAGAGAAGCTGTCATATGTTGTCCTCCTTTCGAATGAGACTGAAATAATCATGATTAAATTCCATGAACTATAGAATTAAAACGGTTTTACCTCAAGCGAATAGATCAGCGTTGAATCTCAGACAGGGATTTTGGTATAAAAACAGATTGTTCAAAACACTGAAAAGTCAAATGGGACCTACGCTGCTGATTTTAAATTGATTTAATTTTTTCAGGTCGGCGTATGCTCTGAACGCATGGCTTGAGTTTTGGTCAAAACCCTCCGCCTCTGGTGGAGGACCCGGATAGGTTCTACCGATCCGGTGTGAAAGGGTTCGCCTGAAATCAGAATATCGAATATCGCCTCGGTTCAAGGCGACAGCCGCAAATTCGAAACAAATTCAAAATACGAATTCTCAAGTGACCGAAACTCTGTGATCGATAGCGTGGAAAAAGATGGTAATGTTTGGATAAATAAATGACGGTTCAATTGACATTATGTAGTTGTAGGACGAGGCTGTTTCTGCTATATTCACCAGATACAAAATTTTAGTTCTCTGCAGCTTAGTATATCGGGATCTACGCTTTGCTCCGACAGGCTGCAGGGAACTTTTGACCGTAAGGGGTTTAATCAATTCTAAGGAGGATTTATATGGCAACGGAAAAGAAATCTCAGAAGGAAGCGGAACCGGCGCAGGGAGCTGCACAGACAAGGGTCGTTTGGGACGATAGCAATATGCGCAGCGTATATGCCAATGCGACCAATGTGGCGGGAGGGCGCGAGGAAATCGTGCTGTTGTTCGGGATGAACCAGGCGTGGCATGCCGGTCAGAAAGAGATCCGGATCCAGCTCTCCGATCGCGTGATCTTAAGCCCTTTTGCCGCCAAGCGGCTGTCCACCCTGCTCAACAATGTTCTGAAGGACTATGAGTCCAGATACGGTCTTCTGGATATTGGAACCCCCCAGGCGCCCGCCACTTCAACCGTGCAATAAACGGTTAAAAAAATCTAATATTATTCAGGAGGTCAAGCATGTGCGCAGCTGAAAACGAACAGAACGCCGAGAAAACTCGTGACAGGGTGCAGAAGTGGCTGATGAGCGAAGGATGGCAGATTTCCGAGCAGTCTCATCCGGATGCGTTATGGCTGATTCGAGCAGAAGATGCAGCTCAACGGAGGATCCTGATTGCTCAGAACAAGGTCAGAGCCGACCAGCTTCATCTGGAAGCGAGAGTGAATCTGGCGGAAGAACATCGCAAGCTGTTTGAGACGCTTCCCCGGGAGAAAAGACGTGAGATTTTATGGGAGCTTCGTTTCCGGCTTCTGTCGATGAACGTTGATTTTGCCGGGGTGGCCGAGCCGATGCAGGCGGTGGTTCTGACGCAGCGGATCTATACGGACGGCCTCACAAAGGATGGTTTTCTGCAAAGGTTCCTGATCGTACGAAATGCTGTTATTTCGGTGATCTGGTCTGTTATTCGGTATCTCGAAGCGGTTGAGCCTCCGGCCGAGTCGACTGATCTCGAGAAGAAAGTGACGACGCATTAGCGGGCGAGGACCCGGAAAAAAAGAGGGTGGTCATCTGTAAGGCCTACCCTCTTCTTTCATACCGGAAGGTGCGGTTGCCTCTGACGTGGCTTCCGGCTTTCCACATTCGGGATGTATTTCTGTGAAGAAACCGTAAAGGAAGGAATACGGCAGAGCATGGAACGTTTCCCCCAAGATCGTAAAAAGCCGGAACAGACGCTTTATGAGACGGGCAGCCGTGGGGGGGGTCAAGAAACAGACCCGGATCGGCCCCTTTGGCGTCAATTTGCGGAGGCGACTTCTCCCAAAGAATTTTGTCAGAGCTGGCTGCCGCTTCAGTGCCGCATGCTCAACGATGTTCGCTGTGCGATGGTCTTGCTCGGCAAAGCCGATCAGGGGCCATACAGCCCCGTGGCGGTCTGGCCGGATGCCAAGCTGAGCATGGTTCATCTGACGGGGACTGCGCAGCGAGCCTTAAAGGAGCGCCGCGGTCTCCTTCTTGAGAGCGATTCAGCCTCTCAAGATCAAAACATCCTGCCGGCATCCTTCCATGTTGCCTATCCCATTGAAGTGTCCAAAAAACTTCACGGCGTCGTCGTTCTGGAAGTCGAGCAGCATTCAAAGCCCAAGATTCAGGCAGTGATGCGGCAGGTGCATTGGGGCGCCGCCTGGCTGGAGGTTTTAATCCGGCGGGCCGAGGCGGTAAAATCCGAGCAGGTAAATGAACGCCTGCAAAAAGTACTGGATCTGGTTGCCACGGTGGTGGAGCATGACAGCTTCTATGCCGCCGCCATGGCCTTTGTGAACCGACTGGCAACGACCCTCGATTGCGATCGCGTCAGTCTGGGAATCGCCAAGGGCCGGCACGTCAAGGTAAAAGTTCTATCCCACAGCACGGATTTCGGCGGGCAGTCGAATCTGATGCGGGCCATCGGGTCTGCCATGGATGAGGCCGCAGATCAACATGCCGTGGTCGCGTATCCGCCCCCTCCCGAAGGATTGCCGTTGGTTGTCAAAGCCCACGAAATCCTTTCAAGACAGCACGGATCAGCCGCCATTCTGACGATACCGATGGAAGAGCGGGGAAAACTTTTGGGGGCGTTGATTCTGGAACGAACCCAAGACCGACCTTTTGAAAGGGAGGCGGTGGAAGTCTGTGAAACGGCTGCGGCGCTGGTCGCACCGGTTCTGGAGAAGAAACGCCTGGATGAACGCTGGCTTATCCGCAAGACGGCCGATTCGGTTGCAACCCAGGTCAAACGCATGCTGGGCCCCGGTCATATTGTCCGTAAACTGTTGCTCCTGCTGATCCTGGCGGTCATTCTTTTTTTTAATCACGCCGAAAGCGATTACCGCATCACAGCGCCCACCACCCTTGAAGGCGCCGTGCAGCGGGTGCTGGCGGCCCCCTTTAACGGATACATCAAGGAAGCCCCCGCCCGACCCGGCGACCTCGTGAAAGCGGGCGACATTCTGTGCTATCTGGATGACAGGGATCTTAAGCTCGAACGCCTCAAATGGTCGACTGAAAAAGAACAGCTCGTCAAGCAATACCATGAAGCCATGGCCAAACACGAGCGGTCGCAGATCCGGATTATAAAGGCCAAAATGGACCAGGCCGATGCCCAGATCGGCCTGCTGGACGAACAACTGACGCGGACAATAGTCCCGGCGCCGTTTAACGGAATCATCATGAGCGGCGATTTGAGCCAGTCCCTGGGGGCGCCGGTTGAGCGCGGCCAGGTGCTCTTTCAGGTGACGCCTCTGGATAAATACCGCGTGATCTCAGAAGTCGATGAGCGCGATATTACCCAGGTGGCAGTCGGCCAGCAAAGTGAATTGGTCCTGCCCTCCATGTCGGGAGAGGTTTTCCCGTTTGTCATAGAGAAAATCACGCCGGTTTCGACCGCCAAGGAGGGTCGCAATTATTTTCGGGTGGAGGGGCGGTTGCAGCAGAGTTCCGGCCGCTTGCGGCCGGGAATGGAGGGGATTGCAAAAATCCATATCGACCGGCGCAAACTGATCTGGATCTGGACTCACGAAATGATCGACTGGCTCCGCCTGCAGTACTGGCGATGGATGCCCTGAGTTTTTCAAAATACAAGCTTCAATGACCAAAAAATTTCCGGTAAAAAAACATTGTTCGGGATCTCTGATCCCGCATTTTTCTTTACCCTTTGAACCCTGAACCCTGAACCGTGAACCCTTGAACCCTTTCTCCGAAAATGATGCCGGAAGCAGCTTCCGTGGCGAGATGATTGATCGGGATAGGAACTACAGGCCGCCTTTACTATGAAAGACTCTCTCTTCAGCCCATCCTGGTACCGTGTGGCCGGCATTAAGCCCCGCCTGCACGGTCATCTGGAGATCCACCGGCATCATTATCGCGGAGAACTCTGGTATGTCCTCCAGGATCATTCTTCCGGGCGATTCCAGCGCTTTACGCCGGCCGCTTATATGGTTGTCGGGCTCATGGACGGAAAACGTACGGTCCAGGAGATATGGGATGCGGTCCGATCGCACCGGGGGGATGACGCCCCAACCCAGGAGGAGGTGATTCGCCTCCTCAGCCAGCTGCACGCCGCCGATGCCCTTCAGGCCGATGTCATGCCCGACACGCTGGAATTGCTCAAGCGTTTCGAGAAAAAAAAGACCGGCAAATGGCTGCAGAATTTACGCAGCCCGCTGTTTGTGCGGATTCCGATTTTCGATCCGGAGAGATTTTTAACAAAATTTCAGGATGTCGTTCGTCCTTTTTTCGGATGGGCCGGCGCACTGCTCTGGCTGGTGGTGGTGGGCAGCGCCATATTTCAGGTGGGGGTTCACTGGCCGGAGCTCACGGAAAACATTACCGATAGAATCCTTGCGCCCGGCAACCTCGTCATGATCTGGCTGATCTTTCCGGTTTTAAAAATTTTTCATGAGTTCGGGCATGGGTTTGCGGTCAAGCTCAAAGGGGGAGAAGTTCATGACATGGGCATCATGCTGCTGGTTTTTACCCCGATACCGTATGTAGATGCCTCTTCGGCCTCGGCCTTTCAGGAAAAGCGCAGCCGCCTGCTGGTGGGGGCGGCGGGCATGCTGGTGGAAATATTCATTGCGGCCCTGGCACTGTTTGTCTGGATCAACGTCGAAGCCGGTCCCATCCGCGGGGCGGCATATAATGTTATTTTTATCGCAGGGGTTTCGTCGCTGCTCTTTAACGGGAACCCCCTGCTGCGATATGATGCCTATTACATCTTAAGCGATCTTGTCGAAATACCCAACCTGGCGCCCCGCGGGCAGCGCTATCTGGGGTATCTGTTGCAGCGCTATCTGGCCGGCATCAAAGATGCCGAACCGCCCCTGTCCACACGCGGGGAACGGCTGTGGTTTTTCTTTTATTCGATTGCAGCATTTATCTACCGGATGTTCATATTTACGGCCATCATTCTGTTTATTGCCGGAAAATTTTTCGTTATCGGAGTCGTGTTCGCCTGCTGGGCCTTTGCGAATATGTTTATCTGGCCGGCGTTAAAGGGTCTTAAATTTCTGTTTACCTCGCCGCGTCTCAACCGCCGGCGCATGCGCGCCCTCATGACAACGGGGGTTGTCCTGACGGGGGTCGTCGCTCTGGT
>ENA-OSEO01001860-OSEO01001860.1-sediment-metagenome-genome-assembly--contig:-NODE-1860-length-34246-cov-4.155345_pt1 | contig 34246 bp, 32 predicted proteins | sample MGYA00237883_ERZ534232 | MGnify/ENA metagenome assembly ERZ534232 | reverse complement strand
GGCTTCCCGGGTGTAATCGTGAATGAGTTTACGCAGGGCTTCGTCGGTGAAGGTGATTTCATCCTCGGTCAACCCGTTCGCTATTACCTGCCGTGGGACCAGATGTCTCTGGGCGATGCGGATCTTCTCGTATTCGGTGTAACCGTCCATCTGCAGGATTTCCAGTCGGTCCCGCAGAGCGGGCGGGATCGTCTCCAGCTGATTGGCCGTGGCGATGAAAATGACATCGCTGAGATCGAAATCGACGTCCAGATAATGATCCCGGAAGGCGTGATTTTGAGCCGGATCCAGCACCTCCAACAGGGCGCTGCTGGGATCCCCCCTCCAATCCGCACCGATTTTGTCCACCTCGTCCAGGATGAACACCGGATTGCGGCTGCCGGCACGCTTGATGGCCTGAATAATTCGGCCTGGCATCGCGCCGATATACGTTCGTCGGTGTCCTCTGATTTCGGCTTCATCCCGGATGCCGCCAAGGCTCATGTGGGTAAACCGGCGTTTCAATGCCCGCGCAATGCTCCGGCCCAGGCTGGTCTTTCCAACTCCCGGAGGACCCGCCAGGCAGAGAATGACCCCCATGGCCGGGTGCGTTTCATCCGTTTCCGCCGGCTCAGCGGTCTTTTGCAGCCCCCGTTCTTTGACCCGTTTGCGAACGGCCAGGTATTCGATAATCCGTTCCTTGATCTCCTCCAGGCTGTAATGATCCTCATCCAGCACCTTTCTGGCGCGCCGGATATCGGTTTGTTCTTCACTGGCGACTTTCCAGGGCAGATCCAGCAGCCAGTCGAGGTAGGTTTTGATGATCGAATATTCCGCTGATTGGGGTGACATCCCGCCCAAGCGCTTCAGTTCGCGCTGGGCCTCCTGCATTGCCTCTTCGGTCAATCCGGCTTCTTCCAATCTTTTTCGAAACTCTTCGATCTCGGATTGATTTTCCCCGGACTCCCCCAATTCCTTGTGAATCGCTCTGAGCTGCTGGCGCAGATAGTACTCCCGCTGGGCCTTATCCATTTCGCCGCGGGCTTCCGTCTGAATCTTCTGTCCTAGGGTCAGAACCTCTTTTTCCCGCGAAACCCGGGTGATCAACAGACGCAGCTTTTCCTTCAGGCTGTCCACTTCAAGTATATTCTGTCCTTCTTTGGGTTCGAGGCCGATGCTGTTGGCCACCATATATGCCAGATTGCGCGGATTTTTCACCTGCTTCAGCAGTTCTTCGAATTCATCCGGAATATTGCCGGCCAGAGCAACAATTTCTCCCATCGTTTCCCGCAGGCTGCGCTGCAATGCATCCAGTTCAAGTCCTTCTTCAATCCGGTCCGGGGCCAGTTCCACCCGGGCGCGGAGGTACGGCTCATCCGCCATCCAGTGCTGAATCCTGAAGCGCTCCAGACAATGTAAGATGACCTGAAGCCCCTCTTCAGGTGTTCTTATGACGTGTAACGGCTTGGCTACGGTCCCCACTTCATAGACCTGGCCGGGTACGGGCTCGGAAAGGGAGGGGTCTTTCATCCCCACCAGGCCGATGACCGATTCCTGCTTCAGGGCATCCTCAATCAGCTTTATGGAACGCGGGATTCGTACGGTCAGGGGGATAATCACATAAGGGTAGGCGATGGTGTTTCGTAGGGGCAGAATCGGCAGCCCGTCCGGCAGATCCGGCAGCCGGAATGCTTCCTCGTTGTTTGCCAGCAAACTGATAATTTTATGAGTCGTCTTAGACATAAGTTTGGTCCTCTTTCGTATTTTCACGCCGTCCCGCAGATTTGGGTTCGGAAACAACCCTGTTTTTCCCCATGCGTGCGTTAAAGGCGTTACGGGATTGATATTACGATTAAAATTGGTTTCAGGCCTAAATATAAGAATTATTCGGGTGTCGTAAAGGCCCTTATGCGATAAGTTTGTGCAGGTTTAAAATGGGCGGTGTAAATTCTATCTCTAATTACATGGACGAGGGATTCACAATAGGGATTTTACCTTATTTCCAAGATGCCGCGGGAGTGGCAGGATAAGGGGTACGGCGCTGAAGCCCGCAAGTTTACAGATATTTTGGGAGTTGTTCACTGTCTGCTGCGCCCAAGACGCGAGGCATGGAAGGGAAATATCTGAGGCATGTCAGATTGTACTCAGATTTGAAGAAGCAGGAGGCCATTTGAAATAGCTCCGGCCGGTACGGACAATGGAGATGAAAATTAATTTTCAAGCCTTTGGCGGGCTGCTCAAAACCAGCTTCAGGGAGTGGATGGGGGATGACATTATCCGGCACAGCGCTGCGCTGGCCTTTTATACGATTTTTTCGCTCGCCCCGATCCTGTTGATCGTAGTGGAAGCGGTCGGTTTCTTTTTCAACAAGACGCAGGTCGAAACGGAGATCCTCGATCAGGTTAGAATCCTCATCGGGCCTCAGGGCGCTCAGGTGGCCAGGCAGGCGTTGGAAAATTTCGGGTTGACAAACTACCATCCGATTGCGGCGGCCATTGGCATACTGGCCGTCCTTTTAGGCGCCACCGCCGTCTTTGCAGAAATACAGGCCGCGCTGAATAAAATCTGGGACGTCCGGCCCAGACGGGACCGCAGCATTCTCAAGCGGCTGCTCCGCAAGCGGCTGTATTCTCTGGGAATCGTTATGGGAGTCGGGTTTCTGCTTTTCGTTTCGCTGCTGATCAGCGCTCTAATCACGGCGCTGCATTCCTACTTCAGAAGCTGGATTCCCGGTCTGCCGTGGCTGTGGCAAATCCTAAATACCGGAGTCTCCTTCCTCCTGGTGGCGCTGCTGTTTGCCATGATTTACAAATACCTGCCGGATGTGAAAATCAACTGGCACGACGTGAGCATCGGAGCAGGGATCACGGCGGTCTTGTTTACGGCCGGCAAATTTCTGATCGGCAGGTATATCGGCCAAACGGCCATCTCAGGGGCGTACGGCGCCGCCGGCTCCTTTGTCGTTCTCCTGGTCTGGGTGTACTATTCAGCGCTCATCAGCTTCTTCGGCGCGGAGTTCACTCAGATCTACACCCGCCGCTACGGTTCCAAGATCCGGCCCAAGCGATACGCTGCCTGGGCAGGTGCAAAGTCGGATGGCAACGGATCTTCTGGCATTCCAGCGGACAGGTGATACTGTCGCAATACACCGGCGTGGTTATTTTACGCGGATGAATCTTACCCGACATAAATCGTTTTGAGATTGACGAACTCTTTAATGCCGTAGTGCGACAGCTCCCGTCCGAATCCGCTGCTTTTGATCCCTCCGAAAGGAAGCCGGGGATCTGATTTGACGAAAGCATTCACGAAGCAATTGCCGGCCTGAAGTTCTTTCCTGGCGATGCGCTCGCCGCGTTCGAGATCCCGGGTAAACACCGCCGCTCCGAGACCGAACTCGGAATCGTTGGCGGTGCGAACCGCCTCGCGTTCATTTTTCACGGTGATGATGGCCGCCACCGGTCCGAAGGTCTCCTCGTCAAAAACCGGCATTCCCTTTCGGACATCGATCAAAGCCGTCGGAGGATAAAAAGCGCCCGGTCCTTCCGGTATCCGGCCCCCCAGAAGACATTTGGCTCCCTGTTGGATACTTTCAGCCACCTGGCGATGGAGATTTTCCCGAAGATCGAACCGAGCCAGGGGACCGATTTCAACGCTTTCGCTCATGGGATCCCCCATTTTTTTCTGACGCATCATTCCAACAAAAAGAGTTTCAAACCGTTTCTGTAGTGATTCGACCACCACAAAGCGTTTGGCGGCGATACAACTCTGTCCGGAATTCAACAGCCTGGCGGCCACACAGGTTTCCACGGTTTTATCCAGGTCGGCGTCTTCCAAAATGAGGTAGGGGTCGCTGCCGCCCAGTTCCAGCACGGTCTTCTTCAACAGACTTCCAGCAATGGATGCCACGGATCTGCCGGCGGCGCTGCTTCCCGTCAAGGTGACCGCCCGTATCAGCGGGTGTTCGATCAGGGTCTTTACTCTTTTGCCTGAAACAAGAACGCTTTGAAACACATTTTCAGGGAACCCGGCCTTTTTGAAAACGCCTTCGATGACCACGGCGCAGCCGGTTACGTTGGAGGCATGCTTCAACACCGCGGAATTGCCGGCCATCAGGGCCGGTGCGGCAAAACGGAAAACCTGCCAGAACGGATAGTTCCAAGGCATGACGGCCAGGATCACCCCCAAGGGCTCAAAGGCAACGTAGCTTTTGCCGGCATCCGTCGGGATCGCTTCCGGCGCAAGCATCTCAGCGGCATGGTCTGCGAAATAATTACAGCCCCAAGCACATTTTTCGATTTCGGCCCGACCGGAGCGGACCGGTTTTCCCATCTGCAGGGCCATCATCCGGCTGTATTCGTCCTTGTTATCAAGCAGGATGACGGCCGCTTTCTTAAAAAGCGCGGCGCGTGCCGCATAGCTTGCCTGCCGCCAGGATTGATAGGCGTCATGGGCCTGCCCGATCTTGCGATTAATCTCCTCCGAAGGGGTTTCCCCATAGATTTTAATAATTTCCCCATTTGCCGGATTGATGGTCGAAATTGTCATGATCCGTTTTTCCCTCATACGAACTTCGTTTCCCGGGGAGCTTCAGGGTGCGTGGTGCTGTCCGACAACCCAATAGCAGGTCCTCTTACTTGGCGGCCCCGCCTTCCGACTCCTCGGGTCCCATTTTGGATTCTTCCTTTTTTCGAACGGCCTGGCCCATTTTTTCGAGAGCGTCGGCCGTTTCGTTGCGCAGATTGTTGAGCTGTTGAGAGCTCTCGGTTTTCATTTTTTCGATGGTTGCCTGAAGGTCCTTTATGTGAGTTCTCAGCCCTTCCTCCCTTTCAGATGACGTATTATGCCAGGATCGACAGGATGAGGGCCACGAGAGAGATGGTTAATGCCAGCGTCGCACGAAATCCGCCTTTTACAATTTTGGTTTTGGTAGCTTCTGCCATGGCAGCTCATTTCTATTATGTTTCGAAAAACTCATCATTCACATATCCTTACCCTTTGATCTTAAAACTAATAAAAACAGCGGTCGCAGGTAAATAGTTTCGACACTGTATTTTGAGTGTCTTGACGCAGTACATGGATATAGCTGTAAAAATACATCATTCAGCCTATTCCCATCCCGGCTGATTTGTGTTTGTTTGTATAAAAATATCATCAATCCAAAAATGATGGCGGTTTCCGGCGGAAGTCATTGCCGTTGAATACTTTAAATAGAAAACAAATAAAGGAAAAGACGATGGCTTATTTTTCTTTGCTTGTCAGCTTTTTGCTGCTGCTTTGCCTGGTGGTTGTCGGGGTTCAGAACGACGCCCGGCTTGCAATCAAGTTTCTATGGTGGAGCTTTCAAATGTCGCTGCCGGTCATACTGTTTTGGGCCTGCTTGGCCGGGGCTGCGATCATTGCCCTTCTCAGCCTTCCCAAGCTGGGGTTGAAATATTTCGAATCGCGCCGGCTGCGCAAAGAGGTGGGACGTCTCGAAAGTCTCTGCGGGAACCCCAGGGAAGGGTCGGAAGCGGCGCAGGTCAAGAGAACCTGAAACGTCCATCGATGCTTTCAAAAATTCCCTCAGCTCCCTTTGATACAGGGGAAAATTCTGCTCCTGTCTCCTGAAAAGGAGGCTAAACGGGGCGTTAACACGGCATTGTATTTGTTAATAGGGCAGCAGGACAATAACGGTTGCGTCTTGCTTAAACTTATGTAAGTTTAAAAAGGAGGAACAGGCATGGAATTTATAAATTTTATCATCGCTGTTGTGGCCCTGATTGTTGCGATTATGGCATACAGACGCGCCGGAGGGGGGATAAAAGACCTGCGGGAGAGTACGGCTGAGATGCTTTCCAAAATGGAGCAGCGGCTCAGGAATAGGGAGGCGGAAAAACAGACAGGAGGCCCGCCACCGGAAAAAATCGCCTGAACCGGACGGCACCGGGCAGGGCTGGCTATTAAACTGGGATACCGGGTTTCAGCCCAGCGTTCTACAACCATAAATGGACGGTTGCGATGCACACGCTTCGGTCGGCGGGGATCGGCCTGTGGGTGTTTTTAGTTGTTTTTACGGCGGCGGGATCCATGACGGGATACTGCGCTTTTGCCCAACAGGCAAGAAGGATGGAACCAACGGCGCCCAAGGGTTCCTGGCCCCCGCCGCAGTTTAAAGAAAGACAAGCAGAGCGCAACCGGATGGTCAGCGGAATCCGGTCCTACGGATTGGAAGCGCCGGAGGTGCTGGCGGTGATGTCCAGCGTTCCGCGCCATGAGTTCGTGCCGGAAGACCTGCGTTCGAGAGCCTACGCGGATTCGCCTTTGCCCATCGGCTACGGGCAAACCATCTCTCAGCCCTATGTCGTGGCTGAAATGACCCGTGTGCTGCAGTTGAACAGTTCCGCCACCGTCCTGGAGGTGGGCACCGGTTCCGGATATCAGGCAGCGGTTCTGGCTCATTTTACGCCCCATGTCTACACCATTGAAATCATCGCCCCTCTGGCGGAGGCTGCTGCGGAACGCCTTCTACGCTTGGGGTACAGCGCCGTGCAGGTGCGCCATGGCGACGGCTACTACGGCTGGCCCGAAAAGGCCCCTTTTGACAAGATCATCGTCACCGCTGCAGCCGGCGAGATACCGCCCCCCCTGATCCAACAGCTCAAGCCCGGGGGCCGCATGGTGATTCCGGTGGGTTCCGTTTTCGGGACTCAATCCCTGATGCTGGTGGAAAAGAATGCAGCCGGAAAGGTAAAGACCCGTTCGCTCATGGCGGTCCGCTTTGTTCCCCTGACCCGCAACGATAAAAGCCGGTACCGATAAGATGATTCTGCGGACCCGCCTTGCCGTCGGCCTGCTGTCCTTTGCGGTGATCGGCCTTGAACTGGCCTTGATGCGCATCCTGTCCCTGCGTTTCTGGTACTACTTTGCCGCCATGGTTATCAGCGTGGCGCTGCTGGGGTTCGGATTCAGCGGCACCCTTCTCACCTTGATTCACCGGCGGCTCGGCTCCCGCCGCCGCCTCTGGCTGGCATCGCTGGCTTTTGCCGCTTCTTGGGGGGTGCTCTTTTGCGCCTGGGCGGTTCAGTTCATCCCCCTCGACGTCCACTACCTGGCCTGGAGCCTTGGCTCGGAATGGTTCCATATCCTGGCGATCGAACTGCTGATGCTGCTCCCCTTTCTGTTGTCCGGCGGGTTTTTGGGTCTGGTCCTGATGGATCGCTCCGATCGGATTCACGGCCACTATGCCGCGAACCTGATCGGGTCAGGCGCAGGCGCCCTGCTGTCGGTTTTATTGATGGTTCATGTTTCCACAGCCGAACTTATACTCGTGCTGGCGCTTTTGTGCTACGGCGCCGGGGCTTTTCTGACACAGTGGACGAATTCACGGGCTGCCCTGGGGGCCGTTGTCGTCGGGGTTTTGTGGATTGCGGCCACCTTCTTTTTTCCTGCCGAAATCCGGATTTCGCCATACAAGAAGCTGGCTCTGGAGCGCGCAAAGCCTCAGACGCAATTGATTCATAGGGCGGAAGGTCCGCTGGGGCGCATCGATATCGTTCAGGGACCTTCGGTTCATGACGCGCCACCGGGCATGAGCCTGAACAACCCGCACCCCATCCCCGAGCGGACCCTGGTGATTGTAGATGGGGATCAAACCCACATCGTTTACAATTACCTGCAAAAGGAGGACTGGCGGTTTTTGGATTACACCACCGCGGCGGCGCTCTTTGCCGTGAAAAATCCTTCGCAGGTTCTGGTCATCGGACCGGGAGGCGGGGCGCCCCTGGCCCTGGCGCACCTGAAGGGCGCTCAAAAGATCGATGCCCTGGCAGGCCATCGGCAGATGGTGGAGATTGTCACGAAGCGCCTTGCGGACAAAGGAGGGAGCGTATACCGGCTTTCCGGCGTGCGCACGCATTTTGAACAGATGCGCGGCTATCTTCGCCGTACGGGCGAACGCTACGACCACATCCTTCAGCCCTTGCTCGATTCCGCCGGCGGAGGCGGGGCCGGTCTGGATGCGGCCCAGGAAAACTATCTGTATACGGTTGAGTCGTTCCGGTCTATTATCGGCCATCTTAAGACCGAGGGGATATTTTGCGCCACCGTTGCGGCAAGAAACCCGCCCCGGGACGGGCTTCGAATCTTTAATGTGGCGGCAGAGGCCCTGCGGCGGGAGAACCTGGATCCCTCCGTGCGCCTGGCGCTTATACGAAGCTGGGAAACGGTGACGTTGCTGGTTCAGAAAAGCTCCTGGACAAAGAGCCAGCTTAAGAGCTTGCGGGCTTTCGCCGACAGCCGGGGATTCGATATCGGCTACCTGCCGGGGCTAGCCATGGCTGAGGTCAACCGGTTTCACATCCTGCCGCAGCCCTATTACTATGAGGGCACCCGAGAGCTTCTCGGCCCGGAACGCCGCCGGTACGTTGCAGACTACCTCTTTGCCTTGGAAGCCCCCACAGACGACCGGCCCTACTTCAACCATTTCATCCGCTGGAAGCATCTGCCGGAACTGAGGCGCCGGCTCCAGGGACGAATGCCCGCTTTTCTGGAACTGGGCTCGCTCCTGATGGCCACGGCGCTGGTTCAGGTTGCCGTGCTGGCCGCGGTGCTGATTTTTATCCCGCTTGTTCCAAAATTTTCGGCTCTCAGGGGGGCGCAGCACAAGGGCCGGGTCCTGCTGTATTTCTTTTTATTGGGGATGGGCTTCATGCAGCTCGAAATGGGCTTTCTCCAGAAGATGATCCTTTATTTGGCTCATCCGATATACTCGGCCGCAGCCGTTATTGCCGCCTTCCTCGTTTTTGCCGGCATCGGGAGCCAATGGAGCGCCGCCTGGAACCCCCGGGCCTCAGCGGCAGCGGGGACGGCCGCTGTTTTTGTGGGGATTATGGGGTTTTTTTATCTGTTCCGGCTGGACGCCTGGCTGATGTTGACCCAGAGCTGGAACCTGGCGTTGCGATTTGTGATGACGATTCTGACCATCGCCCCCCTGGCGCTGGTCATGGGCTGTCTCTTTCCCATGGGCCTGCGGCGGGTGAGCGCGGCCGTTCCGGCGCTGGCGCCCTGGTCCTGGGCGGTCAACGGGTTTGCCTCGGTCATGGCTACGGTGAGCGCGCCCCTGCTGGCCATGTCTTTCGGTTTTTCAAAGCTGATCCTGGCGGCCCTGGCTTGCTACCTTATGGCCGGCTTTCTTTTCGCGCTTTTGCCCCGGGGATCTGATACGACCGGGCTGCACACGGAACCAGGCGGTCTTTACCCCTCTAATCCGGATATTTCATGAAATACCCGGGCTAAATGCCGTTTCGACAAGGCACTCTCCTCACCGGAGTCCAGGAAAATCGTCGGGGACTTCAGTCGGCCGGCTACTTCGCGCAGGCGCGTTAAAGGGGATGATATTGAGCTCGGCCCCGCAGGTTGATCAGCATCCAACCCTGTGAAACAGAGAATCGGCCTCTGGAGAGCCCAAGTAATGCCGAGTCCGATGAGACCCGGGGACGTGATGAAGCAGGAGACGCTCCCCACGATGACGGAGAGTGCAGCCAGAACAGCCACCGCGTGGATGACCCGGCTGATCATGGCATAATGGCGTGGTGTTGTTCGAGGCGGCCTGAAACCTTGTCAAGCGTCGGCTTGATGAAGCGCAGAACAATTTGCGCCAGGACCCTCGCCGGCTACAGGGTTTTCAAGGTCAAAATACAGGATTCAAGTAATTCCGGAGGATGAAGAAACCTGGTATAGGTGATGGACATCACAAACAGAGGAGGCAAGAGTTATGTCCGAAAGAGATGCTTACCGGGAAAAAATGAAGGCTCAAATCGACGAGTTTGATGCCGAAATCGACAGACTGCTGGCCAAGGCAAGAAAAGCCAAGGCTGATGCGAAAATCGACTATGAGAAGGAGATCGACGTGCTTCGGGGAAAGCGAAATGAAATTGCACAGAAAATGGACGCCTTGGAGAGCGCTTCGGGCGACGCATGGAAGGATCTGAAGCAGGGGTTGGAAAACTCATGGGAAATTCTTAAGAAGAGCATGAGACAGGCCAAAGAAAAGTTCGAAAGAGGCTATGAGGAAGGGAAGAGAGAATAATCTTCGACCAAAGGAGTATCCGATGAATGAACGGGAAAAGTACAAGATGGATAACCTGGTCAACGATGTCGACGAGGGCATCAGATAGGCCCTGGCCTATTTCGGCTGACAAAGGAATACTTTTTCGGTTTGAGGATGCTTCTCCTCTCCGGGGCTATCGCTTCCGCAGGGTGCCGACAACAAGCAGAGAAAGCATACAGACCATGGCTCCGGACAAACCGGGCGGAACCGCCCACGATTGCTGTTTTAAGCCCTTGTCCATGATGACCATGGCGGTTTCGACACGGGGAACCATGCTGAGCCCGATGAGAATCCCGCTGGCCGGCCCCGCCATTTTCCACACGGGGAGCATGTTAGCCAACATCTTTCCCACGTTGGCTGCGGCCAGGAGCATTGCTCCCAAACCCGGGAGCGGCGGATATCTTAGGCGGGACCGAGCCGCCATGGCCCTCGTTTTGATGCTGACCGTTGTGGGTCTTGCCGCGTTGAACGTATTGCCGATTATGACCGCCGCTATTGTGGGGGCGGTGGGCATGGTACTTACGGGAACGCAGGCGACCGCCACGCCCAGCGCATAGGTTGCGCTGACGATCAGTCCCAGGTCCTGGATCAGAGCGAGAACAAACAGCATGGCGCTTATGCCCGCCACCGCGAGGGTCAGCCGCAGAGCGAGGCTGTCCAGCTCATCCTGCAGAGGCGACTTCAGCTCCACGGTGTCCTGGGTCATCGTGGCGATCTTACCCAATTCGGTTTCCATGCCGGTAATGCTGATAATCTTCAACTGAAATAGCGTGAACTTTCGCGCTGAAGCAGTCCGGCTTTATCCTTATTCTCCGCAGAGAAAATTTAGGGTTTATTGAATAATCATGATCAGAGCACCGGCCAGGGCGAGAAAAACGTTGGCAAAGGTGTATGTCCCGGCGTACCCTAATGCGGGAATCGTACTTTTCGATGCACCGGTAACAATATTCAGCGCCGGGGTGCTGGTCATCGAACCGGTGATGGCCCCCATGAGGATGGCCAGATTCAACTTTAGAATGTAATATCCGAAAAAGAAGCCGATCAGGACGGGAAGAGTGGTGATCAGCACCCCGCAGAAAAATACGGTCGGCCCCACCGAAAGAACGGCGCTCACGATACCATCCCCCGCTTTCAGTCCTACGGTCGCCATAAAAAACAGCAGTCCCAGTTCCTTGAGCAATAATCTGGCTGCAGGAGGGATCCGGCCGAAGTTCGGGTTATGAGAACCGATGGAGCCCACCGCAATTCCCGAAATCAGCAAGCCGCCGGCCATTCCCAGCCCAATGGATACCACGCCGATCTTGACGGTGATTTTGGCGATGAATAGGCCGGCTGCGATTCCCAATGAAAAAGTCAACAGGTCCGTTTCATTGATGTTGCGCTCGGCGCCTCCAAGTTTTTTGGCGGCCGCTTTAATCCGATCCCGCGTACCGGTGACCAAGAATAAATCGCCGCGGGCGATGGTGAGGCTGTAATCAACCGGCAATTCAACATTTGCCCGGATAATGCCGTTTACAAAAACATCCTGTCCACCGTTTTCCAGCAGAATCTCCTCCAGATTTTTTCCCAGCACCTCCTTATTGGTGGCGACGATTTCGGTTGTTTCAAGCCGGGTATTCAGCAGGTCTTCATCCAGAATCGGACTTTCGAGAAAGTCCGCCAGTTTCCGGTGCCCTTCCAAAGGACCGATTACGGCGATGCGGTCTGCCTGCTCAAGAACGGTATCGCCGGTCGGCTCAAATGTATGATCTTTTCGTTTGATCTTCTGGATAAAGCAGCCGGTTTTGGCTCTGAAGGCAACATGCGAAAGCGGCTGACCGGTAAACTCCCCTTCGATTACTTGATAAGCACGGATAATAGGAGAGGGATATTTCTTTGTATTGACATCCTCGTCATCTTCTACAATATGATGCTTGGCAGCCAACCTTCTTGATTCGTCCTGCAAATTTACTTTGAAAAGCATCGGGATGAGGCGGATAAACAACAGCAGGCCGATCAAACCGAATATGTAGGTGATGGCATAGGCGACCCCGATATTCTGAACCACAACGGCAGAAGGGGCGTCTACCTTGGCGATGCCGCTCATCACGGCATCCTGGGCCGCCGCCAGGGTTGGAGTGCTTGTCAGGGCACCTGCAAGAATTCCCGCGGACAGCCCTGTTTCCATTTTCAGCACAGAGGTTAACAGCAGCATAAGCGCGAATGCGCTGAGAGCGATGACCAGCGCCAAGGTCAGATAGCGGATGCCGTCCTCAAAAAAAACGCTGAGAAAGTTCGGCCCGGCCTCGACTCCCACCGAATAGATAAACAAAATAAAGCCGATGCTCTGGACAAGAGCGGAAGGCGGGGGCAACCCTAAATGCCCGAACGTCAATCCGGCGAGAAGCACACCGGCCGTGGAACCGATTTTGAATTTAAAGATTTGAATATTGCCGATTAAATAGCCGAACCCCAAGGTTAGAAAAAAAACAAGCTCGCTATAATTTTTTAGCAGTTTATAAAGTTCTATTTCCATTTTTTTCCTTTAGCGTAAAAATAAATCCAATTACTTTGAAACAGGAGGGCGAGACGGCGCTATGCCAGCGCGCTTTCCTCGCCGGAGTCCAGGGTGAAAATCACCGGGGTCTTCAGGCGTCCGGCCATTTCCCGCAGGCGTTTGAAATCGGATTGTTCCCCGGGCAGGGGCATGATAGTGAGATCGGCTTGGGGAGCATTCCCCATATTCTCAAGCGTTCCTTTTCGAACCCACACCTCCGCATCGGGAATGCGGGCGAGCCCGGCAAGGCGCTGCAGATAGTCTTGAGCCTTTGAAATGTTTTCGGAATCCTGAACCAGGCAGGCAAACCGAATGGAAGCTTCCCGGTTGGACTTAAGCTTGTAGCCGGTCAAAACCGCCAAGTCCTGATTCCCTATATCCATGCTCAAGTCCCAATCCGAGCCGCGGTCGTGGAACCAGACGTTTAAGCTGGCGCGCTTTTCAGAGCCGGACCCGGACTGCGGGGCGTACAAAAGAACGCCGTATTTTCTTTCAACCGATATGTCGATGATCTCGCTGATTTCCTCTTGCTTCTCCCTGGAGTCAGGCAAGGTAAGAAAGATGACGTTGGGTTTAAAAAAGGTTCCGCCGAAGGTTTCAATTCCGGCTTTAAGATTTTCGCCGAAAGCGGCGGCTGAAATGACCGTCCAGGAGGCGAACACTTTTTCTTCGCGAAACTCCTCGCTGAAGTCTTCCAGGCCGGAAGCAAGCTCCTGGGCCTTGGCCTTGTCGGTGAGCCCCACCAATTTGAGAAACCCCTTGGGATAGGAAATATCCCGGATGAGCCCGAAGTTTTCCGCCGCCTTCTCCAGGCTCTCCACCGGCACCAGCAGGTTGGCCTTCCAGGCTTTCTCCTTTGATACGCTGAGATCCTCCACCTTTTTGGCGGCCCACTCAGCCATGGCCACGAAGAGGCCGCTGCGGACATCGCCGAAAGGGGCTTTTAGATGCTTCCGGATCAGGAAGGCATGTATGACCAGTACGACCATGGCAGCCACCAGGCTGAAAGTCGGATTGACGATGATCATGGCAAAAACGCAGCCCCCGGCGCCCAGCAAAGCGACAAAGCGGGGCAGGCGGAAAAGGGGCCGGAAGCTTACCAATTTCATGGTTTGCTCCAGCAAAACGACGATGTTGATCATGGCGTAGGTGATCAGAAAGAACATGGTAATCAGCGGTGCAACTGCATTGAGATTCCGAAGCATCAAGGCCCCCAGGACGATCACGGCCGTAAGCAGCAGGGCATTTCGCGGTTCACCGGTCCGGGTCCTTTTGGCGAACCAGGCCCCTTTTGGCAGAATCCGGTGTTCCCCCAGCGCCTGCAGAATCCTGGGTGCTCCCACAAAAGAAGAAAGCGCGGAGGAGAAGGTGGCTCCCAGAAGTCCGGCCAGGACCGGCGGGCCCCAAAATGCCTTGTCGATCATCACGGTATAGTTGGTGATCAGCTCCTGGGTGGTCGCCGAGCGGGCCAGCCAGTATGCCAGGCCGAGGTAAATGAGCAGGCTCAGCCCGATGGCGGATAAGGTCCCTACGGGTATGCTGCGGCGCGGGTTCTTGAGGTCCCCGCTCATGTTGGCGCCGGCCATAATGCCGGTGGAGGCCGGAAAAAACACGGCAAACACGGCCCAGAATCCGACACCGGCAAAGTTGTTTTCCGGCGATCCCGGAAAGTCGCCCCACCAGGTGACATCATACTGCATGGAGCCTTTGAAAGCGGCGATTGCAATCGAGAGCAGGGACAGGCCGATAACGGCCATGATCAGGTACTGGATGCGGAAGGCCAATCCCGCGCTGACAAAGGCGATGGCAAAAAGAACCCCGAATACCGCCAGGTCCACTATCAACCCGGGATGCTCGGGAAAGACCCATTGCCAGCCGGCGCGGAACCCGAAAATGTACATGGAGACCGCCAATGCCTGAGAAAAATAGAGCGGGATGCCGATGCTGCCGCCCACCTCCAATCCAAGCGACTGGGAAATGATATTGAAGGCGCCACCGGCTCCGATGCGGATGTTGGTAGTAATGGATGAAAGCGACAACCCCGTAAAAGAGGTGATCCCAAAGGAGAGCAGGATGACTGCAAAACCCCCTAAAAGTCCGGCGTTTCCCACGACCCAGCCCTCTCGCAGGTACATGATGACGCCCAGAATGGTAAGCAGCGTCGGTGTAAACACGCCGCCAAAGGTTCCGAACAGGGTTCGTTGACTCTGCTCATTTTTCTCTATCTGCTCCTGCAGTGCTTTTCCCTCGGCAGATCGTGAAACATCGTTCGACGCTTTCATGGAATATTCCTTTTATTTAAGATCATTAATGTTTAGACAGGATTACAGGACAAACAAGATGCTTTTGCCTTTCTCAAGCTCTGTGGGACAGCCTGCAGAAAAGCAAAAAGAGAATTCATTCACTCATTGCGGCAACAGACAGTAATGCAAGGGGAAGCCTCCTTTGTTGATTCCCGGAATCTTTTTGCCTTGAAGCGGTATGCTGCTTTCTCGGCTTCGTCCGGAAGCCGAGAAATAAATCATGTCAATCCTGTTAATCCTGTCAAAGAAAATTATAGGTTTTATTTCTAAATGATTATGAACTCATTAATATCCCCGATCAGCGAGCAGATTTTCTTCCCGGGAAGCGATTTTATCCTCTTCGATCTGCCTGTCTAAAAATGTTTCCCGATCTACATCGGCGTATTCCGCCGCTTCTTCACCCGAAAGTGCAGGGCGCGGTTTGACGGGCGGTTCGGCAGCAGCCGGCAGCCGCTGAAGGTTGACCTTCTGAATCGGCTCGGGCATGACGATGCCGGCGTCGTCCAGCGCCGTTTTCAGCATGCGAATCGCTTCGCTGCGAACCTTCAGAAAATCAAACTGCCGCTGATCCACCCAGCCCAGAAATTCGACGACAACGTTGTAATCCCCCAGCCGCTGAATGCGCATGGTCGGCGCAGGCTCTGGCATCACCCCCTTCATCGTATCCAGGGCTTTTATTCCCACTTGGGAGACCTCTTTGAGATTCTCCCTCGCACTAATGCCGACCTCGATGGCAAAACGGCGCTGGGGGTTTCGGGTGAAGTTGCAGATTACGCTTTTAAAGACCAGGGAGTTTGGAATCCGGATGTGGTTTCCTTCCAATGTCATCAGAACCAACTCCCGAGTGGTCAGCCGGATCACACTTCCCTGAATGTCGCCAACAGAAATCCAATCCTTCACCGCAAACGGGCTGCGGAAGCTGAGCAGCACGCCGGCGAGGTAGTTTTCGGTGATGTCTTTTAAGCCGAATCCCAGGGCCAGACCGATGACTCCGGCGGCGCCGAGAAACGCCCCCAGGACGGCGGTAAGCCCCATTATCTCGAGGGCGATCATCAGACCCACCAGAAAAATACCGGTCCGGATCAAATGGCGGAAGAGATCTTGGACGAGCTCGCTTTTTCCGATGCGGCCGTAAAAGCGATCGGCCCTTCCCGCCAGTGTGGCCAGGAGCCAGAATAGACCTACCAGGGCCAGGGCTACGCCAAGCAGGGGCAGGTAGGCAACGGCACGATTGGCGATTTGCCGGACCTTTCTCAGGGCGGGAGCCAAGCGGGTCTCCAGCTCGGTGCGCAACCCAATGGAGTCGATGACGTAGATGACCCCTTCCAGCCGGTTGGCAATTTCAACGGCTCGCTGGCGTACATCCGGGTTGTCGGCCTCGCCTGAGATGGTGACGACGCCATGTTTTGCTTGGATCGTGAGGTTGTGCAACCCTTCCATCCCAGAAAATATCTCCCGGATCCGTTGAGCGACGGCCTCATCGGAATTGTTTTCGGATCGTACCGGGGCTGCCGGCCGGTTGATGGGTTCCTCAGCGGTTTGCCCATAGGCGGGAAGAAGGCCGAAAAGGATCAGCCCAATGAACACTGCGAGAAGGGTTATTTGCTGTGACATCTTATGAAGTCTTACTCTATTGGCGCTTGGGGTCAGCTTCATCAAAGGAAAACCTTGCCTGGCAGATAATTTCTCCATATTTTACTTTCCGGGATAACTCCCTGAAGCGGTTTAAAGATCGGTTTTCAGGCTTTCTGGTTTCCACTTTATCAATTCTATAAGAATCGACAGTACATGAAAATAACATCAAACCATTATAACAAGGATTTTATGCATGTATTTTCCCTCATAAAAACGGCGTGCCGGTTGAATCAAGCGCACTGTCGAGCGCATGCCCCTTCGCGTTGATTTGCCGGAAATATGGATAAAATAATGTTGCTGGCAGTGCACTGTCCATGTTGGATTCAGAAATCCGTAATTAAAAAAAACCGGCTGGAAGAAGTTTTCGAAAGTTATTCTTCCTCGTCCCCGGAGTTAAACCGTTTCTGAGCCTCTTCCAGGATGTCGCTGTCTTCGGCAAGGATCAGGATCTGATCGTCTTCCTCCAGCGAGAGGCTCTTCCGGGGGATGAGCATTTGATCTTCCTGTCTCAGGACGGCTACCAGATGGGCGCCGTCCGGAATATCCAAATCGCATATTTTCTTTGCGGGCCAGATTGGTTGCCAGTTCGCGACCGACTTCACCTATTCCGAATTTGTGCCTCATGGGATTCAGTGCTTGATAAACGGTCCTGCGGCTTACTAAAAGACATACATGCAGGCCGAAATTTGATAAAATACACAATTACCCTACTTTGCGAAACCGGCTGCATGAGGTAAGATTCCGGCAGGAAAACCGGCCAGGTAGACAGGTAGAGAAACCCTCAAACCCGGGGGAAGGATTTTGTATAACTCTCAGTAGAAAGGATTCAATCATGCGGAACCAGTCCGATTCTCCAACGCTCGGCATCGATCTTGGCGGGACCAAGATTCTTACAGCGGCAGTTGACAGGAATGGAACTATACTGGCCCGGGACCACAGCATGACCCCGGCGGAAAAGGGTCCGGAAGCAGTTATTGAGGCCATATGGGAATCTGCACGGCGGAGCTTTGAAAAGATATCCATGACCGCCGAGGAGATCGCTGCTGTGGGCATCGGCGCCCCGGGTCCTTCCAACCCGGATGCGGGGATCCTATATACTTCCCCCAATTTGCCGGGGTGGACGGACGTTCCTGTGGTGAGCCTTTTGGAAGAGAAATTTAAGAAGAAAGTTTTCCTCATCAATGACGCCAACGCCGCGGCCTGGGCCGAATTCAGAGTCGGCGCCGCCAAAGGATTCCGCCACGTCATTTACATTACAGTCAGCACCGGCATCGGAGGCGGCATCATACTGGACGGGAGATTATATACCGGCGCCATCGGAACCGCCGGTGAGGTGGGGCATATTACCATCAGCGACACAGGTCCCCGCTGCAACTGCGGCAACATCGGCTGTTGGGAGACACTGGCCTCGGGCACGGCCCTGGCCCGGGAAGCCCGTCAGAGTATCCGCAATGGAACCCAGACCGCCATCCTTGAATACGCAGCCGGCGACATCGACAAGGTCGATGCCAAAGCCGTCCAAAGTGCTGCAGAAAAGGGCGATGCCTTGGCCAAAGAACTGATCGCCCGGACCGGACACTATCTCGGGGTGGGTCTGGCCGCCCTGCTTAATGTGTTTAACCCGGAGGTGATCGTCTTCGGCGGCGGTCTGGTCAATATGGGTGACAGGCTCTTATTGCCCGCATTCCGAAGGGCCCAGAAAAGTGCCTATGACATCGCGTACGCTGCGTTGAAATTTTCACCAGCAAAATTGGGGAGAAACTCGGGCGTGATCGGTGCGGCTGTTTTTGCTCGTGAAAAATTGATGGAAGTCATGAAGATAGACTGAAGGTGGCTATGCCGAAGACTGAAGCCAGAGCTGTTGCGACCAAAACCCGGAAGAAGCGAGCAGGATGGATTCAATTATTTCCGACATGATGGATTTTTTTCGTTTCGATCCCTCGCTTCTGTCCGGGCCTGAAATGATGCTGCGCCTGGGATTCCAGGTCGTGCTGCTTTCCTGCTCGGCGTTTTTCGCCGGCTCGGAAACGGCCCTGTTTTCCCTGTCGCGCATGGACCTTCAGCAGCTTTACCGTCAGCGGCATCCCCGTTCCGACATTCTGCACAACCTTCTTTCAGAACCGCGGCGCCTGATCATTTCGATTCTATGCGGAAATGAACTGACCAACATTGCCGCCACCGCCAATATGACCGGCATCCTGATCACGTTATACGGCGTGGAACAGGCCGGATGGATGAACCTGCTGGTGATGGTTCCCCTGCTGCTGCTTTTCGGCGAGGTGACTCCGAAAACCCTGGCCGTGTCCCATCCGGTGGCGGCGAGTACGCGGTTTGTGGCCGCACCCATGAACCTGTGGGTGCGAGCAGTTTTGCCACTGCGCTGGATCATCCGCAGTATTGCGGACCGGATCACCACCTGGATCGTGGGTGAGCACCGCGATGCGGAGCATCTTCTGCGCATCAGCGAATTTAGAACGCTGCTGGAGGAAATAGAGCAGGAAGAAATCTTATCCGCCGTCGATAGAATTTTGATATACAACCTGCTGGATGCCGGCAGCACCGAGATTTCAGAAATCATGACCCCGCGTCATCAGATCGATTTCATCGCTCTGGACGAGCGGATCGAAACCATGATTGAAACATTCATTGCGCACCGGCACCTGCGAAGCCCGGTCTACCGAAACAATCGGGATGATATTGTGGGGTTCCTGCACGCCGAGGATATCATCCGCCTGCTTCTGGACCGGGAAGACCTTGAAAAAGTATCAGCCCTGGATTTGATCCATGAAGCTGTTTTGGTACCCGAAACCAAGAGCGTGGAGGACATGCTGGAGTACTTCCAGAGCGAGGGGCGCCGATCCGCCCTTGTTCTGGACGAATTCGGGAGCGTGTCCGGGATCGTTACCATGGAAGACATGCTCAATTTCATCTTCAGCGAAATCGCCGGTGAATTCCCTCCCAAGGAAGCGTTTCAGGAAGAAAAGGCCCCTTTGTATCAGGTTCCGGGCGGCATGAAGCTGGATGATTTCAATGACCTGACCCACTTCGGAATTCAGGATCCGAAGATGACATCCATAGGCGGGGTAGTTTTTCGTCATTTGGATCGATTCCCCCGTGTAGGCGACGTTACCCAAATCGGGGACCTTAGAGCGGAAGTGCTGGAGATGGACGGCTTGCGCATCGCACGGGTCCGCATCGGCAAATCTGAAATCTTTCCAAAAGAAGAACCTGACGGCAAGGGAGAGGGCACGTGAACCTTTGGCTGGCAGCCGGATACATGATCCTGTTTCTGCTCCTGAAAGGATTCTTTTCAGGCTCTGAAATGGCGCTGGTGAACGCAGACAAGATCCGCATGCGCCATGCCGCCCGGAGGGGAAACAAAGGCGCCCGCCTGCTGCTTAAAATGTATCAGCGACCCGATTTGATGCTGAGTACGACTCTGGTAGGAACCAATATCGCCACAGTGGCCGTTACCACCCTGGCGGCCATGCTGATGATCGAAATGTTCGCCGGGCGCGGTGACCTGTATGCCTTTCTTATTTTCACCCCGATCCTCCTTATTCTGGGTGAAATCGTACCCAAGAGCGTCTATCAGCAAAAAGCCGATGCCATCGGACCGGTGGTGGCTTACCCCGTTCGTGCGGCTTATTTCCTGTTCTACCCGATTATTTTTATTTTTTCGCGCATCGCCCGGCTTGTGAATAAAATGGCCGGGGGAAGCCGCAAAGGTTCGGATGTGTTCATGACCCGCGAGCAACTGCGGGCGATTCTGGAAATAACCGAGAAAAGCTCCGATTTGGCGGCATTCAAAAAAGGGCGCATCCGGCGGGCAATCCGGTTCGGAGACACCCTGGCCGGAGAGGCGATGAGGCCCCTGGCGGAGGCTACTGTCTTCGACGCTGATGGGTCCACGGACGGCCTGATAAAGGTCATCCGCAGCGCAGGCTATCACCGGATCCCGGTTTACCGCGGAAGCCCCAGCAATATCGTCGGGGTGGCATCGGTTTCGGTCTGGGGCCTGATGCAGCCGGAAGTGCTTGAAGCCAAAGCCCTGTCCGACCTGATTCAGCCCGCTTTGTATGTCACCTCGCTACAGGCTTTGAGCGATCTGGTGCCGGTCTTGCGGCACCGGCCGGATCACATGGCGGTTGTCGTGGACGAGTTCGGATCAGCCATCGGCATCCTGACCCTGGAGGACATCTTTGAGGAACTGATCGGCGACATCGAAGTCGGGTACCACTTCAGCGAGCGGCCTCGCCGCAGGCGCCGGTTGGCGGAGATGATTGAAGACGATTTATATGTACTGGACGCCCGGGCGCCTATTTCAGCAGTGAGCGATCTACTGGGAATCCAGCTTGATTTCGGAGAATTTCATACCGTCGGCGGCATGCTCCAGACCCGGCTGCGCCGTATCCCGCGGGTCGGTGAATCCATCGTGGCTGCGGGGTATCGATTTACAGTAATGGAGGCCACCGAACGGGCGGTGGTTCGGGTGAAAGCCGAACCGGAAACCGGATGAAAGATAGGCTGAAGGGGGATAGGTTGAAGGTGGATAGGACGAAGACTGAAGGCAAAGCTGTCAGGGATCCGTTTTAATCCGAAAATTAGTGCTTCTTATGTTCTGAATAGAGTGTTGCTCTACTGTTCAATGACCAGTAGTTTACTTATTTTGACTTAAACGAAGTATTAAATATCGGGCAGCGCATTTATAAGCTCTGATTCTGTATGATTTTTTAGAAATAGCACCCTATGAAGACATGGCGAGGTGTAGTATGAGCCGTGGGATCCGGTTCAGCCTTAAATACTTAAAAATACAGGTTTACCCTACTATGCGGAAACGGTTTCTATCGGTATGTTTATTTATAATGGTCTTTGCACGCTGAAATTCCGCTCGGGTTTTGGAGACAAGCCGGTAGTCTCAAAACGATGGGAGAGGAGGAGGGAGAAGACAGGCTGAAGGCCGAAGGTTAAAGGTTTCAGGGGGTAGGTGTCGGATGTCGGATGGCCTGAGGCAAACATCAGGGGGGAACGATTACGGAATCGCTTTATTTTGGCGGGTCGGCGACGCCGCCCTGCGAAAAAATTATCATGACGGCGATAAGCTTTTTTTCGTAGGGGCGATCACCGTATCGCCCAACAGTCAGGCGGAAAAAAAGGGTGAAGGTGGATGGGTTGAAAACTGCAAATAAAAAATAAGAAACATAGACCATGGACAGCAAGGCCCGCAAGACAAAAATTATCTGCACCATCGGTCCGGCCAGCTCCGCTACGGAAAGGTTGGAGGAGCTGATGACGGCTGGAATGGACGTGGCCCGTCTCAATTTTTCCCATGGGGATCATGCCTTCCATCGGCGGATGGTGCGCACCATCCGCAGCCTGTCCGAGAAGCTCGGCAAAAAAACAGGCATTCTACAGGATTTGCGGGGTCCCAAAATCCGGGTGGGGCGCCTGCCGGATGACGGCCTGAAACTGGAAGTGGATGAAACCGTGCAGCTGGTTCCCACGGAAACTTCGGATCCGGGCACCCTGCCGATTCCCTATCCATTTCTTCTGGAAGACGTTGAATTGGGGAAACGGATACTCCTCGCCGACGGTTCGGTGGAGCTTCAGGTGACCGAGCGGCGGAAAGACCGGCTCATCAGCAAGGTGCTGGTGGGCGGGGTGGTCTATTCACGCAAAGGAGTGAATCTTCCCTCGAGTCCTCTTCGCATTCCGGCCTTTACAGAAAAGGATCGGGCCGATTTAGAAATGGGCCTGGCGGAGTCCGTGGACTTCGTGGCCCTTTCTTTTGTTCGGCACGAGCGCGATCTCGAGCCGGTCATCGAAATTTTGGAGCGGCAGGAAGAACCGCCGATGCTGATTGCCAAAATCGAAAGACCCCAGGCCCTGGATCGGCTCGAAGACATTTTAAACCGCGTGGACGGCATCATGGTGGCTCGTGGGGATTTGGGCGTGGAGATGCCCCTGGCAGAAGTTCCCATGATTCAAAAAAGGCTTATCCGGGCGGCACGTAAAATGGGCAAACCTGTTATTACCGCCACCCAGATGCTTCGCTCCATGGCGGAAAACCCGCGCCCTACCCGGGCGGAGGCGGCCGACGTGGCAAACGCGGTTCTGGATGGCACCGATGCGGTGATGCTGTCCGAAGAAACGGCCACCGGACGGTTTCCCGCCGAGGCGGTTCGTGTTCTGGATCGTATTTGCCGGCAAACCGAGCCGTATATCGAAGAGGACCGTTACCTGGTGGATCCCATGTCGGAATTCCTGCCGCCGGTCCAGGCGGCCGTGAGCCGCTCAGCCTGCTGGCTGGCCCGGGATCTCAGCACAGCCGCGATCGTTGCATTTACCGCTTCGGGCAGCACGGCCCGAACCGTCTCCCGGTTCAGGCCGCCCCAACGCATTATCGCGTTCACCCATCGACCAACAACCGAAAAACAGCTGTCCTTGACTTGGGGAGTGGCGCCCGTGCTGATGGCGAATTATGCTGACAGCAACAGGATGTTCGATGCAGCAGCTTCTTGGATTTTAAAAAACAATATTGCTCGGGAAGGAGATCGGATCATCCTTATCGTCGGTGTTCCGATAGGTGTCCCCGGCACGACGAATCTCCTGAAAGTCGTAGAATTAGAGGAGAAAAAAATGTCCCCAACAAGCAAGTCAGATAAAAAAGGAAACAGCCGGATGGCGGAGGCGGAAGCAAGCGGTGAGCCTCCATAAAAATTATGAAGATCGTATTAAAATCGACCGCCTGGCCTGGGAGAGAAGGAAACGCAGCGCTGGTCTGCGCGAGGAAGAGCGGCCCGACAAGGAAGTAATGATGGAAGGAGAGGACGTCAACGAAGACATGCACGAATCTCAGCAAACGGGAACGCCCGTCAGGCCGCCCGATGCAATCTTTCCGGAGAAACCGGATTGATGGAATGAAAACGGAGCTGACAAATGGCGATATCCGGAAAGTATGGGATTTTAGACATTCCCAAGATCGGCAAGAACGAACCGGTGTTTATTCTGAAAAAGAAATTGGAATGATCCCGGCCCGGCGGAAATGCCGTATCGGGCAAATCGACGGGGCAGCAGCCGACACCGGCGGTTGCAGGGGGTTGCCCGGCGGGTATGTTGCGGGTCCTCCTATATTTTATCGCAGGGGCTATGGCTGAAGATAAAGTTTCTATTGTTAAAAAATCACTCCTTTCCTGGATCAAGGAAGGCAGTCTAAAATTGCAGATCGTTCTTTTTTTGGCGGTGATTGTTGCTGTTTTTGCCAGACTGATTCCACTGGAGATGCAGAAACGCATTGTTAATGAGGCGATTGAAGACCGGCGGCTCGATCGCTTAATACGCTACAGCTGCATTTATTTGGGCGCCTTTATTGCGGCGACCGGTTTAAAGCAATCGATCAATATGCTTCAGACCCTGATTGCGCAACAAACGGTGGCGCAAATGAGAAACCGTCTCTTTTCCCATATCCTCACCCTGCCGCTTTTATTCTTTCGAAAGACCCAATCGGGATTGGTGGTAACGGCCCTGGTCAAGGAACTCGCCACCGCCGGTGACTTCATCGGAATGGCTATCGCGGTTCCGGCGTCCAACATCCTGATGCTGGCGGCTTTCACCGGATACTTGGTGTTGCTGAATCCCCTTTTGGCCGTGGTTACCATGAGCATTTATCCGCTGATGTTTATTCTGATCCCCCGGCTTCAAAAACGGGTCAACCGCTACAACAAAAAACGCCTGGCGGTCACGCGGGAGCTATCCGGAAGAGTCGGCGAAGCCGTCGACGCCGTTCAGGAGATTCAGGCCAACGGCGCTTTTCGCATCGAAAATGAAAAATTTGGTCTTGTGGTAAAAAAGCTTAAAAAAATAAGAATATTATGGAAGTTTTACAAGTATGCTGTAAAAGCTCTCAATAATCTGCTGACCAACTTTGGTCGATTTCTGGTTTTTGCCCTTGGAGGATATCTGGCAATTCAGGGAAGGTTGGAGTTGGGCGCCCTGGTTGCATTTCTGTCCGCCCAGGAAAAACTCTACGAACCCTGGAAAGAATTGGTGCAGTTCTACCAGGCCTACCAGCAGGCTTCGGTGACTTACCGGCGAACCATGGATTTTTTCGAGATGACCCCCCAATACTTGCATGCTTCCGACAACTTGGAGGAACCGGATAATAAAAGCCCCGCTCGTTTTGATGGCCGAATAGACATTAAGGAGATGTCCCTGGTTACCGAGGATGGCAATTCACTTTTAGAAAAAATCAATTTGTCCCTCCAACCCGGCCAGCATCTTGCTTTAGTGGGGTTTTCGGGCAGCGGTAAGAGCACGCTGGCACAATGTATTGTGCGGCTGCACGATTATACGACCGGCAGAATTGAAATCGATGGGCAGGAGTTGCCGGGGATTTCTCTCAGAGATATTATCCATAATATCGGGTTTGTTGCCCAAGTTCCCTTTATCTTCGAGGGAAGTATCGAGGACAATTTGCTCTATTCGCTTTTGGTTGAAAAGAACTTGGATCAGCGCAAAACGTCGGACAGAATGCCGGATCGGGAAGAAAAAATGAAAGTATTGCAGGAGACCGGAATCTTTGTGGATGTGCTCGGGTTTGGGCTCAATAGCGTGCTGGATGATGAAAATAAGTCAGGATTAAAAGAAAAACTTTTAAAGATAAGGAGGTCTTTTCAAAAAACGATACCGAGCGAGGTCAGCGAATATATTGAAACCTACCGTGCCGATCGGTATCTTGATTATTCGAGCGTGCTTGAAAACATTGTCTTCGGCGATAGCCGGACTCCGCAATTTTCAGATAATAATTGGGTCTGCAACGACTATTTCATGTCCTTTCTCGTTTCGGCGGGATTGGAAACCGCACTGGTGGAACTGGGTGCAGATATAGCCAAACAGACGTTGCGGATATTGAACAATGTTTCCACGGAAGCCCTATTTTTTGAAGAGAGCCCGATCATGGCAGATGAAGTCGAAGATTATGGGCGCATTGTGAAGCTCCTTAAAACCCATCCGGCACAGAGGCTTTCAGACGCAGACCGGAAAATGCTTTTGCGGATAGCATTGCGATTTACACCGGGACGGCATAATATCGCAACCTTTCCGCAAGTGCTGAAAACCGGAATATTGGAGGCCCGCAAGGGATTTAAAGAAAAGGTTTCCGAAGACTTTGCGGATGATGTGTTCTGTTTTTATCAATTTTCTAAATATTTGGACTGCCATTCCATTATAACCAACATCGTTTTCGGAAAAGTCAAGGATAATCGCTCCGCCGTGCATGAGGGGATTCATACCCATATCAATAGATTGCTAATAAAGGAGATGTGTCTCGAGGATGTCGTTAGAATCGGCATGCAGTATCAGGTGGGAAGCAAAGGTGATCGGCTCTCCGGCGGACAGCGCCAAAAACTGGCCATTGCCAGGGTCGTTCTTAAAAATCCGGCTATCTTCATCCTGGATGAAGCCACCTCGGGGCTCGACAACCGTTCCCAGTCGCGCATCCAAGAACTCATGGCTTCCCGCTGGAAGGGCAGGCATACCGTGGTTGCAGTGGTGCATCGGTTGGATACAGTTAAAAATTTTGACAAAATTGCCGTGATGAAGGCCGGCAGGATCGTCGAGATGGGCGCCTATTCTGAACTCATGGAAAAAAAGGCCGTCTTATATGAATTGGTCAACCGATAAGTTTATCGCTTTTTTTCTCAACCGGATGAAGTTGATTTTCAGGGAGTAAAAATTCCGGGGGAAATACGGTCGCATGCAATGGGAATTACAGTATCGAACCCATTACGCATCTGCACTTCTTTGCATAAGATGCCATTTCAGTTAGATCGGAGACTGAATGGATGATGCGGGCAAGTGCATTTTCCGGTCCCGTTACAACAAGGACATAACAGAGAAAGGAGACAAATTGACACGGGCGGGCACGGCGTAAATGGACATCGGCGTGCCCTGTGCACACTTAACCGACGGATTTATGGCCATGCAAAAAAATCCGTCAATGGATTCAGGGAGGGATACAGCCGCATGAAAGACAAGGAAACATTGCACAAAAGGGTTCAGGAACAGATTGATTGCTTTGCAACCACGGATCCTCTCAAGGAAATGTCCGAATTGCAAAAAGATAAAGATACGGCCGAAGCGGCCTTAAAGTGGCTGGCCTTGGCCGCCTTGCATGGGATCAACATGAATGCCGAGAAAATCTCTGTGCTCAAATCAGAAGACGGACAATTGAAGGTCACCGCCAAATATCGGCCGGCCGTGCTTCCCTCCCCGGGCCCGGACATCGGCACAAAAATCATCAGCACGGTGCGCGAGATTACGCATCTGGAGGCGGAAAAGGGCAAAATAACGCTGGTCCTGGGGATCCGGGACGGCAGCGTCGACCTGAAAGTGAAAGTCAAAAAGGACGAGCACGGCGAGAAGATAACATTGAAATTTTAGGATACTATCAGCGTTCCGCCGGAACTTTAAGGAATTTTTTTGACGGCAGGCATGTGGGAGCCGCATATCTTGATCTCCGCCAGGGGATAACTGCTTATCCGGATTTGGTCGAAAGCGCGTGTCAAAAAGGCGGCAAACGTCGATACAAAGGGGATCTTCCCTCAGCGTGCCAGGCCAATGGCCGCCTCCATCACGTTCTGTTCGGCCACGAACATTTCAAAGAAACGGTCCGGACAGGCCCCGCGAAATATTTCGCTCATGGCGGAAAAACAGTCCGCCGCAACGGTCGTCACGGAAATGCCCTCATTAAAAAAGGAGACACCTTATGAAAAAAAGCTCACAAATTTTTACAGCGATCCTCATTATTTTCTTTTCAGTCGGCCCGGCCTGGTCTCACTGTGAAATTCCTTGCGGGATCTATGACGATCAGATGAGGATACACCTGATCGCGGAACATATTCAGACCATTGAAAAGTCCATGAAAGAGATCGCCAGACTCCAGGCGGAAGGACCGGTCAACTACAACCAGCTGGTCCGATGGATCATGAACAAAGAGGATCATGCCGACAATCTCCAGGATATTGTGGCCCAATATTTCATGACCCAGCGCATCAAAATAGATGATGCCGCCTATACCCGGAAACTGGTCCTGCTTCATAAGATGATGGTATACGCCATGAAGTGCAAACAGACGGTGGATCTGTCGCATATCGAAGCCCTTCGCAGCCTTTTAAAACAATTCAGCGAATTGTACTTTGAACCACATCATCATGAAAAAGGCAAAAATTAGGATGAAACTCTATGAGCAGATCGGAGACCTCCTGGCGCTTGCTTCGGATTTTCATGGCAAAATGGCCCAATTCTATGTAGAGCTGACGGACGAGGTTGAGAAAGAGCGTGTCGCCTTGCTGCTTGAATATCTCAGCCGTCATGAAAAAAGGCTCCAAAAAAGCCTGTCGCAGTACCGCCCGGAGGAACCCCAAAACTACGGCGGGACATGGCTTCAGTATATTCCGGGAGATGATCAGCTGATGCTGGATGATCTGGCGCCTTCACCGGATATGACCGTGGATGACCTTGTGGGAATGGTCATTGAAATGGAAAACCGCTTGCTGAATTTCTACGAGGCCGTGGCCGAAAGTGTATCCTTACCGCCCGGGGCCCAAGATATTTTCAAACAATTGGCGCAACAGGAACACCAAGAAAAAACCCGATTGGTACGGGCTGTAGAGCGATCAAAACACATGTGATCCAGGGTTTTGAAATGGCCTCTAACCCATCACAAACGCTTTAGATACGCCATCAGAGATTCTTCTTGTTCATCCGTCAGCCGGTCCGCTCTCCTGTCCTTCAGTGCGGCGGCTATGCGCGCTTTTCGACCTGGCGATAGACCTCTCTGTAATCAGCAAACAGATTATAAACACGGCGTTTCAAGGCTTTAATTTTTTGTGAATCTTCCGGTGTGGCCCACCTCGGTTCGCTGATGGAAAAGAGCGCATTGTTGATGTCGTCGATATAATGCTGGGTAGCCTGACACCATTCATCGGTGCAGGAATGGGCCATTTCGGCGCTTTCCTGAATTTCTTTCTCCAATTTCAGAATCGATTTTTCGAGAGCGGTCAGATAGGTGTGCCATGATTCTTCCATTTCCGTCTGAATTTCGTTTTTGGGCATTGTCATAGTAGAGTCTCCTTTCTTTAGTTTTGATCTATACTGACGCGCTGTTCGCAAAATTGCAATCAGGGCGATTGGGTATTTTAAGCCCCGGCGGACTGTATCTATTTTTAGAGAATATTTTCACCTAAAATACGATATCGACCCCATGTTTATCCGGCCGGGCTTTGTCTAACATGACCATCTGTAACAACCGGATATTCACATGCAATCTGCGAGCGGTGGTCTTTCCCGCAGAAGGGTATTTATAAAGTTGAAGGCAAAAAAACCCTATAGGAGAGGCTGTCCGACAACTCTTTTTTTTCGTAGGGCTGATTGCCACTTCGGAAAGCGATACTACACTAATAGGACGCAACGCCCCGGGACACCTCGATGATGGGCGACTTGGACACGGCCACAAGCTCATCCCGAAGCGCATCGGACAGCATTTCCACACCGGGGGCTTCTCCCATCCCCATGTCTTCGGTGGGCATGGCCAGCAACACCAGGTCCGGTTTATACTGATCGAGAATGTCATCCAGATTCAAGGGGGTAATAGGTTCCCGGATATCGACCTTGTCTATAATCCCCTCAGTTACGGCATAAATGTCGCTTCTTGCATCCGCCGTCGAGATCGATATCCGCGGATTTTTTCGAAGCTGCTGGATTACCTCGCTGCCGGTACGTCCGGCACCGATAACGAGAACATGCATGGCTTTGTCTCCTTAGAAAAAATCTGCAATAGACAGAATATAGAATAATACTGCCAAAACAATGGAGCTGACCACGGTTACTATCATGCCATAGCGCATCATCATGCCGCGGCTGACGATGCCGCTGGAAGCCATCAGCGCCATGCGCCCGGAGGCCGAAGGGAGGGAATATCCGAAAGTGGTCGCCAGGGTGACCGGCAAGACCAGCTGCACCGGATCGAAGGCGGGGTTCTCTGCGGCCAGGGTGATTAGAACCGGAACAAAAACAGCGGCGATGGTCGTATTGTTCATGAGATTGGTCAGCAGGGCCGATATCAACACCAGCAGCGTAATGGTAACCAGCAGACTTGGGCCGCCGACCAGCGGGCCGATAAGGGTCACAAACCAGTCGGTGGCTCCGGTTCGAGTAAGGGCCTCACCCAGTGAGAGACCGGCTCCGATTATCAGGAAAATACCCCAGCTGACTCCTTTTAAGTCTTCCCAGCTGATAATATGCCGAACGGCCATATAGGAAACCGCCATGACCGCTACCAGCGCAGAGGAAAAGAGCGTGCGGGGCAGTTCCAGAGATACCTCAATGAAAGGGCCACCGACCCACAGGCAGGCGGTGATCAGAAGAATGAACAGTATTTCCTTTTCCTTTCCGGATATGGAACCCATTTGTACGACTTGTTCCCTGGCCCGGCTTACATCCAGATGTGCCATCGGAACCCGAACCAATTTAACGAGCATCCACCAGGTGAGGGGAAAAATCAGGACGAAGGAAGGCGCACCGTATTTCATCCAGTCCACGAAGGACCAGGGTCCGATACCGGCCAGAAATCCGGAAGCCACCGCGTTGGCGGATGCCCCTAAAATGGTTACCATGCCGCCCAGACTGGCGCTGTAGGCAATGCCGAGGGCCAGCAGCGCCAGTAACCTCTTGGCGGAGGGCTTATCCGGGGCCAGCTTGGAGATGGTCAACGCCACGGGAATCAACATGGCGGCCGTGGCCGTATTTCCCACCCACATCGAAAAGAGCGCCGATATGCTCATCAACCCCAAAAGGAGCATGCTGATGCCGCCTCCCGACATCACGATGGTACGAAAGGCCAACCTGCGGGTAAGCCCGTGCTTGCGGAGTGCTTCGGCTAAAAATAGGCTGGCCAGGATAAGAAATACCACCGGTCGTGAATAGGTCACAAACGCCTGGGGGGTGGTGGCAATCCCCAGGGCCACTTCGGCCACCGGCACCATCAGGGCGGCGATGGGAAGCGAGACCGGCTCCAGGGCGAGAATACCGGCCGTAAAGGCAAAGGCGGCCAGCGCCCGATGTCCCTGGGGCGACAGACCGGATGGGGTTGGCAGCAGCAGGACGGTGAACGTAATTGCCAGGACAACGCCGAAACGACCCAGAAAATGCACCAATCGGCCCATTTTACCAAAAATCTTGGGTTTAAATATCCGCGAAAAACCTGATTTGTTTTGATGTTCCTGAACTTCTTCATTTGTCTTTTTCATTAAAAATCTCACTCATGATCTTCGAACATGGTTGGGGCTTCTTTGAAAATTGCCAGGGATTGGCTGAGTTCATTTTTGAACTTGTTCAGCCTGGCCGCGTTTATTTCCCACCCGACTCACGCCCGAATGCTCCACCAACATCTCTCTGTGTTCACGACCTTCGTATCCACCCGCATAAGTAAGAGCGAATAGATTGCAATCATCGCGAGGTCCTCATTTCTTTTTTTTGTCGTCATACTGAAGCAATGTATGAAAAATTTAAATCAGGTTAATTAGTTATATGACTTGAAAGCGGACAGTATTTATCCGCACAGGTCGCCGGGATCGCAACCATCTGTCCACACTCCGGCGTATTCGGATCAGAAATGATACCCGAGGGTAAAAAGATAAGCCCTGTCCATCTTTATCGGTAAGTTTACCCTGTCGTTACAAAAGCCCAGGATGCCCCAGATCCCCCCGCGAACAGGATCTTCGAAAGGCGTCCACGGGCGAAGCCGTAGGTTTTTTACAGCGAGCCCTTGGCAACGCAGGAGGTGGGGCCTCCTGGGCTTTCCCTTCGGGTAAAAACATGTCAGTTGGCGAAGATAATAACCGCTAAGCTTGCATTAGCATTGGTGTCTATGCTATTGCACTGATTCCTTGTATTATATTGGTTCAAATGTAAACTTCTGGCCCCCGATGGAAGCCTCATACATAAGCCCACCTATGCTATGGACGAATGTTGCCATGCCGTTAACATAGTCAGTTTGTGCCTGTACACCGGTATTCGGTCCGGCACTGGCACCAGCGCTTTTGCCGGCGGTTCCGGCCTTGGCCTGAGCGCCTGCCGTTATGGCGACCGCCTGAGCGGTTGCACCGAACTCGAAAGCGCCACTGGTAAATTCATCATAGGCTCTTTTGTCCTGAAAGAAAATAATTTCTCTGAAGGCCTTGCCGCCGAATTGAAACCCGATGGATCCCTCAATGACAGAAGTCTTACCGGTCACAGTATCCCCTCGATAGACTTGGCCTTTGCCGTATGAGCCTCCGACCACCCAGCCGGCCTTGCCGATCTTCGGAAACACCGCATACCCATATGAATTATTGAAAAGTTTTTTAACGACAGGTGATTCCTTGAAAGATTTGAGAGTACTCGAATAGTCTTCTGCTTCTGCGGCAACAGCCGCATTCAATGCAACAAACATCAAAAAAGCTGTTAAGGTCAATGCGATTTTTTTCATTACGCAACTCCTTTTTTTGGATTTCAGGGGATTTGTAAGATACGAATATGAATGCGCTTAAATATAATACTTACTCAGTTTCCTGTATGAATTTTAGAAAACATAGACAGAGGCTATTTTATTAATTTTTTCATGATCATTCTCCTTTCTTCAGCAGAACCTATCGTTAAACCCGGGGACGGCTTCGAATGCCAAATATTAATGCCAGCAAGAAAAGAATCAAGAAAATGAAGAAAAGTATTTTGGCAATTCCTGCCGTGGCAACCGCTATGCCAGTGAAACCAAACAGAGCTGCAATGATGGAAATAACGAAAAATACAACCGCCCAATAAAGCATGACTCCTCCTTGCTGTTCGCATTGATTGTAATCACCTTTGACATCCGGTCCCTGGTGGCTGGGGACCTTGGCTTCCGGGATCACGGTATTGATGATGCCGTTTTTGTGGCTCTCCCAGGTATCGGTTGCCCGGCGCAAAATGACGGTTCGTGCCCGTTTTATCAGGTTGCGCTGATGAAACGCGCCCAGCACCCGTACCAGCGCGGTGGTATTGCAGGAAACCACCCGCGTGCTCTGTCGGCCGACGGCCCCCGCATAGTTCGCCTGCGCCACAAAGGAATAGCCGGCGACTTCGTGTTTTTCTCCCCCCCTCGTAGATTGCCTTCACTCCGGCCTTTTCGTACAAAGTCCGGTTTTCGCGGCTATCTTCTTTGGCGTGCAATCTACAACAACATCGGCCTGCGCCAGCAGAGTTTCTAAGAGTCCCTCAACAGGGACACCTGCTGCCTTCATTTCGTCAAGCTTGTCGGAAGTGGAAGCAAAGACCTCGTACCCATATGGAAAAAATGTTTTTTGCTGCATCATCAAAATTTTCATTTGCTTCATCCGTTCCTCAAAACCAAACCCTAACCCCGACCACAAAGGAGGTTACGTCCGTATCTTCACCGTCGGCCGCGGCCAGATCCGACGTCTCGCCTATCTTTCGGCTCCAGGATATGCCAATGTATGGGGCAAATTCCCGGCGGATTTCGTAACGCAATCGGGCGCCAAGCTCAATGTGGTTGATGCCCTGTCCGACCCCGTATTCTTCGACCTCCTGCACGGCAATGCTGGTCTCGAATCGCGGCTGCAGGATCAGCCTCTGGCTGAGAAGAAGATCATATTCGGCTTCAAAATTGGCGGAGATGTCGCCTTCTTCACTGACATAGGCGGTCGCCTCCACCTCGAACCAGTAAGGCGCAAGGCCCTGCACGCCGAAAGCGGCGGAGGTCCGGCTCGGCTCCGGCTCGAAGTCGTGCCGGATGCCGGCCTGAAGGTCCCAAAAGCTCGTGATATTCCGGCTGTAGAGCAGCTCGGCCTCGGCCTCGCTGGTCATGTTGTCGATCTCGGCCTGGACGTTGAACATCCGAAAGACTTCGTCCAGGGTGGAATAGCCCTTTTGCTGGGCGGCGTACAGCTGTTTACCGGCCCAGGCCAGCATGCCGCGCACGTCGGCGTCCGTCTCTACCCGGTAGCGATCTCCGATGGCTTTCAGCGCACGTGTTTCTTCCACCATGCTCAGGACGCGGGCTACGTCGATCCGTACCGGCGGCTGGGGGTTGTTGAGGTTTGCGAGAAGATTTTCGAGTTTCATGATGACAGGTCCATCGAGCACAAGCGTCCAATCGATGGGTTCATTTTAGCATAAGGGCCCGCCGGGCGCTGAGCGCCTCAGACCCCCGGCGCGGCCAGGCTGAACCAGCAAAAGTGATCCCGAGTCTCGCGCTCACCAGGCGTGAAGTCCACCGGCTGGCGGAAGTTGGGCCCATCGAAGACGAAGCTGTGAAATTCGCCGTTTTCGCCGCAGGGATCGACGCCGGGCGGCAGCGCATCCAGGAAGGCCTCGTCGTACAGATGGCCCGCCAGCGAAGCCGGGAGGTGATCCGTGTCCACGCAGACGACGATCGCCTTGAATCCCTGGGCGATGAAGCGCCGGGCGAGGGCCGGGGTATCCAGCTCCCATAGGGGGAACAGGGCCTGCATGCCGATGCGGTCCAGATTCTCCTCGCGGTAGGCGCGGATGTCCTCCAGGAACAGGTCGCCAAAGGCGCAGGTGTTCACGCCCTGGCGCTGGAAGTGCTCCAGGGCGGCTTTCATGCGGGCCTCGTAGATCGTGTTGGCCGGATCGAGCGGTACGCTAACG
>ENA-OSEO01001859-OSEO01001859.1-sediment-metagenome-genome-assembly--contig:-NODE-1859-length-34261-cov-4.394337_pt1 | contig 34261 bp, 24 predicted proteins | sample MGYA00237883_ERZ534232 | MGnify/ENA metagenome assembly ERZ534232 | reverse complement strand
TTTCCCGACACAGAATCTGGAAAAGAGATCCGTCAGGATCTCCTCCGTGGTTATCTCCCCGGTAATCTCCCCCAGGGCATCCAACACATCCTTCATATCCAGGGCAAGGAGATCCAAGGGGGTGCCCTCCTTTATTCCCCTCTCCAGGTGTCGTAAGGATTCCGCCGCCCTGTCCAAAAGCTCCTTTTGCCTTAAGGAATCTATTACCACAGAACCGGAGGGAAGGGTTTCCCCGGAAAGGAGTTTTTCCACCAAGGCCTCCTGAAGTTCCAGAAAACCCTCCAGGGTTACTGTACTGATCCCGATATACTCTTCCGGTACAGGAAAAACCCCAAGATCGGTTTTACTGAAAACCTTTACACAGGGTTTTTTTAACTGGTACCGGTTAAGAAAATCCTGATCCTCCCGGGAGAGACCTCTGGTACCATCCGCTAAGTATAGGATCAGATCTGAACGTTCCAGAATATTCTCCGTTCTTCTGATCCCCTCCTTCTCCAGGGGATTATCCGCATACCGTAACCCCGCTGTATCGTAAAACGTAAAGGGAATCCCCTGCAGGGTGATTCCTCCTTCTATATAGTCTCTGGTGGTTCCATGGATCTCTGAAACAATCGATCTCTCCTCTTTAAGGAACAGGTTAAAAAGGCTTGATTTCCCTGCATTGGTTCTGCCGGCAATTACGACCTTAACGCCCTCCTGGTAGATTCTTCCGACCCTATAGGTAGAGGAGAGGGATGTAATCTCCTTAAGGGCTGCTTCAATGGTATTTTGCATAGAAAAGTAGTTTAGATCGATCTCCTCCTCAGGATAATCCAACTGGAGTTCCAGGGAACTGGCCAAGGAGAGAACTCCCTCCCGGAGGGAGCTTATCTTTTTCTGCACCCCTCCGGAAAGGCGGTTAAGGGCCAGGGAAAAGGCAGTATCCGATTTTGCAGTTACCACCTCATGCACAGCCTCTGCCCTGGTTAAATCCATTTTACCGTTAAGAAAGGCTCGGAGGGTAAACTCGCCCGGCTCTGCATCCCGGAAACCTAGGGATCTTAGAGCCTTAAGTATCCTTACAATTCCAGACAGATTTCCATGGCAGAAGATCTCCGCACTTTCTTCCCCTGTATAACTGAAAGGGGAACGGTAAACCGCCACCATAACCTGGTCGAGAGGTTCTCCCTTTTCCAGATCCTTAAGTATGCCGGGAAGTATTCTGTTGGACTCAACCTCTGTTAAAGGTTTCCTGCAATCAAAACAGGAAGAAAGGGCTTTAATACAATCCTGCCCGGAGGTTCGGATAACCGCAATGGGACTCTCCGCCCAGGGAGAAGCCAGGGCAACGATCCTGTCTTCCGAATCATACAAGTAATTTTTCATATCCTGGGGATTATAACTTCCTACCTGCTTCGTGACAAGGAAGCGGAATTGAGTCTATAATAAGACACAAAGGTAAAGGAGGGACCCCAATGGGATTAACGGATTACGATCTTTCCGGCATGGACCCCAAAAGCGCCAAGGAATACGTTATGGCGGTTCTTGTAACCTATAAGGAGACAAAAAAGAAAATCGAGAGCCTTTACCAGGATAAAGGTCTTTGGGAAAACCGGATGCATCTGGCGGAACAGAAAGGGGTTTTTGATCTTAGGGAGGAAGCCGGGAAAAGGGTAAAGGAGATTGCAGAAGAGATCGTAAAACTGGAAGGCGAAGCAGCGGAATACAGAAAACAGGTAGATCTTTTAAGCGGACAACTCAAGTTTATTCAATCCCGAATAGAACCCTCCCTGGAGGCAGAACAGCTTTTAGCAGAACTTTCCCTTCTTGTGGGGGAGGAAGACAAAACAGCTAAGGCTTTTAAAGAGTTCGAGGCTCAGGCTGCCCTGGAAGCTCTGAAGAACCGGCTTAAGGAAGAGGAAAAATGAGAAGGAGAGCAGGTCTAAAAGCCCTTTTCGGAGAGAACCTTTTCCCTTTGGTCTTTGCCCACCGTGGTTACTCATCCCAAGCTCCGGAGAATACACTATCTGCCTTTTCCCTGGCTCTGGGAAAGGGGGTGCCTGGGATAGAACTGGATGTCCACCTCTGCTCCTCTGGAGAACTGGTGGTAATTCATGATTATAATCTTAAGCGCACAACCGGAATGGATGCCCGGGTGGAGGAAACAGAATATCAAGTAATCCGGAGCCTGGATGCCGGTGCCTGGTATGGGGAGGCTTACAAAGGTGAAAGAATTCCACTGCTTTCCGAGGTTTTCGAACTCTTGGGCAAAAACGTCTACTATGATCTTGAGATCAAACACGAAAGCAGAAATCCCGGAGACCTGGAAACAAAATTGATAGACCTTATTAAAAGACACAATCTTCTAAATAATACAATTGTCTCCTCTTTCAACCCCTTTGCCCTTAAAGCTATCAGAGAGAGAGCTCAAGAGATCCCTACAGCAATTATCTACTCCACCGATAAAGAGGTGCCTGCCATCCTAAGGCATGGGGAGGGGCGATGGATAAGCGGCTGCGGTATTCTTAAACCAGACAGCGACAAGGTTTCACGAGGGTATATGATTTTCCATAGGCTCTTTGGCGGTTATCCAATAATACCTTGGACAGTAAATGATCTAAAAGAGGCCAGAAGACTCCTGGATCTTGATGTGGACGGGATTATAAGCGATGATCCCGCCCCCATACTGGAAATGCTTAGGGTAGATTATTCAAAAGGGATTCCCCAAGGGTAGATCCAAGGCTCTTAAACGCTGCCGATAGAGCGGAATTGATATTCCCTCCCCTGCTGGAACGGATCTTGTTATCTGTAAAGATTATATTCCCAGTTTCCAGATCCACCACCTTTACCGTTCCTTCGACCCTTACGATATAACTTCCTGAAGATTCCTGAAAATCCCTTATCTGAGCAAAACCGTAGATTACCCGCTTTACCCCTTGCTTATACTGCTCCTTAAACCGTGCAACAATCTCCCCATCCGACAGGTTTAACAGGGAATTGTCCTGCGGAAGGATCTGCAGAAGGAATTTAGCCGCTGTCAGGGATTCCTGAAGCCCCGCCTGGGTGTCCGATCTTAAGGTGGGATTCCCGCTTCGGTCTACATCCACCATCATAAGTCCAATGGGAATACTGCTTGCTCGGGAAATTATGGTATAATCAAAAACTACCCTTTTAGAGGCTGCGGCAATCTTAATACTGTCTACCTGGTCCTGGTACTCCCTTGGCAGAGCCTCCAAGGGCTCAAAGGCAGATCGGAGATCCAGCATCATGGTGATCTGCTCCTTTCCCACATACTTGGGCACTGGAAGGGCAAAACTTACAAGTCCCTCCTGGTCTGTAGAAATTACCGAGGATTGAACAGAGCTTCTCCCAGAACGGATCTCCTTATAGGTTACAAGCACAGGAACTCCCGACAAACCTTGAGGCGATCCCTGAGTGCCCTCTGAGACCTGAAGCTTGAAATCCTCCTTCAAGGCTTCGCCTGAATTTCCGGAAAGATTGTTGTTCAAGGGAATCAGATTTATCCTAGAAATTACCGCTTTAGCCTTATTTATATTCCTTTCAAATTTTATTCCAGGATTTTCCACTCCCGAGGTAACGGCAGAAAGGGCAGCCTCGCAGTATTTGACCACTGCGGCATAGTAGCGCCCCTCCAGTTCCAGATCTCCTGCCTCCCTTTCCAGTTTCGCCGAAGCCTCCTGCTGCTCCAGGAAAATAGCTTGAATTCTTGCCTTTTCCGCTTCCAAAGCCCTGCGGTCGTAACGGCCAAGAATGTATACAGTTACACCCCCCGCTTCTCTTGAGACCCATCGGTCCACAATAGTAAAATCAGAAACCTGGGCCTGAGATTCCTGCCGGATATTTTCCGTAACCCTCTGCTGAAAATCGGTAATTGTGGCTTGGGCTTCCACTGTAATATCAGAGGTGATTCTGACGCCAAGGTAACGGGTCACCTCTCCAAGAATCGACGCCGCTGCAGCCTGTTCTGCCAGAGCAAGCTGGCCACCGGGGTCCGACCCGGCGCCAATAAAGTAAAACTCCTTATCCGTTTCCGAGGGAGGATTAGATACCCAGGCAGGGGTCTTGCCCCCCGAGCTTGAGGAGGCGCAGGAAAACACAAAAACAACCAAAATAATTATAACTGTAAAGACTCTTATCTTCTTTTCCATCCTGATACTTACTCCGAAAATTAAAGTCCCGAATGAAAGGTCAGGGAATTCCCTCTCATGTATATCAATTCAAGACCAGCCAATCCAGGCACTATATCCGCCAGGTCGTAGACAAGATCCTCAAGATCTTCGACTGTTCCCAATAAATACACCTCGTACCTGGTTTCTTCCGCAGACTGGAAGGTTCTTTTTACACTTTTAACCCTTCTTTCCAGGCTCTGCATAAACTCCCTCATAAGCCTTGCATCCTCGGTTCCCTGAATTATGAGGTCGTACTTTATCCCCGAAAGAAGGGCCTTGGCCATGTAACCTTCCACATCCGCAAGGAGCAGGGGCATAAGTTCATAAAGAGAGGATTGCAGGGCATTGGCTATGGCATCCTGTTGGGAGGAGATGCTGAAGGTTCTTGGACTTGAGTAGGTTCGGGAGCTCAGAAGCCTTCCTGTGGAAGCTTCGAAGAATCTTACTGCTACATTGGCCTTGCCATAATGATTGCGACCTTGAGTCTCCCCAACTGTAGAGGCTTCAATCTCCCCATACACATCCGCATTGGCCTTCTGGGCAATCCATTGGATCAGACTCATTACAGATCCCGTAGATTCCTCATAAGCCAGTTCTCTGTCCCTCTTAACCTCTTCTATCTGCCTAGAGTCCACAATCTCCCTCTTCTGGCTTACCAGATATTCGTTGGCAATGCTCACAGCTGTGGTCATTACAAAGGGATCTTCAACCTTATCTTCGTTGTAATAAATCATATAGGTCATGAGCCGGATATGGTTGTCTATAAATCTCCTCTCCTCCTCGGTTGCCTCCGGCAGGGAGGAACTGGGAGAGGCTTTTTGAGCAGGTAAAGGAGCTGGCGTTTTGGAAACAGAAGTTACTGGTTCAGCTCCCGAAGCTGTCTCCTTGGAGGTTCCCTGAGTATTGCCCTGAACTAATCTGCCTGAAGGCGGAGTCTGATCCGGCAGAAGGACTGGCTTGCTCTCTCCGGGAGTTATCTGATTTCCGTAGATATCATTTTTTCTCAGCAATATAGCCAAAGCCTTAAGATCCACACGGATTCCTAGATCACTGAAATATAGATCCCCCTCTCTCCCTGCCTGGAATGTTACAAGGGTATCATTCATTACAAGAGAATTAATATTGATCTTGCCAAAGAGATCAGCTTCTATTTTATCTTTATTGGCAGCAAAACTCGCTGGTCCCAGAAGATCCGATACAGCCTTCCTTACAGCCTGTACCTTTGCATTGTTCAAGGCCTCCAAGGCCGTTGTTCCAGAAGCTCGCCCATAATACATTGGTCTTTCTGTAGCAGCAGGAGATGATCTATCCTTGAGGGAAGCACAGCTGACAATTAAGACTGAAAGGATCAGTATAATAATTAAAAAACAGAAAAAAGATCTTTTTTGCATTGTTTCCTCCCTTTAGTATTTTACTGTTACCCCTGCACCAGCAAAGAGTCCTGTAAGATCCGGAAATAAAGAGGGTTCAATAGAATACCATAAGCTGTACCCTGTATCGAGGAAAAGCTTAACATTTTTACTTAGAAGATAACTTACAGTTAGCTGCACCCTTCCTCCGGCATGGGATAATTGGTATTCCTCCTCCTCTTCAAAGGGGATTTTTCCGCTTATGCCCGCAGAGGCCTGCGGAGTTATCTGGATCCTGCCAAGATACCAGTTCAATTCAGCGCCGAGATAAAGGGTGCTAAGAAATCCTCCAAGAGAATAGTTTAAGGCCAGAGGGAATTCTAACCCCACATAGGGCCTATACTTATAGAATCCCCGTGTAGCTACCTGCCTAACACCAGCCAGCAAACTCAGATCCCCCTCCCCTGCAAGAAGATGCCCGTAAAAGGCAGATTCGCTCCCAAATCTAGGCACTTCATAAAGCTGATCTCCCACAAAAGGACCGCCTTTAGAGGCAAACAGTACATAGGCATAGGAAAAATCTTCATGTACCTCCTTAACTACAAGAAGCCCAGTTTCTTCTTTCAGCTCAAAGCCCGAGGACAGGATTCTTGGTTGAATAATTGCAAACTCATCCCCAACGGTTACTCCACGATCCTTGCCAAATTGTATAAGGGCTGTTCTTCCGGAGATATCCATTACTCCTGTTTTTATCTGAAACAGGGGTATCTTGCGTACCTCGTAGCTCAATTGTGCAGGTATTGAGGAGACCGCCGACCGTATTGTTTCGTTAGGATTCTCCCCAGAACCCAGGGTTTCTATCTTGAAATGCGCAAAACTCTTTTCCTCCTCCACATTTACAAAGGTAAAGGAGGTCTCAAGGGTAACGGAATAGGTCTTACTTTCATCATCGTAGGAGAGATCATAGTAGGAGAGCACTGGAATAACCACTATAAAAGAGCCCACCAGGCGCTGAAAATCTGCTTCCGTAAAGGCGGCATGTCCTAGAAGGACCTCTCTGGGGATCTCCGTATTTACCTCCTTGAACTCCTGGATTTTTGCAATGAAGTTTCCGATATCCTCCGATTCCAACCTGTAGGTCATACCCAGGACATTAAATCTACCCAGATTTATAAAAACATTCTTAATCTCCTCATCCACGGAACCAAGAGCTTCAAGAGGTATGGACCAGCTATAATAACTTAAACGGAATATGGCTATATCCCTTTTTTCTGAAATTTCCTGGGCAAAGGCTCCCAGGGAAAAACAAAGGAAAAGAATAAGCCCAAGAAGCTTTTTCATTTATCTAGACCCTCCTAGCACAATTTTACCTTAATAAGGATACCATAGAAGAGCAGGTTTTTCATTAAAGAGAGGTTTTTTTATAGGTATGAAGAGGAATCTTGGTCGATCCGAGAGACTTTTATTCCCTGGCGAAGAACCAGAAGATCCTTTATCTTCGCCATCCCAGCATCTCCTGTATTTTGAAACACTAAAACCAGGTCCCTTGTTCCCTTTCCCGGGAAGGGAAGAGAGAATGACTCCCCGCTTTTTGATAGGGTCAATTGATTGTTTTCTGCAAAAAGAAGAAACTCCATAGATCCTTCTTCTGGGTATTCCCAAGGCAGCTCAAGGAGCGCTTCCGTTGAATCCTCAAGAAAGAGATACATAGAGCCTTTTCCGGAAACACCTGTGGCATAGAGATTGAACTCTTCACTTTCCGGAAGAGCGATTCTCAAAGACAGACTGGATTCCGGTGGGAGTACCAGGCTGCTGTTGGAAATCATTGAATCATTGTTTAAAGAGAGCAGATCGCTTAAGGGAGCTCCATCAAAGCCCTCGGCCAAATATAGATTTGCCCCATGTTCCTTCTTCATGGCCTGATAATAAAGGTCTGTATTATAAAAGGGAAAACCCTCCTCTTCTCTGAAAAACACGCCAAATTCATCCACCAGAGCCTGAAGGCCACCCTCCCCACCCAACACAGTTCGTCCCTGCGGGCTTACCTGGATAGGTTCGCGTAGGTGTTCAGTTTCATCATTCCCTGTATTGATCCCCTCGGCATACCATTTAACAGTAAGATAACGATCCTGGGGAATCAGAGTAACAGCCAGATCTGTGGTTGCAGAAGGCACGGAAGAATCAAAAACAAGGGAATCTGTAGGGCTGGTTAAAGAAAGTTTGTAAAAACCATCCTCCTCGGTATACAGGGTTAAAACAAAACCGCTTTCTGGGGACTCGGTATGAAAAAGTATTCCCTTCCCACTGGTAAAATCTACTCCGAGCCTGAACTGAAGGGAAAAGGGCAGGAGCCTTCCCTGGTCTGTTGGGAGAAGTATCTGTTCTGTAGAGAAACCGGAGTTTTCTTTAAGATAGTATCCAAAGAGGTTTCCCCTCACATCCAGGGTGGGTTCTCCGATTACTGAAAGAGGATTTTTATTTTCCCTGGTTCCATAATCCCTGGTTTCGCCACGGAAGTGAAAGAGAGAGTAATAATACTTGTCTGGGGTAAATTCATGTTTTGATGTTTCCTGGTTTTTAGTAACAAACAGGCTTGTTCTTAATTCCTCTGAAGATTGAAAGGAAAACCCTCGGTTGAAAACCGGCGCATAGGGGAACATCTCTACCTTAAGGTTGTATACCCCCTCCTTTTCCGGGGCATTCCAGACAATTGAATCAAAACCTGCTGAAAGAAGTCCCTCAAAAAGAAGAGAATCTCCGACACTCCATCGCAAATAGGGATCTGCTCCAGGAGGCATCTGGACATTTGCCACCATTACTCCACTACCGCCAGGGTAAAGCACTGGTGGGAAAACCGAAACACCTTGTATCTTATAGACCGATTCTACCAGGAAAAAGGTAGCCTCTTTATCCAGAAGGGTTTCCAGTTTTTCATTATTAACAGTATATCGGAGGGTATAAGTTCCGGGAGGTATCCCTTCCAGGGATAGCGGAGGCAGAGGATTTAAGAGTACATCCCCTTCCAGAACCTGGAAGGCTACGGTGGCGCCATAAGGATCCAGTAGTTCAATTTTTAAGGACTGTACTATCACATCCTCGGTATTTTTAATAATTTTATGGGATACATCCGGGTTTTCAAGAGTAACAATTGTCCCCGAGGAAAGGGTTTCCAGCTCAACTGCCGCCGGGGGGGATAAAAAAAGATTTCCATCGCTGCAGGAAAAAAGGATTAAGAGGAGGAATAAAAGTATACAGCGACAGAACATTTTAACCATTATACTAATATTATCACACTTTTTTAAATATTCTTCAAGGAAATAACTATAAAAGTAACAATCCTCCCTTGATGAGGGAGGGGATACTCATTACAATCGAAAAGCTATGCAGGCAACCAGGGCGATCATCTATCTTGATAACTTAAGAAACAACATCAGGCTGATAAAAAGTTGCATAAAACCGGGCACAAAGATTTGTGCCGCTGTAAAGGCGGATGCCTATGGCCATGGTGTTATTCCTGTTTCAAAGACAGCCCTTGAGGAAGGTATTTTTGCCCTGTCTGTAGCTACCAGCGAAGAGGCGGCATTACTCCGGGAAACCGGGTTTACCTGTCCAATAATCCTTCTTGCCCTGCCCATGCCGGAGGAATACAAATCCCTTATAGAAAATCAGGTATCCCTGCTGCTCTCCACCCCGGATCAGGTTCTAGGTGTGGACAGAATAGCCGGATCTCTTAAAAAGAAGATACCGATTCACCTGGACATAGATACGGGAATGAACAGAACCGGATGCAACCCTTCTGAGGCTGTCTCCATGGCCAGGGAAATTCTTTCCCGTAATAATCTTATTCTGGAAGGCACAGCAACCCACTTTGCGGAGTCGGAGGTTTACGATTCTCCCTATACCGAGGAACAGATAAACCTCTTTAACAGGACAATAGGAGAGTTAAAACTGGCCGGTATAAATCCGGGGATAGTGCATGCCGGTAATTCTGGGACCATTCTTCTCCATCCCGAAGCCCATTACGACATGGTAAGACCTGGAATCTTCCTCTATGGTTACCCTCCCTCCCTGGAAACAGACGGTACCCTTCCCTTTCGTCCAGTTATGGAACTGGAGACAAGGATTGTACTTATTAAAGAGGTGGAGGCAGGAACTCCCGTTTCCTATGGAAGAACCTACTATACAAAGGCAAAAACTAGGATTGCAACAATAACTGTGGGTTACGGGGATGGTTACAACCGGCTGCTCTCCAACAAGGCTTCTGTACTAATCAATGGCAGGCTTTATCCTCAGGTAGGAAGGGTCTGCATGGATCAGATAATGGTAGACCTGGGTATGGACGGGGAGGTATCTGTTAATGATACTGTCATTCTTTTCGGCCCCGACCCCAAGGGACCTTCCGCTTGGGATATAGCCAATCTAGCCACCACCATACCTTACGAAATAACCTGCAGTATAAATAAAAGGGTTCCAAGGATCTACAGGGATAAACGGAAAAAGGATTAGAAACCTCCGAATCCGGGAGAAGGGGGTCCTATCGGGGCAATGGGGGAGGTTCCGAAAATATCCTCCATCATAGAATCGCCAAACATCCCCTTGTCCAGCTGCACAAAAAGATGGAACATATGCCGAACAATGGCCATCTCAATCTTTACCTGTTTTTTTATCCTTAGGAATTCTATAAAAAAGTCATCGCTTGAATAATTCCTTTTTATTAAACTCTTTCCAAAACCAGAGCGATGGTATCCTTCCAGTTCCTCCAATCTGTAGAAGAGATGTTCAAAAGAGGGCAGGATTCCTCTCATTTCAAAAATTGCAGGACTAACCTCGCTTTTTATCTGTATCAACGTACTCTGAGAAAACCGCTGGGTATCCTCACCAGCATTCTTTAGCACAGGGTAGTGTTTTATTAAATTTCTATAGGCTCTTTGAAAAGCAGGCAGGGAATCCAGATACCTTAAGGCATAGTTTTTAATAAATAACTCTGCTCCGGTTTTAAAGATTTCTTCCCTGGTTTTTAACCAGGACTCCCGATACTGATCGATCTCCTCTGCTTTTAAGGAGATACTCCTGGAGATTCCCTCAGAAAGAGTTTCCACTGCGATGCCGGGTTTTGCATGGAATTCTCTCCCCTTTTGGTCGGTACAGGAGACCAGCCCCTCGGTACATGTTACCAAAAGGGAACCATCAACAGCGGTGGTAACCAAAAATTCAGTTCCCCTGACCCCAAGGGTCGTACTTTCTGTACGGACAATTACCTCTGCGGAACCGGTTAATTGCTTTACCTTAAAGAGCATTGATCCTGTAAGAATCTGAAAATTTGTCTGTTTTTTGGATCCTAAATCCTTTACATCAAAGTAAAAAGCTGTATTTTCATTTATTTTGATAAAAGCCCCTGCTGTATGAGGAAGGGTTAATTCGACCTCGGCAAAACTGCTCTTGGATGTTTCCAGGAGATCGTAACTTTCAAGAACCATACCCAGATCAATCTGTGCCCAATCCAGGGCTTCTCCCTTCCTGTATACCTCCAGATCCCCATCCCTATAAACAAGCCTTCCTACAGCTTCCTCTGTAAAGGCAGGAAAAAGAAAAGCAGTAAAGAGAAATAGAAATACCAAGCCTTTCAAGGTCTTGGAATTATTGAAAATCTTGATCTTTAAAATTGCCTTACAAAAATATTCCAGACTCTCCATAGGGAACAATATATCACTTTCCTTTTGAATCTTCAAAAAATAAGGGAACCTGGAAGGTTCCCAAAGTAATTAGCGGCAGAGAACAGCTTCCATCTATTCCTCTGCCCAGAGTTCGATCAGGTTACAAACCACGCTTGAAGCCTTGACCATGCTGTCGAGGGAAACCCATTCAAAGCGGCTATGGAAGTTCTCCCCGCCAACAAAGATATTCGGGGTGGGTATACCCATTTCGCTTAACCTGGCACCGTCTGTGCCGCCCCGAATGATCTTCATTACAGGCTCCAATCCTGTTGTCCGGACCGCTGTTTCGAGGAAGGCAAGCCCCCGGGGTTCCTTTTTCATATGTTCCAGCATATTGAGGTACTGTTTCTTTACTTCCAGTTCTACCTTTCCGCCCGGGAAGGCGGCCCCTACAGCTTTTGCAATTGTTTTTAAAGCCTCGATCCTTCGGTCTATTTCCGAAAGTTCAAAATCCCTTAGATAAACTTCAAGAGTCGCAGAATCCAGGGTTCCATGAATCTCCAGTGGGCAATAGTATCCATATCGGCCGTCTGTTGTTTCCGGACTTTCCGCCCTCGGAATATGAGAAACAAAGGCAGTAGCCATGGAAACGGCATTAACAAGCTTACCCCGAGCTGAGCCAATATGTATAACCCTTCCCTGAAATGTAACCTTGGCAAAGAAGGCATTAAAGCACTCTGTTTCTATCCTGCCTTCAAGATCGCCGTCCAGGGTGTAGCAGAACACGGAATTCAGCCTCTCCTTGGGAAATCCTGTTAATCCCTTCCCGGTCTCTTCGTCCGGGGTAAAAATGATCTCTATCTCGCCATGAGGGATCTCTTTATGGGTCATAATCCATTCTGCTGCCACCATGATTTCTGCCACTCCAGCCTTATTATCCGCCCCCAGAAGGGTGTCTCCGCTGGCAGTTATAATTGTATGGCCGATATAATCCTTAAGATTTGGATATTGCTCTGGATCAAGAATGTATCCCTGTCCGAGTTCCAGAGGTTTACCCAGAAAATTCTCATGAACCTGGGGTTTTACCCCTTTCCCGGACATATCCGAGGCAGTATCCACATGGGCCATAAAACCGATGGTATTTGGTTTTTTCCCCACCTTATTGGCTGGTATCCGTGCAATAAGATATCCCAGCTTATCCAGATAGATATCCGTAATACCTAATTCCTTAAGCTCTTTCTCCAAAAGATGGAGTAGATCCCATTGTCCTGCGGTGGAAGGCATAACCTCAGCATGCCGATCCGAGGTGGTTTCAATTACCACATACCTTAAAAACCTTTCCAGCAGCCTTTTTTTACACCAATTTGTATCTATTTCCATAGGGCAATCTTAGCCTCAGGCAAGGATAAAGTCAAACCGTAATCCAACCGGTTATCCAAGATGTCGTCTATTCACTGAAGCGGTTTGAAAAATAAGGATCAGGAGAACAGATGACAAGCCACCATTCTGTCACCATTTGTTGATTTGAATACAGGCTCCTGCTCCCTGCAGACAGGCATACCCTGAGGACACCGGGGATGAAACCGGCAACCCTTGGGAGGGTTTACGGGACTCGGAACATCTCCTTCCAGTACAATCCTCTCCCTCCGGAAATCCGGATCCGGAACAGGAATGGCGGATAACAGAGCCTTTGTATAGGGATGACAGGGTTGGGAGAAAAGATCAGAAGTGTTGGCTAATTCTACCAATTTTCCGAGGTACATTACCCCCACTCGGTCGGAAACATGCTTTATTACATTGAGCCCATGGGCAATAAACACATAGGTTAAACCGAATTTGTCCTGCAATTTTTTTAACAGGTTCAGAATCTGGGATTGTATGGAAACATCCAAGGCTGACACCGGTTCATCGCAGATTATAAGCTTTGGATTAAGGGTAAGAGCTCGGGCTATCCCGATCCTCTGCCTCTGTCCGCCAGAGAATTCATGGGGATATCTATCTATATGACTCTCCTGCAGACCCACTACCTCCAGAAGATCCTTGATCTTTTCCCTGCGCCCAGCCTTGGTTTCCTCCCTGTGGATCTGAAAGGGTTCCTCTAGCAATTCCCCAACCTTCATCCTTGGATTAAGAGAAGCATAAGGGTCCTGAAAAATTATCTGCATCTCCCTTCTAAGGATTCTCATCTCCCGGGAAGAGAGGGAATATACATCCTTGCCCTCAAAGTATACCTTTCCGCCCGTTGCAGGTTCCAAACGGAGAATCGCCCTTCCTGTGGTGGTTTTTCCGCATCCAGATTCTCCGACTAAACCCAGGGTTTCTCCCTTTTTCACATTGAAAGATATTCCATCTACTGCATAGACATAACCCTTAACCTGAGAAAAGACCCCTCCATGGACTGGAAAGTATTTCTTTAAATCCATAACCTCTAACAGGTTTTCCGATGTAGAATTCATAACCTTGCCTCTTTGTTTCTTTCTCTTTCTGCTGGTAGAAAATGGCAGGCCACGGGATGATCTGTATCGGTCCTTAGGACTGGTTCCTCCTTTTTACAGATCTCCTTTACATAGGCGCAACGGGGATGAAACCGACATCCGCTGGGAAAACTGATGGGATTAGGAACCACCCCTTCTATTACATTAAGAGTTCCTTGGGGACGGTCGATTCGCGGGATACAGTTGAGTAATCCTTCTGTATACGGGTGAAGCGGCGAATGAAAGATATCCCGCACCCTGGCTTGCTCCATCACCTTACCAGCGTACATTACAACCACCCTCTCCGCCATCTCTGCTCCGACCCCCAGGTCGTGGGTTATAAGGATAATTGCCATACCCAGTTCTTTTTTTAGTTTTTTCATCAGTTCAAGGATCTGCGCTTGAATAGTCACATCCAGGGCTGTGGTAGGCTCATCGGCAATGAGAAGCTTCGGATTGCAGGAGAGAGCCATGGCAATCATTGCCCTCTGCCGCATCCCCCCGGAAAGCTGATGGGGGTACTCTTCTACCCTTCGGTGAGGATCCGGCACACCTACCAGTTGAAGCATATGTTCCGCTCTGTCCATGGCTTCAGCCTTGCCCACAGACTGATGCAGCTGTATTGCCTCTGAAATCTGAGAACCTATGGTAAAAACAGGATTCAGGGAGGTCATGGGTTCTTGAAAAATCATGGCAATATCATTTCCCCGGATCTTGCACATCTCCCTTTCCGGTTTATGGATAAGATTCTTTCCTTCAAAAAGAATTTCCCCCTCCACATACCTCCCGGGAGGAGTAGCAACCAGCTGCATGATTGAAAGACAGGTAACGCTCTTACCGGAACCGGATTCACCCACCACAGCTACGGTTTCCCCCTTTTTCACCTGGAAACTTACTCCGTCTACTGCTGGCAGGACACCCTCGTGAGTAAAAAAATAGGTTTTTAAACCTTTGATATCAACTAAAGTATCCATCTAATAACCCCTTAATTCACAGTAAAAGCCTTAAGGTATTCCACAACCTCATCTATCCCCAGAACATCGCCGTATTTCATATGGATATCAAACAGATTCGCCTTATGACCGGTTTCCGACCGGTCAGCAACTGCTTCCAGAGGGACTATCACCTTATAGTTATAGGAAAAAGCATCCACTACCGTTGCCCTGACGCACCCGCTGGTGGACATTCCGGTAACTATTACTGTATCCACTCCATGGAAGGTTAAAACACTGGGAAGCAAGGTCCCGAAAAAAGCGCTGGGTCTATGTTTTTCCATAACACACTCACTCTGAAGCGGTTGAAGATCCTGTACAATCTCATTTGCCTCCGGCAGTGTGTCTAGAGATACATTCCCTTCATCTGCTCTACGGGTCTCCTTTGTCGTCCCGCTCTTCCACAGCCCAGCCAGCGCCAGACAGTTTGCATCCTTACCCCTGGTATAAATTACCGGAACCCCGGCATTCCTGGCGCATTCCAACAACCTCTTTACACCTCTTACGCAAGGTTCTCCGGTAAGACTATAGCCTGTGGAGAACCGGTCATCTGTAAAGGCATAGGTCATATCCACTATAAGTAGGGCTGGTTTTTTTCCGAAGCCCCCAATGGTTCTTGATCTGTATTTATTGTAAGACTTCCTGTCCTGATCGGTAATCAGGTCATCCCAAATAGCCACTATAACCTCCCGGAATTATTGGAAATTATCAGATTCGGATAGAATAAAAATCGATCCCGGCGATTTTTTTCTTTTAGAGGAAACTGCCGAGATAATTTTCTGATTATACTGATCATTTTCTAAGCCTTGGATCAAAAAGATCCCGCAGCCCGTCTCCTACCAGGTTCAAACAAAGAACTACAATGGCTATGGCCAGGGCTGGGAAAATAACCAGATGCGGGGCTGACATAAGATACCACCGGCCATAGGCAGCCATATCACCCCATTCCGCCATGGGGGGTTGAACGCCAAGACCAAGAAAACTTAAAGTGGCCGCTGAAAGAATGGAGGTGGCCATGGTCAGGGAGGCGTAAGCTATTATTGGAGCCGCAGCATTTGGCAGGATATGCCTTAGAAGTATTCTAAAATCCTTAGCTCCTAGGGCTTTTGTAGCCTCCACATACAGTTCCTTCCTTAACTGCAGAACCAGACTTCTGAAGAGTCTTGCAAAAATCGGTATACCCCCTATACCAACGGCGATCATCACATTCCGCAGTCCTATTCCAAGAATAGCCATAATTACCATGGAGCGGAGGATATAGGGAAAGGCCATGAGGAAATCCACGAATCTCATAAGCACCAGATCCAAGGCTTTATAGTAGCCGCTTAATAGCCCAATGATTCCTCCTACAGAAAGCCCGATAAGAACCGAGATTACTCCTATGGAGATGGAGATTCTTCCTCCAAAGAGAAGCCTGGATAGGACATCCCTGCCTAGTTCATCGGTTCCAAGAAGGTGCTGCAGAGAAGGGCCCTGCAGGCGATTCTTAACATCTGTTTCAAGAGGATCGTAGGGAGCTAAAACAGGTGCGGCAATTATCGCCAGAAAAATAAGGCAGAGCAGTATTGTTCCGACCAGTATAACCGGTTCCCTCAAGGTCTTTAAAAGAAAAACTCCCTTGGACGCCATATTAGATCCCCCCCTGAGACAACTTGATCCTGGGATCAACGAAGGTATAGGTTACGTCTACAACAAGATTCAGAACAGCAACCATAAGCCCCTTTGCCAAAAGACATCCTTGTATAACCGGAATATCCTGGCTTGTCAGTCCCATGATCATCATTCTTCCTACTCCCGGCCAGCTAAAGATTGTTTCCGTTACTACCGACCCTCCGATTAGCCTTGCCATGTTAATACCTATCAGTGTAACGACAGGGATAAGGGCATTCTTAAGAGCATGCCTATAGACTACCTTGTTCTTTGCAAGTCCCTTTGCTCGAGCTGTTCTTATGTAATCCTGGCCAAGAACATCCAGCATAGTGGAACGGGTTACCCTGGCCAGAGAGGCCGTAGAAAACATTCCCAAGGTAAGACTGGGAAGGGCAATATGCCTCCAGCCTTTCAAGGTCCAAAGTGGGCCTCCATAGCTTCCCATGGGAAAGACCTTAAGCTCAAAGGCAAAAAGCCACATCAGCATTAACCCTATAAAAAATACTGGAAGACTAACGCCAATTACTGCAATTAAGGTGCTTACCCTATCTACAACTGTTCCTCTTTTTACAGCACTGATTGTACCAAGAGGAACTCCAATGAGAACCGACCACAGGGTGGCCACTAAAACAAGCTCCAGAGTTCTGGGTAGTGTGCGGCGCAATTCCTCCGCCACCTCCCATCCACTGGTCATGGATCTTCCCAGGTTTCCCCTCATAAGGTTGCCCATATACTTGCCAAACTGTACAGTAAAAGGCTCATTTAAACCCCATTGCTGCCTTATGTTCTCAACAACCTCAGGCGGTGCATCCTGCCCGGCCATCATCAATGCAGGATCTCCGGGAGTCAGATAGATAACCAGAAATCCTGCAAAAAGGATGCCAAACACTGTAGGAATCATCAACATGATCCGCCGAATTATTGTTGCCATTCGCCTTTCTCCATTTAAATTGCCGGGAGCAGCCGATTAACTGCTCCCGGATTAGAAAAAATACTATTTGCGGGTAGTCCAAAGATCAAGGAATTTGTCTGTCCCTGTGTCATATTCCGGGTGGGGTCTGAAATTATGAACCACCTTTGGATTTATGGCATGGGTTCCCAGAGGATAGTAAAGGGGAACCCAAAGGACCTTTTCCATCATTATTCTCTGAACCTCTGCAGTGGCCGCTGCCGCATCCGCCGGATTCGGGGCGGTTCTGTACTTAAGAAGCAGTTCATCCACCTTGGGATCTGCAAAATCGTGGGCATTGGGTCTTGGTCTTGAAGAGGAATGCAGATAGGAATAAAGAATATCCGCATTGGAATAGGGTAAATTCAGATGGAACATGCTGTGTTCCCCGGCTTCCAAGGCTGGCCAGAAACCAAGACTTTCAAGAGGCTTAATGTCTATCAGGATGTTAATTTTTGCAAGCTGTGACTGAATAAGGGCAAGTTCATCTCTGTACTGACTTCTGGAGATGAAGACAAAATTCTGAAGTTTTACTCCTCCCTTCTGGCGGACACCATCTACAACCTTCCATCCTGCATCATCCAGAATCTTTTTAGCCTTCTCCACATTGTACTCATAAACAAACCTAGGATCCAGCTTGCTTCCCGGAGCATTCGGGTTCAGCGGCCAATCCGCTACAGCACCCATTCCTCCGTAGAGGTTATCCACAATCTCTTTTTTATTAATTGCGTGGGCAATAGCTTTGCGGACATTTACATCATCCAAGCCGGGAATAGTTACCTTAAAGGCAAGTAGGCGCGTGGTGAGTATTGGAACAGTAACTACCTGAAGACCGGAACCTTGAAGTCTTGCTACATCCGTGGCAGGGATCTGGCGGAGGATCATATCAATCTCTCCTGCTTCCAGCTTCATGGCTCTAACATTGTATTCAGATATAAAGGTATGTTTGATCTCCCGAATGTGGGCAGGTCCGCGGTTTTCGTAATATTCTGGTCCCCATTTGTAATCATCAAATCGGGTTAAAAGCATATGGTCGTTTCTTACCCAGTTGGTAATTTTAAAGGGGCCGGTTCCATCGGCGGTTCTTACACCAAAGTTCTCACCCTGGGCCAGGACATCTTCCTTATTCAGGATAGATGCAAATCCGGTGGCCAATTCTGCAAGCAGGGTATTGGATACCTGTTTCAGCCTTAAAACTACAGTATGCGGATCCGGGGCTTCCACTTTATCAATTACAGCCACTCTTGCAGCAGAAGGAGATGCGGTAGTCGGATTAAGCCATCTTTCAAAGGTAAATTTTACATCCTCGGAAGTAAGAGGTTTACCGCTGTGGAATTTGACATCCTTCCTTAGTTTAAAGGTATAGGTTAAACCATCGGGACTTATCGTAGGAAGACTTTCCGCCAGCAAGGGGACTATCTTCATATCAAAGTCCATTATCAGAAGACTGTCAAAGATCAGCTTTGCGCATAGAATAGTTTCTATGCCTGTATCCTTTTGGGGATCGATCCGTTTCGCCTCGTGATGGGTTGCAGTAATAAGTACGCCATCCTTTACAAAGTCCGGCTCTCCCGCTTCCCCCCCCGTCGGTTCCTGGGCTCCTCCGGCAAAGGCAAATCCGCCTGCCAGTAGAATAACCAGGAGACACAAGAATAATCTTTTCATCATCATAAACACCTCCGTATCCTTTTCATTTATCCCCGGTCTTAGGGGTATAAACTGCACTATATACTGGAATGTTTGACCTTTCCTCCAAGCACCACCATCTCCGGTTTTGTTTCAGGGATAGATTCTACATCACAGTTCAGAAAATCCTTATCCAGAGCAATGAAATCCGCAACCTTTCCCTCATCTATACTTCCCGTCCACCCCTCAATCTGGAGCATCCAGGCGGCATTGTAGGTGTACATTTGAAGAGCTTCAAGGAGAGAAACCCTTTGATCCTTTCCTATGACTTCCCCTGTCCAGGTTCTTCTTACCAAAGCGGCATGCACACCAATTAAAGGATTCTGGGATCCTACTGCCGGGACATCGGAACTTAGAGCTGTCATTACCCCATGTTTTTTATAAGTTTGGAGAGGTGTAACATAGTGTGCACGGGCCTTTCCCAGTGCCTGTTCATACATATGCCCCCGGGCGGCGATAAAGGTGGTCTGACCAATATACCCGAATCCGTACTGACCCATGATCTTTAGGGTTTTTTCATTAGGTATGTATCCATGAACAACACAGTGTCTTACCTTTTTATTGGAAGAGTTATCCATTCCATACTTAAAGGAATCAACAATAATCTCCTGAGCCCTGTCTCCACAACAGTGGACATGGATCGACCATCCCGCATCCTGGGCGGTTTTTACCATATCGGGAATTGCAGAGAGTTCTATCCTTGTTGCTGGTGGAACCCCCATCTCCCTTATATAGGGTTCGTGAAGCATGGCGGTTCCTATTTCCAGGGTACCATCTAGGGAGATCTTGAGGGCGCCCATTCTAAGCCATTCATCGCCAAAACCGGTGTATAAACCTAAATGATTAACCCTTTCATAAAACAGTTTTGTATACCTATCCCTCAAGTCCGGCATCAGAACCACTCTTAAGGGAAGTTCCCCAGCCTCATAAGCCTGCTGGTAGGCCTGAATCATCCCAGGGCTTACTCCCGGATCATTGATTAAGGTAACTCCGTAATTCAAGGCATCCTTTCCGGCAGCAACAATAGCTTCCACCTGTTCATTTGCCGACTTTGGAACAAGGTCATGGATAATGTACTTTGCATGGTTCCTTAAGATACCTGTGGGTTCACCATCCGGCCCACGGTCTATGATTCCACCTTCGGGATTGGGAGTGTTTTTATCTATGCCCGCCATCTTAAGGGCAAGGCTGTTGGCTACAAGCATATTGTAAACCCTTTCAAGATAAATCGGACGGTCTGGACATACCGCATCTATATCCCAACGGGTAGGGAGGCGTTTTTCGGCAAAATAACCATCAAACCAGCCTTTGCCCTCTATCCATGCCCCTTTAGGGAGTTTTGCATCCAGCTTTTTTACATCCTCCATCATCTCCTTGATAGACTGGCAGTGATACAAGGTCATTCTGTTCAGGGCAAGACCAAATTTAAGAAGGTGATTATGGCAATCAATAAAGGCTGGCATAACGAGCCTCCCACCCATATCCACAATCTCCGCCCCGGAATCGGAAAGTCCCTTACCTTTTCCTAGGATATATCCTCTATCCACCAGGATATCCCCGGAGGTAACGGAGCCAGTCTTTATATCAAGGATGTTGCAGTTTTTATAAAAGGTTCTCATGGATAATAACTCCTTAGAATTAATTATGGGGTAACAGAAATTGTTACTATAGATTTTATGCTATATGCTAATATCTTAGTATTTTAGGCTACTACGATGCATTAAAACTGATTATAAGACCCTCCTATTTCATCTGTCAAGAAAAAGAATTAAATACATGATCCTTGAACTTACACCACGCCACTCTACGGGAGGCATTGTCATGCCTTTCCCCTGGATGGTATAGTAAGGTAATGAAGATTCCAGAATACCCCGATTTCCATGAACTGAGCCTTGAACTACGGGAGGATCTCCACAAGGTTTTTAGGGAGCTGCCGGAAGGTATTTCCGAATTTACCTTTGCAAATCTCTACCTCTTTCGATACACCCACAGCTATAGAATCTGCACCTTACGGGAATTGACCTGCATAATCTCAGGAAAGAAGAAGGATGAGCGATTTCTTATGTTTTCCTGCGGATTCCCGGATCTTGATACCTTTGACGAGCTAATGAAAACCCACGATTACGTTAAATGCCTTGCCGAAACCCATGCGGATGCCAACTGGATTGCCCTGGAGAACCGTGGGTATAGGGTGGAGGAGGACAGGGATAATTTTGATTATCTCTATCTAAGGAAGGAGCTCTCGGATCTTACAGGAAAGAAATACCACAAGAAGAGAAACCTGGTTAATGCCTTTATAAATAACTATAAATACGAGGAAAGACCTCTTACCCAAGATAAGATTCCCGATGCTCTTTCGATACTCGAAAAATGGAGGATCCAGAAGGGGGAGGAGGGGGATTATGCTGCCACAAAAGAGGCCCTGGAGCTGATGGATAAACTGCAGCTCTGCGGCTACATATACACAGTGGACGGCAATCCCGCAGGCTTCACTCTAGGTGAGGAGATAGCAAGGGGCAAAAGTTTTGTGATCCATTTTGAAAAAGCCTTGGAAGAATATAAGGGAATCTATCAGTTCATAAACCAATCCTTTGCCTCTATCCTTCCAGTAAAGTATACCTACATCAACAGGGAGCAGGACCTGGGGGATCCCGGGTTACGGCAGGCAAAGATGAGCTACCGGCCCTGTGGTTTTGTAAAAAAATACACAGTCCGAAAAATCAGATAATCCTTCAGCTAGTTGAGTAAAAAAAGAGTTTCTGCTAATATCGTACATGCACCCCCAAAATATTTTTTCCTACAAAAAATCAAACCTTAACCCAAAAAAATTTACTTCCCCCAAGAGCAGTAGGTTTGATGGGAAATTCTGCAGTGGCAGAAATAAAGCTATTCAAAAGGAGCACCCCCTATGTTGAACCCAAAAACCCCAAAGGAGGTTTTGGACCTTATTGAAAGGGAAAAAGTGGAAGTTGTGGATTTCCGATTCATGGATTCCCCAGGACTTTGGCAGCATTTTTCCGTGCCGGTGAGCCAGATAGACGAGAAGATCTTTACCGAAGGATTAGGCTTCGACGGCTCAAGCATAAGAGGCTGGCAGGCTATAAATGAATCAGATATGATCGTAAAGCCGGTACCGGAAACCTCCTTTATTGACCCCTTTCCCCAGCACAAAACAATTGTTCTGATCTGCAATATCTGTGATCCTGTAACAGGGGCAGACTACACAAAGGATCCTAGAAACATTGCAAGAAAGGCAGAGAAGTATTTAAAAAGTACTGGTATAGCCGATACGGCTTACATCGGCCCCGAGGCAGAATTCTTTATTTTTGACGATATCCGCTTTGACCAAAAGGAAAACATGGGGTTCTACTATATCGATTCTGTAGAGGGAAGGTGGAATTCCGGCAGGGACGAGAAGCCCAACCTTGGGTACAAACCGAGATACAAAGAGGGATACTTCCCTGTACCTCCCACGGACAGCCTTCAGGATATAAGAAACGAAATGATGATTACCATGGAAAAAATGGGTATACCCATTGAATGCCAGCATCACGAAGTTGCCACCGGAGGACAGTCAGAGATAGACATGCGTTTTGCACCCCTCGTGGTTATGGCGGATAATCTTTTAAAATATAAATATGTCATTAAAAACACTGCCAGGAAACACAATAAAACTGTCACCTTTATGCCTAAGCCGCTCTTCGGCGATAATGGAAGCGGTATGCATGTGCATCTTTCATTGTGGAAGAAAGATAGAAATCTTTTTGCCGGGGACAGCTATGCAGGACTTTCTCAGGATGCCCTCTATGCCATAGGGGGAATTCTCAAACATGCCCCAGCCCTACTTGCCTTTACCAACCCGACCACAAACTCCTACAAAAGATTAGTACCCGGGTTTGAGGCTCCTGTAAACCTGGCCTACTCCAGGGGGAACAGAAGTGCGGCAATTCGGATACCTATGTATTCTCCCTCTGAAAAGGCAAAGCGCTTTGAATTCCGTTGTCCAGACCCCAGCTGCAACCCCTACCTTGCCTTTGCAGCAATCCTTATGGCATCTATTGATGGGATTCTCAACAAGATCGATCCTGGTGAACCCCTGGATAAGGATCTATACGATCTTCCTCCGGAAGAACTTGAGAAGGTACCGAAAACCCCAGGATCTCTCCGGGAAGCTCTATATGCCCTTCGGGAGGATCATCAGTTTCTTCTTAAGGGGGATGTTTTTACTCCCGATGTAATTGACACCTGGATCTGGTACAAGCTTACCCACGAAGCACAGGCCCTCGATCTCAGACCGCATCCCTGGGAATTTGCCCTTTATTATGACATTTAATTGTATCTGAAATTTAATCCACCTTGTGGGGCTGACTGATTCCGGTCAGCCCTTTTATCTACCTTTAATTTTTCCTAACCTATATTCCATTAAGGCAGTTTATATTGTTAAAAACCCGACACGCCGTTATCACCCTTTAGGGTTACAGGAAAATAAACAATATAAGGAATTCAAAGGATGTTTCCCCACCTGCAATGTGGTATTCTATACTTGATGGACGGGAAATTACTCCAAAAAAGAATTTTTATAGGTGTAATTTTATTATCTTTCCTTTCCTCCGGTCTGCCCCTTCTCAGCCTTGACAGTCGGTTCCGAGTGGAACTTATTCCTGGATTCGGTGGAGCCTTTGAGACAGGGACCTGGGTTCCCATTAACCTCCTCATAGAAACCCCCTCAATCTCCGGTTCCGGTATAGTCTCCCTTTCCATACCCTACGGATCAATCTACAGTCAAGACCGGGATCTCTATCTAGTACAAAGGGAGATCTCTTTTACAGGAAAAGGATTCCAGAGAATGCAGTTCCTTATTCCCATAAAAAGAAGCGATCGGGTTCTTGTAACAGTGCATAAGGAGGGAGAATTACTTTTCCAAAAGGAGGTATCCCTTTTTCCTATTAATCCAGGAAGCCGGAAGATCCTTATCCTGAGCAAAAATCCCTCCTTGGATTTTATACAGAATCTTGTTCCTGCTTCGGGCGAAAGTTTTAGCAGCCTTTATACCCACCCCGAGTACCTTCCCGAAAATGCCGCAGGCTACAGCGGTGTTGATGCTCTGGTGATTCACAACCTATCTCTAACAGGGGTATCCCAAGCACAGTTTTTAGCGATAAGGGACTGGATAAGGGCAGGAGGAAACCTGATAATCTGCGGAGGAATTCATTTAAGGAGAGATCTTACCCCCAGCCTGGAGGCTCTTAATCCGGTTTCCATTCTTGGGTACGGCAACATAACCTCCCTAAAAAATCTTGAAGACTATACAGGGATTCCACTACCAGACCAGGAATACTATTCCCTTTCCCTGGCAAAGGAAAAAAGGAATTCGGAAGTCCTTTTGGAACAGGACGGACTTCCGCTGATCGTAAAACAGAATCTGGAACGGGGTGTTTTGATGTTCTGTGCTCTTGATTATTCAGCCCCCCCCTACAGAGATTGGAAGGGAAAGGAGATTGTCTGGGAGAAACTCCTCTCTCAGCTAAAGGAGAGACCTCCCCTGGCACCTCTAGAACCCCTACTACTGGGAATGGAAAAAAATTTTTTCGAAACAAAGGGTCTGGAAAAGGAAAGCTTTCTTCCCTCCGGACTTATACTCATCCTGGGCAGTATTATTATTATCCTGCTGCTCCTTATTCTTCCCAGAGGGAAAATCCTCTCCTCTCTGCTACTTCCGGTTTTATCTCTTTTAATGGCGGGTTACTATTTTCTGTATCCACAGGATTCTCAGGATCTTTTCTATCTGGAAACATCCCTGGCAAGGGTGAATCCCTCCATCCCCCTTACTCCATTAGATCTTTCCGGCAATTTAGTGAGTAAGAGACCAGTCCGGGCAGAGATAAAATTTCCAGCCACTCAATCCGCTATTATCCCGGAGGAGGGGACCGACTTTACCATTACCATAGCCCCGGGGGAAACCCTACTCGCCTTCAATCTGAAAGCCTGGAGTAGAGCAGGTTTTTCCTCCCGCCAATACATTGAGCTGCCTTTAACAAAAACAATCTCCAGGGATGGTGAAAAATTCATTGTGGGGCTGGTTAATAACAGCATCCACTCCTTTTCCCAATTCTTTTTTGTTTACCGAAACAATCCTCTTTCTCTTCCTAGAGAGATACAAAGGGGAAAATCCGCCTCTGCGGCCTTCCGGTACAATCCTCATCAGCCTCAAAACCCAGGGGATGGTTGGGATGCAGTTTTAGAGGCACTTCCCCAGGAGGAACGGTTTTTTATTGAACATCTGCGGGAACAGGAACAGGGGAGATATTTTTCCGGTTCCGAGCACCTTTACTTCCTTGCCTGGATTGAAGATCCACCGGACTTCATTATCCCGGGAACAGAACAGACCCATAGAAGGATGATGCTTCTGGGAGAGATAAACCTATGGGACTAAATCCGATTATTTCTGAAGGACTACATCTTTCCGAGGAAAAGGCATGGATTAGGAAACTCCTTGGCCTACAGATTTTATTTCTCCTGGGTATAACTGCCCTTACCTTTCCTGGAGAGTCTGTTCTTTTCTATGTTAGCCTGAGGATCAGCCCTTCCTACTTCTCGACGGTTCTACTCTCCGGGTCGGTTTTGTCCTTTTTACTTTATCTTGCAGGTTTATCTAAAATCACCGGAGAAGCAGAAAGAACAACCGCTTGGATCAATTACACCTCCCTAAAAAGGATTACTTTGCTTTCAGGGAAGATTCTTCTCCCTCTGGTACTTGCCACTTTTTTTCTTGCACCCCTGTTTCCTTTTCTTATCTTTACCCGTCAGGTTAACAACCTGCCTACTGGAACAGAGGTTTATTCCCTACTATTTTTATTTCTTTACTTTTGGTCTTTCGGCCTTTTCAGCTCCCTTTTAAACCTTATCCTGGGAAAATATCCCCAGGTACAGATTCTTATCCTCTGGCTGATCGCAGCCCTTCAACTACTATTCACCTATAGAATTCTTCCAGGAATAAATCCGATCCTGAGCCTGGGCATTCTGGGTCAGGGGGATATTCCCGGCCAAAGTGTTCTTTCTCTTGATTTCCTGAAGGCTTCAAACACCGGAGCTTCTGCTGTGATAATAATCGCCCATTTTTTACTAATTTTTCTCTGGCGTGGACAGGATTTTGATAAAGATGGGATCGAAAGGAATGACTAAAGAGCTATTAAAACTATTTCCTATACTTAAAACTGCAATAATCAAACGGTTTATTCAGGATCTCTGGTCGGTTTTTTTAATCCTGGTGTACCCCGCCTCACTCCTTTCTCTTATCCCAGCCCTGTTAAGAATCCTAAAGCTTTATCCTCTCCATCCCTTTTTTGGTCTTGTTGCTTATCCTGTTTCAGTCCTTCTGGCTCTTGTGATCTCCATTAAAAAAGCCCGGGGGAGGGATCCAATCTACACCTTAGACCGAGACCTGGATCTCAAGCAACGGCTATTAACCTTGAAAGAACTTCAGGATTCAGGGGAAAACACCTCCCCTTTCCGTGATTTTATCTTCCGGGACACAAGAAAAATCCTGGAAAAAAGGAATCTGAAAGATTTGTATCCCTTAAAAAAAGGAAAGCACCTTATTCTATCGACAACTATTATTCTTTCCTCTCTCCTCCTTTCCGCAGCCTCTCTTCTGGTTTCTCCCCAGAAAACCCCTCCCTCTGCCGCATCTCTCCTTGTGGAGGGAGGAAAAACCCTGGCAGCCAGAAGCAGTACAAACACAGAAACAGCACTCCTGGCCCAAAGGATGCAGCAGCTTGGAGAAGACTTTCCAAACCTTACCCAGGAGGAGGCAAAGGAGGAGCTTACGAATCTTCAAGAGGAGGTAACCCGTCAGATTAGGGAATTAAAAAGAAATTCCCTGAACTCCCTCTTCGAGGAAAAGCGTATAGATGAAAAGACCAGAGACGCATTATCCAGGATGATGGATGAAGAACTAACAGGAGAACAGGTACAGGAACTTATCCTGGATCTGTTATCCTCATCCAATGCTGGAGAAGATAGAAGAGAAGCCCTGCAGAAATCCTTTGAAAAATTCAAGGAAACCGGGGAAAGCGGGCAGTCTGAGCTGGCGGAGGAGGTTCTATCAGAACTGGACAGGGAAGGATCGGGGGCTGAGGAAATCCTAAGGGATACTGAGAAACTACTCCGGGATACTGCCAAGAACATGGGAATGGGCGGGGATGAAAGAGTGGCAAAGGAGGAAAGCAGCGAAGGTAGCGGTGACGCTTCGGAACCCTCAACAACAGGAGGGGGAATCGGGAGATCGGATCTTGACAGCGGCGAAGGGGAAACCGGCGGCCCCTCCGACCTTCCGGGGAGGGAATCTGCTCCAAAATCAGAAGAAAAAAGGGATTTTACACCAAGCCCGGAGGAGGGGTTAAAAGCCCAGCTACCGGAAGGGATTGTTAGGGAGGAACAGGATCAGGGCTATTTGCGGGTCTTACCGGAGGAGAGTTTTCAGCTAAAGAGAGAGGATCCGCCGATTTATGAATACAGCAGGCAAAAAGAGGGAGTAATAAGAGAAGTAAAAATTCCTGTCGATTTAAGGAATCTAGTTAAGGACTATTTTGCCCAGTTAGGAGAAACATACCCGGAGTAACAGGAGGAGGAGAGGATGATTATAGACGAAAAGATCTTTGAGGATATGCAGAGCAGGATTCTTTCCCTGAAAGAGGAGATTCAGAAAGCCATTGTAGGCCAGGAGGAGATTATTACCGAAGTAATGGCTTGTCTCTTCTGTGGAGGTCATGCCCTTATAGAGGGAGTGCCGGGTCTGGGTAAAACATCCCTTATAAAGGCGCTAGGTCAGGCCTTAAACCTTCCTGCTGCAAGAATTCAGTTTACCCCCGACCTTATGCCGGCAGATATCCTGGGCACAAATGTAATCCTGCAGGAGGGTCAGGAAAGAATCGGGAGAATTGTATTTCAGCAAGGGCCGATTTTTACCCAGATACTCCTGGCGGATGAGATAAACAGAGCAACGCCTAAAACACAATCCGCGCTTTTGGAGGCTATGCAGGAAGGTACAGTAACGGTAGGAGGAAATCAGTACGATCTGGAAAAACCTTTCATAGTTCTTGCCACCCAGAACCCTCTGGAGATGGAGGGAACCTATCCCCTTCCAGAGGCGCAGATGGACCGCTTCTTCTTTAAACTCCTTGTACCGTACCCTAATCCCGAGGAAATGCACAGTATCTTGGAAAGAACTACCGGCGAGGAATTACCGGACCTCTCTCCAAGGCTGGATACAAAACAGATCCTGGAGTACCAGCGAATCCTCCGAGCTATTCCAGTGTCCAGGATTGTTCAAGACTATGCTATAAGGATTACCTATGCCACCCACCCCGATCAAAAGGAGGGCTCCAACTCTTATTCCAAATATATCCGGTATGGCGCCAGCCCAAGAGGAGCCCAGAGCCTTATCTTGGCAGGAAAATTCTTCGCTCTTTTAGACGGCAGGGGCAATGTTAGTTTTCAGGATATTGTTAGAGCCTCGAAACCTGCCCTAAGGCACAGAATGATTCTAAGTTTTGAAGGAGAGGCGGAGGGAATCACCACGGAAGAGATAATCAATAAAATCATCCAAGAGGTAAGGGAGAAGGTTTAGAGAATGGAAAACCTTCTTTTGAGTGAAGAGTTCCTTAGAAAACTTGAACATCTATCCATAATTGCAAAAAGGATACACAGAAGCAGTACCCAGGGTCTGGAAAGAACCTACAGAAAAGGATCAAGCCTGGAGTTTCAGGATCACCGGGCTTACAATCCAGGGGATGATCTAAGATCCATAGACTGGAATGTCTGGGCAAGACTGGGAAAACTCTTTATAAAACTCTTTTCCGCCGAAGAAGACAGGACCGTCTATCTTCTTGTGGACACAAGCCTTTCCATGGGCACCGGAGATCCCCCCAAGCTATCCTACGCAGTTCAAGCTGCGGCAGCTTTGGCATACATTGCCGGGTCCAATCAGGATCGTGTGGGAGTTTCGGCCTTTGACAAATCCTATAACCTTCTTCACCGCCCAAGCAAAGGAATTTCCCAGATGCTTAGCCTCTTTAAAACCCTCTCTTCTTTGAAGGCTGCAGAATCCACAGGAATAAATTCCTCCCTTACCCATTTTTCCAGAAGCACCCGAAGAAGCGGAATTGCGGTAGTCTGCAGCGACCTCCTTGATCCAGGAGGATACACCGAAGGTCTCCTTTCCCTGCTTTACAACAAGTTTGAGATCATCCTCCTGCATATATTAAGTGAGGAGGATATTAACCCCACCTGCAGGGGGGCCTTGAAAATCCAGGATGTAGAAACCGGGGAATCGATCAACCTTACCATGGATCCCTCTCTGGCAAAGGCCTACAGGGAGGTATTGGAGAAATACCTTACCGATATTGAATCCTTTTGTATCTCCCGGGGGATTGAATACCTCCGGGTATCGAGCAGTATTCCCTTCGAGGATCTGATACTTAAATATCTCCGCCAAGGCAGGTATATCCGATGATCTTTTCCTCCCCCCTTGGTTTTATTGTAATGTCCGCCATTCCCCTTTTGGTACTTCTGCACAGGATAAGAAACAAGAAGAAGCCGGAAACCGTTTCTTCCCTCCTGGTCTGGCGCCTGATATTTAACAAACCTTCCTCCAGGCTCCGGAGAAGGATAAAGGAGAATATCAACCTTCTGCTTCAGATCCTTATCTTTCTACTCCTGGCCTTTGCCATTGTAGACCCCTTTATTAAAAACCCTTTTTGGATGGGAAGAGAAGGGAAAGGCCCCCTGGTTATTGTGCTTGATGGCAGCGCCAGCATGTCCGCCCTGACAGAAGGAAAAAGCAGATTCGAAGAAGCCCAGAGATTGGCTGTTGAGGCAGTAAGGGATAATCGGCCCAATCCGACGGCCCTGATTTTAGCCGGTAAGGTTCCCAGGATTATGATGCCTCTGTCTGGTGATCGCGAGGAGGGATTAAAACTCCTTTCAAACCTTTCCCCTCCTCAAGAAGAGGGGAATATGGCAGATGCCCTCTCTTTGGCAGGATCAATAATCGAAAACTCAGGGGAAGGGTCGATTCTTCTAATCAGCGACGGCGCCTTCTCCCTTTCTCCCGAAGAAGAACATCTTTTGGACTCCCTCCCTCTTAAGGTAAAACTGGTAAAAACAGGGGAGGATGGAAACTTGGGGATTTCCGGAATCCAGGTACGCAGAGATCCCTTCTCCAGTTCTTTGGAACTCTTTTTATCCCTTAAAAACACATTCCCCAAGGAAAGAAGGGCAGATCTAAAGGTTTCCCTGGAAGGGGAGGTTGTTATAGTAGACCAGATAGATCTTTTGCCGAGAGAGACAAAATCCTTGAATCTTACCCTTAAGATTGGTCAGGAATTTACTGGGGGGAAACTCGTCTGTTCAATTTCTCCAGGAGACAGTTTTCCTCTGGATGATGAGGCTTATCTATATCTGAATTCTCAGGATACATTGTCTGCATTACTTGTTTCCCAGGGCAATTTTTATCTGGAGACTTTGTTCAGCCTTCTTCCCGGCCTTAAAACATCAATTGCTCATCCGGACCCGCAGACCGGCAGAGTTTCTCTAGGAGAAGCCTCCTTTGATATCCAAATTCTGGACAATCTCTCTCCTCAGTTTGCACCCTCCCAGGGGATAGCAGAAATTCCCGGACTTGCCGCCCCAGAACCGATTCTTCCCCCGGGGAATTATATAATCTTTGGTTTTCCACCCTACGGCCTGCCTGCCGAGTTTCAGGGAATAACAGATTATCCTGTAATCGATTCCTGGATATCGGAACACCCCTTTATGGAATCGGTGGACCCTTCAACCTTTTTCATTTATAAAGCTGCAAGGATCTCTGCTGGTACAGGATTTACTCCGGTTCTCGGTCAGGATACACCCCTACTGTATACCTATCTGGGGCAGGGAATTAAGGCAGCAGTTTTTACCTTTCCCCTGGATCTTACAGACCTTCCCATGAGACCCTCCTTTCCAATCCTGATTTCAAATATTATCCAGTGGTTTTATCCCGACTTTTCCTCTCTTCCTGGAAAGGGATTCCCGGCAGGAGAACCTGTTACAGTCTCCTTATCGGGAGAAGAGAACTCTCAAACAAAAGGAGTTCTTTCCTCTCCTGGAGGAGAAATAATTTCTCTGGAAGCCGGTTCTAAGGGTTTTATTTTTACCCCCCGGAAAACCGGTTTTTACAACCTTTCCTATAAAGGGACCTCCCGGCAACAAGGTTCGGAGAACAACCAGGATGCCGGAAAAAACAGGATTTTTGCCGTCAATCTCTCCTCTGCCGAGGAATCGGATATCAAACCCCGTTTCTCCTACAAGCCACAGAGCACCGGGGAGGTTTTTTCCAAATCTTCTTCCGCCCCTTCTGGCGAAAACAGACCTTGGAAGATTCTTCTGGTTTTTTCCATTCTAGTGCTTCTATCAGAACTATATTTTTCTCTGAAATCTGGGGATTTCCAAGCTCCACCCTGGAAACTCCGGCTTATCCTAACCGTAGTGGCAGTAATTCTTTTTACAGTCTCCCTTCTGGATCTACGCATCCCGGGAAAGGCTGTAAGGAAAAATCTGCTTTTTTTATTGGACACATCCCAGAGCATATCTCCCCTGCAGCAAGAGGCTGCCCTTTCCTGGATAAAGGAGGTCTCTCAGGAGGTTGAGGAGGGCGATACTCTAGGTGTGGTGGTCTTCGGATCTAAACCCTCTCTACTGCTCCCTCCGGGACCCCGCGGGAGGGGGATTACTCTGACTACCCTTCCTCCGGGAGATTCCACGGATCTTACCCAGGCAATTCAACTGGCGGTTTCTCTCTTCCCAAGGGAGGGAGAGAACCGCCTTATCCTTTTAAGCGATGGGAACGAGACCAGGGGGGATGTTAAAAAATACCTTCACTCCGGAGCTCTGGCAGGAATAAAAATCTATCCTGTTCCGATTCCACCCCTAATTCAGGGGAAAGAACTCATCGCCCTTTCCATGACTGGCCCTGGTAAAGTTACCCCCGGCGAACCCTTCAATCTTACTCTGGAAATGGATAGCGGCTTTGCTGGAGAAGCAAGGATCTTTTTCAGCCGCAATGGCCGGTATCTGGGAGAGGACTGGCTTTCTGTAAATACCGGGAGGAATATTGTATCCTACACAGCCACTATTGAAGAGCCAGGGTTTCATCTTTTCGAGGCTTATGCAGAAGCAGAAGAGGATAGTTATCTGGAAAACAATCTTTTCCGAAGGATGATCTTTGTAGAGGGAGATCCGCCAATTCTTTATGTTCATCAGGAAGGGGAGAGCGCTGAATCCTTTCTTAAGGCAGCAGAAACACAGGGCCATACCTTTAAGAGTATCACTCCCGAAACCTTTCCAGAGACCCTGGAGGAACTTTTTTCCTACCAGTGCATAATCCTTGACAATATCCCTGCTTACGATCTTTCCCTGGCAAAGATGGAAATGATACGGCAGGCGGTAGAATCAGGACTGGGTCTTATCCTTTTAGGGGGAGACAGTTCCTTTGGGGCTGGTGGATACTACAAAACTCCTCTAGAAAGAGCACTGCCGGTGGATATGGATATTACAAGTTCTTTAGATATTCCGAATCTCTGCCTTGTAATGTTGGTAGATAAATCTGGAAGCATGGGAGAATCGGTAACCCAGGAACTTCAGAAAATAGATCTTGCAAAACAGGCAGTATTCTCTGCTGCCGAAGTACTCAACCAGACCCATACCCTTGGGATCCTTGCCTTTGATGCCCGTCCCCATTGGGCTGTTCCGATAATCGCTGCCTCCGATCTTCAAGCAATAAACTCCGGGCTTTCCTCCCTGAATGCCGGAGGGGGAACAATTCTTTACCCTGCTCTGGAAGAGGCATACCGGGTTTTAGCCGGTACCCAGGCAGCGGTAAAACATATCATCATCCTTTCCGACGGCCATACCGAGGAGGGGGATTTTGAAGTCCTGGCAAAAAGGATTCACCAGCAGGGGATAACTATTTCTACAGTGGCAGTAGGAACAGATGCGGACAAAAACCTCATGGATTCTTTAGCCCTGTGGGGAAGGGGCAGGAGTTACTATACCGATGATATTAGAAACGTCCCCTCCATCTTTGCCTCTGAATCTCTTAAGGTCTCCCGACGACTCTTGGTAGAGGAGACCTTTATTCCACAGATCACACTAGGCCACGAAACCCTAAAAGGGGTTTCTCAGGAAGAGCTGCCCCCCCTGCATGGATTCATGCTGGCTTATACAAAAAACCAAGCAGAACAGATTATCTCCGGTATAGAAGGTAATCCCCTTCTTGCTCTATGGCAATACGGTCTTGGAAGAAGCGTTGCCTTTACCTCAGATCTTGCCTCGCCCTGGGCTTATGACTGGATAAAATGGGATGGATTTCCAAGACTCTTCTCCCAACTTATCCGCTGGGCATCCCGGGGAGCCGGAGAGCCGGGTCTTGCCTTGACTGTTCTAAAAAACAGCGGATCTGGTGAAATCCGGGTTAATGCCGAGGACTCGGCCGGGGGATTCAGAAACAATCTGAATCTGGAGGCAAGGATCCTTATGCCCAGGAATGAGGAACTGATCCTACCCCTGCAGCAGACCGCCCCGGGGTTTTACCAGGGGTATTTCCAGACCCTCCAGGAGGGGATCTACTTTATCACCCTGGCGGAAAAGGGTCAGGAGGATAGGGTAGAAGAGGATGTCCTCTCCCAGGAGGATCTTCCGGAAAAGGGTCGATTCCTTAAAACAGAAACCCTATCAATTCCTTACCCAGAGGAGTTTCTGTCTTTGGGCAGCAATGAGCCGCTTCTGCTTTCCCTGGCGGAATTTTCCGGCGGGTCAGTACTGTCCCTCTCCTCCCCTTCAGGAAAAGAGATCCTTGAATCCTCCCCAGAAAAATCCCGATACAATAGGGAAATCTGGCAATATCTGACTTTAGCAGGAATTGTAATCTATCTATTCAGCCTGATTCTAAGATTTATACCACTTTCCAGCATCTATCTTTTATTTATACAAGCTTATTCCTCCCTTTCCCGTATATTTATTGGAAAAGAATCAATGACATACAACCAATTAAGGGTTATAATTCAGGAAAAGAAAATTGAGTATGAACAAAAGAAGCCCGACCTGGCTTACTGGTTTGGTAGTACCCAGAGTGAAGAGGAAAAATTAAGGCTTTATATTGCCAGATTAAAAAGAAAGGACAAGCCGTAATGAAACATATCGACAATGTTAATCAACAAATTCTAAACATCCTCCAGGAACAAGGTTCAATAACGAATTCAGAACTGGCAGCTAAGGTTGGAATGGCTCCTCCAACGGTCCTT
>ENA-OSEO01001856-OSEO01001856.1-sediment-metagenome-genome-assembly--contig:-NODE-1856-length-34301-cov-4.692380_pt1 | contig 34301 bp, 28 predicted proteins | sample MGYA00237883_ERZ534232 | MGnify/ENA metagenome assembly ERZ534232 | reverse complement strand
CTGAAATCCGCACTAGAGTAACATTCTTTTTGAGTCAACGTTGTTTTGTAAAGTAAGATTAATTTTGAGTCAATTCGATCTACCTGATTTGGGGAAATGACCGATTATAATTGCTTCCTGCAATTCTGAAAGGAAAAAATTGAAAAAAAAGCTGCTCATAATTGCGAATTTTTATCGCGACCGTGACTATTTTCGCCAGTTGTTCAAATTGGCGATACCTATTGCACTTCAGCAATTTGTCACGGCTTCATTAAATCTGGTTGCGCTGATCCTGATCGGTCAGTTGGGTGAAAACTCAGTTGCGTCAGTGGGACTGGCAAACCAGGTCTGGTTTTTACTGAATCTGTTGATTTTTGGCGTGGTCAGTGGAACGGCAATATTCATTGCACAATTATGGGGAAAGCAGGATTTCCCGAATATTCGCAAGGTGGTGGGGATATCAATAAAAATAAGCCTTGTAGGGGCCGTGTTCTTTTGGATTGTGGCAGTATTCTTTCCTGAAGGAATATTGGGCATTTATACCTCAGACCCTGTGGTTATAGAAATTGGCAGCCAATATTTACGTATTTACGGATGGTCATACCTTTTTTATGCGATGACATCAGTCTTCAGCGCAGCTTCCAGGTCAACCGGCAATGTGAAACTGCCGCTGGTGATTAGTACAAGTGCATTGATCCTTGATGTAATCTTAACCATTCCATTTATTTTTGGATGGAAGTTCATCGGATTGCCAGCCATGGGAGTTCAAGGTGCTGCAATAGCAGGCCTGGTTTCAAGAGTACTGGAATGCACGGCAATACTTGCGTTTATTTATCGCGATCGATTGAATCCTGTGGCAGCTACGCTTAAGGATATTCTTCAACTGGATCTTAAATTCGTTTCGAAAGTGATGAAACCCGTTTTACCAGTCATTTTGAATGAGGTCCTCTGGTCATTGGGGTCAACCACATATAGCATTATCTATGCCCACGTAGGGACGATTGCTATCGCGGCTATTAATATCAATATGACCATTGAACAATTGGCTTTTGTTGTTTTTCAGGGAATTGGGACAGCCACTGCGATCATGGTCGGCAATCAAATCGGAAAAGGGCATCGGGAAAAGGCTTTTGTTTATGCCGGACGTTCTCTTTCAATACAGGCGGTCGGAGCTGTGATTATTGGTTTGATCGTGCATTTCCTTGCAGGCTATATCCTTCGCTTCTATAAAGTGGATATTGAAGTGATCAATAATGCACGTATCTTGATCAATATATTATCGATGGGCTTGTGGCTAAAGGCATCTAATCAGGTCATTATCATCGGCATTTTAAGATCAGGCGGCGATACAAAATACTCAATGGTGTTGGATGGGCTGCTCATCTGGTTTGTAGGAGTACCTTGCAGCGCAGCAGGCGCATTTATTTTCGGTTTGCCAATTTACTTTGTGTACGCGTTAACGTTCAGTGAAGAAATCGTCAAGCTGAGTCTTGGATTAAGAAGATACTTTTCCAAAAAATGGATCAATGATATGACACAAAGGGTGGCGGAAGATGTGGCTGTGTAGAGGCGTATAAATGTCTTTTTGGTACATTTTTGAATCGGGCAGGCTAAAAAAGTCAGTCTTGGATGCAGAATGATTGAATTTCGATCAATATGATTCCCATCAATTTTTAGAAAGTAAATAAAACAAACCCCGGGAAGCCGGGGTTTGTAATTATCATTGAATACTAATAAGATTCTTCAGAGTCGTCTTCTTCCCAAATTTCATCGTCCTCTTCTTCATCCAACTCTTCCCATTCTTCCATTTCATCTTCATCATTATCCCAGTCATCTTCATTGCCAGATCCTGCGTTTGCTGAATAGGTTTTACAACCGGTATCAGGGTCTAATTCAACCATTCCGGCACTGCAAATCCCTTCATCCAGGAATGCACAATCAAGATAGTGACATTTAATACGGGGCATAAACAAATCCTCCTATAATAAGTACGATCAAGGACGCCATATTATATTACAAGTCTGACCATTCCTTGGCAATTAATTGCGAGCGATTTTACCTTAAGCTACAGAATTCGTAAAGTATATTCTTCATGTTATTTTCTGTTATTTTTTTGTGAATAGGATATTTTTTTAGCATTATATTGGCAACGAAAATTTGGGTAGAGTATTGAATAAACCTAATTCACCGCAGATAGTAATTAAGAATTGAATTTTTTTACAATACTAAAGTCAATCATTCATGCATCGATTTTTTTAACCGGCACCCATAACTCATAATCTCCGTGCACGTTGAAAGGGTAGTATTCAAAATACAGATTAAGTTCTTCGTTTACTTTCAATCCTGCTTCTGGAATTTTGTTATAGAAAAAGTCACTCCATGTTTTTATAATTTCCTCTCCTGGCGCGAAATGTGCCATTGCGAATAGTGTTTCAGGGACTTGTCTTTGAACTGCACTTTCTGGTACAGCGTTTACTGGACCAACCTCGACACCCAGAAGATAGCAATACCTTTCATGCCCTTGTGTATACCAGCTTAATCCGTAGAAACCTTTTTTGTAGCCATGAAGATTCTTAAGCACCATTTCTTTGTTGTTCAAAAAAAAATCATCATATAAGGATGAAACATCCTTTTCGTTTTCAGCCAGTGTCGTTTCAACTGAATAACCGCAAATATAAAAAGTTTCTCTTTTATGAAGTTGGATTTCCAATTTTATTCACCCCTATAAAATTTTGTAATAGTTTATCATATTATTTTTCAGTAAAGTCAAAATTATCCGGGTTTTAGGCGATGCGCTTCCATCACATTTGGAAGATTCTCAATTTTTGTTAACACCCTTGAGAGCTGCGCAATATCTGAAATTTCCAAAACAAGAACCATGTGAGCCAAATTATGAATGACATTTAATTTGACATCGTTCAGATTAATATTCTCATTCGTTAATAGGGTGGATATATCGCCCATAAGCCCCTGGCGGTCATAGGCTTTGATCTGGATCTCGACAGGAAATGTCAATTGCGGTTCGCCCCATGAAACACGTACGATACGGTCGTGGTCTGTCATACGAAGAATATTCGGACAGTCCTGCCGATGGATGGTTGCGCCGCGTCCGCGCGTAATGTAACCGACAATTTCATCACCCGGCACGGGTTTGCAGCATTTTGCGAAAGTCGTCAGGATGTTTTTTAGTCCAAGGACGGAGACAGCCGTCCCGCTGACCTTTCGGGGAGTGGTGCTTGGTTTCAGGGCGAAGAAATCGTCGTGAGTCTTGTCGCTTTCGGAAAGTATATTGACAAGATGTCCGATGGAAATATCACCACAGCCAACGGCAACGTAAAGATCATCAACGGTTCTGAAATCCAGCGTATTGGCAAGTTTTTCTACACTGTAATCAACCAGTCCAAGGCGGCGGAATTCTTTTTCAAGGATGTCTCGTCCCTGGGTGAGGTTTTGTTCACGGTTCTGGTGCTTAAACCAGCTTCTGATCTTGGAGCGTGCACGTTGGGTTTTAACCAATCCGAGATTGGAATTCAACCAGTCTCGTGACGGACCGCCTTGTTTGGCTGCCAGGATCTCAACCTGGTCTCCGGTTTTGAGCGTGTATTCGAGGTTTACCAGTTTTCCGTTTATTTTTGCGCCGCGGCAGCGGTTACCGATCTCGGTATGGACATGATAAGCGAAATCGATGGGGGTGGAACCTGCTGGAAGATCAATGATATCGCCGCGCGGGGTAAACACGTAGACACGGTCCTGGAAGACATCTGTCTTCATGCCGTCCACGAATTCATTGGCATCTTCAACGTCCTGCCGCCATTCCATCAATTTTTTCAGCCAGTTGATGCGCTGTTCATAGCGTTCGTCATGCGGGCCTTTTTCCTTATATTTCCAGTGAGCGGCAATACCGAATTCCGCGTTCTCGTCCATCTCTGGGGTGCGAATTTGAACTTCCAGCGGTTTACCGTCGTCATAAAGGACAGCCGTATGCAAGGATTGATAGAAGTTGTCTTTTGGGCCGGCAATATAATCATCGAATTCGTTCGGGATGGGACGCCAATGTGTGTGAATGACGCCCAGCGCAGCATAACAAGACGGAATATCCGGGACAATGAGGCGCACACCACGCAAGTCTCTGACAAGCTCAAAGGGCTTGTTTTTCTCCTGCATTTTCTTGTAGATAGAATAGATATGCTTGCTTCGGGCGGAAATCTCCACTTTAACGCCGGCATCCATGATCAGCTTTTTCAGTTTGTCACTGATCTGCTGCATCTGTCTTTCGCGTTCCACCCTGGTTTCGGAAAGGTTTGTGGCGATCTCTTTATATTTTTCAGGATTGGTATATCGAAAACCGAGGTCTTCCAGTTCCCATTTGAGCTGCCAGATGCCAAGCCTGTTCGCCAGAGGAGCAAAAATATCAAGCGTTTCCTGTGCGATGCGTTTGCGTTTCTTTTCTGGCATGAATCCAAGCGTGCGCATATTGTGGAGACGATCCGCCAGCTTGATCAGAATGACACGAATGTCTTCTCCCATGGCAAGGAATGTCTTGCGCAGTGTTTCATTTGCCAGATCGCGGCGTCTGTCTCTGACCATGTCAGAGCTGACCAATGAATCGTCGGCGTCGCTTTCACCTGCGATCTGTTCAAAAATCTCGGCGTCATGTTGATCGGCGCGCGAGACTCTGGGTAAATGAGTAAGTTTTGTAACACCGTCGACTAATCGACTGATTTCGGGACCGAATTCCCGGGTGATATCATCAAGGATGACCTGGGTATCTTCTACCGTATCATGCAGCAAACCGGCTGCAATGACAACCGGTTGTACCTGAAGTTCGGAGAGGATAATGGCAACGGCGACTGTGTGGGTGATATATGGCTCACCGGAAGCGCGCTTTTGTCCTTCATGTGCGGCTTCCGCATATTTGTAGGCGCGCAGTATCATTTCACGATCCGCCGCCGAATACGATCCGGGGAGTTTTTCCAGTAGGTTCTCTACCAGAGGAGCCATTTTTTCGGAACTAATCATTTCTACACCCTGTAATGATCGTTATAGTATATCATTTCCGTGCTTATGTAAATAAAGCTTGCAGACTGTTAATATCCACTTCAGTAAAGGATGAGATGACCTTATCAGCCAGCGATAGATCCATTGAGATGGTGATATCGTTTGGAATGGCAATACAGTACGTGCCTGCTTCTTTGGCTGCTCTGATCCCGCTTGGAGAGTCTTCAAACACGATGATCTCTGAAGGCTGCAGGTTAAGATTCTGAGCAGCCAGCAAATAGAGCTCGGGATCAGGTTTCACGAGTGTTACGTCATCAGATGTGCACACGACAGAGAAATATTGGCGCAGGTGACGCTTGGATAAATATCCTTCCACCCATTCCCGGTTGGAACTGGACGCAACCGCAAGAGGAATTTTTTTTGAGGAGGCGGATTGGATGAATTCCAAAACGCCTGGAAGAATGGGCTGGGTTTCGATCAATTGTCTTGTGCGAATTAATGTTTTTGCCTTGACGGTCACCGCATCCACGCGACCGTTGGTCAATTCGCTGATGTGTAGCCCCGGATCATAAGCAGAAGGTCCAGTTCCAATCGCTTTTTTCCAATCTTCAATGGTAAAAGAAAAACCGTATTGGTTGAATAGTTCAGCCCACGCGTTGCATCCGGGCATTTCTGTATCAATAATTAAACCGTCAAAGTCGAAGATAATACCTTTTAGTGTCATTAGTTCCTATTCATTAAGTAAGCTGCGTTATTAATAATGGTCCTGTAAAATATTATTATTTCGAATCGATTCATTTGTGAAAAGCAAATCGTTTTCATCATTATTTATAATGGAATCGAAATAATTGGTTCGAATTGTACCAAAACATATGTGAATCGGCGCATGAAAAACAAATGGAATTCCAAGTAAAACGTCATGTCTACAAGTTTTCTCTATCAGTGTTAAAATTCCTTTAGTATTTATTGGAGGATGTGATGGAAAAGATAGCAGTTTTAACAAGCGGGGGTGATGCACCAGGCATGAACGCAGCCATCAGGTCGGTTGTGCGTACCGGTGTATCAAAGGGCTGGAAAGTATTCGGCGTAAAAGGCGGATATGAAGGATTGATCAACGGTCTCTTTATGCCGATGGGTACACGTGATGTAGGCGGCATCCTTCAACGTGGTGGAACGATCCTTGGCAGTGCGCGCAGTGAAGAATTTCGAACCGAGAGGGGACAATTAAATGCCATCCGTTCACTGAACGAGGCAGGCATTGAAGGTCTGGTTGTGATCGGCGGAAATGGTTCACAGACCGGCAATCTGGCGCTGCACAAGCATGGTTTCCCGGTGGTGGGCGTGGCTTCGACAATTGACAACGATCTATACGGCTGTGACGTAACCATTGGCGTGGATACGGCATTGAACATCGCCTTGGAAGCCATTGATCGTTTGAAAACCACGGCTTCTTCTCATCAACGGGCTTTCCTGATCGAAGTAATGGGAAGGAAATGCGGCTACCTTGCATTAATGGCCGGCATCGCTGGCGGTGCTGAAAGTGTAGTACTGCCTGAGATCGAAGCTGACCCTGAGCATATTGCCGAAGTGCTTGCCTCTGCATATGAAAAAGGGAAACAGCATGCCATTATTGTTGTTGCTGAAGGCGCCAATTATAATGCCAATGCGCTGGACGCTTATTTTACAGAGCATCGTGAACGTCTTGGATTTGGGTTAAGAGTTACCATTTTGGGACACACACAGCGCGGAGGAACGCCAAGTGCGGTCGATCGAATCTTGGGCAGCAAGCTTGGAGCTGCTGCCGTTGAGCAGCTTGCCAAGGGAGAATTCGGCGTATTGATGGGCGAAATTAAAGGCGAGATCGCGGCAACACCTTTGGAAGAAGTTGTTGGCCACCCCAAGGAATTGGATCGTTCACTGATCGAGCTGGCGAAAATACTGGATTAATGATCCCGGTTATATAAACGAAAACACCTTGACTTTTCCGATTTGGTGGTCAAGGTGTTTTGATTTTATTTCTTCATGCGCAGCCAGGCTTCGATGAAACCATCCAGGTCGCCGTCAAGCACGGACTGACTGTTGCCGACCTCGAATTCCGTGCGGTGATCTTTGACCATTTGGTAGGGATGCAGCACGTATGAGCGAATCTGGCTGCCCCACTCGGCTTTCTGATATGCACCACGCAGGTCAGAGATATTCTTATCTGCCGCGATCTGAGCCAGGTCCAGCAGTCGTGAACGCAGCACGCGCATGGCATTCTCACGGTTCTGCATTTGTGAACGCTCATTTTGGCAGGTGACCACGATACCGGTCGGGATGTGGGTCAAACGGATGGCAGTGGCATTTTTCTGCACGTTCTGTCCGCCCGCGCCAGAGGATTTATAAATATCGATCTTGATATCGTCCGGGTTGATCACAACGGTGGCGTCTTCCTGAACAGCTTCAGGGAGTATTTCTACCTGGGCAAAGGAAGTATGTCTGCGATGCGCCGAGTCAAAGGGGGATAACCTGACAAGGCGATGCACACCTTTTTCGGCTCTCAGGTAGCCATAAGCGTAACTTCCGCTGACCATGATGGTTACGGTCTTGATGCCGGCTTCTTCACCTTCGGTTTGGTCAAGTATTTCGGTCTGGAATCCCTTGCGTTCACAATAACGCAGGTACATGCGTTCAAGCATGGCAGCCCAATCCTGGGCGTCCGTGCCGCCTTCACCGGTGTTGATGGTGAGCAGCGCGTTGCCACGATCATATTTTCCGCCAAGCAGGGTGGAGAGGCTTAACTGGTCAAGCTCTTTGGCGATTTTCTCCGTTTCGGCAGACAACTCATCATTGAGTGACGGATCGTCCATCTGCGAAAGTTCAAGGGTATCATCAATCCGTTTGGAAAGAGCTGTCCAAAGGTTGATCTCATCCTTAAGGTCGGAGAGGTTTTTCATCGTTTGTTGAGCCTGACGGGGATCATCCCAGATGTGGGGATCTTCAGATTGTTTCTGTAAATCTTCAAGCTGACTGCGCTTTTGATCTAAGTCAAAGACGCTCCATGAGTGAGTGGATGGTGGTTTGATATTCTTTCAAGGCAGTCGTAAGTTCTTCCATAATTCCTCTAATTTTGATTAAGAAGTATATTATCAACAAAAGCTTCGGGATCGAAGCGCTGCAGGTCTTCAAGGGTTTCACCCAAGCCCGCAAAGAAAATCGGCAGGTCCAGTTCCTTCTGAATTGCAAAAGCCATACCGCCGCGTGCCGATGAATCCAGTTTGGATAGAACGACTCCGTTAACGTGCACGGCTTCCTGGAAGGCTTTGGCCTGGTGAAGGGCATTCTGACCGGTGGTGGCATCCAAAACCAGCAGGACGGCATGGGGAGCGCCTGGCATGGCTTTGCCGACCACGCGGTAGACTTTCTTCAATTCTTCCATCAAGTTATAACGCGTATGCAGGCGGCCTGCGGTGTCGATCAATACCAGATCCATATTACGCGCTATGGCGGATTCCACGGCGTCATAAGCCACGGCGCCTGAGTCGCTGTCCGGTTGGCCGGCAACTACGGGAAGTTTGAGACGTTCGCCCCATACCTGCAGCTGCTCAATGGCAGCCGCGCGGAACGTATCCGCCGCAGCCAGCAGCACCTTTTTTCCCTGAGAAGCATAGAGTTTGCCCAATTTGGCGGCGGTTGTGGTTTTACCCGATCCGTTCACGCCGACCAGCAATATTACGGCCGGAGAGACTCCTTCAATGGGTAATTCTTCAGGTTTTTTCAATAAGGAGAGCAGTTCATCTCGCAGAAGCTGTCGAAGTTCGACGTCCTTTGTGATGCCGAGATCCTCTGTTTTTTCCTTGAGGCTTCTAATGATAAGCATGGTGGTTTCAACACCAAGGTCAGCCTGGATGAGCAATTCTTCCAGTTCATCCCAGGTGTCTTTTTTGATCTCCGACGCTCCCACCAGCGTGGCAATTCGTCCGAAAGTAGATTTGCGGGTCCGGTCGAGACCGTCTTTCCATTTAGAAAAAAGTGTATCTGCCATAGTCGAAAATTATATCATGTCCGTTTTTTTTGATTCAGTTATGTTTCGAGGCCAATTGACCGCAGCCAGCCTGGATATCAATGCCTCTGCGCAGGCGGATGGTACAGGGAATGCCGTTTTGTGTCAGGATGGATTGAAAAGCCAGCGCACGTTCACGCGTGGTTGCTTTGCCGCCATATTGGTCGGTTGGGTTGAGCGGGATGACGTTTACGTGGCAGAGCATGCCTTTGAGCAATGATGACAACTCCAATGCGTCAACGTCACGATCGTTCACGCCCTGGATGAGCGCCCATTCAAAGGTCACCCGGCGATGTGTTTTATCAATATATTCGCGGCAGGCTTGCATCAATTCATCCAGAGGATATTTGCGTGCGACAGGGAGTAAAGAAGCACGCAGGTCGTTATTGGCGGCATGCAGACTGATCGCCAGGTTTACCTGAAATCTTTCATCTGCGAAGCGTTTGATCACCGGCACAAGGCCAACCGTTGAAATGGTGATCCGGCGTGCGCCAAGATTCATTCCCAGCGGGTCGTTGAGGCGCTCTATGGCGGACATTACGGCTTCGTAGTTATTGAAAGGTTCTCCCATACCCATAATGACGATATTGGTAACTGCCATATCAGATTGTTTCAACTCACGCGCGTAGAAAAGCACCTGTTCCACGATCTCGCCCGAAGAGAGATTCCTGGCAAATCCCATTTGACCAGTAGCGCAAAATACACAGCCCATGGCACAACCGGCTTGTGAGGAAATGCACAAGGTTTGTCTCTCATCGTAATGCATCAGGACCGCTTCAATGGCCTTATCATCAGGCAGTTCGAACAACGTTTTTACGGTTTCGCCGTCCGAAGAAGCCAGACGTTGAATGGAATTGAGTCGAGAGAATTGTATCAAACCAGCAAGTTGACCGCGCAGGTCTTTTGACAGGGTAGTGGCCTGACCGATATCCGGGATGAGATCAACATAAAAAGCCTGCCAGAGTTGACGCGCTCTGAATTCAGGCAGGCCGAGCTTTTTCAGTTCAGACTTGAGTTCTTCAAAGTCCAGATCAAAGAAAAAAAGATTATCGTTCATCCAGAGCCTGGAGAAGGTCTCCCAATTCATTGAGGATCAGATCGGGAGATGGCTTCCATTCATCTATTTCTTCTTGTTTGGCGATTCCTGACAGTACCACGGCAGTCTTGCAGCCGGCACGCTGTCCGCCCAGGATATCGGTTTCGAGGCGGTCGCCGACCACCAGAGTCTCTTCCGGACTTGTGCCAAGACGTTCAAGGCAAAAATCGAAAAGGGTGGTGAAAGGTTTGCCCGCAATGATGGGGGATTGGTCAGTTGACGTCTCTAGTGCAGACAAGATCGCGCCCGCGCCCGGGATAAGACCTTCAGGAGTTGGAAATGTTTTATCAGGATTGGTGAAATAGAAGGGGACGCCGCTTCGCACCAGTAGCGTGGCGATCTTGAGTTTTTGGAAGCTGATCCCTCGGTCCATACTGCCAATAACCGCCAAGCCAGGCTGTTCCAATTGTACAAAACCGGCTTTTTCAAGCGCGGTGTGCAGGCCAATTTCACCAATAGCATAAACGGGGCCTCCCTGAGGAAACCGTTTCTTTAGAAGATATGCCACACCCATGGAAGAGTTGACGATCTGTTCTTCCTCCACGATACCGCCCATGGAGGTGATCTTTTCGACGTATTGAGAAGGAGTGCGTGTAGCATTATTGGTAGCCAGCATGACCTTCAATCCGGCTTCGTAGAAACCGGTAAAGGTTTTGTTGAGATCACCGATAGGGTCATTCTCACGCCATAAAACGCCATCCATGTCGAGGATGAGTGCTTTGATTGGATGTTGATGATTCAAAACGAGCATAATACCTCATAAAAAGACCGGATAGCGTCGCCACCCGGTCTTTTGGATTTATTTCTGTTCTTCCGGTTTTGGGGGTGTCAATACCTGGTCTACGAGACCATAATCGACGGCTTGTTGAGCGTCAAGATAGAAATTGCGATCAGTATCGCGCTCAATAACCTCCAGGGTTTGGCCGGTGGATTCAGACAGGATGTTCATCAAGCGTGATTTGAGACGAAGGATCTCACGCGCCTGGATCTCGATGTCTGAAGCCTGACCTTCCGCGCCGCCTAGCGGTTGGTGCATGTGTACGGTGGCATGGGGCAGGGCATAGCGTTTGCCCTTTGTTCCGGCTGCCAACAGGACGGTACCAAACGAGGCGGTCACACCCACAGCCACGGTGCTGATCTTGTTGGGGATCATTTTCATGGTGTCGTAGATCGCCAGACCTGAATAGATTTGTCCGCCCGGAGAGTTGATATACATCTGGATATCGGCATCGGGGTCTTCGCGACTAAGGACCAATAATTGTGCAACCACAGCATTGGCGACCTGATCGTCAATGGGTGTACCGACAAAAATGATGCGTTCGCGGAAAAGGAGGGAATAGATATCATAGGCTCTTTCGCCGCGGCCCGAGGACTCGATGACCATCGGGATTACTGATTTGAAATTGGGGATTTCCACTTTACCTCCGTAAAAATCCTGCTGTCTTTATGAATTATTCTGTTTTGGCCTCGGCTGCCTTTTTGGCAGGTTTCTTGGCCTTGACGGGCTCAGCAGCTTCTTTGGATACTTCAGCTGCTTCAGCTTTTTTCTTGGGTGCAGCTTTTGCTTTCGGTTTGGCTTCAACGGCTGCATCTTCAACTTTTGCTTCAGCTTTTTTCTTTGTACTTGATTTTGCCTTGGTTTCGCTCTTTTCACCTTCGGAGGCAGATTCTTCCGCTTTGCCGCTGGCAATATCTTTCAGACGATCAAGTGTCTTGCGATTTACCAGACGTGAAGCAGCTTGCATGGCAAGATTATTCGCCACTTGTTCATTTTTGAGCTGTTTTTCAAGTCTCTTGAAATCTACACCACCTTGCATCTGCATTTCCTGGAGCATGAGAGAAACTTCCTGCTGCAAGTCGTCATTCTTGACCTGAATATTCTCTGCTTTGGCAAGTTCTTCCATGACCAATAAACGTTCAAGGCGTTTCTTGGCAACAGGTTTGATTTCTTCTTCAAGCCAGGCTTCTTTTTCCTTTTTAAGGGTCTTAAGATAAGCATCAAGTTCCATCTTCTGACGGGCAAGGTCTTCGGTGACGGCTTCGATCACGTGTTCCATCTCATGCTCAATAACCTGGGGTGGATACTTGATCACAGCCTGTCCGACTACCTTGTCGATAAGTTCTTCAAACCAGGTACCTTCATATTCTTCACGGTTGCGGGCTTCCATCTGTTCTTTGATGTTTTCCCGTAATTTCTCTGCGTTTTCAAATTCGCCGACGGTCTGGGCAAAAGCATCGTCTATTTCTGGCAGTGTCAACGCTTTTACAGATTCTACCTTGGCCAGAAATTCAACGTCCTTATTACGTAATTGCTCATAACGTGCATCAGCAGGATATGTATACTTAATAGTTTTTTCGTCACCCGCGGTAAGTTTTACCAGATTGTCGCCAAAGCCGGGATATGGGAAATCAACGCCGTTGGGATCAGTTTCGCCGATCACAACTTGAATGGGTGAATCTTTCAGCAGTTCTGGTTTATCATTTTCATCAGGGTTGATGATTTGTGCGTCAAGTTTCAAGTAGACAAGATCACCTTTTTCGGCAGGGCGTTCCACTGGTTCTGCGGTGGCGTAATTTCGTTTCAGCCGATCAAGGGTTTCATCCACATCTTTCTTGGACACATTCTTGATTGAATATTTTTGGCGAATATCCTTATAGCCAGCCAGGTCAACCGTTGGTTCCAGGGGAACAACGAAAGTAAATTTCAGGGGATCTTCTTTAGAAATGTCTTCCAGCATGCCGGGAGCGGCAGGGTTGATCTTGGCCTCTGTGAGAATTTGGGGATAGACGTCTTCCACCATCAGTTCGACAGCTTCTTCTTCGATGGCCGGTTCACCATAAAGGCGCAGGATGACATCGTAGGGAGCTTTGCCGGGCCGGAAACCTGGAATTTTGGCTTTGTTGGAAATTCTTCTTGCTGCCTGGTGTTTATATTTCTCGAGTGCGGAAGTTTCGAATTCCGCGATGACCTTCATTTGGTGATCTTCAAGAGCCTGGGTTTCGATTTTCAATGGTTTTGTCCTTCTACTAATTATTAATAATTGATTTATTCTGTCTGTGGGGAAAGAGGGACTTGAACCCTCACGCCTTGCGGCACATGATCCTAAGTCATGCCTGTCTGCCAATTCCAGCATTTCCCCGGACGAAAAGAAATTATAAGCGAGAGGGAGGGGTACGTCAATTGCAGTTATAAAAATCTTATGGAACTCATATAGTGTGTATCAATATGGAATTATTTTAACGAACGAAGTGTATTATTCCTCCAAAGTGAAATAAAATGTCGCACCTTGATTGACAGCCGATTCAGCCCAGATTTTTCCGCCGTGACGTTGGACAATACGCTGCACAGTGGCAAGACCAACTCCAGACCCTGGAAATTCGGCCGGTTTATGCAGTCGGGTAAAGGCACTGAAGAGTTTGCTTGCATTGGCCATATCAAAACCAACGCCGTTGTCACTTATGAAATATACATTACCTCCTTTTTTCTTTGTGCGCCCAAATTTTACTTTTGGCTGTGCCTGAGTGGCAGAGTATTTTATTGCGTTTGAGATCAAATTGGTTAAGACGATCTCGGTCAACCTTTCATCGGCATTACATTTCAATTCATGCTCAATGGTGATTTCAACGGTAGAGTTGGGAGTCTCTTCCAGAAGGCGGTTTGAAATGGTCTCGGCCAGATATGTGAGATCTATTGACGTGCGTCTGATCTCAATGCGCATGATCTGAGCAAGACGCAGGAGATCATCAATAAGTTGTCCCATGCGGTTGGTTTCATTCCTGATACGCTGTAAATAATCCGTTATTTTGTCATCCAGGAGGTCTTTATATTCCTCCAATACAAGGTAACTTAATCCGTTTATTCCACGCAAGGGGGCGCGTAAGTCATGCGAGACTGAATACGAAAAGGCCTCAAGTTCATGAACGGCTTCTTCAAGCTGAGTGGTACGCTTTTGTACACGGTCTTCCAACTCAAGATTCAAAGCGTTCAACTCCTCTTCAGTTTCTTTGCGGCGGTCGACCTCGACCATTAATTCCTGCTTGGTCTGGTTGGTTTCTTCAAGTAATTTCTGCAATTCGGTATGAGCCTGAAGTAAGGCATTTTCGGATTTCTTGCGGTCGGATATATCCATGAAAATCAATTGGACGGCAGTTTTTTCCTGATAGGTGATTGGAATTGACATCAGTTCAGCGTCAAATTTTGTTCCGTCTATCTTTTGAAAAACTTGTTCAACCGGATAAAGACCTTTTTCACCTTGCAGAAGATTTTTTAGTCTTTTTTCAGAAACATGCCAGCGTTCGGGCGCAACAATGGATTTTACAGGTTTGCCGATGATCTGTTCCTGGTTTTCTGCTCCCAGTATCTTTGCGCCGGCCGGATTGATCAAATGGATCATTTCATCATGCACCATGATACCGATCGGAGATAACAAGAACAGAAGTTTAAATCGGTTTTCACTTTCTTCCAAAGCACGTTCAGCCTGAATTCTGGGTGTAACATCATGAATGATCGAATAAAGAAGAGTTTGCCCCATGTGCTCAATGGGGCCGCTGTAAATTTCCACGTCTCTGATTTCTCCTGAAGCAACACGATGGCGGAAGATGAAATTGCTTCGTTTTTGAAGAAGTGCTTTCTGCATTTCTTCTTTTACTTCCTCCAAACTAAGAATGTTAAAATCAGAAACATTCAACTTGACTAAATGATCGTGATCAATGCCGTAAAATTTGCACGCTGCAGGATTCGCATCAATGATGTTGCCTGAATCAGGAGCAAGTAACCACATAGGTGTATGATTGTTTTCAAAAATAGACCTAAACTTGGCTTCACTTTTTAGCAATACGACTTCTGACCTGTCTTTTGCTCTTGATATCAGAAAAACGATCAGAAACACGACTAATAGAAGCAGTGCATTAATTCCCAACACGACCAGGAATTTTCTGTTTGATTGCTGCATCATGTTGGCAATGTTTACTTGTGCCTGCTGGTCGATCAGGTCAGCCAGATTTTCCAATTCCAAAAAGACTACTCTCAGATGTACTACTTTTGCGCCTGAGAGATCGCTTTCATCCTTTACCTCGTCCAATGCTGCATAGAACAGCTCAACTTGCGAATCAAACCTGGCTTTTGTATCGTGATTGTTGCCGTCCAGGAACTCGATACTTTGATCTATGGAGGTAACTGCCTGTTTGATTAGGACGATCCCCGATTCACGCTCAAAAGGTGAGTCCGGCGCGCCGGATAGGGAAACCTGGACAAACCCTTTATTCAGGTCGATGCGTGCAAGGCGGAGATTATTGAGACTATCCACTGCCTGTTGAATCGATTTTTGTTCGTCAAAGTGCAGCCAGGTAATTGAGGCACAAATGATCAATGAAACGATAATAGTCATCCAAACCCAATAAATGGTTTTGACCTGTGGTCTTGTTACTTGTTTATGGGTAGAGGATGATTGTAAAGGCTCAGTCATTATTAATGAGATCCTCGCTTGTAATCGATCCCGGCAACTCTTCTGCAGTAAATCCAAAGCGCGTAATGATATCCAGATGTTCAGGACTTCCAATAAAGTCGTGCATAGCCGCATTCCAGGCTTTTAATAATCGGGTTTCATCTTTTCGAAACGCAAATCCAACGTATCCTGATTTGGTGATCAGGCTATCCTGCGGTTGTTCAAACGGTTGGGCGGTTTCGAATCCATCAAGGTTGTCATGCAGGATAATCCAGTTTATTGTTGGTGAAGAAAGAGCCAATCCGTCTGCCAGTCCCGTCAGGACGGCCTGCCTGCCAGTCAAAGCATCAGGGACTGTGATAAGTTGATCGTCTGGCGTTTTCATATTTTGCATAATACGTTCTTCGATGGAACCTGATAGAACAGCTATTTTTAAGGAGCTGTCTACCAACACCTGGTCGTAAGAATGGATCTGATGCGGATTACCACTAAGTACCAGTAAAGCTTGTATCACATGTATCGACGGTTGAGAAAAATTGACCAGTTGCGCTCTTTCAGGTGTGATGAACATGCCGGCCGCGATAACATCGATCTGCCCTGATTCCAATTCAGGAATTAATGAATTGAAATCAGTTTGCCGCCATTCGATATTTTGGATACCCAATCGCGAAACGATCATTTTTGCCGTCTCCGGGGATTCACCTGTAACATCTCCGGTTTCAGATAAAAAGGCGTAAGGTGCTTCAACAGCGTAGCCGATTCGTATTACGCCTGATTTTTGATATTGCTCGAGCGAATGGTCCATTAAAATGAACCAAACTGCCAGGAACAATAAACAAAGAAAAATTGTGATACCAATAATGAACACGACTTTTTGTTTCATAAGCTTTACAATCTCCCTCTGAAACTGCTGTCCGCTATGAAACTTTTTTGTCCTTTACCACCTATGGACTACTCTATATTTAGTATAGTATAAAAAAGTTCAATCCAGGCACCCTTTTTATTTCTTCAATGATTCGTTAAAGATGGACTATAATCAGGCTCGCTGTCAATTTTTCAGGAACAAAGAGGAAATAAAGTTTGAGCAGAGTTTATAACCCTGAAAGTATCGGTAAAGACCGAACGCGATTATCCAAAGGCATTGTTTTGGCAATACGTGAGCTAATGAAACAAAGTGAACCAAATGACACCACCAAGGATCTCACAGCTTTTGTTATTCTTGCTTTGGAAGAGATCAGCGGAAATATTGATTCCAGTGTGGAGGCATGGGAAAAGCGGGGATATTGGGTTAAAGCTGACAAATTCCGCCTTGAATGGGAATGGGCGGGAACATGTTCGAAAGCGCTCAGGACGGCATTAGTGGCACAAGATTGGGCAGCAGTTGCCATGAATTCAGCAAGAATTGCCCAAAAATTGAACAAGATCACAGTTCCTGAACACCACCGATTGGGAACCCCCTGGGTGGGAGCCTGGAAAAAACTAAATCACTGATCTTCGATCAAGTACAATTTGTCATATGGATGCCATAAATACTTTTCAAATATTTGATTGGCTTTGGACTTCTGGTCAGCTCTCGGAAGAAGATATAAAAAAATTGCCAGAACTGGGCATTGAAACGGTTATAAATCTGGCTTTACCGACTTCAACCAATGCATTGAAGAATGAAGCCGAATCGGTTTGCAACCTTCATATGAATTATTTCCAGATCCCCGTTGAATGGGAATTGCCTGAAGTAGCGCAATTCACGCTGTGTGCCGAATTACTACAAAAATTGCATGGAACAAAAACCTGGCTTCACTGCGCAATGAATAACCGCGTTTCAGTTTTCATTTATTTATATCGAAAATTGATCATGAATGAGAATGAAGAAAAAGCTGCTTTTCCTATGAAAGAGATTTGGACTCCGGATAAAACCTGGCGGGAATTCATTGATGATGTATGCAATTTTTATGAAAAAATTGGTTCCCAAGTTATTAAATTGTAAATATATGATTAAAAAAAAAGACCTTGACGATTTTTCATCAGTCAAGGTCTTTTCATTCAGAACAATTATTTGGCTTTCAAGATGATACGCGCATCAGCCACTTTGAGGCCGTTGCCTTCGTCATAGACGAGGACAGGATTGGCATCTGATTCCTTGATCTCGTCTTGCAGGTCGTAGATCATGCAGGAATAGGCATAGATTGCTTTGGCAAGCTCGACGCGGTCTTTCGGTTTTTCACCGCGAGTTCCGGCCAAAATCGCTGCACCCTTGATCTCGCCGATCATTTCTTCAGACTGGGCTTTGGAGACGGGGGAGACACGGAAAGTAACGTCCTTGAGGACTTCCACGAAGATGCCGCCCAGGCCGAACATGACGGTCGGGCCGAAAGCGGCGTCATTGACTGATCCGAGAATGACCTCTGTACCCCAGGGAGCCATTTCCTGAACGGCGATACCGTGAATGTCTGCGTCGGCTTTGTAGGCTTTGGCATTTTTCATGATCGTCTGGAAGGCATCGCGTACGCCGGCTTCGTCATTAATATTGACTTTGACGCCGCCTGCATCCGATTTGTGGAGGATGTCGGGGGAAACGATCTTGAGCACGACGGGGAAGCCGAATTTCTTACTGAGGGCAACGGCTTCATCTTCTGTCTTGGCCAATCCGATTTCGGTGACGGGCATGCCGTAAGCTTTGAAAACCTGCTTGGCTTCAATTTCGGTAAGGCTGTCGCGTTTGTCAGCGCGAGCATTATCGATTACAGCGAGCGCTGCTTTTTTGGCTTTTTCATCGGTCTTGTAAGGCGCACCATTCTTGTTTTCTTGAAGGAGTGCAAATTCACGCAAGGTCGCCATGGCGTTGACTGCCAGATCGGGGGCGCCAAAGGCGGGAATGCCGTTCTCAACCAGCCAGGCCATTGCCTGATCAGATTTTTCACCGCCGACGAATGAAACGGTCACAGGTTTACCCTTGACACCGGATTCGTCCACAGCCTTCTTGATACTCTGGGCGATCTCAAGAGGATTGGTCATGGCAGTTTCACAATAGAGCACCACGACACCATCGGTCCATTTATGGGCATATGAGAACTTGGTGGTCTGATAGTACCAGTCATTACCGGCCATACCGGTCATATCCACCGGGTTCTTGGCGGAACCGAATTCCGGCATATGTTTCTTGAGTTCTTCCTGCACGTCGGCAGGGGCAAAATGCAGGGGAATACCGTATTTTTCGGCTGCGTCAGTGGCTAAAACCCCCACACCACCGCCGTTGGTGACGATCAGCAGATTTTCACCTTTCAACGGAGGTTGTTGTGACAGAGTAAGTGTTCGGTTAAAGAGATCGTTCAAATCCGCTGCCTGGATAACACCGGCTTGTTTGAAAGCCGAGGTGTAAATTTTTGCGGCGCCGGCAAGTGAACCGGTGTGTGAAGCAGCGGCTGCGGCTCCGTGTGCAGAGACGCCGGATTTTAGTGCGACGATGGGTTTTTTGGATTTGCGGGCGGAGTCGATGAATTTACGTCCGTTTTTCATACCTTCAATATAGAGGGAAACACAGGAGGTATTGTCGTCTTCGTCGAACCATTCGATCAAATCGGCGAAGTCGATGTCTGCCATGTTTCCGATTGAGATCAGTTTATCAAAACCGACCTTGCGGGTATAGGTGGCCATATCCATGGCGATAAGTAAGGCGCCGGATTGGGTAACAAGTGAGGCTTTTCCAGGGAGAGGCAAACCGGGAGCGAATGAACCGTTAAATTTGTCAGAGTTGGAAAGGGAACCAACAATGTTGGGGCCGAGTACGCGCATATTATAACGTGCAGCAATCTCAAGCATTTGATCTTCGAGGTCTTTGCGTCCTGCTTCGCTGAAACCTGACGTGATCACGATGAGCCCTTTTACCCCTTTGCGACCACATTCTTCTGTGACCTGCGGGATGAACTTGGCAGGAACTGTAACGATTGCAGAATCGACATCACCGGGCACTTCTTCGATTGTCGGATAGGCTTTTAACCCAAGGATTTCTGGAGCAGACGGGTTAATTGGGTAGACCTTGCCTGTATACCCACCTTTGATCAGATTATCAATAACTGTATAACCGATCTTTCCGGGAGTAGCCGAGGCACCGATCACGGCAACTGATTTGGGGCGTAACATTTTATTTAAGACTTGCTTATCCACGATATTTCTCCTTGGAAGATATAATAATTGCATAGACGCGTGAAAAATCTGAAAAAATCATTAAGACAGTAAAAACCTATAACATTTTATGTCTTTTTTCTATAAACAAAAGTACTGAATTCATTATGCATTAATCCTAAAATCAGGAAAACAGATGAAAAGTTTCGATGACTCTCTCATGAATTTCGGCGATATAAAAATGCCTCTTCAATCCATTAACCGTATTATGAAAGCTGCCATTGATGCGGCCGACCCAATACGTGTGGTTGAAAGAAGCATAAAACTGGATAAGAACCACCTCCAGGCAGGAAATAAAACCTTCCTATTATATCCCGACTCGCGTATTCTTGTTATAGCAATCGGAAAAGCTTGTCTGGACATGACAAGAGGAGTCTTCAATGTAATTGGAGATACTATTTCTGGTGGTATCGCTGTTTGTAAACACAACCCTGACAAAATCTCAAAGATTGGAAAAATTGAAGTACTGATCGGAAGCCATCCGGTGCCTGGAGAAGTCAGTGTTCATGCCGCTGCGGAAATCGAAAAATTACTAAATACCACGAAGGAACACGACGTTGTTCTGCTTTTGATATCGGGCGGAGGTTCCGCGCTGGTTTGTTTGCCTGCTCCTGAAATTTCACTGGACGATATGAAAACAGTCACTTCGAAGTTGCTCAGATCTGGTGCCAGCATTAACGAATTAAATTCCGTACGCAAGCATTTGGATTTGATCAAGGGTGGGGGATTACTGAAAATGGCAGCCCCTGCACAGGTAGGCGCATTGGTGATCTCAGATGTGGTCAACAATCCGTTGGATGTGATTGCTTCGGGGCCTGCAGTTCCTGATTCCACAACATTTCTTGATGCCAAAACGGTGTTGGAGAAGTATATCGGCATGCAAAACCTTCCGAATTCTGTTGTTGAAAGGATCGAAGCGGGCTGCCGTAATGGAATTGAGGAGACCCTAAAACCGGAGGATCCTCTGGCTTCTTTTGCAGAACATACAATTGTTGCGAGTAATAAATTGTCTGCTCAAGCGGCGCACGAACAAGCCACTCTTGAAGGGTTTGATTCTGAAATACTCACATGTGAGTTGATTGGTGAGGCGAAAGAAGCAGGCAAGTATCTGGCGGGTTTGGTAAAAAGCAAGAAGCCCAAGAAACGGACTTTTTTTGGTATTGCTGGAGGAGAGACAACGGTTGTTGTAAAAGGAAGCGGTTTGGGCGGACGGAACCTGGAAGTTGCCCTGGGGGCCGTTAACGAACTGGCTGGATCGGAAAAATGTATGCTGATCACTCTGGCAACAGATGGAGAAGATGGACCAACCGATGCGGCAGGAGCGTATGTTTCCGGGGAAACACTTTTAAAGGCGAAAAGTCTGGGGCTCGATCCAGATCAATTTTTAGCAAACAACGACGCATATCATTTCTTTGAAAAAGCAGGCGGGTTGATATTAATAGGTCCAACCGGAACGAATGTAAATGACCTGAATTTCATTATTCGTTTACCGGATGATTGATCAGTCATATATTTGCGGGTTGGCGCAATAAGGCAACCGCTTGGACTGCAAGCTGGCCAAAATATTATCCACTGTCATTTGCGCCATTTTGCGCCTCGTCTCGGTGGACGCGCTGGCGATGTGCGGACAAATGATCACGTTGGACAAACTTAAAAGCGGGTGTCCGGCGGGAATCGGTTCCGGGTCAAACACATCCAGGGCGGCCGCGGCGATACGGTTATCTTTGAGTGCTTCAAATAACGCCTGATGATCCACCATTGCTCCGCGGGCAGTATTGACGAAGACAGCAGTAGGTTTCATCATTTCAAGCTGCTGTTTACCGATCATCTGCCTGGAGGACGGTGAAAGATAGGCATGCAGGCTTATGAAATCAGATCCGCGCAGCAGTTTGTCTAGCGGAACGTAGGTCGCGTTGGTGATACTCTCGTTTTCCGGTTTATATTTCGGCTCATGATAAAGCACGCGCATATTAAAACCGGCTGCACGCCTTGCCATGGCTTTACCGATGCGTCCGAACCCGATCAAACCAAGCGTTTTTTCATAAATGTCCGCCCCACACAAGACGTCTGGTCCCCAGGAACGCCACAGCCCTTGCTGTACTTCATTATGGCTTTCGACGAGGCGCCGTGAAGCGGCCATCATTAAAGCCCAGGCAAAATCGGCCGTAGTCTCGGTCAGCACACCGGGGGTGTGTCCAACCGGTATCTTGAGGGAAGTGGCAGTTGACACAGAGATATTATCCACGCCGACGGCAAATTGGCTGATTACCTTAAGCTTTGAAGCGGCTCCCTTTGAGATCAAGTCAGCGTCGATGCGGTCGGTAAGCATGCAGAGCAGGGCATCCACATTTTCAATGTGTTCGGTCAGCCACTCGTAGGCAGGTGGAGTCATTTCAGGCCAAAGGATGATTTCACATTGGTCTGAAAGCTGCTGCAGGATATCAGGGAAAAACGATCGCGTAACCAGAACTGCCGGTTTTGTCATATGTCACCTATATGCAAAAGAATTTCAATAAATTATAGACCAGGATTGCCGCCCTATTAAATAAAAAAAGTCCCGGTGAAACCACCGGAACTTTATCGTTCATATGTTTATGCTGCTTTGGGAGTGCGTTTGAACCAGGTACGCCATTCGCGTTTATCCCACACCACAAAAACAGGTGCGGCAATAAAGATCGAAGAATAGGTACCGCTGACCATACCGATAAGAAGGATCAGGCAGAACTCGCGCAGGGTCACGCCGCCGAAAAGCGCCAGTGACAGCAAGAAGAATTCAACCGTCATGAGCTGGGTATTAATGGAACGCTGCAGCGTTTGGATGATCGAATGGTTGACCAGCTTCTCGAAATCAAGTTTTCGATGAATCCCCGTATTTTCACGGATGCGGTCAAACACCACGATGGTATCCTGTACCGAGAAACCGACAATCGTCAGGACCGCCGTAAGATAGAGCGAGTCTACCTGCCAGCCAAGGAATGCGGCGCCATAGCCGGTTGCGGCCAAAACGATGAGCACGTCATGGACCATGGCGATGATGGCGCAGATGCCGTATCCAAGGGCATGGGGAACGCCGCGGAACGCAAACGCGATGTAAATAACCACTGCCAGTGAGGCGACGGAAACTGCTTCGATGGCGCGGGTTGTAACGCCCTGACCAATGGACGGGCCGACTGTATCCGCTTTGAGAACGACAACATCTCCACCGGAAATTTCTGTAAGTTTGTCAATTACATTGGCTTTATTTGCTTCAGTTAATGAAGAGGAACGAAGGATCAGATCAGTATCGCCGGAGGTTTGAACCTGTGCGTCCGTGATGCCAATTTCGTCATAAATCGCTTTTACGTCCTCAGTGGAGGGAACAACACCTGACGTAAATTCCAATTGAAGCAGGGTACCGCCTTTAAAGTCAATGGATAAAGGCATGCCTCGAACGCCCAGTAGGATCAACCCGGGGACGATGATCAGAAAAGATAATGCGAAAAACCAGTATCGTTTACCAAGAATGTTCATTGGTCTTCCTCCTATGCACCAAACCATTTCTGGTGTTGGTCTTGTTTTATAAACCCAATTACGATGGTCAAGAAATTACGTGAAACGAAGATCGCCGTGAACAAGGAAACGATCACACCGATGAAGAGTGTCAGAGCGAATCCTTTGACGATACTGGCACCGTAGGCTGAACCAAACCAGAACAGAATGATACTGGTAATGATCGTGGCAATGTTTGAATCACGGATGGAAGGCCAGGCGCGTTTCCAGCCAAGGTCAATAGCCTGTTTGAGGGTGCGTCCGTTGCGGAGTTCTTCTTTGAGACGCTCAAAGATGAGAATATTCGCGTCCAGCGCGCTACCTGTAGACAACAGAAAACCGGCGATACCGGCCAGGCTGAGGGTTACGGGTAAAAGTTTATAAATTGCAAAGTTGATCCCGGCAAAGATCGCTACTGCCAAGACCGCAACACCACCGGGCAGGCGGTAGTAAATGATCATGAAAAGAGCGACAACGATGAAGCCGATCAGGCCGGCCAGGAGGCTTTTCTGCAGAGAGTCGGCGCCCAGGCTGGGTCCAACCACGCGGCTTTCCACTACTTCCACCGGGACGGAAAGACGACCGTAACGCAGTGTGACTGCAAGATTATTCGCCGATTCGGAAGTGAAACTGCCGGAGATTACGCCGCTGCCGTCGGTAATGGGACTTCCTATCTTCGGACAGGAGATGACCGTTTTATCCAGGACGATGGCAAGGAATTTGTTGGTATTTGCCGAAGTGTGATCTTTGAAGATCTTTGCGCCGTCATCAAGAAGTGAAAATTTAATTTCAAAACCTGATACGTCTGCGGGTTGAATCTCTACCTTATCAATTTCAGAACCGGTCATGACCGTATGAAAAACGTAATCTTCCGGTGTCACATTACCTGAACCGTCCAATGAAGGGGTGACTGTTCCGTCGTTGGTGACCGGGTCCATTCCATAATCGGTGTTGATCGTGGAGCCCTCAGGCACATACAAACTTCCAGTGTCGACGAACTCAAGCAAACCGGTCTGTTTCACTGCGGAAATCACGTCTTGCGTGTTAGTCAGGCCGGGGAATTCACCGATGATATATTTACTGCCAGAAACCTGGAAAACTACCTCACTGACACCCAGGCCGTTGGCACGGCTTTCGAGGATCTTTGCAGTATCTTGAAGCGATTGGGCGTCTGAAGTGATCCCTTCGGGGGGGGCGAGCAGAACTTGCATACCGCCGCGCAGGTCAAGACCCAACACGGGGTTGAGTGAACGCTCAAAATTTCCAATTTTAATTCCGGTACTGCCTTCGGCGCGGGGGAGATCCACCCAAGCCACGGCTGCCACCAGAATCAGGATGAGAATGAAATTAACAAAACGACGTTCCATATGATTCGTAACCTCCGGTGCAAACAAAATCCAGCTCGCGCTGGCGGGAACTAAAGGATTATACTCCAATTCATCAGATGTGAAATAGAAAGGGGGCTATTCTAACTTTTGAAGGTCCGCAGAAATTAATTCCTGTGCAACCTGCAACACTTCTTCAGGGCTGAGGCCATCTGTTTCAATGATATGGTCGCAATTTTCTCTGGCATGCGCCAGACGGTCCAACTGGACCTGGTATTCATGCCGGTTCCAATTGAGTTTGCGGCGTTCGAGTGTTTTTTCGTACGAAACGGATAAATAGATCAAAATGTCGGGGTTGGTCAGGCGCTGCCACATGTCTTGAACGTAGGAATGTTCCTGGGCGATATGCCGGCAAGAATATCCAAGGTGCTGCAGATTATTGATCAAAGTGGATTTCCCAGAAGCGCAAACACCTACAATGCCGATCAAGGGCGGATCATGTATGGTACGAAAGGTTCACCTCTTCGTATTTCTTGCAGAACCGGAATCGAACTCTTATCTGGGTGTCAATTCCGGCGGAACGGGCAGCCAGACGGACATGCGCCTGATCTGGTCTGCTTCAGTCGAAACAGATCGAAGGACGACCACGCTCATATCATCATTGGGCCGATTGTTGTCCAGACGGATGGCATGACCCAATATCGTATCGGCCATTTCCTGTGCCGAGGGATTCTCTTCTTCAAGCATGGATTCAAGCAACGTACATATATCAAGGGTTCTGCCTGTGCGGTCACCTGCAAAACGGATGCCGTCGGTGAAGAAAACGATGGTCAGTCCGATTTCAAGCGGGAATTCGGTGATGGAAGGGCGGATGCTCAGCGAGGTGCCGATGGAGGTGCTTTCACTGGAAATGCATTCCACCTGATCGCCGCGTGAGATGAAGACCGGCGTGGGGTTGTTGCGGGTGATGACAATGGTGCCGCTTTGCAAGTCGGCGGAAAGGATATTGAGAGTGGCAGTGACTTTGCCGTTGCGCTCGGTAAAAAGATAATCGGAGGCTGCTCGGGCAGCCGCGCCGTCTCGCACCCCTTCAGCCAGCAGGCTGATCACTTTTCGCACCACCAGTGTGGAGACGTTCTTGGCGCCCCGACCTGAAGTTTGACCGTCGGCAAGCACGACAGAAACCCCGCCATTCGGTCTTTCTACAACTTCAAGCGTATCGCCGCTTTCAGATGTGGCGTACTTGTTGATCTTGGCCATTCCAAGATGTAGTTCCATGAACAAGATTTTACAACAAATTGGAATCCGTGCGCAAGGGTTTGCAGGTGGAATACCATTGAAAATATACGACTGAAAATAAACGACTTGACGACTTTGCAAGTCGCGCGTATAATCCTGTAGCCTGTCAAAAGAGATGACGGGTACGGATAATTTGACAGGAGTATTACGATGGTTCCTCTTCCAAAACGGAAACTTTCAAAAGGTCGTCGAGATCGCCGCAGAGCACAGGATGCACTGCAGGCAGCTAATCTGGTTCAATGCAGCAATTGCGGTGAGATGCGCTTACCCCATACAGTATGCCCCAATTGCGGACATTACCAGGGCAAGGAAATCCTCGACCTGGGCAAAGAAGCCAAGAAATAAGAATTGATCTTTCATACAAAAAAACGAACCGCAAGGTTCGTTTTTGGTTTAATTTCATCAAGTAAAAGTTTTGGGAATGAAGAATTCCATGGATAAATATTAGAAAGCTTCCTCATCCAAAGGCAATTCTTCAGAAGGCGGAGCATCGCTGACAAAGGGGGCATAACGCGCCAGCAGGCGGCCGGGAATGTGTCCCTGGATGAACTCGCCCTTGCGATTGTGTTCGATGCGGTCGATATGTCCCTGTTCGTGGAAGAGGGAGATCAGCTGTCCTTCATTGTAAGGAATCTGGACGGAGATCTTTTCATAGTGTTCATACAATTCATCTTCGACCATACGCAGCAGATCGGAGATGCCGATTCCGCGTAATGCGGAAATGGCCACCGCTCGGGGGAATTCTTCAAGAACCTGTTGGGCCGAATCGGGATCGGGCAGTTGATCTAGCTTGTTGAGCGCAACGACCATGGGGATGTGTTCCGCCTTGATCTCTTCGAGTGTCACTTCCACGGCTCTGGCCTGTTCAAGGGCGTTGGGGTGGGTGATATCCACAACGTGGACCAGCAGGTCCGCTTCCGAGATCTCTTCGAGGGTGGCTTGAAAGGCTGCCACCAGTTGGGTGGGAAGCTTCTGAATGAAACCAACCGTATCGGTCAGCAACGCTTCGTGGCCTCCGGGCAGTTCGATCTTGCGCGTGGTGGGGTCAAGCGTGGCAAAAAGATGATCGGCGGCGTAAACGTCAGATTTGCTAAGGTGATTTAATAAAGTTGATTTTCCAGCGTTCGTGTAGCCAACTAAAGAGATCAGTGGAATTCGAGAACGTTTGCGCTGGGCGCGATAGCGCTGGCGGTGCGAACGCACTTTTTCCAGTTCATCCTTCAAGAATTTAATACGTTTGCGGATCTCGCGGCGGTCAACTTCAAGCTGGGTCTCACCGGGGCCGCGCAGACCAACACCGCCAACCGAACCGGCACGACCGCCGCCGCCGCCAGCCTGGCGCGCAAGGTGAGTCCAGGCGCGCGTCAGACGAGGCAGGCGATATTCATATTGAGCCAGAGCAACCTGTAGGATGCCTTCTCTGGTATGCGCGTGTTGGGCGAAGATATCCAGAATGAGGGCAGTACGGTCCACCACACGGACGTGCAGGCCGAGTTTTTCTTCCAGTTCACGCAGATGACGCGGAGAAAGTTCGTTGTCAAATAGCACAACGTCGGCAAGGGTTTCCTCAACCAGGGCAACTACTTCTTCGAGCTTTCCGGAACCGATATAGGTGGCCGGATTGGGAGTATCGAGCTTCTGGGAGGTCTCTCCGACAACCTCTAGGCCGGCGGTTTCCGCCAGGCGGGCAAGTTCGCTCAGCGAATCATCCATGGAGATCAGTGAGGATTCACTGCGCAACTCAACGCCCACCATGAAGGCCCGTTCACGCGGAGGGGTGGTGGGTTGGGCTTTTCGACGACTCATACTTATTGACCGTTGTTCCAGTCCGCGATACGCTGCATGGCTTGTTCCACGCGATCGGTGGGGGTGCCAAGAGAGATGCGGATATATCCCTCTCCGTGAGGGCCGTAAACGATGCCCGGCGTTGTACTGACGCCGATCTCATCGAGCATTTTTGCACAATAGGCTGTTGAATCCGTGATTCCGGCAGGAAGGGCTGCCCACACGTAAATGGCGGCCTTGGGGGCATCGACTGTAAACCCGACTTTTTTTAGGCCGTCGACGATCAGATCGCGGCGTTTTTTGTAAACCAGATTGCGTCCTTCAAGCCAGGATTGATCGCCTTTCAAAGCGATCACTCCGGCAGCATTGATGGGTTCAAAGGTGGAAGAGTCCATTTGACTCTTGTAGTTGTAGAGATAATCGATCACGTCGGCGTTGCCAACGGCCATACCTAAACGCCATCCGGCCATGTTATAGGTCTTGGATAGAGAATTGAATTCAACGGCAACTTCACGCGCACCCGGAACCTGCATGAGGCTGGGCGCATTATAACCATCAAAACAAACGTCTGTGTAGGGAGCGTCATGGGCGAGCAAAATGTGATGTTCACGCGCGAAGAGAACTGCCTGCTCAAAGAATTCCATGCTGGCGACCGCCCCGGTGGGATTGTTGGGATAGTTCAGCCAAAGCAGCTTGGCGCGCTTCAGTTTGTCGGCAGGAATTGCGTTGAAATCGGGCAGAAAACCGTTCTTTGCTTCAAGCGGCATATAAACGATTTCTGCTCCGGCAATCATTCCGCTAACGCCGTAGACCGGGTAACCGGGGTCGGGAACGAGCGCAACGTCTCCGGGGTTCAGGATCACCTGACTCAGGTTGAATACGCCTTCCTTGGAACCGATCAGGCCGATGATCTCGGTCTTGGGATCAAAACTGACTTCAAAGCGGTCCATGTAATAATCGGCAACTGCCTGCTTGAAGGCCGGGCTTCCGCCCATGGGCGTGTAGCTGTGAGCGTCTGCCCGACGGGCATTTTGAACAAGCGCGTCAACGATAAAATCTTCAGGAGGCAGATCGGGTGCGCCCATATCGAGGCGAATAACATCCATGCCTGAAGATTTAAGTGAAGCGATCTTCTTGCCCAGAGAGGCAAAGAAGTAGGGTTTAAAAGAAGAAATACGGTCAGCGGGTTGCATGAAAGCTTGGGGATTGTTCATCGGTCAGTGGTTCCTCGTTAATAATGATCTTGGCCTTATTATCTCACGATTCCTGAAAATCGTTTATTGAGAACCCGGAAAAGACTCCATCCAGACAAGCAACGTGTTGCCAACAACCTCAAGACTTTGGGCAGACACGTTCGCTGTAACGTCCTGGCTGGTATGCCAGTAGGTATAGTCGAAATCGATGATATCCACAGCTGGGATACCGAGTTGAAGGAAGGGTAAGTGATCATCCAGAATACTGTATTTTTCTTCATTGATAAAGTTCTGGTTATAACCCAATTCTTCCGCTGTTTTCCAGATTGAATCCGCTAGCTGCGCGTCGGACGACCTCTCGCGGTAAATATTTAGGTCCTTGTCGCCGATCATGTCGATGACCACTACGGCATCGGGTTTAGCCGTCAGTGATTCTGCAAGTACCTGCGACCCTAAGATCCAGTCCCAGCCTGATATACGGCCTTGATCTTCAGCATCAAAGAAGACCAGCCAGACCTGTTGGTCCGCCTTTTCCGGCAGGACCCTGGCCAGTTCCAGCAGAACAGCCACGCCGGACGCCCCGTCATTGGCGCCGGGGACGGGTTCAGTCTGGGCTGTTTCATTGGCATCTTCATCGGCTACGAATCTGGAATCATAATGCGCGCCTAAAACGATCCAGGGCGAACCGCTGCCTCGGCTGCCTATGATATTGTAGATGGGATGACCCATGCTTTCGCTTTCCTGAATCTCAACCTTCCAACCGGCCTCTTTTAACTCGCTAACAATGTATTCGCGGGTTTGTTGATGAGCCAGCGAACCCGGCGTGCGTGGACCGAAATCCATCTGGGTGAGCAGGTCATTCCAGGCCCTGTCCTCGTCAAAGACGGCAGGAGTGTATTTTTCAGATTGATTCATTGCGACAACGACCAAAAAGAAACCGAACAAAACGAGCAGAATTGCCAAAGAGATCAGGATGTTTTTTTTCTTCATTTCAAATCCCTTTTGACAAATGTGTTTCAATGAAAAATCTCATCGAATTCAAAGCTCTCTTTGCGTAGGCAAATCCTCTTTCCTTTTTACTTTGACGTTTGACTTCAAGGGGTTTAAGAATGCCAAAGTTGGCTTTCATAGGTTGAAAGCTTTGCGGATCGGCATTGGCTATGTAATGGTGAAGCGCGCCGAGCATGGTGTCATGCGGAAAATGAAGAAGTGGCAGACCTTTCATGAAGCGGGCTGCATTTAAACCTGCCAGCAGACCGGACGATATGTTGCCCATGTATCCTTCAATGCCGGCGATCTGACCTGTAAAAAAGAGGTCCGTCCGGTCGCGAGATTGTAGTGTGGCGTGGAGCAGTTCCGGAGCGTTGATGTAGGTGTTGCGGTGCATTTGTCCGAAGCGGGCGAATTCCGCGTTTTCAAGCCCCGGAATAAGCCGGAAAACTCGGGCTTGTTCGTCGTGCAGCAGATTGGTCTGAAATCCGACCAAGTTGTAAAGCGAATCGGCCAAATCGTCCTGGCGTAGCTGAACGACAGCAAACGGCCGTTCCCCATTATGTGGATTGCGCAGTCCGGTTGGCCGCATGGGCCCAAAAGTCAGCACCAGGGGGTCGCGGGCAGCCATTACCTCCACGGGCAGGCAGGCTTCAAAGAAAGCCGGCTGATTGACCGGTACCCCATCGTTGATCAATTCTTCGTTCTCGCGCAATTCAAAACGTTTGGCCGCAAGGACGGCAGTCAGGAAAGTGTTGTACTGTTCCTCTGTGAGTGGACAGTTTATGTAATCACCGTGTGGATCATTTTCATATTTGTAACGTGAAGCCCGAAAGGCAATTTCCATGTCGATGGAAGATGCGGTCACGATGGGGGCAATGGCGTCATAGAAGAATAGCCTTCTGGCGCCGGTTATTTTCAGGATGGATTCGGTCAAAGCCGGAGAGGTAAGAGGACCGCTGGCGACAATGACAGGGCCTTCAGGAATTTCAGTTACTTCCTGCCGGATCAGGTTGATCAAGGGATGGGACTGGATTTTTTCACCAACCAACTGTGAAAAATGTACGCGGTCCACGGCGAGGGCGTCGCCAGCCGGGATGGCGCTCTGTTCGGCGCAGGAAGCCAGCAGGGAACCGAGCAGCAAACACTCTTCTTTGAGCAAGCCTGTTGCCCGGTTACGCATCTTGGATCCCAATGAGTTGGAACAGACCAATTCGGCCAGAGCGTCGCTTGTATGCGCGTCGGTCATACGCTGCGGACGCATCTCATAGAGATTTACTTTGATACCTGATTGGGCAGCCTGCCAGGCAGCTTCGCAGCCGGCAAGACCACCTCCGATAATGGTCAATTCTTTCAATTCACAATCCCTTTCTATTGCAATTCTACCATTTTGATCCTTGAAATTCCGTGGCATAGAACTTGCACCAATAAAGAAAATAAGCTATACTCATTTTTAGATCAGGTGAATTATGCTACAGAGACAAATTACAGGACTGCGACCCTTAACCACTGCACATCTTGCTCAGACAATGACCTTGCTGAGTCTTACAACTGACGAATTACAGCAGGAAATTGACTCCGAACTGGCGTCGAATCCGGCGCTTGAAATGGTGGAGGAGAGAAGATGCCCGACCTGCCACCGGCTATTAACCGACCCTGGCAAGTGTCCGGTGTGCAGCCTGCCGGCAGATCTTAATTCTGAAGAACCGGTGGTCTTTCTCTCGCCGCGAGAGGAATTCATCTCACGTAAAGATTACGTGGATACGACCATGGATGATGAGCCCTTTGCTCCGGAAGTGGAAGAACTCCCGGCTTACGTATTAAAGCAAATCGCGCCAGATCTTGATCCGAATCAACGCGCACTGGCAGCTTATCTGCTGACCCACCTGGACGAAGACGGATTGCTGACCACGACGTTATTTGAAGTTTCACGCTATACGCACGTTCCTATGAGTGAGGTTGAGAAAGTGAAACGCCTTATCCAACTGGCAGACCCGGTTGGAGTAGGTTCAAGCAATCCTCAAGAAGCCTTGCTGATCCAGCTTGAGGTATTAAGGGAAACATCAGACAACGTGCCTGAAATCGCCGAACAGTGCATCCGTGAAGGCATGGACCAACTCAGCCATCATCAATATTCCGAACTGGCTCACAAGTTTGGCGTCCCTGTGAAACAGGTGAACCAGGCAGCGCAGTATATCGGTGAGAACCTGTATCCTTTCCCGGCCAGGGCACACTGGGGAGACGTACGTCAGCCGGCCCATGAAGAGACACAGGTCTATCATCAACCTGACATAATCATTAATTATCTGAACGAAGATCCGACCAAACCATTGGTCGTTGAGATCATCATGCCAACCAGCGGCACCTTACAGGTCAATCCGATGTTCAAACAGGCTATCAAGGAAGCCAGTGAAGAATCCAAGGGAGAACTGAAGGGAGACCTTGAAAAAGCATCATTATTTGTCAAATGCCTGCAGCAGCGCAACCATACCATGGAACGTTTGTTGATGCGTGTAGTGACATTACAGCGTGATTTCATCCTGCATGGCGAAAAGTATTTGAAACCTGCCACCCGGGCGCAAATTTCCCGTGAGATGGAAGTGCACGAATCCACCATTTCAAGGGCGGTAGCAAACAAAGCCGTGCAGCTCCCCAACAAACGCATCATTCCATTGGCAGAGTTCTTCGATAGAAGTCTCAACGTGCGCAGCGTATTGAAGGAATTGATCGAAAATGAGACCAAGCCGTTGAGCGACTCCGACCTGGTTGAGCTTTTGTCAGAAAAGGGCTTTGATGTGGCAAGACGGACGGTGGCCAAGTATAGAGCCATTGAAGGAATCCTTCCGGCTCATCTGAGAAAAGCCATGGCAAAGAACACATGAAATCATTTACGTCGCAGATCACTTCAAACCTGTTGGGAAAAAACGCTCCCGGAGCGGAAGAAATCTTTGCCTTACTAAACCTGCAGGATGAACCCTGCGCGTTGATAGAACAGGCCGCGGATAAGATCATCTTTTTGAACAGCCGCCTGATCAAGACGACTTCATTTTCAACTGCTGATCTTCGTGAAAAGAACAGCGGTTTTTTATTTCCCAATTTGAATCTCAGAACGATAAATTCCGGTGAGATCCGCGAAGTGGAACTCAACCGGCGCGGAGGAGCTCCCATCCGCACCAGGGTCAGATTTGATTTCATCGGCACACAATCACGCATGATCGTGATCAGGCTGCTGGCCCATCAGGGGCATTCTTCAGAAGTGGAACCTGAAATTGAGGGCCTGGTAAACCAGATGATCTTGCTGAGCAAGATATCTGAAGGCTCCAATTTGGAACAAGTACTGCCGCAGATAATGAGGTTGATCTGTCTCATTCTCAACGTGGAAACAGCAGCCTTATATCAGGCTGAACCCAGTTATCCAACCTTGAAATGTATTTGCATCTACGGCAAGGAAACGGACCTGCCCGCTGAACTCCCATCCACCGATCTGATCAGGTTGACGGAACCGCTTGTTTGGAATCCGGGGGATCGCGTGATCACTGACATTCACAAGCAGGCACGCATGAACGGTGTTGAATACGTGGCGACGGCGCCGCTTAAACTGGATGACGCCGCCATCGGTATTCTGGCTGTATGCGGGCGTGGCGAAATGCCGCGTGAAATGCGGGTCAGTGTGCTGCAGTTCTTGTCTTTTCATATATTGAATTACATCCAAAAATCCACGCTGACCAGGAACCTGGAAGACCGTATTGCCCTGGATCAACAAAAGATCGAGGCCCGCAACGTTACCATTGACCATATGCAGGAAGCCGTTCTGGTATTGAATACCGACCTGGATATCACAGAGATCAATCCGGCCGCTGAATGGATGTTGGGCTATGCCGAACAGGAAGTCATCGGACAACCCTATGACAACGTTCTGATCGGCACGGATAAGCTGCAGCCCGCCCTTGAAGATGCAGTCAAAGGAAACACAACGCATAATATTGGAAAAGCCAATCTAAACAGGCGTAATGGGCAGTCTTTTCCGACCGTGATCCGGGTCATTCCAGTGCTGCGGAATAACAAGGTGTATTCGATCGAAGTCATCATCGCGGATATCAGCGAAAACGAGCAGCAGAAAGCCCTGACGCAGCAGCTTGAAAACAGGGCGCTGCTGGGTGATTTTACGGCGGCCATCGCGCATGACTTACGCAATCCCATTAACAGTATTTACACAGGTATCCAACTGCTGGGGATGAAAATCCCTCAGGACGATCCCAATCAGGAGATCATCAGCAGGGCGCAAAACGACTGTACTCGCTTGAATAACCTGTTGGAATCACTCATGGCGTCCGTACGTCCGATCGATACCAAGATGGAAGTTATCGATCTTGATGCCTATCTGCGCAAGATCGTGGATCGCTGGCGGCCAAAATTCGCCAAGGTCAACGTTGAACCGGTATT
>ENA-OSEO01001854-OSEO01001854.1-sediment-metagenome-genome-assembly--contig:-NODE-1854-length-34335-cov-9.980968_pt1 | contig 34335 bp, 32 predicted proteins | sample MGYA00237883_ERZ534232 | MGnify/ENA metagenome assembly ERZ534232 | reverse complement strand
TCTAGACTGTTGACATGCCGGCGAGATTATTGGATATTAGTAATGAATTCCTTTGACTATTCGGCAAGGGGGTGTTCTTATGAGAGTGGGTTTGATTCACTACAGGGCCGGACTGATGGACGGTGTTTCCCTTGAAATGGAAAAGTGGCGTAAGGTTCTCTCAAGAATGGGCCACTCGGTGGAGATCATTGCGGGAAACAACGCTCCCGGTGTAGATATTGTGATTCCGGAGATAGAATACAACGACGAGAAAAATGAAATCCTGAATTCGAAGCTCTACGGCAGAACGACTTCATCGGAAAGCGAACTGCTCGATGAACTTTCCACGAGAACCGCCGAGATGCTCGGCAGCTTCAGATCGGTTCTCTCTGACTTCGATCTTCTTATACCGAACAACATCTGGTCACTTGGATGGTCTATACCTGCGGGACTGGCTCTGCATGACTACGCAGAAGAGACAAAAAAGCCGTTTATCTCTCACAACCACGACTTCTGGTGGGACCGACCTTACTACTCCAGTCGTTATCGGGGAATAATGGAACTCTTACAAGACTACTTTCCTCCGGACCTTGAGAACGTGAGAAATCTGACGATCAATTCAATTTCAGCCTCTGACCTTCGTAGGAGAAGGGCGATTCGGGCTGAAGTCGTCCCTAACGTTATGGATTTTCGGCAGTCAGACTGGACTTCAGACAAAATCAATCGAGAAATCAGAAGCAGGTCTGGCATAAATGAAGGTGATGTTGTCTTTCTGCAGGCTACAAGAATAACGGAGAGAAAGGCAGCAGAGGTCTCTATAAGGCTAGTCGCAGCTTTCAATGATATCGCGGGATCTTTCAAGGAGAGGAAGCTTTACAACGGGGAGCCGTTTACAGGAAGGGCAGTCCTCGTGTATTCGGGATTAACCGAAAGGCAGTCGCTGGATTACAGGAAGAAGCTCGATGAACTTGCTGACCGGCTCGGCATAAAGGCGATCGACATTTCCTCTTCATCCTCATTGAGCCAGTCGGCCTTCTTCGAAGCGTACGGGATCGCAGATATAGTGACATATCCGACCGTATTCGAGGGCTGGGGCAACCAGCTTCTGGAGGCGCTTGTGTACAGGAAGCCGCTCGCCCTCTTTAGATACAGCGTATTCAAGAGCGATATACAGAACAGCGGGATCTCTTTCGTCGATCTGGGAGATCAATATATCTACACCGACGGACTGGCCGAAATTCCGGAGCAGGTCATCCGCAGCGCCGTTAAAGAGATCGCCGAACTCCTCTTTGACGAAAAGAAATATGAAGAAGCCGCGGAGAAAAACTTCCAGATAGGAAGAGAGAAGTTCAGCCTGGAAACGCTTCAAAGAATTCTGACAAAAATAATATGTTGAAGTCTCCGCTCATTTACTTTCTTTGCTCAATAATGAATTCGGTATCTGCATAACTACTACAAGTAGTTCTTTGGGATTTTGGATCGTACTACTTGCAAAGATTACTTACCTAATGCCAGTTGAACTCCTGGGCGGAAAAAAGCTTCTAAATATGTAGTGTAGACAGTGCTGCCGAATCCTTCCAATTGATGTCCATACTTTTGTAATTCGTTCATAATCACCCCAGATTAACCGAGAACAACTCTGGCAAGGATTCATTAGAGATTACCTGGCTAAAAAATCATAGAAAAGCCTGATATAATAGATTCGTACTATACGCAGTGAGTTCGTATATTACGAAAGAGAAGTGAGGAGATTGGGACAAAAATATCTTCAGTCAGTCCAGAGAGCTATTGATGTCGTCAAGTACATTGCAGAGAACCAGGAAGATGGAGTTACTCTAAACGATATTTCGAAGAAGTTCTCGAAGACACCGAGCACAATGGTTCCAATTCTGAATACTCTCATCTATGCGAAGCTGATACAGGTTAAGAGCAAACGTTACCGGCTTTCTCCGGAAATTCTTAGGCTCTCCTTCTGCGTAAGCTCAAATATAAGTGTGAAATCGGTAGCGCACAAATATCTTGAAAAAATCGCTCACGAACTTGAAGGGAACGCTCACCTTGGATTGCTATCGGAGATGAGCGTGATATATGTCGATAGGGTTGTTAATTCACCTAGAGGATATACTTATTCAAATATCATTGGAATGGTTGCATCCGGTTATAGAACCGGTCTAGGTAAAGCGCTCATCGCATTTCAGGGAGATAATTTTATTAGGGAATACCTGAGCCGCGAGAAATTCGAGAAGGTGACGCCATACACAATAACCGATCCAGACGAATTGCTTGAGGAATTCAAGAGGGCGAGAAGAGACGGTTATGCTCTTGATCGTCAAGAATCCACCGAAGGTGTTAGTTGCGTGGCAGTACCAATTCTTTCTTGCTATCCGTGTCCTTGTTATTCTGTTAGTATTGCTCTTCCACATAGCAGATTCCTAGAGAATTTTGATTCTATTGTCAAGACTATGACAGAAGTTGCAGAAAAGATTGGTGAAGAGATGAGGAGGCTAGAAGCCTAAATTATGAATAGCAGAGAGAGAGTATTATGTGCTCTTGACCATATAGAGCCAGATAGGATTCCCAGGGATTTTGATAGCTGTGGGGTGACCGGTATCCATGTAAACGCACTAAACAGATACTTGGACAAATACTATGGCGGTCGAAGAGAGCTTAATGTGTGGCACATAAAGGAACAACTGGCAGAAATTCCCGAGGATGTTAGAAATGACTGGAAAATCGATACTAGAAGAATCCTGGCTTCAGCTCCAAGTGGGTGGAAAGCAAAGGTAACAAATGATGATGGCTACAAACATTTCACTGATGAGTGGGGCATAAGGTGGTCGATGCCTTTAAATAAGGGCCTCTATTATGATATGACTTATCATCCTCTGTCCGAAGTTGAGACAGTTGAAGAGCTTAAAAAATATAAATGGCCGAATCCGGATGATCCTGCGAGGTTTTCCGATCTGCTGAAATTGGATTTGAGTTCCAGTAGATACAATTCATATGCGCTTGTCGCGTCGTCATTCATGAGTGGAATGTTCGAGACTGCTTTGTGGGTAAGAGGTTTCGAGAAATTCTTTGAGGACCTGGTAATGAATCCGGAATATGCCGAATTCATATTGGATAAGATGCTTGAACTGGAAATCGCATTCTGGGAAAAAATGCTAGGTATCGTGGGCAATGAAGTTCAAGTGATTCTCTATTCTGATGACGTGGCAGTCCAGAAGGGAATGATGATTTCTCCACGTATGTACAAGAGATATCTCTTTCCCAGGAGGAAGAAACTGTATTCAGCAATCAAAAAGACTTCCGATGTCAAAATTCTATTCCACTCTTGTGGAGCCGTAAGAGACCTAATACCGTTGTTCATTGAGGAGGGCATTGACATACTAAATCCGCTCCAGATTTCTGCGAGCGATATGGACACTGCAGAGATCAAGAGACAGTTTGGAAAGGACATTTCCTTTTGGGGAGGGGGAGTCGATACTCAAGGTGTCTTTCCTCATGGAACACCTCAACAGGTGGCCGATCAGGTTAGAAGACAAATCGATATACTTGCCCCGGGGGGCGGTTTTGTCTTCAATACAGTACATTGTATACAGCCTGATGTTCCACCTGAAAATGTTAAGGCTATGTTTGATGTTCTGGATGAATTCGGAGTTTATTGAGATATATTTCCGTGGGTCAAGGACCCAAATACTGAAGAAGGGGTGAATGCAAAGTGAAGAAAGTTGTATTGTTCGTCTTAGTAGCGATGCTTGCTGCTGTTACATTTGGCAAGGCGAGCCTGGAAGTATGGGGAAGAGCTACTTTTGTAGCTGAACAGAACACTTGGATGACAGAAAAAGTGAATGCCTGGGCGGAAGAGAATGATGTAGATGTTAATTTCCTTCTCGTTCCAGTGGAACAGTTCAACACTAAGATGGCAGCTGCTATTCAGACAGGTAATCTCCCTGACGTAATAATTCATGGATGGCCAGTAGCACAGCCTGCAGAAGATGGAATGCTTCTTCCGCTCGATGACGTAATTGATAAGCTTGGTAGAGACGATATCTTCCCGTTCAAGCTGAATGAGAACATGATCGATGGAAAGATCTACGGGATTCCTTCATTCTATGAACCCTATCTCTATCACATCAGAATGGATATTCTCGAAGAAGCAGGTCTTGAAGTTCCTACGAATTATGCTGAGCTTGCTGAAGTAGCAGTAGCTCTCTCCGATCCAGAAAGAGATTTCTATGGACTAGGATTTTCGCTCGGCAGATCAATGGACTCCAATATTCATTTCTTTGATGTCTTAATCAATCACGGTGGCGGTTATCTTGCTGAAGGCAACAAAATTGTATTTGATTCTGTAGCAACATACAAGGCTTATGCCTGGATCAAGTACATATTCGATCACAAAGCATCTCCGGAGAGAAGCATGATTGATGTGGGTAACAACAATGCTTACATCAACGAGCAGATTGCCATGACTTCAAATCCACCGAGCATCGTCTACTCTTTGAAGAGAAACAAGCCTGAGCTTTATGAAGTTACCAAAATGTACAGCATTGGTGAGACGACTGACGGTGGCGAAGAATCTTCGTTCATTTTCAACACGACTGAGTATCCAGATCTAGCAAAGGATCTTCTCTACACAATGTTTGCCGACAAAGAAGACTACAGGGTAAACTTCATCGAATCATCTGAATGCTATGGTCTTCCGATCTTCATAAGCCAGGCCGAAATTATATCGCAGCAGTGGAAAGACGGAAGTTGGGAAGCTTTTGGGCAGGATCCTATGGAGATAATCCTTTCTATAAGCCACGTTTCCAATCCAACGGCATTCCCAATCAATCAGGCTACCAGTATCTCCGACCAGTCACAGATGACCTTCATATGGGCGGATTCGGTAACCGATCTCGTATTTAACAACGTTAGCATCACGGACATTGTGAAAGACGTAGTTTCTAAACTAGAAGATTTGATGGAATAAGAAACCAAGAAGCATGGAGCTTTGACAGCTCCATGCTTTCTTAATTCGGGAGGAATGTAATGGCCCGTATGATGAAAAAAGAAATGTCGAATCTGTTATTTGTGTTACCGGTTGTGGCAATTGTTGCTCTTATTCTGATATTCCCTCTCTTCTATGGGGGATATCTCAGTTTTTTCAAGAGCATATCGAGGGGGACTGCAAGGAATTTCATAGGTTTCAAGAATTATGTTGACACTCTGAACAATGACGGTTTCTACAGATCCCTTATCAGGACCTCTATCTACACGGCTGCCGCAGTTTTCACAAAGATAGTATTCGGCATGATATTTGCTCTTTCACTTAACAAGAGATTCAGGGGAATCGGTGTTTTGAGAGGGGTTGCTCTAATTCCATGGTCGATTCCTCCTTTCGTAGTTGCGCTCATTTGGTTCGGTATTCTTGACTGGGCAGGTCCCGTGAACTCTGTGCTGCGATCAATGAATCTCGGAACTATAGATTGGTTTAGCAAATCAACTGCTTTGACTACAATAATCATGATTAACATATGGAAAGGTTGGCCTTTCTTTTTCATGAGCTTTGTGTCTGGACTACAGGCGATTCCAGACGAGTTGTACGAAGCAGCGGAGATCGATGGGGCCGGAATTTGGCGTAGCTTTTGGCGGATCACTTTGCCATCATTGCGACCTGTGCTGCTCACAACTATGCTTCTTTCAACTATTTGGACTTTTGGAGAATTCGAGACCGTGTACTTAACCACGGCTGGAGGTCCTGGCGAGGCCACAAGAACTCTACCAATTCAGATTTTTGAAACCGCCTTCAGTAAGTTCCAGCTTCCACAAGCTATTACCCAGAGTATAGTAATACTTCCGATATTCTTGTTTGCAATTTTCTTGGTAGTGAGGTTGATGAAGAAGTCAGAGGGGGAATCTTGATATGACTAGGAAACAGAGAAAGAAGGTAGTGAGATTCTGGAAGATTCTCGCCGTGATTTTCATGATAATCCTTGTCTGTGTGCCTTTGTACTGGGTAGTTCTGACCTCCCTGAAACCGGATACGGAGACAATGGGCGGCGGACTCGGAAAGCTATACACTAATAATCTCACTTTTGAAAACTATAAGAAAGTCTTTGTCTATAACCCTCAATGGGTAGGATATCTTGGTAACAATCTCTGGCCAGCGATAATGAACAGTTTCTTCATATCTGGAATCGTCACATTAATCGCCGTCATAGTAGGAACATTCGCGGCATACGGACTAACTAAATTTCCAACTAGATTCAATTCTACTGTATCTTCGTTTGTGCTTTTTGCTTACGTCTTTCCCGCGTTCATTTTGGTTGGACCATTGTCTATGTTACTTAGCAAGGTAGGTATTATCGATTCCAGAATGGGAGTCATAGTAGCCCATCTTCTTATTGCTGTGCCCTTTACAACGTGGATGATGAGAAGTTACTTCGTCACTATTCCAACGTCTCTTGTAGAAGCAGGAATGATAGATGGTACTAATAAAATTGGCGCTCTCTTCAGAATTGTTCTTCCGTTGACGGCACCTGGAATGATTACAGCAGCGGTGTTTGCGTTTACCAGATCCTGGGCAGACTTGTTGTACTCGCTCATTATCATAAGTACGACAAGCAAAATGACTTTACCACTTGCTATAACTATGATGAAAGTCGGAGATGTCTACCAATGGGGCACACTGATGACCGCTGCACTTGTTGCGGCTGCCCCGCCGGTAATTATCTATGCGGTACTGCAGAAGTACGTGGTCGGAGGAATGACCGCGGGTGCAGTTAAGTCTTAGGAGGGATAGAGATGCCCAAAGTAGTCTCTTTTGGAGAAACGATGATAAGGTTTTCAACAATAAGACAGGAAAGACTTGAGCAGTCGCAGCATCTTGAAATAAGGTCTGCCGGAGCAGAATCCAATTTCTGCTTAGGTTGTGCACAGATGGGATTGGAAACCGTTTGGGTCTCAAAGCTCACCGATAATCCCCTTGGGAGGTCGATCGTCAACAATCTGCGGAGATACGGTGTTTCAACATCAGTAATCTGGACCGATTCATATAGAGTTGGTACGTACTACATCGAGTACGGCTCTTTCCCAAGGTCTACTCAGGTAACTTATGACAGAGACAACTCAGCAATTCGCTATATCGAAGAAGATGAAATTGACTTGAACGTTCTGGATGGAACGGACTACATACATCTTACAGGAATCACGGTGGCGCTTGGCGAAAAGCCAAAATCGATTGTTAGGAGATTCATCGAAGAGGCTAAGCTTCGTGGAATCAAAATCGGTTTTGACGTCAACCACAGAGCGAAGTTATGGTCGTCCGAAAAGGCTAGGCAAGAACTTACCGGAATTCTAGAAATGGGAGTCGATCTGCTTTTTATAGGTATTGGCGATGCAATAACGGTATTTGGAGCAAGCGGCACTCCCAAAGACGTACTAAACGGTTTCATGTCAAAGTTCAGTCCGTCGCTTGCCGTACTCACATTGGGGCCCGACGGGGCAATGGCGACTGACGGTAGCAGTTATTGGAAGGCTTCGGTGGAAAAATCCGACACTGTAGATCCAATAGGATCTGGAGATGCCTTTGATTCAGGATTTGTGACTAGCTATCTTGAAAGAAAAGGAATAGAGGAATGTTTGTGGTTCGGGAACGCCCTTGCGGCTATGAAGAGAACAATTGTTGGTGATGAACCAATTTTCTCGCGCAAAGAAATTGATGATTTGGTACATATTGATAAGAAGGGAGTAAGCAGATGAGCAGGAAGAATTATTGGAGAGGAATTTATCCCGCATTAGTAACTCCGTTTAATGAAGATGGCAGTATAGATAGGAAGGGAACGGAAAGACTAATCTCGTTTATGGAAGAGGGGGGACTCGAGGGGGTATATGCACTTGGTACAACCGGAGAATTCCCTCACTTGGATCAACAGGAGCGATTTGATTTCGCCGAAATGATTTCGAAGTTGTCTTCTAAGCTAAAAGTAATTGTCAACATAGGAGATATTTGTACACAAAAGACAGTTGAAAATGCGAAGAGGCTGAATGGTCTGGAAGGAATACATGCCGTTGCTACAATCTCACCGTATTACTACAGCTTGACCCAAGAACAACTTGTAAAACACCATACCGAAGTAGCAAGGAGTACAGAACTTCCCTTTTTCTTCTACTACATACCACAGATGACCAAAATCAAAGTCTCCATGAACTCACTGAAAGAGATCGCTTCCATGCCGAACTTCGCGGGAGTAAAGGATAGTTCTCATGACATCAACTGGTACGGAGATGCTTCGAAAATATTGGAGGATAAAGCATACCTTACTGGAAGCGACGCCTTAATTTATCATTTCCTGAGAGCCGGTAGCGACGGTGCGGTTGCAGCCACTGCTTGTGCGTCCCCTAGACTTCTTCAAGATCTAATAGAAGCTTACGATGCTGGAAAGGACGAAGAAGCGATTGAACTTCAGGAAATCGTCTGCAGACTGAGACTTCTCATAAAGAGGTATTCATCTCTTGCTGGTTTCAAAGCGATATTGGAATATCAGGGGATCTGTAAGCGATTCATGCGTAGCCCTCTGTCTGGAGTATCTGACGAAGAAATGCTTGAAATTGAAAGAATAATAAATGAAGATGAAGGGCTTTCGAAATACATTAGGAGGGGGTAACCATGACCAAGTTCAAGGTTTATATAACCGACTATGATTATCCCGATATTGAAATTGAACGAAAAATACTGAGAGAAAAGGCCAATTCAGAAGTTATCTCTCTTGACACTAGAGATCCCGAGATTCTCAAAGCAGAGCTTAGCGACGCCGATGCGGTAATTACACAGTATGCTCCGATTTCACCAGATGTTGTCGAAGTGATGTCTAAGTGTATGGCCGTAGGGAGATACGGAATAGGCTATGACAATGTGAATGTCCAAGCCTGCACCAAAAAGGGAATTATGGTCATCAATGTGCCTGCTTATTGCGAGGAAGAAGTATCCGATACTGTCCTGGCAATGATGCTTTCGTTGAACAAGAAGATCAGATTCTATCATAGTAATCTGCAAAAGGGAATCTGGGATTGGAAACCTGGGGTTCCGATTCACCAATTCAAGAGAATGGTTGTAGGGCTAATTGGATTTGGCAGCATCGCGAGATTCACTGCCCGAAAGCTTAGAGCCTTGGGCTTGCGGGTGCTTGTATATGATCCTTATGTTGAAGAAGCCCTGCTTGCCGAGTGTGAAGTGGAATCCGCAGATCTGGAGACACTGCTAAGGGAGTCAGATGCTATAAGCATAAATGTGCCTCTGACTTCGAAGACTGAGCATATGATTGGAGAAGCGGAATTTGCAAAAATGAAGGAGACGGCGGTGATAATAAACACTGCCAGGGGTGCAGTTGTCGACGAAAAGGCTCTCATCAAGGCGCTCCAGAATAAGACGATAGCCGGAGCAGGTCTGGATGTTTTTGAGTTTGAACCAATTTCACCGAACAACCCGCTTCTTCACATGGATAACGTCCTTGCCACACCTCATTGCGGGTGGTATTCAGAAGAATCTAAAATCGAGATCAGGATAAAGCTCGCAACAGATATTGCCAGAGTTTTGAATGGAGAAGAGCCTGTAGGCTTTGTAAACAAAAGGGAGCTTGGAGGTAAATAATGAAGATAGTAAAAGTGGAACCTTATATTGTGGGAAATCCCTGGAAGAGCTGGGTCTTTGTGAAAGTGACTACAGACGATGGCTATTCGGGAGTTGCTGAAAGCACTCTGAATGGCTTCGCTGGATCAGTTGTAAAAGCTCTTGAAGAGCTTAAACCATATTATATCGGAAAAGACCCTCATTCGATTGAGAGGATATCTGAAGATATGTTCACGCCTGTCTTCTCCAGGGGAGGAATGATACACAAGAGTGCGATAACTGCTATAGAGGTTGCCTGCTGGGACATCATCGGAAAACGAGCAGATGTACCACTCTGGAAGCTCATTGGCGGGAAGTATAGGGACAAGCTCCTCTGCTATGCTAATGGTTGGTACAGACACGAGAGAACTCCCGATGAGTTTGCAAAGAGTGCCGCAAAGGTTGTTGATATGGGATATAAGGCAATGAAGTTTGACCCATTCGGTGAAGCCAAAGGGAGCGTTACTCTTTCCGAAATTCGTGAGTCTATTGACATAATCGCTGCTGTCAGAGATGCGGTTGGAAATGAAGTCGAACTTCTCATAGAGGGGCATGGGAGGTTCAATGTGGATTCCGCAATAAGGATAGGCAATCAACTGGACAAATTCGAAGTAATGCTATTTGAAGAACCCGTTTTTCCAGAGAACATCTCAGGACTCCTAGAGGTTGCAAGAAAGTCAAGGGTTCCGGTTGCCGCAGGAGAAAGATTCTATACAATTGAAATGTGGGCAGATATTCTTGCAAAGAATGCTCTTCACATTGCTCAACCCGATATCATTAACTCAGGTGGAATCAGTCATGCAAAGAAAGTAGCTGCAATTGCCGAGGCATATGGAGTAAGTGTCGCCCCGCATAATCCGCAGGGACCAATATCTACTGCCATATGTGTGAGTTTTGGAGTATCGACACCAAACTTTGTTATTCAGGAAGTCTTTGACGATTTCAACGAACCTTGGACTATGGATCTAATTACCAATCCCTTCAGGGTTCAAGATGGATACCTATACCCGTCTGAACGATCGGGACTAGGAGTAGACATAATTGAAGACAAGGTAGATAATCATCTCTCGAATGGTGTCGAAGCTTTGAATCTGTTTGTTGAGGGCTGGGAAAAGAGAGACAAGAAGTGATTTCTCTTTCAGAATACCAGATCAGGAAATTGAAAGATTTCACGCCGGAAACCTGCATTATCAGTATAGATATCGGAGCAACAAAGACCCTTGCAAGAAAGATTTCGAGCAGTTTCGATCTCTTGGGTGAGATCAGAATTGAGACTGGGACATTGATTCCGGATGATCCAGAGGGTTTCCCAAGGAGACTTAGGTCGATTCTGGAAGAGAATCTCGGGTTTGACTCGACTATCGGTGTAGTTAGTGTAAGCACCGCTGGAGCAGTCACCGAAGACGGGACGCTTATTTGGAGTCCAAATCTTGGATGGAAAGATCTGCCGGTAAAAAAGTATTTTGAAAGGGCCTTTCAGCTTCCAGTGGCACTTATAAATGATTGTGACGCTGGTGCGCTAGCTGAGAAATTTATTACTCCGGGATACGCCAACCTTATGTACATAACCATCAGCTCCGGAATCGGCGGAGGGCTGATTTTGAGTAATTCTCTATACAGAGGAGAGAATGGAGCTGCGGCTGAAATTGGACATCTTATTGTTGAACCAAATGGTAAGATCTGTTCTTGCGGCCGGAAGGGCTGTCTCCAGGCGTATAGCTCAGGTCGTTCGATAGAGAGGGATCTGAGGGAAATCGAAGATGACCTTTCAAAATCGGCAGGAGGTCCACTAATTGAAGAAGCGGTAAAACGGATAGAAAGTGGTGATAGTAAAACAGCAAGAGTATTTGAGGATGCCTTTAAGTACCTTGGTATGGCTATTGCCTTCATTTCGGGGCTCTTGGATATCGGACAGTTCAGGTTAGGCGGAGGGGTCATGGCTCAGAGCGATGTGATTATTCCAATTATATCGAAATGGGTAGAGAGATTTGAGTATCCTGTAAGCGGAAGGAAGATTGAGGTGCGTCGCGCAAGTTCTTATCCCGATTCATCAATCTTTGGTGCAGAGGTTAACGGGCTTATAAAAATCTATACGGAGGGAAGACTATGAAAATAAAGATGAGTTACGAAAATCCCGCGATCTCGGTCGCGGAGATTCCTGATAGTTATGAAGTAGATTTCTACGAACCTAAAGAAAGACCAGCTCTTTCGGACAAGGATTTTGAAAACTCGCTTCTCGAGAATCTTGAAAGACCAATATCTGCCTCACCACTGAGCGAAGAGCTTAGAGATGTGAAGAAGGCTCTCATTTTAAGTGACGATAATACGAGGACCACCAATACTAGGGCGATAATCGAGGCAATAATCGGAAATTATCCCGATACTCAATTTGATGTAATAATCAGTCTTGGAACCCATCGACTCATGTCTCAGGAAGAAATCGGTGAGAAGCTCGGTCCAAAAGTCCTTGAGCAATGCAAGGTTGTTCAACACGACTGGAAAACTGCAAAGTTTCATGACTTTGGTACTACTAAGAGCGGGGTACCAGTATTGATAAACGATATAATCGATGAATATGATTACATAATCGGACTTGGCCAGGTTGTTCCCCACAGGTGTACAGGCTTCTCCGCAGGAACAAAGATCGTTCAGCCCGGAATTTCGGCCGGAGAGACTACGGAAGAGACTCACTGGCTTAGCGCGAAATACAAGGTAGATGAAACTATGGGAAAACGAGACAACGTCATCAGAGACGAACTAGATGAGATCGGCCTGAAATCAGGACTGAAGTTCATCGTAAATGTTGTTCAGAACAAAGAGAACAAGACCGTTGGTATCTTCTGCGGACATCCTGTAGAGGCTCACAAAAAAGCGGCGGAAATGGCTATAGATGTATTTGGTTTCAAGGCGGAACCTTCTGAAATCGTAATCTCCGAATCTCACCCGGCAGATTTGGAGATGTGGCAGGCTTCAAAGGGGATCTACTCAGCAGTTTCCGTTGTTAAGAAGGGCGGGACACTGATCTTAGTTACGCCGTGCCCCGAAGGTGTATCGAAGACTTTTGGCGAAGAGCTTTTGAAATTCGGCTACAAACATGAATATGAGGAAATCAAGAAGCTTGTAGATGAGAAAATGATTAGTAACAAGATTCTTGCTTCTCACATTGTACATGCTGGAGAGGTCTTTTTTAAGGCAAAACAGGTTCTGCTTGTTTCGCCTGGCCTAAGCGAAGAGGAGTCTTCTAAACTCGGCTTCAAGAAGGTTGATACTCTTCAAGAGGCTTTGGACATGGCTCTCAGGGAATATGAGAATCCAAGAATATCAGTTATGAAATTTGCTGCCGATCTCCTTCCTCTTTAGAAGAAGACGGTTCTTTTCGGAGGTAGAAAATGGATTTTTGCAGGTTAAGAATTGATAATCGGGAAGAATGGTGCCTTCTTGAAGAAAATGGCGCCTTGGTGATCAGCGGTGCTCCCTGGAGCAGCTGGGAGATGACTGGAGAGAAAGTCAATCTTTTCGGAAGAAAGTTTCTCTTCCCCGCAGCCCCAAAAAACATTGTCGGTATTGGGAAGAACTACAGGAGCAACTTCAAGGAAGGGGAGTCCTATCCCAAAAAGCCCATACTCTTTTGGAAGGGTGTCGGGACGTTGGCTTCTCATGAGGATATAGTAACCCTTCCAGACTACAGCAAAAAGGTCTTCATTGAAGGCGAATTAGTATTGGTGGTGGGTAAGACAGCAAAAAATGTTTCAGTCGAAGATGCGATTGAATATGTCTTCGGATATACTTGCAGCAATGATCTGACAGCAGTTGATATGCTTGAAAACGGAATGAAGTGGTTCGAGGCAAAATCAGCAGATGGTTTTCTTCCTGTTGGACCCATAGTTACCACTAGTATTGGGGAAAATGCAAGATTGCAAACCTTCCTTAACGGTGAAAGAGTTCAGGACACGACTATTGATCAGCTAGTTTTTTCTCCTGCAGAACTTGTATCGTATGTATCCTCAATTTTGACCCTACATCCTGGAGATCTTATATCGACTGGCTCACCTGCTGGCAGACAGGTTGTTTCTGGAGATGAAGTTGAAGTTCGGCTTCAGGGAGTTGGGACTTTGAAGAATCATTTCAGGTGATCATTATGAAGAGGGCGGTGGCGATCTCGAAAAATGACAATGTTGCGACTCTTCTGGATAACGTCAACTCTGGTGAGGAGATAGAAGTATCTGGTGACATTAGCGCAAAAGTCTTTGCCAGAGAGGCTATCAATAGAGGCCATAAGATCTCTTTACGAGAGATTAATGAAGGTGAAGACATAATCAAGTATGGGGTGGTAATTGGAGTTTCGACCAAGAGGATTCTTGAAGGTCATCATGTCCATACACACAACGTGATCGGCAAGAAAACCGGAAACTAATGAGAGGTATTACATGGAAGCATTGAAGGGTTACCTAAGGAAAGACGGAAAAGTTGGGTTTAGAAATCACGTGTTGGTTCTCCCATCGGTTTCCTGTTCGGCAAAAGCAGCGCAACGTATAGGATACTCGGTTCCAGGATGTGCCGTTGCACATCACAATGAGGGGTGTGGTCATTTGGGCGAAGACTACGTTCAGACGATGAGGACTCTAGAAAATACTGCACTAAATCCAAATGTACATAGCATCCTTCTTGTTGGACTGGGATGTGAAAAGACTTCTCCCTTCGAAATAAGGAACTTCCTCGAAGAAGCTGGCAAACGGGTAGAAATGATCGTATTGCACGAGCATGATGTTAAGAAAGGAATTCAACTAGGGATTGAAAAAGCAAGCGAACTTGTGAAAGATGCTTCAAGGGAGAAGAGGGTGCCTGTTCCTCTTTCATCGATTGTGCTTGCCGTTGAATGCGGAGGATCGGACTTCACTTCAGGTCTGGCGGCTAATCCAGTTATTGGTAGAGTGGCAGACATGATAGTTGCTGAAGGTGGATCGGTTATCCTCTCCGAGATTACGGAGCTAATAGGTGCGGAAAGTCTCTTCGAAAATAGAGTAAGTGATGATGCAGTTAGGGAGAAGCTAGGTCGTTTCATAAGGGCCATGCTAGAAGAGAGTAAGAAGAGCGCAAGGGCACACGTTGATGGTGTTGATATGCCAAATAACATCTCCCCTGGTAATGTCAAGGGCGGTCTTACTACAATAGAAGAAAAGGCTTTGGGTGCGGCCGTAAAGGGAGGAACCAGCGAAGTAGTCGACGTTGTTGATTATGCAGAACTTCTTAATAAAAAAGGTCTAACAATCATGAATTCCCCCGGTTACGATATTGAGTCAGTAACAGGAATGGTAGCCTCAGGAGCAAACATAGTATTGTTCTCCAGTGGAGCAGGGACTCCATCTGGAAATCCTATCGTTCCCGTAATTAAGGTAACGGGGAACGAACTTACGGAGTCTAGGCTTCCCGATATGATTGATTTCTCCGCGGCACCGGTATTAGAAGGTCATGAGACCATTCAAGGCAGTGCAGAAAAACTTCTCGATCTCGTCGTTAGAGTGGCGAACGGTCTGGAAGCTAAAGCAGAAGCTCTTGGTCAAGACGACTTCAGCATCTGGAATATCGGAATCAAGATGTAGCTTAATTAGAAAAGCAATTATCGGTGTTCTTGATCATCTGCCGAAGCAGGCGACTTTCTGGAGTTTGTAGGCGGTTTTTCCCAGTCCGATATTTTCGGCATGCTCCAGTTGATGATGCCAGGTGATACCGGGATGGGCCTTCTCAAAAGGATCATATCCCAGTCTTTTGATAACTAAGTCTATGCATGCCTTGTCCAGCGCTACCGGATCTCTGCTTGCCACTATGCCGATATCTTCCACTACCGGAGGCCTGTTTATGTGCCAGCAATCGCAATCCGGCGACACGTTGTTGATGAAGGAGATATAGAGGGCCTTCCTTCCTTTTGAAGCTGCAAGAGCGTATTCGGCAATCTTCTTGCTCAGAGACTCTGGGGTGCCGCCCGGTCCTGCGCTCATCGCACCGTAGTTGCACATGGCAATGCATTGACCGCAGCCGATGCAGAGATCGTAGTTGATTCTCGCGACTCTTTCAACTGTAATCGCTCCAGTCGGACAGTTTCTCTCACACATTCCGCAAGCCACACAGTTTGTCTCTCTGACAACCGGCTTGGACTCGGAGTGCTGTTCCATTTTTCCGGCCCGTGAGGCTGAACCCATTCCAATATTCTTGAGTGCCCCTCCAAATCCAGTTTGCTCATGTCCTTTGAAGTGGCTTACAACAACAAGGGCGTCAGCTAGAGCTATCGCCGATGCGATTTTCGCTTTCTTAATGAATTCACCCTCTATTTCGACATCGATTTCATCCGAGCCTCTAAGTCCATCGGCAATTACAACCGGTGTGCCCACTGACTCCATCGTGAAGCCATTCAAGGATGCGGTCTTCATATGATCTACTGCATTAGCCCTGCTTCCCTTATAGAGGGTGTTTGCATCCGTCAAGAATGGAACACCTCCAAGTTCTTTGATCTGGTCGGCGATAGCTTTGAGGTAATTGGGACGGATGTAGGCTAAGTTTCCGTACTCTCCGAAGTGAAGCTTGATTGCAACAAGCTTGCCGGCCTCAATTACGTCTTCAAGACCAGCTTTCTTAACAAGAGCCTCGACCTTTGAGAGAAGTCCCATCTGTGGAGTGGTCTCCATATCAGTAAAGAATACTGTGGCCATGCTTTTCCCTCTCTTTCAAATGGAATCAGTACTGAAAATAACCGAATCACTTATGGGTTGCGGATGTTCGAAATAGTCAGTTCCGTCTGCATTATTGAGTAGTATTCTCAATGTTACCATATCTTGAATGCCTGCTTCTCTCTTATGTTGGAGAATCAAGCTTGTAGCGAAGTGGGGAAAATGAAATAGTGATTCTTCTGCACAGAACCCAGCGGAATTGGAATGGGAGTACCCATCGAGAGTTCTCAACAGAAAAGCGATGCGATTAGTCAAGACTGACAGAGAAATCCTTAAGGAAGCCTGGTCGAAGCTATAGATGCAACCTCAAATCCTACTCCCAGAATCTCCTATAAACCTTTCGCAGCCTTAGCAGATTATCAGAGACGTTTTGTTCATCGCCGTTTTTTGCTGCCGTCTCAATCACGAAACCTATCTCGGAAATCTCCTCTACACCGTACATCCTGCCGGAACCCTTAAGGCTGTGGCCCTCTCTGGAGATGAATGCCATGTCCTTTCTCTCGAGGGAGCTCTGGATATTGGCAATTGTCTTGTCAATATGTTTCCCATATTCGGCGAACATAGCGGTTGCCTCTTCCACAGATAATCCCATGTCCTTTGCGAAGAGGCTGATACTATCCGATGAATGCTTGGCCGCACCCGGCTTGGAAAAGCTGTCTGCTCTTCTATTTACGTTCTTTCCGTAAACACCAAGGTGGTAACGAACAACTTCGAGAAGGTCATACTGCTTAACAGGTTTTCCAAGGAAGCCGTCACACCCGGCCTCGATTGTCTTTTCCTCATCTCCCTGCATTGTGTGTGCAGTCAAGGCAATAATTGGTATCTTGTAATCTTCTTCTCTTAATATCTTTGTGGCTTCATAACCGTCCATAACAGGCATTTGCATATCCATAAGAACGAGATTGTAGTTGTCTCTCCTTATCTTCTCCACGGCCTCCTTACCATTGCCGGCAAGATCGACGGAATAACCTGCCTTTTCAAGTACTTCTTTTATCAACAGCTGGTTGGCTTCATTATCTTCAGTCAGAAGAATCTTATACTTGTCGCTGGCAGAGTTCGGCTTTAGTTCGAAATAATTCCCAACTTTGCTCAGAAGCTCATCTTCCTTCACCGGCTTCTGAATTATTTCGTCTGCCCTGTCGCCAAACTGGACCTCATCCTTCGAAGCATCTGTTATTACTATTATGGCGGCTTCACTGATTCCGTCAAGAGCAGTAAGAGCTTCGTTCGCATTCTTCGGAGTGTCTACAATTACAAGAGATGCGCCTAGTTCTCTTACCGCTCTTGAGAGATTGGCTAGATTTGTAACGGGCTCGAAGCGTACTCCATTTCTTCCTAACATCGAGCCAATAATAATAAGAAAATCCTCATTTTCCGATGCAAGAATGACCTTTCCCGATGCAGGGAGCTCTGCCTTTTCCTTCTGCTTAGGTATTTCCGTTGAAACCTGTGAAGGTATTCTCACAGTTACTTTCGAACCTTCACCAACCTTACTCTCAAACCTTATGGTTCCACCCATCAATTCAATAATTCTCTTCGTTATGGCCAGGCCAAGGCCCGTTCCACCGAACTTCCTTGACATTGTCCCATCGGCCTGGATAAAGGGTTCGAAAATCCTGTCAATTTCATCTCTGGAGACCCCGAAACCTGTATCTTGAACGGCGTAGATCAGGTGTTTCCCATCATAGTCAAGAAGTATGGAAACATATCCCTTCTCGGTGAATTTCAGACCGTTTGAAATCAGGTTTGTTAAAACCTGTCTCATTCTGAACTCATCACCGTCGACATATTCCGGAACTCTTTCGGTTATGCTGTTTGCAAAATGCAGACCCTTTGAATATGCCATCGGAAGGTATGTTTCGGTCAACTCGCTGACCAGTTTCGTTGGGCTGTAAGGGGAGATCATAAGGTCGAAACGGGCCGCTTCAATTTTGGAGAGATCGAGCACATCGTTGATAAGGCTTAGAAGATGCTCTCCGCTTCTGTAAATTGTCTTCAAGTACTTCATTTTTTCAAGATTCGTCTCCTCGTTCATCAAAAGCTCGGCAAAGCCCAGGATAGCATTCATCGGAGTCCTCATCTCGTGAGACATGTTGGCGAGAAATTCCGATTTCATCTTACTCGCCTGCTGTGCTTCTTTTGAAACCTTTCTGAGCAACTCGTTGGAGTTCTTAAGTCTGTCCAGTGTCTTCTCTATGAACCCCATTGTGTTGTTAAGTTCTGAGGCAATCTCTCCGAGTTCATCGTTGGAATTGAGTTTCACCCGTGAAAAGGATCCTTTCTTTATCGACTCAAATCCCTTCAGCAACTCAGAAAGGGCTTTGGATATGTGGGAGTTAAGAGAGAAAGAGAGTACGAATGAGAATCCAAATACACCCAGCACAACGATACTGAGAATCGGAAGAAGTCTGTTTCTAAGCATCACTAGAAGGCCTTCAGACTGAAGAACATAAATATCTGCGCCGCCGATTGAAACCTTGTCTACCAAAAAGCGCGAACCGGAGGAAAAGATTGAAAAGGCTGGTCTTGGCTCGCTTACGGAGAATGGTATTTCGCTTGACCATCTCTCCTCGTCAAGTACCGTCCTGACGTAAAGGCCGGAGTCTGAGAACTCTCTGGAAATTACGAAGTAATCGTCAATAAGAAGAAAAGCGATTCCATCCTGTCCTAGAAAAAATGAAAGACTCTCTATATCATTGTTGTCGAAGACTATTCCGACCACGTACTGCGATTCGTTGCTGATCATTGTGGAGAAGTAAACAAGCTGTCTTTCAAACATTCTGAAGCCGTTCCCAGAGTTTTTAAGCTCATCGATTTCCTCTTCGGAAAGCGCGGACCTGTTTAGGATTATATCTCTTTCTTCCCCAAGTCGGACGAGAACGTCATATTCGTTGTTTAACACGCCTTCTAGAGCGTACCCGTCAACAAAGAGCTTCATGTCTCTGCGCAGATCGATGAACCACTGAAAGACAGATTGCTTCTTCGAGCTGAGATAGCTCTTGTATTCATCTGTGGCAGTGCGAACAAATGTTATCGAAAGTAGTGTGACGAGTACAGTCAATACCGCCAGAACGAAAAGCAGAAACTGAAGAGAGATCTTTCTGCTAAGCTTTCTCATCGCAGACCTCCGCCCCCTTTTTCTGAATCGAACTGCATTATCTCGTCACATGACATTGTTGAACTCCCATTTGATGGTTGTTCCACTTCCATTCAGAACAACTGAATAGTAAATTGACGTATCGAGGTAAATCGAGAGAGCAATTATTAGTCTATTTGAATCAATCAGAATAAATGGATCATACCTTGCAGTTTGGACAAGAAACCCTTCCCCAATTATGTATAGATCTGCCCAGACTCCGTCCACAGGCTCGCCCAGCTTGCATTTCCCTGTTACAGTAACGCTCAGAAACGATACCTCCAGAGAGTTCTCCGGTAGCTCAAAAAACAGGAGGCCTACTAGATCATCGATTGGAATACCCAGTTCCGAAATGGCTTCATAGGGAATTGCAGTAACGGTTGCAACATAACCGTCTTCCATCTCAAAGCCCCTCGAATTGTTACTACAACAGCCATTCTTGAGGCTCTCGATCGTTTCAATATTCACAGCGAGGCCAGCGGATACAAGAGAAAAAAACAAAACCAAGAGAAGTCTCAGAACCCTCACCTACCCTTTCTAGCCAAGTAGGAGCTGCCTTGAAGCCATTATAGTACGGAAAGGCTGGATATCGAAAGAACAGAAGCTCTCATACTTGAACATCGAAGTACAGAGCCGCTTTGTTTTCGGAGTATTGCATTTTCTTACTGATAAAGCGCTAGGCTATTCTTTAGGGCCAATCAACGAATTAAGAAACCCAACAAGCTCTTCGATTTCCACTCCGCTGGCTTCCCTCTCAATAATCTCGGTGGGAGTAAGCGACAATCCATAGTATTCTCTGTTTGTTTCGGTATCCTGTCGTACAATTGAACCGCCAAGTGAGACACCGGCGAAGATGCCGTTGCTGACTGAATAAGAGTAGATGGCAGCTTCCAGTTTGTAATCAGTATCTGCAGAGAGAGTCTTGCCCGTAGGCCCGGCTGAAATCGAGGCGCTTCCGCCAAGGGTGACGTTGTTGCTTAGAAAACCTTCAATGCCCTTCTCGTTCATAATGACAAGCACCAGACCGCTCTTCTGAACACCGGCCTGAAATCCGTAGCTTATGCCGTATAGCTTAAGGAATAACGGCCCATACCAGCGGCCATCTTCTCCTCTCTTAAGCATAAAACCTTCTCCGAACTGCCCGCCGAATCCAAGCGCGGCTTTCACCATCTCAGGGTAAATCACTATTCCGTTGGACTTGCCCATCAACTCAGCAAAGGATCCACTGTCTTCCGTTTCTGAAAGCTCTTGAAGAATACTTAGGGCATTTTGAATCCTTTCTTTGGGCAAACTTGCTCCGAATGCCATTAAAGAAGCCATAAGAATCACCACCACTAAAAGCCTTTTCAAGTCAATCCCTCCCGGTGTATCGAATCTACTTCACTCTAAGAAAAATCTCCTGCCTTTCTTGACCGAAGGTTACGCTAGACAATCTAAACTCTCCCTTTGAGGATATTCTTGTAATATCGGCGTTGTTGACAATAACATTTTGATACTGGAAGTACGGCAAGTCCTGAACTATTGGGGAGAAGCTTCCCTTTGAGTCGGTTATGCCATATAGAAATCGCAGGGCATCGAGTACCTCTGATTTGACCACAGCAATCGTAACGTGGCCTCCCTTAACTTCACTTTGAGGGAAGTCCTTTGAGAAGATCTCTCTTCCTTCCCCGTCGTAGACTGCAATTGTAAGCTGAGGTTTTCCTGAAACGTCTAGCTTGACCTTGCTGAAATTGATCTCACTCTCTTCAATTCCTGAAAGAGCAAGAATCTCTTCCCCAGAAAGCGTGATTTGCTCTTCGGGTTGGACTGTCTTCTCTCCGCAAGAGGATACAAGAAGCATCATTAGTGAAGTTAAGATTAGAAAGGTGACAATAAGGCTTTTGCGCATAGTTTGCTTCATAGTACCTCCATCATCTTATCAGAACAGTCGGTAATCAGGAAGTCGCAGACTTCCCTAACCTTGAGGAGCAAATTCGGATCGTTCAGCGTCCAGAGAGAAATTCTGGTTCCGCTTTCACGCACCTTACGCAAAATGGAGAGGCCCTTTTCCAGTCCCAAGTACTCGAAGAGATCTTTATTGAGATTTACTGAGTAGGGCTTGTACTCCTTGATGACACCCGTTAGATACTCTTCGCCGCCGACTTGACGGATTTCCTTATCTATTATAGGTGCAATCATTGGTTTACCGAAGAACTCCTGAGTGAATGCAATCAGACAATCATGATGAAAAGAGGAGAACATGGTTCTCTCGACTGCGTCAAACCTTTTGATAATCTTTATTACTTGCGGGACGGCTTCAACGGCCTTGATTTCAACATTAATAAATGTCTCTTCGGGAAGCTCTTTGTAAACCGTTTCGAGAGTAGTTAGAGAATCAAATCCAATCAGGCCCATCTTGTCCAGTTCGGTGAGTGAGGTTTCAGATAGATTGACATCTAATCCCATAGTTCTCTTGAGATCGGGATCGTGATTCAATATCACCGCGCCGTCCTTCGTAAGCCTTACGTCGAGCTCAATACCATGTGCGCCGTAGGACAGACCCTCCTCAAAAGACTTCAACGTATTCTCGTATCTGCCCTTCCCCATACCCCTATGAGCCAAAACCAACATCAAAATCGCCTCCAAAAACGGCATATAGAGTTGCTGAATTCATTTTACTTTGTAAGTTTAACTCAGTCAAGGCGATGTGAGGTAAGAACAGCCAGTCTGCTTCGCAGGCCAGTCAAAAGGCGAGAATCATCGCCGCCAGTGAAGGCTTCGCCTTCGCCAGTACCACTTCGTGGTGCCAGTCTCAGCTTCAAGCTGAGGCCAGTCACTGCAAGCAGTGGCAAGAACAACCAAAAAACACAATTGATGCAGAACATCAGGACCATCGCACTTCGTGCGGCCAGTTCCGCTGCGCTGGAGAAGAGCCGCTGACCGCTGTGAAGAGCCGTCTCCAAAAAGAGCAGTTCTTCGTTCCGACGCTAGGCGTCCAGGTTCTTCGTTTCTGGTCAAGCACATCCCGTCATTCTGAACTTGATTCAGAATCTTGGTCTTGAGAGCGCTTGACACTTGCCGAGAGACGTTAAACGATGTGAAGAACCGTCCTTGATGAAGGGGAGTTACTAGTTGCTTGTTCCGAGATGCAGGTCGTAAAGTGAAGAAACGTCAAATGCCGTCATTCCGACAAAACTCCTGGTCGGAATCTTGAAGTTATTGCTTCATTGCTCTAACCAAGAACGAAGAACTGATCTCTCTCTGGAACTAAGAACAGTTTTCTTCTGAGAACCATTCAACGGTGATACGTTTTCACTCCGGTCTTTCAGATGCGCAACCCGCTAACCTCGGCCACGGTTTTCAAAAACCCAGATCCCGGATCAAGTCCGGGATGACGGACTTAGATTATTCGGAAAACATCACATCCTGTGACAGCGTTTCCTAATTCTTAAGAATATAACAACCCGTCATTCTGAACTTGATTCAGAATCTCGTGTTTTTTGACTTAACCAAGAACAAAGATCTGATCCTCGCTCTGGAAAGAAGAACAGGTTCTTATTCGGAGAACGGAGAACCACTCAACGGCGATCCTGTTTCACTTGCTCTTGCCAACTCGAAACCATCAACCCCGAACCTCACTTGCAATGCCTACCTTTCAAGGGTTTACATGATTAAACAACTGTTACTCATCTTTATCCGGCAAGACTTTCGCCAGATGTGGAATGATCGCAATGGACACCTTTTCTCCTTCGGCGTAAACTTTTTTTTCGGCGGGGTTATCGATCTGAACGAGAATCTCTCCATGATCGGTCGTAACAAAGGATTCTAGGCTTCCTCCGAGGTATATGTTTGTCGCGACCTGGCCCTCTATCATCCCTTCACCGGGATCGACGAGTTTAAGAGATTCCGGCCTTGCCATAATGACGGCGCTATCTCCAGTTGACATCTCAGGAGAGAACTTGCGAACCTCCACAGTGTTCTCTTCAAACTTCACTTTGCATGTTTCGCCTATCTCTAGAACTTCTACCGGTAAAAAAGCGACTTTTCCAACAAACCCCGCAACGAACTTTGAGTTTGGATCCTCATAGATCACGTTCGGTGAGCCGATCTGTCTTATGAAGCCGTTCTTCATCACGATTATCCTGTCAGAGAGACTCATTGCCTCTACCCTGTCGTGGGTCACGTATATCGTGGTTATTCCAAGGGTCTTCTGGATGCGTTTTATTTCTACTCGCATCTGTTCCCTCAACAGGGCGTCCAGATTTGAAAGAGGCTCATCTAGAAGTAGCACGGAAGGCTCCACAATCAGGCTTCTCGCAAGTGCGACACGCTGCTGCTGGCCGCCGGAGAGTTTCGAGGGAGCTCTCTGGGCAAGATCCTTCAAACCGACCAGGTCCAGTGTGTTCATTACCTTGTCCTTTATCTGCTTTGAGGGAAGCTTTCGCAGCTTCAGGCCGTACGCCACATTGTCGAAAACATTCATGTGAGGAAAAAGCCCGTAACTCTGAAAGACGGTTGCAGTATCCCTTTTATTGGGCGGCAGATAGGTTATGTCTTCATTGCCCAGATAGATCTTTCCATTCGTGGGAAGTTCGAATCCCCCGATCATTCTCAGGGTAGTGGTCTTTCCACAGCCCGATGGCCCGAGAAGGGTTACCAACTCTCCCGGTTCTATTTCGAAATTGGCATTGTTAACGGCAATAACATCTGCCTTCCCTTTGACATCTTTGAAGACCTTTGTGACGTTTTCGATCCTAACTGAGACAGAAGTTTTTGACATCAAACCACCTCGCAAACCAATAATCAGTTTAGAGTTACGTTCTTTTCCATGTACTGGTTCTTTCGCACAAGAAGTCTCATAAGTCCGAACGCGCCGAAGACGATGATAATCAATACGGTGGAAAGAACGCTAGCCAGTCCGAATCTTATCGATTCTGAGAAGTTATATATGAGAACCGTCATGTGATACCACTGAGCGGATATCAGGAATATGATCGCGCTGACGGCAGTCATTGATCGGACAAAAGTGTATGACATCCCGGAAATGAAGGCGGGACGTATCAGAGGCAAGACGATAGTCCGGAAAACAGTTGTAGAATCGGCTCCCAGATCTTGCGCCGCTTCCTCTATTGCTGGATCTATTTGCCTGAGAGTTGCCACACCTCCTTCGACGCCGACGGGCAGTTCCCTTATTATGTAGTTGATTACGATAATTGCACCAGTCCCAACGAGGATTAATGGAGGCTTGTTGAAGGCCAGCACATATGAGATGCCGATTAGCGTTCCGGGTATGGCGAACGGTGCGAGAATTAACCCCTCAAGAACTCTCTTCCCTGCAAACTTCTTCCTAACGATTACCAGCGCGGCCATCATAGCTATCAGTCCGGCGAATGGTGTGGCAACTGCCGAAAGGGTGAAAGTGTCTACTATTGCATCCCTTCCTCTCTGCAGGGCTTCCGTTATGTTCTTCAGAGTGAAAGAGTAATCTATACCCCAGTTGGCTACGAAGCAGCCAGCCACTATCGTTCCATACAGTCCGAGGATAAATACTATGAAGAGAACAATAAACGTAATGAGGCCGAATTTCACAGGTTTTGAAACGAGGTCGCTTAGCCTTGAAGAAGGCTTTCCAGTTACAGTTACATACGATTTCCTGCTCACCCAGAATCTTTGAACCAGGAAGGCCGTCAGCGTGGGCATCAGCAGCAGTATTGAAAGAGCTGCTCCGTGACCAAGTCTGTTCCTTCCAGTTACCTCAATATATGCTTCCACCGAAAGGACCTTGTACGAGCCTGCAAGAAGCAGGGGATTTGCGAAGTCGGCCAGCGAGTTGGTGAATACTAGCAGCCAGGAGCTCAGGACTCCTGGAATAGCCAGAGGGAACGTAACCTTAGAGAAGGTTCTCCACCTGCTCCCATTTAGGTCAAGAGAGGCCTCCTCAAGAGTCGAGTCAATGGCCTGCAGGACACCCGATAGAGTCAGGAATGCTATCGGAAACATGCCGATAGTCTGTACGGCTGTAAGGCCTCCAAGGCCGTATATGGTGAAGTCCTTCAGCCCGAGTATCTGCTTAGTAATTAGGCCGTTGCTCCCGAAGAGAAGGATAAGCGACAGTGACAGGGAAAAAGGAGGAGAGATTACAGGCAGAAGGCCCATAGTGCTAAGGAACTTCTTCCCCCTAGTGGCCGTCCTGTTTATCACAAACGCGAAGATGAATCCTATGATCGTCGAGAAGGAAGCCGTAAGGGTGCCTAACCTCACGCTTCCCCATAGCGCGCTAAGATACTGCCTTGAAGAGAGAATCGTAACCCAGGTCTGCATCGAGAACTTCCCGTCTTCAAGGAAAGTCAATCTGACGGCTTCAAAGAGAGGATAGGCTACAAAGATTCCAACCATGAGGAAGAGTCCCATTATGATGTAGCCCATGATAGGATCTCTGAAGAATTTCGAAATGAAATAGATAATGGCAAAAATGGCAAAAGCACCTAGCATAAATATATTCAGCAGAGTGGCGTAATTCTCTCCTGCTTCCGCAGACATTAGGAAAACTAGAAATCCCGTCATGTCATAACGAGTTTCATCTATCAGTGGTGCGAGCACCATCGAAATACTCTTTCCTTCGAATGAATACTCGAGGGAAGAGTAGTAGTTTTCAAGATAGTAGACGCTTTCAAGCCCCTTTTCGAAGTCCTCCGAACTCTTATTCGATTCATAAAAGCTTCTCAGTTGCTCGTTCGGGGTGAAGACCTGCAGTTCATCCCAGCCGGGCACTCCGTGAACATAGATTATTTCCGCTTCATTGAACTCCTTGTTTACTGCTGTAATCCAGTCCTCGGCCAGTTCCCTTTCTCTTGGTGCCGATTCGGCAAGAACAGTAACCAGCTGCCTTTGGTTTTCTCTAACAACTTTAAAAAAAGAGTCCTTCAGCGTATCGAAGATCCAGAAAAGGGCCACAAAGACCAAGACACTAATTAACGCAAATGATAGGAGTTTTCTCCAGGAATACAATTCGATCACACCCCAAGAGTAACTTGATTGGTGAAGCATAAATGAAGAAGAGCAGGAGACTAGCTCCTGCTCCGATCAACCAATTATTCTACCCCGCCGCCGATTTCATCGGTCCAGCGATCTAGCAGTCTTTCTTTGTTCTCAGCATCCCAGACGTAATTCTGGTTAACTGTCTTGATTTCGTCCATGCTGAAAGAAAGGGGATGCTTAGGAGCTATCTTTGAGACTGGTATAACATACCAACTTGCGATAATTGCCTGCGCCTCTTCGGTCAGAATCCAATCGTACAACTTCTTAGCATTGACAGGATCCGGTCCATCCTTGATCAAAGACATAGAAGCGATTTCGAAGCCCGTACCTTCCTCAGGAACAGTAATTGTGATGTCTGCCCCTTCGGCCTTGAGCTTGACCATATCGTGAGCATAGCCTATAGCAAAGGGAATTTCTCCTATTGCTACACTCTTTCCACCGGCGGAACCGGATCTTGTGTACATCTCAATGTTCTGATCCAGTTTCTCAAGATATTGGAAAGCCAGATCCTCGTCACCACCAAAGAGAGCAATCATGCAAGTGATAAGATTGTAGGCCGTTCCTGAAGTATTTGGATTCGCCACTCTCACGAGGCCCTCGTACTTAGAATCGATTATGTCGAACCAGCCCTTGGGTGCTTCAAGTCCGAGTTCTGCTGCACGGCCGTTGTGAGTGGCGAAGGCCAGCGGTCCGAGATAAAGACCTATCCAATAGCCCTCGGGGTCCTTGTACTGCTCGGGGGTGTTTGCAGCGGCTCTAGAGAAATAAGGGGTGGTGAGACCCTTCAGCTTTGCGCTGATGTGGTTAAGTCCGACTCCTCCAACCCAAATTGAGGCTTGCGGATTCAGCTTCTCAGCTTCCATTCTAGCTTCTGCCTCTCCACCGGACAGTCTAACCCAGTCAACCCTTATACCGGTCACTTCTTCGTACTTGTCGAACAGCTCTTTCGCTGCAAGCTCTTCAAGAGTCGTGTAAACAGTAAACGAGTCTGCAGCGAGAAGGGTTACAGAAAAGGCAACACAGATGACAGTAATCAAAACCAGAAATCTTCTCATTTCAAAGAAACCTCCTTGAAAGACGTGTGATTTTGGAGAACGGTTGTCATTGTTGCGTTGGATTAAGGTAGGATGAATTATGTGACTTGTCGCGATTATACCATTGAAAAGACTCCAAACTGACATAGATTTTTTCAGTTTCGCGGAGGAGGAGAGCCCGCTGACGAAGGAAAAAACATAAGGCGCACTGAGTCGGAAAGCATCGATGGTCGCAAGGCTCCCTTCGGCAGGAGGTCTTCTCAGGTCTACCGTCAACGGTTCTCCGTCCTCCGAATTAGCCCACAAATTCGTTATTAAGTTGTGTCAGCATGTCGATCTTGGAGCCGCTGGAGACTTGCTAAGAAAAGCTGATGGCTGATCGCTGTGAAAAACCATCCTTGGTCTTTCATGAAGAACAGTTGCAGTTTGTAAGAGCTGAAGTAAAAAAACGTCAAGTGCCGTCATTCCGACAAAGCTCCTGGTCGGAATCTTAATGCTCTTGCTTCATTGCTTTAAGCAAGAACGAAGAACTTGGACGCGAAGCGTCGGAACGAATAACCGCTCTTCGCTCTGGAACGAACAAAAGGTTTTTTTATTCGGAGAACGGAAACCGTTCAGCGGTGATCCTGTTTCACTCGCTCTTGCCAACCCGCAACCACCAACCCCGAACCTCGTCATTTATTCTTCCACGTCTGTCTTGCAAGAGTTAACCTTCCGGAAATCGGATATAAATATATTTGATGTTAATATATCCCTATACATATATCAGTATATACATAGGAGGATACATATGACTTTTGATCAGTGGAAAGAAGAACTCGAGAAACTCTCCAACGAAGGCCCCTTTGCTATTGCAGATATAGATATCGACAAGTTTTCGCTTTTGAACAAGGAATATGGAAGAGACTGCGGAGACAGGGTCTTCGAAATTCTCGACAAGACGCTGAAGGAGAATCTCCCTGAGAAGCTCTCGTTTGTCAGGTTTGGAGACGAGTTTTTTGTCTACAGCAGCGAGTACACCCTTGAGACTCTGTTTATGGAGATGCAGGATTTGACTCAGACTATTTCGAAGCTCTCATTTGAATGCAAGGGAAAGACGGTTAGGTTTACCGTCAGCGGTGCAGTAGGAGAGTTTCCAAGGAACGCGTCGACGGTCGAGAAACTGCTGAACCTCCTTTCGGAGGGAATGAGAAAGGCAAAGGTCACAGGGAGAGCACAGATAATCTTTGCACCGCTTGAAAAGGAATCGAAGATGGTTATGAAATCCAATTACTACTTGAGATCGCAGCTGGACGGACTGGCAAAACTAACTGCCCTTTTGAACAGAACCGAGTCATCACTCTTACGGGAAGCGCTGGATGATCTACTGAGAAAATACAAATTGTAGAAATCTCAAAATACCGAAGAGAGGGTGGCCGGGGAGCCACCCTTTTTGTTTAGGAGATGATCTCATGAGGGAGAAGATGAATCGAAACATCTCAGTTTACTACCGTTTCAAGTTTTCACAAAACATGCTCATCATTGGTCCGGTTCTTGTCCCTTATATGCTTTTCAAGGGGCTGAGTTATTCGGAGATGATGCTCCTGCAGTCGATCTCGGCAGTGGCAGTTGTTCTCTTCGAAGTGCCGACCGGTTCGATAGCCGACAGGGTTTCAAGAAAGTTCTCCCTCACGATTTCATCGGTAATAATGGCCTTCGGACTGTCTCTGTATATTTTCTGCGGAAGTTTTCTGGCCTTTGTCCTTGCAGAGCTGCTCTTTGGGCTTGGAATGACTTTCAGCTCAGGGGCGGACTCGGCGATACTTTACGAGAGTCTTTCAAGAATGGAAAGAGAGAAGGAATACAGCAAGATAGAAGCGAAGGCCATGTCAAATATCTTCGTAGGTCAGGCCGTTGGATCGATAGCAAGCGGGCTTCTATATTCAGTTTCACCTTACATTCCCTTCTGGATATCTCTGGGAATGCTGTTTCTATCGAGCGGCTATTCGCTCTTCTTCACAGAACCCGACCATGGAGAAAGATCAAGAGAGTCGTATCTGGTTCACGTTGCTAGGTCTTTCGGCGATGCCGTAAAGAAGCCGAGAGTCAGATGGGCCCTGTACTTCTCAGCGCTGATGGGAGTGATGTTGAGGGCAAGCTTCTGGCTGTATGAGCCGTACTTTAAACTTGTCATGCTGGATATTGCCCTCTACGGGGTTGTCTTTGCCGGGTTCAACGTCGTTTGTGCGCTTTCGTCAAGGTATCTAATGAAGCTCTTCGAAAATGCCAGGCCGAGAAAATCGCTGACACTCCTTGGATTACTGATGGGAGGCGCGTATCTAATCCCTCTGATTCTTCTGAACGTCGGTTCGCTTGCATTTCTGGCGCTTGGTCAGATAGTCAGAGCTATATACCAGCCCATCATGAGATTCTATATCAACAGGCAGATAGAAGATGCCTTCAGGGCGACGATAATCTCGATAGTTAGTCTCACCGCCAGTCTCTCCTTTGCAGTTTTTTCGCCGCTAATCGGGTTGGGGCTGGACGGGGTAGGCGCAATTCCCGTTTATGTAGTAATGGGGCTTGTTTCGGTCGGCGGATCACTGTTCCTCTGGAGAGTCAGAAATCTCCAGAAAAGAAAGAAGGCCGCGGCAGATAGAGAATCTGCGCCGGAGGAGACAGTCAGTTAAACTGAAACGGGTTGGAAGTCCGGAAGACGATATTTCCCGCACAAGAGAAAACCCCCACCTGAGTGGGGGTTTGTACTTACGGTTATCTATTACCTAATTCTTCCGTCAAGTCTGGCGCTTACCGGGCTGTTGTTCTGCATATATTCCTTGACTATCTTCTGTACATCCAGTCCGGTATCGGTGTATGGAAGCCCCGCAAAGAGATCCTTGTAACCTGGAGCGAAGAGTCCCTGGTAATTCGTTGTAGCTACCAGATAGGTTGCCTCGGGATTCAGTAAATCGAAGCTGTCCGGGCATTCCAAATCCGCCTGGACCTCAATCGACGTCGCTTTTCCGTTGCTGATTATGAATCGCACACCGGAGACCTGAGAGAAGAACCCAGTGCCGCTCTGGCTGACTGAATGGTTCAGAATCTTCTCAAGCGTTTCTCCCTTTACCTCATAGACATAGATTATGTTTACATAAGGAAGGGCGTTCTTCAGATCCTCGTAAACAGTCGATCCCGGTGCAATGGATGCCCTGAAACTGCTCGAAGTCGAGAGAGCGACGTTTGCCCCTGATTTCTCTCTAATGATGTCCATCACGAAATTGCCTAGCACCGATTCTCCCGTGTTGACATTGGCCGCAGAGAGTTCCGTTTCAACATCCCCGATCCATTCAAAAAGGTAAGCGAACTCAGGATCGCTTTCCAATTCGTACTGAAGTTTTTCTACCTTATCCGCAATGACTGGATCCTCTGGCATGGAATCGTCCATGGGTATTAGCGATCCCGAGACGGATTTCTGACCGTCGGCTCCAAAGTAAACTGCCACTTCCGCCGCATATGTTCCATACTGGTAAGGCGAAATGAAGTATGTTTCAGTTCCCTCGATCTTTGTAAGAGGGATCTTGAGATGGCTGTGTGTACCGAAAATCAGGTCTATGCCTTCGATCTCTCTTGCCAATTTCAGCGTCTCCTCGTACTCTGCATGTCCTATAAAAACGATAAGATCGACTCCCTCTGCCTCCATTTCGTCAACGATCTCACTCGCAGTTATCATAAAATCTCCGAAAGTCGCTCCTTCAACTGGCCTTGCAGCTGGCTTGACAAGACTATCGAAATCCGATCCTGCAAGAGCGAAGACACCGATTTTCTTGCCTTCAACTTCTAGGACCAAGTATCTCTTTCCAAAGTATTCGAAGACAGGTACTCCGCCTGCATCCAGAACGTTGGCGCCAAGAATCGGATAAGTGACATCTTTCCATACTTCCTGGAAATCTGCCGGTCCGTATTCCGAGTCGTGATTGCCGTAGGCCATGGCATCGAAGATGTTGTTGAACCAGGGCATCTCTATGGCGTGGAACTTGTCGGACCACGCCGGGGTCCCGAGGTTTATCATGTCTCCGCCGCCAAAAACGAGAGTGTCTTCATCGCCGGCTTTGTCTTTCAGAAAAGCGATTATCTTGGCGATTCCCCCAAACCCGTGTTGCCCCTCAGAATAGAAGGGAATTGCGTGAGAGTGATAATCAGTTACTAGATACATCTTGATGGTCGTTGAGAACGAAAGGATTGAAAGAAGGAGAACAACCAGAACAAGGAATTTAGCCTTTTTCACTGTCAACACCTCCTCGTGGTATTACACCAAATTCTAACATTGTTAGTTCCGATCGAATTCCTCTGGTTGGATCTGTTGACTGAAAGATAGATGGGGCGAAGAGATCGCCGGAAGTGAGGCTCGCTGGTGCGAGGAAGTGATGTTACTATAATCAGACGCGATGCCGCCTTCGACAGGAAGCCTTCTCGGGTCCACCGTCAACGGTTCTCCTCCGAGAAGACCAAGAGAAGAAGTAATGCCGCTTCCGCGGCAGACATTCAGAAGCCAGTCTGCTTTCACAGGCCAGTCAGGCTTCGCCTGGCCAGTCTCGCCTTCTGCGAGGCCAGTTCCGACTGCGTCGGGCTAGAAGAGTTGCAAGCCCTAAAGTAAAGAAACGTCAAATGCCGTCATTCCGACAGAACCCTGGTTGGAATCTTGATGCTACTGCTTCATTGCTCTAACCAAGAACGAAGAACTTGGACGCGGAGCGTCGGAACGAAGAACTGCTCTTCGCTCTGGAACGAACAAAAGGTTTTTTTATTCGGAGAACGGAGAACCATTCAACGGTGATCCTGTTTCACTCGCTCTTACCAACCCGCAACCACCAACCCCGAATCCCGTCATTTATTCTTGCAACTTGGAACTCAGAACTTGCAACTGGTTTTTCAGCGCAAAGCGGCTCTCAAGACCGAGATGCTGAAACAAGTTCAGCATGACGCAGTTTTAGATTCTCTGAACGATCTTGATCTTCCTACACCTATCCTCAAACCTCTGACCCCGGCCTTTGCTCTCACAACCTGCAACTTGGAACTGAGAACCTGCAACTGGTTTTTCAGCGCAAAGCGGCTTTCAGAAACGAGATGCTGAAACAAGTTCAGCATGACGGATCGTTAAATTCTCTGAACGATCTAGATCTTCCTACATCTATCCTCAAACCTCTAATCCCAGCCTTTGCTCTCACAACTTGCAACTTGCAACTGATCCTTTGATCTTCCAACGCCCAACCTGCTACCCGCAACCACACTCTAAACAGCAGCTTACTGCGTCTGGAAGGCAATTATGGGCTTCTTGAAAAGACTTGCGAGCAGGGCATGGACGATCGCCACGGGGATGAAGAAGATGAAAGAGACGAGCATGCTGATCTCATACCAGAGGCTGCTTCCCTCAACTGGCTTTCCCTTAAGACGGTTTACCAGTGCGCCCCACGCTATTCCGAAGGTATTTCCCATCATGATTGTCCTAACGGCACCGAGTATTCCCTTGGCTTTTGATTCCCCATAGAAGGTCTTAAGAGAATTCCATGAATCCTCTGAAGGGTTTCCCAAAGAGTTTGCATATTCTCGCGAGAACAGGATGGCGAGAGCGTCCTCCTGCGGGATCTCTTCAACGTCAGCCACAAAGAGCATCTGAATCTCTTCTTCCTTCATTCCCTCTTTCTCGGCGACCTTGTTGTGGAAGACCGAACAGACCTCGCACCCGTTTATTTCGGTTATGGTAAGCATGACCTTTTCGATCAACTCGGTGCTAAGTTCTTCTTTTCTCTTTGCACGGCTCATGTATTTCATTGTTCTCATCGCATCGAAGAGAATCTGGTAAGACTCCTTTATCGTAAAGAAGCGCTTATAGAACTTCTGATTCAACTCTTCCTCCAGAAGAATCTCGATCCCGAATCGAGATTAGACAATTTATAATCATTCCATTTTATCATCTATTGCTATATCTCATTTGGAAGAGGATATCCATTCCACTTGTTGGAGATTTCAACATATCTGAATGCTATCTCTTGCTGTTGACCTTTACAAAGTACTCAACGCTTCTGTCCCAGGTCTTCTCCTGTTCTTCAGTGAAGTAGCAGGCCGGGAGTTCTCCGTTTCTACGGTGATAAGCGATGCACTCGCAGCACTTTCCTTTTCTTGGACAGCCCGGATAGGTGCAATTGCAATTCTCAAGATTTCTGTCGACTTCTTTCAAGATCAGTGCCTCCTTTTGTTCATGTCATCCCTGATTGTATCAGACGAGTTCTCCTCAAATGATTTTGCATATCCGGCTTTCCAAAAGACCTTTCTCTATTAATCTCTCTTTAATCGCGAATATTCTAATATCTAAATATACAAGAAGGGGGTTAACCATTATGAGAAAAGCTATGTTGATTGTACTGTTCGTTTCAATGATATTTGGCTTGGCCCTTGCAAATAATGGTAAGGGTCCCGGTGATGGCATCCCCGACAGGCAGGAGCCCGGGGCAGGATTTGGTTCTCCAGGAATAGGAAAGGGAGAAGGTCCCGGAGCCGGTAAAGTTGATTCGGGAGGTAGCACATCATTGCAGCTGGAAAACCTGGAGGAAGAAACGGAAAGTTTAGAGCCTTTGCTTGTCCGCTTAATGAACAGATTGGTCATGAAGATCCAGAACGCTTTCAAGAATATCTTTAGAGTTGGAAAGCCCGTATCCGATTGAGAGTACCACACTAGTACCCCTGTTTACCCCTAGTCCAGCCGCCGCTACTTTACTACCAGGTAAGCGGCGGCCTTTTCTATGGTTGGTATGCCTC
>ENA-OSEO01001853-OSEO01001853.1-sediment-metagenome-genome-assembly--contig:-NODE-1853-length-34346-cov-6.845633_pt1 | contig 34346 bp, 29 predicted proteins | sample MGYA00237883_ERZ534232 | MGnify/ENA metagenome assembly ERZ534232 | reverse complement strand
CAAAGTTCGTGGGTAATCTTCCTCCATACCCAAGGATACTACATCTTGTGGTTACTGGAGTCAAGTGCATACCCACAAAGCTTTTTTTACCCAGGTTCTCGGGATCTCCCGCCCTTGGTTTATAAAGGAAGTGGAGCTTAAGACGGCTGAGAAGCGGGTAGACATCTACATCGATCATTCGAGTGGATTTGCCTTCCCTTGTCCCAAATGCCAGAGGTTGTGTTCCGTGTATGACCATATGAAAGAAAGGGAGTTTCAGCATCTGAATGTGTGTCAGATGGCGACCTTCATTCATGTGCGTCTTCCCCGGATTGAGTGTCCGGAACACGGCGTGTTGCAGATTGTCTCCGGTCTTGGAGATGACAATTCGGGCATGACCTATGAATTCGAAAGCTTTGTCCTGGATTTGGAACAAGAGTGCAGCATTGAAAGTGTTTGTCGGTTGCTGGATATGAATTGGCATCCTTGCTGGGGAGTGATGGAACGAGCGGTTGAGCGGGGCAAAGAGAGAAAGGCCCACAGAATACCCGAACGGATCGGGGTTGATGAGAAGTCTTTTGCCAAAGGACATCGGTATGAGACGCTGGTTTACAATATGGACACTGCGACGGTTGACTATGTAGGAGACAAGCGAGATCAGAATAGCCTTGAGGAATACTATAAGCAGTTTACTGTCGAAGAACGAGAGAAAGTAACGGCCGTGGCGATGGATATGTGGGACCCTTACATTGCGGCTACCAAGGCATATATCCCTGACGCAGACAAAAAGATTGTCTTTGATCGGTATCATGTCATGCGGCTCGTGGTCGATGCGGTGGATAAGGTTCGCAAACAAGAGCATCGGGCATTGATGGAAAAGGGCAATGCCGTCCTAAAGGGGACCAAGTACCTGTGGTTATGGAATGAAGAAAACATCCCCCCATATCGTTGGACCGAATTTGAACATCTCCGTTCATTGGATCTCAAGGTCTGTCGTGCACGCGCTATCAAAGACAACCTCCGTAACCTATGGAACTATCATAAAGAAGGTTGGATGAGAAAGTACTTCTCTCGCTGGTATTTCTGGGCCACGCATTCCCGTCTACCCCCGATAGTCAAGGCCGCAAAGAGTCTGAAATCTCATATTGACAACATCGTCACCTATGCCCGACACCGGATAACCAATGCCTTGGCTGAAAGCCTTAACGGCAAAATTGAGAAGGTGAAGCGCCTTGCCTGTGGCTACCGAAATCGAGATCACTATAGAACCGCTATCTATTTCCACTGCGGAGGTCTTGACCTGTACCCAAAACGTAAACCAGGGGCATTCCAGGTCATCGCCGCATGACCACTATATATGGGGGTCACCCACACAAATGTGCGAAGAGCCATAAATGAAAAACGCCCAGCTGATTTTTGTGACGCTGGAAAACAAGGTCTTAAAACCGTATGGCCCACTCAGAAAGGAGGTATGATCTCAATATTCAGGGGATAAAACCCTGACGGGTAAATTCCGGAGTTTGTTTGTAACTTCTCTGCATGGTGCGAAGAAGTTTGCCCGTGGGGGTCTCTGCCCAAGGGCTGCAAAAACCAAACAGAGCTCGTGGGAACGGCAGCAGGGCTTTAAAATACGGCGCTGGTCCAGCCCCAAGGAGACCCTTTCATGGGAAGGGATTCCTTGCTGCCTTTCAATAAACAATATCCCGCGCCCGGGGGCGGTCGTCGAACGATATAAACGCATTTTATTGCAGCCCTTGGGCAGAGACCCCCACGGGCGGGCAGAACGCTGTTTGGTCGCGGCCGTCAGGCCGCCTTAGACAAAGAGTCCGACGTTCAAATACCCTTGGATAGTTTTTTGCCTACAGAAAGCACAATGAATCGATCAGAACATTCAAAATCTCTCCTGCGAAAACCTGTGTGGCTTAAACGACGGCTTCCGGCAGGCGCCGGCTATGAGCAGGTAAGGGGTCTTCTCAAGAAAAGCCGGCTTCATACCGTGTGCCAGGAGGCCCTTTGTCCCAATATCTGGGAGTGCTTCTCCAGGGGAACCGCAACTTTTCTGATCATGGGGCCTGACTGCACCCGGGCCTGCCGGTTTTGTGCGGTGGGCCATGGCCATCCTGCCCCTATTGACCCGCTTGAGCCGGTTCACGTGGCCGAAGCGGTTCAGGCTATGGGGTTGACCTATGTGGTGATCACATCGGTTACACGGGACGACCTCCCGGACGGGGGCGCAGGCATCTTCGCCCGAACCATTCAGGAGATCCGGGATCATGTGGCCTGTGCGCGGGTGGAGGTCCTCATTCCTGATTTTCAGGGGAACAGGGAGGCGCTTATGACGGTTATGGATGCCCGGCCCGCGGTCCTGAACCACAATGTGGAGACCGTGCCCAGGCTCTATCCCCGCGTGCGGCCGGGTGCAGACTACCTCCGATCCCTCGATATCCTGAGATGGGCTGTGGCGGAGGATCCCGCAATCCCTGCCAAATCAGGCCTCATGCTGGGTTTAGGCGAGTCGGAGCGTGAGGTGGAGGAGACATTGCATGACCTTCTCAGTGCCGGGTGTCAGATCCTGACCCTGGGACAGTATCTTCAGCCGTCCACAGGCCACATTCCGGTGGAGCGCTATATCCCTCCGGAGGCGTTCGATGCATGGCGGAACAAGGCACTGGATATGGGCTTTCGGGCTGTTGCCAGCGGGCCTTTTGTCAGGAGTTCCTACCGGGCGGAGGCCCTGTGCCGCGAGGCGCGGGGAGAGGGGCGGAAGCCAGAGGACGGATGACTGAAGACGGATGACAGAGGGGCAGGAGATGTGAAGAGGGGTAGGGATGGAGATCGTCCAATCGGACCGGCAATGCGTGTGAGGTGACCGGTGAAATTTTTTGCCTTTATATCGATTTTTCTGAGTCTCTACGGGCTCCTTCATCTCTATGCCTTTGTGAAGGTGCAGAAGGCCTTTGCCCTGAGCCAGGGAGGCAGTGTGGGCCTCGCCTGTTTTCTCGTGATCATGGTATCCTCGCCTGTAATCGTTCGAGTCATCGAGAGGGTCGCTCTGGATGCCCTGTCCAGGGCCATTGCCTTTGGCGCATTTGTCTGGATGGGATTTCTGTTCCTGTTTGTGTCTGCAGCCTTGATGATAGATCTATATCGCTTGATCGCCATGGTTGCAGTCCATGTTTTTGATGGAAGCATGGGCAGGTGGATGCCGTCGGCCAGGGTCATTTTTTTCATGGCCCTGTGCGCTTCTGTGCTGGCAACGGCCTACGGATATGTGGAAGCCCTGACCATTCGGACCGAACACGTCGTGATTCACACGCCCAAGATTCCAAAGGGTCTGGAAAAATTAAGGATCGTGCAGGTGTCGGACATCCACCTGGGATGGATTGTGGGAGAAAGAAGGCTTGAGAGGATCCTTTCCAAAGTGCAAGAGGCCAAACCGCATATCCTCGTTTGCACGGGTGATTTGGTGGACGGTCAGATGGACAATGCCGCGGGTCTGGCAGAGATGTTTCAGCGCATCCATGCTCCGTACGGAAAATATGCTGTCACGGGCAATCATGAGTTCTACGCCGGCCTGGAAAGATCGTTGGAGTTTACCCGGGCCGCGGGATTTGAGATTCTGAGGGGGACAGCGACAGAGGTGGGAGGCATAATTTACGTGGCAGGGGTCGATGACGAGGCCGGGCATCGAGACGGTCTTTATAGGGGGGAAGGAGAGGCGGAACTGCTTTCTCGTGTGCCAGCCGGGCGCTTTGCCATCCTTCTTAAGCACAGGCCAAATGTGGGCCAGAAGAGGGCCAGACGTTTTGACCTCCAGCTTTCAGGCCACACCCACGGGGGGCAGATTTTTCCCTTCAGCCTCATTGTCAAGATGGCCTACCCCGTGGAGCAGGGCCTGATCCAAGGGCAAGGGGGATCGTATGTCTATGTGAACCGGGGGGCCGGCACCTGGGGACCGCCCCTTCGCTTCATGGCCCCTCCGGAGATCACCGTCATCGACCTGGTCCACCCCAGTGGGGCAAAGTAGATTTCTGGGCAGATGGGCCAGGCCGTTTGCAGGGGCAGGGTCTTCGCGACGGTTTGTTTGCCCTTGGGGTCAAAAAATCTCTCTCCGGTTTTCCCGGTGGTCCACTACATAGAGGAGTTCAGCCTTCTGCCGCAGTTCCTCCTCAAGTAGGGGGAGTTTTTCCCGATCCACCCCGTACATCCTCACAAAGACCTTCCGGAAACCCTTGGGCACATGTTCATAGGTGCTCAGAATGCTCACCATGCGGCCCCCGTAATTCCGGATGATGTCGGTCACCTCCTTGATGGACCCGGAACGGTCTTCCACCTGGAAGGCAAACTGGATGCCCCGCTTGCCGACCCCGGTCAGGGCAATCAGGACCCTGAAGATGTCTCCCTTGGTAATGGTCCCCACGAGACGGCCTTCCTTATCCACCACCGGGGCCCCGGATATCTTGTTCTTCATCAACACCTCGGCGGCCTCTTCAACAGTGAAATCGAAGGGCAGGGTGATCGGGTCCTTGGTCATGATGTCCTTGACGGCTATTTTAGATACCAGATAGAGGAGTTCATGGATCTCCAGCGTGGTGGCATCGGATGCAGAGGCCCTTTTGATGTCCCTGTCCGTGACAATGCCGACCAGTTTCCCCCTTTTGGTCACAGGGAGCATGGATATTCCGTGTTCTTTCAGCAGTCTCATGGCCTCCTGCATGGAGTCATTGACGTCCACCGTGATAACGGTCTTGCTCATCCAGTCTTTCACTAACATGGCACTACCTCCCTTGGCTGGAAATTAGCGTAGAATCTTTGTCCGCCCAGGCCGCTGTTTGGTTGCGGCCGTCAGGCCGCGTTGGGTTGTTGGGCAAAAAGAGAATGATCAATTGAAAAGCGATGCATGTTCACCCGTGACGATGAACCGCACGGGCTGCCCTTGCAGCGACACAAGGTCGTTTCTGAATTCATCCTGAGGAAACGGAATCCTGTTCACCGAACCCGTATGAATGATCACGGTCGAGACCTTGTGTACATGCTTCCGCAGCAATCGGATCAATTGCCTCCCTGAAACCGCGTCGAAGGTCCCCACCAGTTTGAGATGAAGATGTGTTCCGTTGAGATGGGTCAATATCTTGAAATCAGTTGTCATGATGACGCCTCCTGTTAAACCGCTTATCTCCTCCTGCCTGCATAGTACTTCAGCAACCCATGTGCCAACAGAAAACAATACATGTAATTATTATATAATAGATTGAATTCATGACCAATTCATGAAAATACGGAGCCAATGCCCCCCGCGGAGTCAGGTCTGCCATGTCCATTTGTTTTACAATTTGTAAACCAGACCATAGGCAGGATTCAAGAATGCACGGCATGGGCCATGCGGCTCAGAAAAGGCAGTTTTCCGTTGATTTGTTGATTCGTTTTGTCTGCAATTCAGGCCGCGGTTTTCATGGCAAAACTATTGGAAATCTTTCTGTTGATGGTTTATAAGGGAGGCGTCTTCACTTACGAAAGCAAGGAGTCTTCATATGAACAGAAATCAAAATGTAGTCATTGTGGGCGCGGTGGCGTTGGGGCCCAAGGTCGGCTGCAGGTTAAAGCGACTGGCGCCCGAGGCCAAGGTGACCATGATCGATCAGAGCGATCTGATCTCTTACGGGGGATGCGGCATCCCCTATTTTGTGTCCGGCGACGTGAGCGATGCCGGTCAGCTCCAGTCCACCAGCTTTCATATGCTTCGGGATGAGAAATTCTTCAAAAATGCAAAGGACATGGATGTCCTCACGCATACGAAGGCTGTCTCCATAGACCGGTCCCGAAAGCAAGTTCAGGTGCAGGACGTCTTGAATGGAGATAAGAAGATCCTCCCCTATGATCAACTGGTCATTGCCACCGGCAGCCGACCCAGACGGCTTCAGACGCCGGGCGCTGACTTAAAAGGGATCTTTACGGTATCGGATCTGGCCGGGGCCGTGGCCATCAAAAACGAGGTGGCCGGGGGCAGCGTTGAGAAGGCCGTTATTGTGGGCGGGGGGGCCATTGGCCTTGAGATGGCCGAGGCGCTGGCCGATCTCTGGGGGATTGAGACATCGGTGGTGGAGATCGCCGACCAGATCCTGCCCGGGATCGTGAGCCCGGTCATGGCCCGGATGGGACAGCATCAGATGGAGGAAAATGGAATAGCCATCTACCTGAAGGAACAGGTGCAGCGTCTTGAGGGGAATGGCCGCGTGGCCCGCGTGGTGACCGACAAACGGACATTGGAGGCGGATCTGGTGATCATGGCTGTTGGGGTGGCGCCCAATTCGGACCTTGCCAGGGATGCAGGGCTTGAGGTCTCGCCTCGCGGCGCCATTGTAGTCAACGAAAGGATGCAGACCTCGGATCCCTACATCTATGCAGGGGGCGACTGCGTGGAGATTATGGACCTGGTGACCGGAAAACCGGCCTGCTTTCCCTCGGGATCCCTCGCCAACCGTCAGGGACGGGTAATCGGCACCAATCTCGCGGGCGGCAATGCGGTCTTTGAAGGTGCTGTGGGGACCTTTGTCATCAAGCTCTTTGATTTATCCATGGCCAGCGCCGGGTTGAGTCTGGAGAGGGCCAAATCCCACGGTTTCGACGCCCTGAGCGTGTTTGTGGTCCAGTTCGATCGGGCACACTTCTATCCGGAAAAGGAACTGGTCTACCTGGAACTGGTGGTGGAGAAGGGGACAGGCAGGGTATTGGGCATTCAGGGGCTTGGGGGCATGAACTCAGGAATGTTTGCGCGGGTCAGCGCGGTGGCGGCCATCCTGAGGCATCGGCCCACAACCGCGGACATCAGCAATCTGGAACTCCCCTATGCGCCTCCCTTCTCGTCGGCCATGGATGTGCTCAACGCCTTGGGAAATACAGCCGAAAACACCCTGCAAGGCAAGAACAGGGTCATTGATGCGGACCAGTTTGCGGAATGGTGGCTGAACAGGGATCGGGGCGAGGTCCTCTTCCTGGACTGTCGCGGCTGGGGAAATGCCGAGGACTTTGTCAAGAGGTATCCGGAACGCTGGAAGAGCATCCCCCAGGACGAGCTGACCGACCGCATGGATGAGGTCCCGAGGGACAAGAGGCTGGTCCTCATCTGCAATACGGGCGTCCGATCCTATGAGGCCCAGATCATGCTGGACCAGGCAGCCATCCATGATACCTACAATCTCCAGGGGGGCATGGCGGCCGTAAAGAAGTGGGGGCTTGACCTCCTGGCGCCGGATGCATCGGATAAGGGCTGATGCCGGGGGGCGTGAGCCTTGTTGTATCCCGGAATTCAGGCGCAGGCCTTTTATTTTGAGATGTTGCGTGAAACCCGCTTGTTCTTGGATGTGCCGGAGCCCGGCCTTCGCCGGGCCGAAGGCGCCGGTGCCGTGATTCCTGCCTACGCTAAGGGAAAGTGAACGAGGGGCAATGTGTAAGAGACAAATGATGGACCTGTTCTGAAACTCAGGGGAAAGGGGCTTCACCATGGATGCAGAGACTGTAAGGAATGTGGCCAAGGACACTGAGCTTTTTAAGGACCTCGACCCGTCCGTCGTGGAGGCGTTGATTGACAGGGGAGACATCAGGTTCTTTTCTCCGGGCGAGGTCATCTACCGCAAAGGCGAGGCCGCTTCGGGGACCATAGGCCTCATTGCCTCCGGCAACGTACAGGTGGTGGCGGAAAGTGGGTATGTGGTGAGAGAATTAGGTCCGGGCGAAATGATTGGCGAGGTGGGTACGGTGAGTCCGCAGGGGAAACGGACCGTGACGCTCACAGTTGTCGAGCCTACAGAGGTCATGGAATGGCGGATAGCAGATGTGGAGGAGACCTTGCCTGAACTCCTGAATCGGCTCAAGGACCTGGCTTGGAAGCGCCTCAAATACTATAGTGAATAGGGGCCCCGGCACGGACCGTGACATTCGCTGTTGAATGTCCCTTGACCTGACGGCAAAAGTCTGATAGAAGCTATTTCCAGTGGGCGATTAGCTCAGGTGGATAGAGCGTTGGTCTCCGGAACCAAAGGTCGGGCGTTCGAGTCGCCCATCGCCCACCATCTCCACATCAGGCAATTCCGTCTTTAATGACTCCCCTCCATTATTTCCAGGTTTGTAGCATATCAGCTCTTTAATGTCCGGCAGGGGGGCTCGGTGAGAGCGCTGCAAAAACCTGTCTTTGCTGCCGTTCCCAGGGGCTGTATTCGGTTTCTGCAGCCCTTGGCCAGAGACCCCCACGGGCAGACTTGCTCGCACGTTGCGGAGAAGTTGCGGACAAAGATTCTACGCTAAAAGTGATACCCAGATTTTCCCTTGGGGCCCAGATTGAAGCCTTTTGAAGAATTGAAATGGGCCTTTATTTGTTGACGCAGCATAGGGAGAGGTCAAATGGGCGTGATTGCGGCCATCAAACAACGGCGCTCGCTTCTGTTTGCAGGCGACATCCTCCTGATTCTGGCGGCCACAGAGCTCTCCACCTGGATCCGTTTGGGCCAGTCCATTCAGGTCTTCTCACGTCATACCGGGGCGTCCACTTTTACGCTCATCCTTTACATCACCATGCTCTACATCTTTGATCTGTACAAGGCGGACCGCACCCGGCTCACAAAAGATGTGTGTTTTCGCTTGGCCGTGGCCGTGGGGAGCGCGGGAGCTGTTTCGGCCGTCATCTTCTACTCGTTCCCCAACTGGGTGTTCGGCCGGGGCATTTTCTTGATCCAGATGTGTCTGGTCCTCCTCTTTCTTTCAGGATGGCGGTGGCTGTGCTGCACGCTGGTTTCCGCGCCCATCGGACAGACAAAGGTGCTGATCATTGGCGCGGGTCGGTCGGGTCAGGCCCTCTTTTCGCTGCTCAACAATCCGGATTCGCCTTACAAACCAGTGGGATTCGTGGACGACGATCCTGATAAGATAGGGAGCATGGCGGGATCGGCCCCGGTTCTGGGAAGCACCGATCAGCTGACCAAGATAGCCTCACGCCAGCAGATTGGCATGGCCATCCTGGCCATTACACATGACCGGTCCGAATCGCTTGTGGACAGGATCATCAGGGCCCGTTTGCAGGGTCTGACCATTCCGGACATGCCGACCATTTATGAGGAGCTGACCGGATCCATCCCTGTGGAGCATCTTCGGCGCGACTGGCTGCTCTTTGCAAATGGCTTCTCTTTGCTTTCGAAACAGTACGTCCAGAGGATAAAACGGATTATAGACGTGGTCAGTTCCGGGGTCCTCATCATTGTTTCGGCCCCGGCCATGGTCATGACTGCCATTGCCGTACGATGCGAGTCCCGGGGTCCGGTCTTTTTCAGGCAGGAGCGTGTGGGAAAAGACGGCAACGTCTTTCTCGTTCTCAAATTTCGTTCCATGATAGAAGGCGCTGAAAGCAACGGTGCGGCCTGGGCCGCTGAAAACGACCCCCGCGTGACCAGGGTGGGAAAAGTTATCCGGTTTTTAAGGATCGACGAACTGCCCCAAATCCTCAATGTGTTCCGCGGGGAGATGAGCCTTGTAGGCCCAAGGCCGGAGCGGCCTGAATTTGTGAAGGAACTTGAGGCCCGGATTCCCTTCTATGGCATCCGGCACTCCATTCGGCCCGGCATTACCGGATGGGCCCAGGTCAAGTACGGCTACGGGGCCTCTTTGGAAGATGCCCTTAAAAAGCTGGAATATGACCTCTTCTATCTCAAGAACATGTCCATTCTCCTGGATGTCAAGATTCTGCTCAAGACCATCGGCGTGGTCCTCTTTGGCCAGGGCGCGAGGTGACAGAAGATGCACCGATTGAGGCCGGCGAAAAGGGAGTGGCTGGAGTTGCTCCCTGAAGAGGCCTTTTTGCTCGGAATCTTTCGAGGCGCATTCGGACGCAGAGACAGGGGAAGCGCGCTTCCGTCAGTGGATGGTTCCGCCATAAGATGGGAAGGCGTTTTCAGAACGGCCCTGAAGTGGCAGGTCCTGCCCATGCTGTACCCCCTGCTAAAAGATCAGCCCGGCCAGCGCACCCGATCAGACATTCCTGACGATACCCTCAAAGCCATGGAAGCGGCCTATGTAAAGACCTGTGTGGTAAATCAGACGAATTTCTCAGAATTGGCCGAGATCATCAGGGCCCTGGCAGCCGCCGATATCCAGGTCCTTCTCCTGAAAGGCGCCCATCTCGCGTCCTTCGTGTATCAGGATATGGGCATGAGGTGGATGGCAGACGTGGACATCCTGATCCGCAGGGCAGATCTTTCAAAGGTCGGCGATGTGCTGGCAAGGATGCACTATTCTTATCTGGAAATGGAACCGGTCGTGTCGGACCACTTCGGAAAGAGAAAGCAGGTGCGAGACCAGGCTGCGGTCATTGACTGGCACAAAAACCATCACATGCACCTGAGCTATTTCAATCCGGAAGGCATACAGAACCTGGAACTGCACTGGGCCATTGCAAGAAGCCCCAGCCCGTTCAGCATCGACGCCGAAGGCCTGTGGCAAAGGGCATGGACCGAGGAGTTGAACGGTGTTCCCTGCCAGGTCCTGTCTCCCGAAGATCTCATTCTCCATATCTCGCTTCACGATGCCTATTATCATCGTCTCCAGGTGTTTGGGCTGAGGCCGTGCTGTGACCTGGCAGCAGTCGTCCGCGGTTGTCCCCGCAGCATAGACTGGAAAGCGCTTGGGTTGCGGGCGCGTCAATGGGGAGTCGAGAGATATCTCGGCCTGATGCTGGCTCTCGCTAAAGAGCTTATTGGAGCGGATGTTCCTGTTGATATATTGGGGGCGGGGGGTCTCAAGGGGTCCAGCGACCCGGTATTGCTGAAGGCGGCAAGGCGTCTTATGGGAAAAGAGATCCAACGCCCGGCCTACAGAGGCGTGAAATATCCGGGCAAAATTCACGTATTCAATGCTGAAGACGGTCTCTTTCAAAAAATGGGCTTTTTCCTGAAGCGCATACCCATTTCGCGTGAGGAACTTGCCTCCCGATACTCGCTGCCCCCATCTTCGAGGCGAACAATCCTCTGCCGTCTCCTCCGTCTTGCCTCCCTCGCGGCCACTTACGCCCCGGTGTATGCCGGCTATCTATGGCAGCGTCTGAGATATGGGAAGAAACACTGCCACGACTTCAGCCTCGACCTCTGGTTGACATCCGTTGAGTCCAAAGCGCCAAGGGATAATGAGTCACGTGGAGCTTTTAGGCTCAGGGGCGAATGAACCTTTCGCATCAGACTGAAATAAGACTGTGTTGTCACTTGTACGCGTCAACTTGTCTTGGCCGCGCGGTCTTGCATCAGGCTTTCACAAAGCCGCTGTTTTATCCTGTATTCCGCTTTGTCCGGGGAAAATTTCTGGGCCAGGTGAAAATACCTGCCGCTTTCCTGATAATTTGCGAGCTGGAAGTTGCAGACGGCCAGGGAATCACAGGCATTCACATCGAAGATATGCCTGGGGTATGTGAACGCCCTGTTGAAATCCCGCCTTTGTCCCCACCCCAGGAGACTCTCAAAGAACAAAATGGCCTCATCGCAGCGGTTTTCGTCCATCAACAAACGGCCTTTCAGCCAGTAAAGATACGGGTTCTCGGGAAAACGGCCCATAGCCTCGCTCAAGAGACCTCTGTCCGGCTGCCCATGTCGCGCCTTCCATTCCAGATAATAAACATACCCATACAGGTACGGGTCTTGTTTTTTCCTTGCCAACTCAACGGCCCGTTTCCAGGCGTCTTCGGCAAGGTCGTCCTGGCCCAGGGCCTGGTGCACCAGCCCCAGATGGGTCCAGAGGCACTCCCTGTTCGGGTCCTGTTGGATCTCTCTCAGCAAAAGGGGCAGGTTCCTTTTGTGTTTTTCTTCCTGGTCATGATCGTAACCCAAATGGTCCAGCGCCAGATCGCTGTACCCTATTCGCTGGTTATCCGAGGCGAGGACATTCTGAAGTCCGTCCCAAATAGTTTCATGGAATGTGCCCTTGAACCGGATTCGCGGATCATTGCGGAAGAGACGGATCATCCACATGCCGGTCCACCCGTTCATGGGATGCATCGAGACATGGCAGGCGCTCTTTTGGGGGTCCTTGAGGAAAGGATCGATGTGGGAGCGTGAGGTGGGCCGCAGCCTTTCGTCCGCGTCGATGGACAGGATCCAGGTCCCTTTTGCCTTTAAAAGGACCTGGTTTCTGGCCGCGGAAAAGTCATGCTTCCAGGGGATGGAATAGAGCCTTGCGCCAAAATCACGGGCGATCTCTGGTGTCTGATCAGTTGAGCCTGTATCGCCGATAACGATTTCATCCACCACATCCCTGATGGAACAAAGACATCCCTCCAGAAAACGTGCTTCGTTCCTGACGATCATGCACGCAGAAAGGGTTGGATCTCCTGTGGGCATTTCACCCACCATTGCTGCGTCTTCCTATGGCCTTCCGGGGCTTATGGGCGGGCCTCCCGGTCCTGGGCGGGCCGCGGCCTGAGGTTCGCCCATTCTGACCTTCAGTCCATCCATGGAGAAAGAATGGATCACCGGCACGGCAAAGGCCGTTCCGACCACCACCTTCTTGATAAAATCCCTCCTGTTATCGTCCACGGCTTTCAGGACATCTTCATTTGCAAAGCGCTTTCCCATGGCTTTTCACCTCCTATATAATGCTTATTGCTTGGTTTGTATCACTTGAGACTCTTTGCCTGCAACTTCTCTCCAACGTGCGAAGAAGTTTGCCCATGGGCAGAGGCCCCCTGCCGGACTTCAAGGAGCTTGCCTTGATTTTAATTATGCAGCTAACCCAAAGGGCGCGTCAAGCCAAAACATCCTTAATGAGCGTCACAGCAGTCTCTAAGTCGCCGAGATAAATCATAAAATTATCAGATTTACCCACGATCTGGCACAGTTTCCCTATCTGAGATTCGGGGTTGGGAGGGAAGTCAGATGATTGCAGCATGAGGCGCTCCAGCGTCAACCAGCGGGGGCAGGGTTCAATTTCTGATTTTTCCCCATGTCGAGGTTCAAGGCAACATACGCAGTCCACCCGGCCTCTTGTTATCTTCCAGTCAAATCCCGCATCTGTCGGGTCGAAAAAAAAGAATCTTCCCCCGTAATAGGCGGGGTAGGACGTCAACCTTTGACAGACGGAGACCAGTTGCGGCGTCAGCCTAAGCGTGCCCTCTTTCAGATGGAATTTCCTCGGAAAGGCCACAGCGTCGCTGCGGTCAATCAAGACGGTTTCATCTCCCTCAGCTGCTGCGCCTTCAAAAAGCAGCCTTGTGATCAGGGTTGTCTTGCCCGCGCCTTTGGGTCCCGCCAACAGAAAGCGCTTGTTGGCGAAAGAACCGATCGCCGCATGTATTTTGATAAGCCCCCTGAGATGCCAGGCAACACGGAAGTTGATCAATTCATGTAGGTAGAGGGTGACCCATTCAGGGTCGATGGAGGAGATGAGCGTCTCAGTCCCTTCCTTTATGAGGTATCGGCCTTCCTTTTTCAGCACTTCAATGGAAAAAGCCCCACAGAAGCGGGCATCCTGCTCTGCCCCGACCTTCAGGTGGTGCAGCCTATGCCAAAGCGTGGCGCAATTGGTAAGAATGACTGCCTTGATCCCGAGGATGTGGAATTCAATTTTCAGTTGAATCGTATCAGGCCCTCTTGTGCAAATTTGTCGATGACCTCCCTGATCTCTTTTTCAGGAGGAGCGTCGAGCCCGTAGCTTTGCGCCAGGATCGTTATCATTTCAGGGACCGAGTGCCGACCGTTGCAGAGTTCCAGGAGCAGGACCGCGGTATGGTTTAGAAAATGGACCCTGTCTTTCTGCCTGTGATAGACGACACAGCCATCGTCGGCCTCAAAAATCCTGATATCCGCATCCTGCTCCGGGTTTCCCATCATGGCACGTCCTCTTGCCACCTCCTGAAAAAAACCGCTTGCCACAATTCTCAACAGGCCTCTTTTTCAGCAGGCTTCAGGCGGAAAAGCGTCTATGGTGTGTTGAGCCGGCGTGATTCCTGCGATATCTCTACCGCTTAACTGCCAGTATGTCAAGCAGTTGGGGTATCAGTCCTGTTCCTGAACGGCAAAAATTAGGCCCATGCCCACTGGTTCTGGCCAAGGCCTCGATCCCTACGCATCAATGCCGCAGAGTCTTTTGGCGGCCCTCTGTTTTTCCATCAGGTTGACGCGCCGGGAAATCATGATCCGCTGGGCCTGGGGCGACCCTGCGCCGTGCATGGACTCGGTCAGATACCCCACCGCGGCCGTGCCCAGGGTCAGGTTCTCGATGAGTCTCAGGATGCGCATCCGGTTTTCGACGGGCACCTCGGGATGGGCCTTGAAGTATTTCCGGATCCATCTGCCGGTTTCGGGGGAGTTGAGGTCCTTTTCCGAAGGGAGGGTGACCATGAGCCCGCCTGCAATGTCCTGGGCCAGCCGGGAGAGTTCAAAGGGAAAGCGGGTTACATTGTGCTTGTGCACATTGGCCAGAAGGATATTCACGCAATAGGTGCCGCTGGCTTCCCTGTGTCCTTCTGAGGCGCAGGCAATACATCCGCAATATAAGGTCTCGTTTAAGTGATTCATCTCCACGATCTTGTCCCGGATATGGGAGGCCCTGTCGGCCCCGTTGTACTCTGCTGCGGTCTGGGCCGCGCCGATCAGGACATCGCCCACCCCCACCTTGCAGGCATAGCTCTGCCGGTGATAGGCCGCAAATATCTCCACGAGCTGGCCGGCAAAGTCGGCTTCCCGGCACATGAAGACCCGCTCCCAGGGGACAAAGACATTGTCGAAGACCACCAGGGCCTCGTGGCCCCCGAAGTGAATATTTCCCCGATCCAGAAGGCCCTCCTCCAGTTTGCGGGTGTCGCAGGACTGTCGGCCCATGATGTAGGTGATCCCCTCTGCGTCGCTGGGCAGGGCAAAGGAGACCGCAAAATCCGCGTCTTCCTTGCGCATGGAGAGGGTTGGCATGACCACGATCTCGTGGGAATTGACCGCGCCGGTCTGATGGGCCTTGGCCCCCCGGACCACAATCCCGTCTTTTTTTTCTTCCACAATGCGCAAAAACGCATCCAGGTCGGGCTGCTGGTGGGGGGGGAGCCCCCTGTGGCCCTTGGGATCGGTCATGGCGCCGTCCACTGTGAAATCGTTTTCCTGGACATATTCCAGATACTTCAAAAAACGGGGATAATACTCTGTGCCGTATTTCTGATCAATGTTGTATGTGACGATGGAGAGGGCATTGAGCGTGTCCATGCCCACACACCTTTGAAAGCAGCACCCTGTTTCGCGGCCCAACAGCCTCCCCATCTTGCTCTTCCGGACCAGGTCCCCGATATTCTGGTGGATGTGGGTGAACCGGTTGATCCTCTTTCCGGTGATATGGGATGTGGCCGTCATCAGGTCTTCATATTCAGGCAGATGGGCCAGTTCGTAGGTCTTGGCAACCGCATTCATGGAGGGTCGGATGATGGGATTGTCCACGACATTCTCGATCCTCTCGCCGAACATGTAGACCTGCAGGTTCAGCTTCCTGAGGCTCGCTTCATACTCCTGTGCCGTCATCATGGCCATATGAAATCCCTCCTTTCGATAGGGCCCCGTTTGAAAACCGCATGTTCGTCTCGTGAGAGAGCCGCACCATGGCAGATCCGATGGATGGAGGCCGATTACGCCCGATCCAGTATCACAGCAGTGCCCATGCCCCCGCCCGCGCACAGGGTCGCCAGGCCCTTTTTGACATCCCTCTTTTCCATTTCGTACAGGAGCGTTGTCATAATCCGGGTCCCGGTACATCCGACGGGGTGCCCAAGGGCGATGCCGCCCCCATTGACGTTGGTTATTTCCCGATTTAAGCCCATGGCCTTTTCGCAGGCCAGATACTGGGCTGCAAAGGCCTCGTTGATCTCGATTAATTCCATCTGGTGCAGCCCCATGCCGGCCTTTTTCAAGGCTTTCTCTGTGGCGTAAACCGGCCCGATTCCCATGATGTCCGGATCCACGCCTACGGTTGCAGTCGAGACAATCCTTGCCATGACGGGTACGTCCAGTTCCTTTGCCTTTTTTGCCGACATGATCAACATGCCAGAGGACCCATCATTAATGCCCGAGGCATTTCCGGCTGTTACGGTGCCTCCCTCCTTAAAGGCAGGCTTGAGTGCGGAGAGGGCCTCGAAGGAGGCGTCGCGCCGGGGATGTTCGTCCGTATCGAATGTCCCGAGCGCTTTCCCTTTTTTGACCGGTAAGGGGAGGATCTCGGCCTTGAATTGCCCCGAGTCAATGGCCTGGATGGCCCGCTGATGGCTCAGGAGGGAAAAGGCGTCCTGTGCCTCGCGGCTGATGTCGTACTGCTCAGCGAGATTTTCAGCGGTAATCCCCATGGCAGGCCCGATGCCCAAACTGGTCAGGGAGTCCCACATGGAGTCCCGCATCTCCGCATGTCCGAGCCTCGATCCCCACCGCATTTTCTCAACTGTATAGGATGCATTGCTCATGCTGTCGGTTCCGCCCGCCAAAATCACATCCGCCTCTCCGCACCGGATCTGATAATACCCCATCTGCACCGCGGACATGGATGAGGTACAGTTGCGGTGCACCGTGATTCCCGGGACGGATATGGGGATCCCCGACCTTACCGCTGCCACCCGCGCCAGGTTGTTTTCCATATAGGTCTTCTGATAATTGCACCCCCAGATTACATCGTCTATTAATGCAGGTTCCACGCCGGCCCGTCTCATCACTTCCTGCATCACGGGAATGGTCAGATCAAGGGCGCTCAGCCCTTTCAGCCCCCCGCCATGTTTCCCGATGGCGGTCCTGCACGCACCTGCGATCACCACATCTTCCATGTGATTCACTCCTCGATACAATAAAGTTTGAAGCATGACTGGCTTCATTCTATTATTTGCTGATCATGTATAAGGTCTTCCAACCAGACAATTTCTTTGTCCGTAATGTCTCAAAAAAATGGGGTTATTCTATTGCCTTCGGTTTTCAAAATCAATGGAGCGCTTGAGAATCTTTCCAGCCGAGGTTTTGGGGAGTTCCTCAAAGAATTGAATAATCCGGGGGTATTTATAAGGGGCTACCTCCTGTTTGACAAACTCCTTCAGCTCATCTGCAGTTACTTTCGATCCAGGCTTTAGAACGATGGCCGCGGCGACTTCCTCTCCCAGATCTTGGTGAGGAACACCCACCACTGCTGCTTCCGAGACGGCTGGGTGCATATAGAGGATTTCTTCCAGTTCACGGGGATACACATTGTAGCCACCCCTGATAATCATATCCTTTTTGCGGTCAACGATGTAGATGTAGCCATCTTCATCCATACGGGCCAGATCGCCGGTATGGAGCCAGCCGTTGCGCAACGTATCCCGTGTCGCCTCCGGCTTGTTGAGGTATTCTTTCATCATGGCAGGACCGGATACAATCAGCTCTCCCACTGTGCCTGTCGGAAGCTCGCGGTCCTCTTCGTCCACAACGCGTGCTTGAAATGGCGGAATCGGAAGCCCTATCGAACCCGGTCGCGTGGGTCTTCCGAATGGATTTTCAATACAGGTCGGTGAAAATTCCGTAAGTCCATAGCTCTCATAAATGGGCGCCCCAAAGGCCTTCTCGAAACGATGGAGGATCTCTACCGGAAGTGAGGCGCCGCCTGATATTACGAACCTGAGTCCAGAGCGTTTAGGGGGATGCATGGCAGCCGCCTGCACCAGTCGGTTTACCATGGTGGGAACCGCGTAGAGTATGGCGCTTTGCTCCGATTCAATAGCCGACATAAGCTCCGCCACGTCAAATGCCCTCCACATGCGAATGGTGAGACCCAGATAGATCGAGATATTGAGAGCATGGGTCATGCCATAGATGTGGAAAAGGGGTAGCACGCTCAAGACTACATCATGGGGCTCTGTGTGCCGAACGCCTGCCACAGCCGTTACGTCGCTCATTAAGGCTTTATGGGATAAGACTGCGCCTTTGGGTTCCCCTGTGGTTCCACTGGTGTAGATGATGGTAAAAGGGTCTCCTGGACTTGTGGGGTGCACATTAAAGGCTTCCTTAGAATTAAGCAGATCTTTGAAGCAAACAAAACCATGCGGAAGGTCATCTCCTGCGGCGACGCGGATTTTCAGATTTGGCATGGAGGCCATGACGTTCATTGCTTCCTGGAGATAATCGCTATCGCCGATGAACGCCTTCGGCTGTGCGTCTTGGAAAATATAGGCAAGCTCCTTGTGACGATAGAGAAAATTGATAGGTACGACCACAGCGCCAAGCTTTGCCAATGCATAGTAGGCCAGGGCCCAGCTTAGGGAACTGGGCATCATCAGGACGCACACATCCCCAGGGTCCAACCCTAATGTCGTAAGCCCATGGGCCAGGGCATCAACCCTCCTGGTCATCTCGCGATAGGTAACTGTCTGTCCTTCAGAATGAATGGCTGGGTGATCTGGAATGCGTGCCGAGGTTTCCGTCAAAAAAAACGCTATATTCATATTCATCTGCATCTCTCCAAGTCCTTTAATTCGTTTTAGATCCCGAGATACGTTTTCATAATGTCGGGCCTCTCCTTTAGATCAAGGGCCTGGCCGCCCCAGACGACTATCCCCTTTTCCAATATGTAGCCCCTTTCAGAAAGTTCCAATGCAAAAAGCGCATTTTGCTCTGTGATCAGGATGGTCATCCCCTCTTCCTTCAAAAGACGGATTTGATTGCCCAAGGTTTTTACAATGAGGGGTGCCAGGCCTTCGCAAGGCTCATCCAGCAGAAGGAGCAGGGGATCTCCCATGAGGGTCCGCGCAATAGTAAGCATCTGCTGTTCTCCCCCCGAAAGGGTCGCTCCATCCTGGTTCTTCCGGTGTTCAAGAATAGGGAATAGTTCGTAGACTCTGGCAAGCGTCCAATGAGACTCATGTTGACTCCGGCTTTTGACCCCCAGTTCAAGATTCTCCTTTACGGTGAGATTTGGAAAGATGATTCGGTCCTCAGGCACATATCCAATTCCCAGCCTCGCAATCTGGAATGATCGTTTCCCCCGAATGGATTGGCCGCGGAAGGTCACTTTCCCCTTACGAGCTGGCGAGAGTCCCATGATACTTCTCATGGTCGTTGTCTTGCCTACCCCGTTTCTCCCCAAAAGGCACACGGTTTCTCTCTCATTTACTTCGAGAGACACGCTGAATAAGATATGACTAAGCCCATAGAAGGTATCCATTTGTCTGATATCTAAGAGCGTCATGTTGTTTCCCCCAGATAGACCCGTTGTACCTCCTCATTGGCCTGTATTTCCTCAGGATTGCCTTCTGCGATGATCCTGCCAAGATGCATCACTCGTATCTTTTCAGATATTCCGAAAACCACGCTCATGTCGTGTTCTACAAAAAGAAGCGTCAATGCTTGTTCACGGGCCAGTTTTTGAATCAGATGGGTAATGCTGACGGTTTCCTCGGGGCTCATGCCGGCCGTGGGCTCGTCCAGCAAAAGGAGCCTTGGCCGGGTCGCCAAGGCGATCCCAATTTCGAGTCGCTTTTGATCGCCATAGGAAAGGTATCCCGCAAGCCTGTTCTGCTTGTCTGCAAGCCCCACCCTTTCCAATACCTGATTTGTCTCCCCTCGACACTGATTTTTTGCTGGCGACACTATATTCCTGATGCGTTTTTGCTCAGAAAGTACGGCGATCTGAATATTGTCAAACGCGCTGAGGCGGGGGAAGATATTCTGTCTTTGAAATGACTTGGACGTCCCCTTCCTGCATATCTTATGGGGTGCCAGCCCGGTGATATCCTCTCCTTTAAATAAAATTCTTCCAGAATCAGGCCGGAACTTGCCGCTCAAGAGGTTAAAAAAGGTGCTCTTGCCGGCCCCATTGGGTCCAATGATGGAACTCAACTCGCCCTTCTCTAACTGAAGGCTCACGTCACTGACTGCCTTCAGACCGCCGAATGATTTGGACACACGCTCAGCTTCCAGTATCATCTGTCGCCCCCGCTGCTTTGTTGTGCTGCCTTAACCAGCGCCCTGCTGGATATAAATCCAGCGATCCCTCCCCTCAAAAAGAGGACTGCCAGCACAACGATCAGTCCCAGTACCATTGGCCAGTATTGTGTGAAACTGACGATGATTTTATCCAATAGAATGTAGACGACAGACCCCACAATAGGACCCCAAAAATGAAACATCCCGCCCAAGAGACAAACGACCAAAATGTCTGCGCCTTTGGACCAATGTGCGTAAACAGGAAAGACATTGTGATTAAAGCAGCAGTAGAGAGATCCGGCTGCACCCAAAAAAAACGAGGACAGAACAAAGGCGGCAAGCTGGTAACGTCGAACATGGATCCCGATGAATTCAGCTCGTTCCGGGTTTTCTCGAATAGCCTTCAGGGCCTTTCCGAATGACGAGTTGCAGATCATCCACATGGCAGCCAGGCAGGCGGCTGATGTGATCAGTGTGAAATAATAGTAGTTGTCAATGCTTGATAAAATGGGGGGTGTCTTGATGCCCACGATGCCGTTGTCGCCTCCTGTAAAGCTGTACCACACAAAAACAACCGTGTATATAATCTGGGAAAATGCCAGAGTCAGCAGGGCAAAATAAACTGCTGTCCGTCGCACGCAGAACCAGCCGATGATCACGCCTGCCAGCGCCGCAGCCACTGGTCCTGCTATCATGGCCCATGTGAAAGGAATGTCGAATCTCACGATCAGAAGGGCTGTGGCATAGGCCCCCGTGGCATAGAGCCCTGCCGGACCAAACGATACCATGCCCGCATACCCCATGATCAGGTTAAGGCCGCACGCAGCCACGCCGAGGATCATCATCTCGATAACAAGGCTCAGATATCCCAGGCTGATGACCCTGGGGAGAAGCACAAGACACAGGGCTGTCGCCACCAAGCCCAACAGCCGCTTTCGCTGAACAAGGCTCAATACTTGATTCTGCTTCATTACAGTATGCCTCATGCTACTATTCAGGCCTGCCTAACAGTCCCCATGGCCTGATAATCAGAATGACTGCCATAATGACGAAACCGATGGCAATGGCCAGCTTGGGGGCCACGAGAATGCCCAAGGCATAGGACAGTCCAAAGATAATAGCGCCGATAAAGGCGCCTAATGTGCTCCCCAGACCCCCAATAACCACGATGATAAAGCAATCTATGATAACAGCCGCGTCCATCCCAAGAGATACCGCTGTCATCGGTGCAACCAGGGCGCCTCCAAGACCGGCAAGCCAACATCCAAGCATGAAAACGAGGGTAAAGGTAAGGGGCACATTCACGCCCAGTGCCCCCACCATTTCGGGATTAAAAGTAGCGGCCCGGATCACACGGCCTAGTCGTGTAAACCGGAGCATTGCCCCTATACCCATCAGGATAATCGGGCCAAGCATCATGACGAACAGGTTATAGGCAGGGAAAAAAACGCCAAAGATCTCCACAGGTCCATTCAAAGGCCAGGGTGGCGCCACCATATAGTAATCAACGCCCCACAGGAGCCTGCATATGTCCCCAATAAAGAGGATGAGCCCAAATGTCAGGATCCATTGATACATCATGTCCAGACCGTAGATTCGTCGCAGGAGAAGGATCTCGATGATGCCGCCGAAAATGGCAGATCCCAAGGGCGCGATTACCAGCGACCACCAGAAAATCCCCGGCACGTTCGGTAGCCATGACGTAAGCCAGTAACAAAGGAAAGCTCCGAACATATAGATAGCGCCGTGGGCCATGTTCAGCACCTTCAGGGTGCCGAAAATAAGGGAGAGTCCTGCGGCAATGATGAACACGACCATGCCCATACTAAGCCCGCTCAACAGCTGCCTGATTATGTTCTCGGCTAACATTCTCACCTACCCTGTGTATGTCATGACGGACGATGGGATCCCGGGAGACATGACCATGTCTGCTCAAAAAGTCAATCCCGGAATCCTTTTGGGATCAGGACGATCAGCGCGAAAGAGGATCAATTTTCCCAGGTTCTTAATCCTTCCTTTCTGGCCTGTTCGCGGAGTTTTTCCACCTCAGCACACGTCCGGTATGTGGTTTCGGGATCCTTGGCTACGGTAATTTCCGTCAAGGCAGGAAATGTCACATCATTTCGAAAGCCAATGATGCCTATCCAAGTAGGCATCATTGCCTGATGGTCGCAGGCACGAATTTTAATTTTGTCAAGAGGTGGGTCAAATGGCGTGTTGATCATGCTGTCCTCAAGGGCATCAATAATTTGTTCTGTGTCAAGTGAACCTACCTTTTTGATGACGTCGGCGAGCGCACGAACGGCAATATACTGATCCAAGGCAGCATAGTTGGCGGCCACATCGGATCGTTTGCCGAACTTCTCAACAAACTGCTTGCTCTGAGGGTTCTGAATGGCATAATAGGGATACCGAGAGGTAGCAAGCGCGTTTTCCGGGCAGGGTTCGCCTTTTTTGACTTTGTACCATGTCTCAGCATCTCCTGCGCAGGAGGCAGACACGTGCATTTTTTTGAAAACGCCCATCATATAAGCCTGCTTGGTAAAGGCCAGTTCCATTCCGCCATAGAAGGAATGCTGTAGCACATCGGCACCTGATCCAAGGATAGTTGAAATAAACGGGGTATAGTCATTGGTGCCCAGCGGCACCCACACCTCGCGAACAACCTTCACATTAGGAACGAACTTTTTGTAAATTTCAACGAAGTCCCTTGCTGCGACCTTCCCCCACTCATAATCCGGTCCGCACACGCACAGTTTTTTAGCACCCCATTTTTTAGCTGCATATTCGGCAGGGACCCCATGATAGGGATAGGAGTTGGTCGATATTCGGAACAGATAGCGATGGCCCATTTCTTCGGTGGTCCTGGAGGACTGGGAATTGGTGGTGATATAGATTTTTTTGATCGATCTGCAATATTCTGAGATGGCCTGCCCCACAGAACTGCTGATGGTGCCGGTCAGAAAATCCGCCTTTTCGTCCAACACCAGAGACTTGGCCTCCCTGAGCCCCACTTCCGGGTTGAGTTTATCGTCGCGGCTGACGAGTTTCAGCTTCCTCCCCAGAACGCCGCCAGCAGCGTTGATTTCCTCCACTGCAATCTGTCCGCCAATTTCACCGCTCTTGCCGTACATCGCCACTGGTCCGCTTAATGTATGAACGAAACCGATCACAATCGGCTGATCCGCCGCCCCTGCTGGATTCATAAAGCTTCCCAGCGTCAGGCAACACATCAGGCAACATGAGGCTGCTAATAATGACGGGATTATCCTAATTTTTTTCATGGCATTTCTCCTTGGGAAATAGGGTTTCAAGCCTGCAAGTCAAACTCACCCTGTCCAATGTGTATGTACTTTTGTTCTGTTTTACCACCTCCTTTCCTATAGGCAGAAATCATCCTCTCAGGAGTTGATTGGCGATGATGATGCGTTGCACCTGGTTGGTCCCTTCGTAGATCTGGGTGATCTTTGCGTCCCTCATCATTCGTTCCACCGGATATTCTCTAATGTATCCGTAGCCGCCCAGGAGTTGGACCGCATCGGTTGAAACAACCATGGCCGTATCAGAGGCAAGCCATTTGGCCATTGAAGACAACCGGGGGATGTCTTTTGAATCAGGTTCGTTGTCAATGGTTGCACAGGCTCTCCACACCATGGTTCTGGCCGCTTCCACCTTGAGCGCCATCTCGGCCATCATCCATTGCAACCCCTGGAAATCGCACAGGCGTTTTCCGAACTGCACCCGCGTCTTGGTGTAATCGACCGCCACATCCAAGGCGCCCTGAGCAATTCCCACCGCTTGGGCCGCCACGCCGGGCCGCGTATAGTTCAGAACATCCATGAGAGTCTTGAAGCCGGCCCCAGGGGATCCGATTAGATTCTCCTTCGGGACAAAACAGTCTTCTAAGATCAATTCAGTGGTGCTGGAGCCGCGGATGCCCATTTTCTTTTCCTGTTTTCCTACGATAAAGCCTGGCGTGTTATTGGTCACCAAAAAGAGGCTGATTCCCATGTGTCGCTGGGATTTATCGGTATAAGCGACAATGGTGAAAATCTGGCCTACGCCGCCATTTGTGATAAAAACTTTTCTACCGTTGAGTACATAACCATCCCCTTTGGGGATCGCGGTGCTCTTGATACTGGTAATGTCAGATCCTGCACCCGGTTCTGTTATGGCCACGCCTCCCAAGACACGTCCTTCTGCCAAAGGCTTCAACCAAGTCATCTTCTGTTCGTGGGTGCCAGCCAGGAGAATAGGGTCTGCCCCAAGCGCCTGGTTGGTAACGATGATGGAAGAGGAGGTACAGACCCGGGCGATCTCTTCGATCACCAAGGCCAGACTGACCATTCCTGCCCCTGCGCCCCCGTACTCCTCAGGGATGTGAATTCCCAGAAGGCCGTTCTCTTCCAGTATCGTCTTGTGATTCCAGGGAAAGGTCTCCGTCTCATCTATTTCCGCCGCATGCGGTGCAAATTCGTTGACGCTGATCCTTCGCACAGTTTCCCTCAGCATCTTCTGCTCAGATGTCAGGCTAAAATCCATTGTATTGACCTCGCTCATTCTGTGCTGTTAATGCTTATTATCCTTGCAAAGCCGCATCCCCTAAGTTCCCTTTAATCAGAGGCCGTGCCCGGCCTGAAATCATCTGCACCCATGAGACCATTGCAGGTAAATCGAAAGATGAAATCTGCCAGTTCATCGACACTGGCTCCTTTTTTCGGATGGAACCAGACCCTGCTTCGGGTGATCATCGAGGCAATCATAAAACCCACCAATTTAACGTCTATCGGATTAAAATATCCTGCGTCGATGCCGCGCTCTACAACCTTTCGAAGGATGCGGTCGTATAGATCCCGATATTCCACAATGATCTTGCGCCTGGGAGGCGAGAGTTTATCCAGCGTGGCATCAAAAAGGAGGCCTGCAGATCGTCGATAGCTCAGGGTGATTTTCAGATGCACATGAATGATCTCTCTGAGTTGCTCCAGCGGTGGGGTCTTTGAGTCGTCCTCGAGGTGACGAATCGGATCCACAATCTTCTCCATCTCTTCCCGAAGCACCTGGAAGAGGATGTCTTCCTTATTGGCAAAGAAGTTGTATATATTGGCGGGTCTGCATCCATAGGCCTTGGCAATATCCCTCATGCCCGTGGCATTGTAACCTTTTTGCCAGAAAAGTCTGCGTGCCACATTCAGCATCTTAGCCTTCTGAAAACCGGATTTTGAGGCATTTTCAGTCATCCACCCTCCTTTTGCACGACCACGAGCAAGACGCGCGTCAGTATGTACAGCAAGCTTTTTTAGGAAGGAGCTGTTAATGAACGATCGTTTATGAATAGTTCTAAAAATATACTCTTCAGTTGTCAAGAAAAAAAATGACATTCAGATTGGAATACGGTATGCCACCAAATAAAAGTGTAATAACAATAAATTAAGGTAGCATTTTCCAGAAATCCGTCTTGGTTTGGCGACATAGGAATCGCTGCTGCTCACGGAATTATGAATGAACGATCGTTTACATTTTCATATTTTATGATATTTTAAAAGCCTATATGGCCCTCTGGAAAGGATTTCTCTTAAAGGCCCTAGAATCAACTTTGTACCTAACCTGTCCGGACCATTTGCGGCTGAATTGTGCTTGACACGCAGGGCGCTTTGAAAGATACTGGCGCCCCCACAAAGAGCGGGTGTTGTCCCATCAATGAGACATGCCCCCCGAAATCAAATCCGCCGCAATTGGAAAGGGCCAATGGGATAAGCAGCGCCTGAACGAAAAATGGCGTGGTTCATCTCATGACGGGGAGCTTTTTGCGTGGACAGGGCGTGCTCATTGGGACGATCGTTTCCTGCCCTGCCCGGGAATAATGGTCAGGACAGGAAGGGCGATCGACTGCGCGTCTAGGGAAGGCCAGGCCCTGAATGGATGGACCGGCTGGCGGGAGAGGTCTCCGGACAGGTGTGGGCCGCCTTACACATTAAAAAAAGAGGATTCTTCACATGTTTTTTGATCTGTTCCTTTACGGTTCTCTTGCTGTTTTCACCATCGGTCTCGCGTACAAGATGCACCTCTGGTTTTCCGGCCACATCGTGGACTCCCAAACGGTCGTGGGGACCAAAACACGCGTGGGTCGGGCCCTTCGAGGCATTCCGGCCGCCCTGTTCAGCGTGCGGGTGATTGCCCTTTTCAGGTCCCTCCTTCTGGATGTCGTCTTTCAGAGGAGGATTCTAAAAGAAAGCGCCTACCGGTGGGCCATGCACATGCTGATCTTCTGGGGATTCATGCTCCTTCTCCTGATGCACGCCCTGGAGAATTGGGTCAGCTCATCTCTTTTCGACGATTACGCGTCCACGCTCAACCCCTACTTTTTTCTTCGCGGCATTTTTGGGCTCATGGCGGTTGCAGGCGTTGTTATGGCGGTTTACCGCCGGCAGCCGGGGAGGGTTCCCCGCCTCAGAACCACGGCCGCGGACCGGTATGCGCTCTGCATCATCGGGATCATTATCCTTTCCGGTTTTTTCCTTGAAGGGGCCAAGATCCTGTCCTACGCCGATTTCAGTCGCATGGTGGAGGATTATGCCGACACGGACGACGCGCAGGAACTCCAGGCCCTGGAGGCCTACTGGGTGAAGGAGATGGGGGTTTTTTCTCCCAACATGAAGGGGCCCTTTGAGCCCGGGGTCATAAGACAGGGACTGGAGCTTCATGAGATGAGCTGTCAGGCCTGCCATTCTGCTTCCCAATCGGCGTTTGTGGGATACGGGCTGTCCCTCGCCATGCGGCCTATGGCAAGCGTCCTTGAGGACATGGCAGCGGTGAACATTCTCTGGACCATCCATATCCTGGCCTGCTTTTTCGGCCTGGCATTTCTCCCTTTCAGCAAGATGTTTCACATCATCGCCACCCCCTTGAGCCTTCTCAGCAATGCAGTCATGGATCCGAGGCGTTCGTACCCGGCCAACATCGCCACACGTCAGATGCTGGAGCTGGATGCCTGCGCCCGGTGCGGGACGTGCAGCCTTCGCTGTTCATCCGTGCCTGCCTTCGAGGCCATGGACAATGCGGCCATCCTGCCGTCCGAGAGGCTGCAGATGCTCAAACGCCTGGCCAACGGGAAAAGGCTCTCGGATGGTGAAATGAAGGCCGTTCGAGACGGGATCATCATCTGCACCAATTGCGACCGCTGCACGGTAGTATGTCCTTCGGGCATCGATCTAAGGGATCTCTGGGTCAATGTGCGGGAGGATCTGGTGCAGGGACAGGCCGAGGGCCAATCCCTCATGCTCTCGACCTTTTCCTTTGCCCGGGGGCTTCAAAAGGAAAGGATTGCTGCCGACGCCTATGAAAGACCCCTGAGGGCCGCGAGACAATCCATAATGGACACATGGAGGTCCTGTTGTGAACCACAGGACGCTCTTTTCACCCTCGGCGGGAAGAGCCGGTCGGGGGTAGGCTTTGCCCATAACGCTGATTCCTTTCTCAGCTGCTTTGGGTGTCAGAACTGCACCACAGTATGCCCGGTGGTCGCCCAGTTTGAAAACCCACAGGCGGCACTGGGGCTCCTTCCCCATCAAATCATGTACAGCCTGGGGCTTGGCCTGATAGAGCAGGCCTGTGCCTCGGAGATGCTCTGGGCGTGCACGACCTGTTATCAGTGCCAGGAGCATTGTCCTCAGAATGTGGAGGTGACAGACATCCTCTACGATCTGAAGGTCATGGCCCTTAAGGGACCTTCGAAGGCTGTTGAGCAAAGCCCGAAAAGGCACTGGCAACAGGCTGCATAGGCTGTTTCAACCTCTCAAGAAGGGCGCCTTCCTTTTTTAGAAGCCCATAATTCCTTAACATATTAATATTTAATGCCAGAAATATGAGGCGAACCTATGACATACGCATTTTTTACAGGCTGCAATACCCCTGCCAGGCTCCCGCAATACGAGCATACGGCACGCATCGTTCTGGGCCGGTTGGGTGTAACCCTTGAGAATTGCCGTGAATTCACCTGTTGCGGCTATCCCCTTCGGAATGTGGACCAGAAGGCCTTTATCCTTTCCGCGGCCGGAAACATGGCCTTTGCCGAAAGAAGCGGCCGCGATATCCTTGTCTTGTGTCAGTGCGGCTTCGGGACCTTTAAGGAGGCCCAGTACCGCTTGAAAGCGAATGAAACCCTCAAAGAAGAGATCAACCGGCGCCTCAGACGGCAGGGACTCTCCTATGAAGGACGCGTTGAGGTCACGCACGTCCTTTCCGTCTTGTACCACGCCGTGGGTCTGGAGGTCTTGAACAAGGCCGCAACCATCCAAATGAACGGGCTCAAGGTCGCGGCCCACTACGGCTGTCACGCCCTTCGGCCAAGCCGGATCACCCGGTTCGATGATCCGGTAGCGCCCTCCCTTTTTGATGAACTCATCCGGGCGACCGGGGCGGAGAGCGTGGACTGGGACGAAAAGCTCAACTGCTGCGGGGCCCCCCTGACAGGCGTCAATGACCAGGTCTCCTCGGAGCTTACCCGAAACAAGATCCGCAGCGGCATTGCTGCAGGCGCAGACTGTCTATGCACCGCATGTCCCTATTGCCAGTTGCAGTTCGACCAGGTCCAGGCCCGGCTGCTGTCGGAGGGGAGGCTGGAAAAGGCCCTTCCATCGATCCTTTATCCCCAGTTGCTGGGCCTGTGCATGGGGATCGGCGGAGAGGATCTGGGTTTAAAAGAAAATCATATCAACATCGACCCCATTCGGTCGTTTCTATAACAGGAGCAGGTTATGTCAACACAAAAACTGGGTTCCGTCCTGGTGGTAGGGGGCGGCATCAGCGGCATGCAGGCGGCCCTGGATATGGCAAATTCGGGATACTACGTCCATCTGGTGGAGCGATCCAGCTCCATCGGCGGGATGATGTCCCAGCTTGACAAGACATTTCCAACCAATGACTGTGCCATGTGAATTATCTCGCCCAAACTGGTCGAGGTCGGCCGGCACATTAATATTGAACTGCACACCCTCTCTGAAGTAAGCGCTATCTCGGGCGAGGAAGGCAATTTCGAGGTTACCCTGATTCAGCACCCACGATATGTAGACACGGACGCATGCATTGCCTGCGGGGCCTGCGCTGAAAAGTGTCCCAAAAAAGTGCCCGATGAATATGACGCCGGCATGGGCGTGCGAAAGGCCATTTATGTAAAATATGCCCAGGCCGTCCCCCTTAAATATGCCATTGACCCGGCGCATTGCATCAAGCTCACCAGAGGCAAGTGCGGCAACTGCGAAAAGGTCTGCCCGGCCGGGGCCATCCGCTACGACGATCACAAAAGGGAAATCAAGCTTCATGTGGGCGCGGCTATCGTGGCGCAGGGGGTTGAAACCTATGATCCCGCTATGCACGATACGTACGGGTACTGCAAAAATCCCAATGTGGTGACCAGCCTGGAGTTTGAACGGATACTCTCGGCCTCCGGTCCTTACGGCGGACACATGGTCCGCCCCTCGGACAAAAAACGGCCCAAAAAGATCGCCTGGCTCCAGTGCGTCGGGTCCAGAGACGAGCACCTGGACGGGAGAGGCTACTGCTCCGGGGTGTGCTGCACCTATGCAGTCAAGGAGGCCATGCTGGCCAAGGAACACGCCAACGGGGACCTGGACGCGGCCATCTTTTATATCGATATCCGCACGAATGGAAAGGATTTTGAAAAATACTGCAACCGTGCCAGATATGACCAAGGGGTCCGCTTCATCAAGTCAAGGGTCACCTACATCCAACAAGACGAAGCGACCGGGATGAGCCGGATCCGCTATATCGACGAACAGGGTCTCAGGAAAGAGGAGGCCTTCGATATGGTGGTCCTCTCGGTCGGTCTTGGAACCACTGCCCGGGGCCGGGACCTGGCAAATAAACTGGGCATAGAGGTGGACCGATACGGCTTTATCAGCACGGGCAGCTTCAGGCCGGTGCAGACGTCAAGGCGCGGCATTTTCGTGGCCGGCGCCTGCCAGGCCCCCAAGGACATCCCTTCGTCGGTGGTGGATTCCAGCGCTGCAGCAGGAGTCGCCGGGAGTCTTCTCACCGAATCCCGTTTTACCCTGACTAGGACAGAAGAAGCGACCGCGGCCCGCGATATCAGGGGCGAGGCGGTCCGGGTGGGCGTCTTTGTCTGTCGTTGCGGGACCAATATTGCGGGGACGGTGGATGTGCCTGCGGTCGTCGAGTTTGCCAGAGGCCTCCCCGGGGTTGTATTCGCGGAAGACAACATGTTCAGTTGCTCCCAAGATACCCAGAATAGGATGTCTCAGGTCATCAAGGAACAGGGACTGAACCGGGTCGTGGTGGCCGCATGCACGCCCAAGACCCACGAGCCCCTCTTCCAGGAGACCCTCATGAATGCGGGTCTCAACAAGTACCTCTTTGAGATGGTCAACATCCGAAACCAGTGCGCATGGGTCCACAAGGACGATCCTGATGCCGCCACCCGCAAGGCAAAGGACCTGGTGCGCATGGGCGTGGCCAAGGCCCAAATGCTGGAACCGCTGACAGAACCGATCCTCAAGATCGACCAGACCGCCCTTGTTGTAGGGGGCGGCGTCGCCGGGATGGAGGCGGCTCGAAACCTGGCCGAACAGGGTTATCACACCTTTCTGGTGGAACGGGACAAGGAATTGGGGGGCCATGCCCGGTCCCTCCACGAGACATGGCGCGGAGAAGATGTCCAGGAATATCTGCATGCCCTCATCGAAACAGTGGAAAAAGATTACCGGATCAAGGTTTTTTTGGGCGCCGAGATCACGGAAGTGGAAGGGTTTGTCGGCAATTTCAGGACCCAGATCCGCCAGGCGAAGGAAAGCCGGGTGCTGGAGCATGGCATCACCATTCTGGCTACCGGGGCGTCAGAATACCAACCTGAGGATCCCTTTTTGAAAGAATCCCGTGCGGTCGCCACAGGTCTTGCCTTTCAGAAGATGCTGATGGAAAAGGACGCCCGGCTGAGCAACATCCACACTGCGGTCTTTTTGCAGTGCTACGGCTCCCGGATCCCGGAACGTCCCTACTGCTCAAAGGTCTGCTGCACCCAGAGCATCACGTCGGCCCTTGAACTCAAAAAAAGGGATCCGGCCAGACAGGTCTTCATCCTCTACCGGGACATGAGGCCCTATGGACTCCGGGAAGACCTGTACCGGGAGGCCAGAAGGAAAGGGGTTGTTTTTGTCCGTTACCGACACGAGAAAGATCTGCATGTGGATCCGTACGGCAAGGGGGTATGCATCCGATTCACGGATGGCGTCCTGGGAAGGGAGATGGCCGTCCCAGCGGATATCCTGGTCCTGGCTTCGGCTATTGTGCCTGAATCGGACAATCCCTTGTCCCGCTTTTACAAGGTCTCGCAGAACGAAGACGGTTTTTTTGCCGAGGCCCATGTGAAACTGCGTCCGGTGGATTTTGCCACGGACGGGGTGTTTGTCTGCGGCCTGGCCCATTCCCCCAAACCCATCGACGAGAGCATTGCCCAGGCCCAGGCCGCGGCGGCCCGGGCCGTGACGCTTTTGTCTGCCAAGACCATTGCGGTCAGCGGAACGGTGGCATGGGTGGATCCGGTTTTGTGCAGCCGGTGCGGCGTGTGCATCGCCGTCTGTCCCTACTCAGCCCCGCGATTCGATGAGAAAACAGGCAAGGCGGCCATCGAGTCAACCCTTTGCAAAGGGTGCGGCCTTTGTGCGGCATCCTGCCGTTCCGGGGCAATCCATCTGAAAGGTTTCGAGACCTCCCAGATCATGGGCATGATAGATGAGAGCCTTTGAGCCTTGGCGGAAGCGCCTTGGGTCCTCGTTGCCCCATGAGACATAGGGATGCCTTTGAACAGACCATCGGCGCGTGCATGGGAGACGTCGAATTTTCTTGACCCAGGGAAGGCGTACATCTAAAATAAATCCACCCGGAAGAAATTTCATCGTGGAGAGGATCGGTAGCTTTCAAGGATCTGCGGTCCAGATCTTCCGCATGACCAAATAATCATCATCATCGGACAATGACCTGTCGAGATGTCCTTGGGAACGTCCGGAGAGATGTCCGGCCCAGGCCAAGGCGCCTGTTGCCGAACACTCTTCATTGTGTACGGATTGGTCTCGATGAGAACACCCTTGACATGATCCCATCGCAGCTTTTGGGTCGTGCTGATCTGATGAAACCAAACCCCTCCCCCATGTGCGTTCCGTACCTCCAATAGCGCATAGCCCGATCCAGTCAGATCAGAATCGTACGCAGCCAGGCATGTGAGAGAAAGAGATGCAAAATGGTCCATATCCGGGGTAAAACCCGGTTGCTGCATTCAGGCGCCGGCGTTTTGTGTTTCATGGGTCGGAGGGCCGATTCGAGTTTGAAGCCATCAACAAATGCCCTTCAATGCAATAGAGTCTTTGTTTGTAACTTCTCCGCAACGTGCGAAGAAGTTTCCCCTTGGGCAGAAACCCCCACGGGCAGGCAGGCTGCTGTTTGGTTGCGGCTGTCAGGCCGCCTTGGGTTACTGATAAATGTATGATCTCAAAAATTTGGGTTGGTGCGGCATGAGCCGTACAGCGGGCACAGGGCGTGCGCCTGAAGGCGCACCTGCAGGAATGCCTTCCTGAATGGCATTGTAGTGTGCAAACCACCAGGCGTTTCCGTACTTACTATCCGAAAAAACCGGCGATGTATTTTAGGGCGGTAAAGATGATGATCCCGGCCAGCATCCATTTGATGGCGGTTGCCGGCACAAATTTCTGGCAGCGGGCCCCAAGGTACATGCCGGCCATGCCGCCCGCGCCGAACAAAAGTCCCAAAGGCCAGTCGGGCGCCACCGACATGTCGGGATAGGCGGGGGCGATGGCCTGGTAGAAGGCAACCCCGGCCACTGAAGTGACAAAGGTCCCCATGAGGGCCGCGCCGGCCACGGTATAGACCGGGAGCCCGAAAAAGGTCACAAAAAAGGGTGCAATGATGGCGCCGCCGCCGATGCCGTAGATCCCTCCAACGATGCCCACCAGGAAACTGAGCGCAAGAATGCCCCAGAACGAGATCTCGAAGGTATCGTCATAGAAGGTGTAGCTCAGGCGTCTAAAAGTGAAATGGGTTACCGTGACCCCGGGCAAGGGATGTCCCGAGGTCCTGTCGTCTACGGGCTTGGACCGGTGTTGGCGCACCATCTGCTGAAAGCGTTTTTCGCCGTCAGGCGCCCCTTCGCCCCCCGTAGCCTTCTTAAGCAGGTCGCGCACCATCTTGATACCGATATAGAGAAGCACCCCCGCAGCAAAGAGCTTGAAGTGCTTGGGATCCTGGAGATACGCCACCCGGACAATGGCGCCGATGAACACGCCGGGCAGGGTGCCTGCAATTACAATCCAGGTCAGGGGCCAGACCATGCGGCCTTCCTTGACGTAGCGATAGACCCCGCTGGGGATGGCCACGATGTTGAAAAGCTGGTTGGTGGCGCTTACGGAAGGATGGGTGTAGCCCAAAAAGGTCATTTGAAAGGGGAGCAGGAGAAAGGCGCCGGAAACGCCGCCCATGGACGTGAAAAAGGAGATTACAAAGGCCACTGCCGGGGGCAGAAACACCCACGTTTCAACGCCTGACACATTGAAATGCATAAAAAAGGCATCCATATTCCCGAACCGCCTCCCTGCCCTTGAATGGTGGGCGTTTTCATTTTTTCCCGCCTCCGCACACAGGTTTTACAGGTCCATTTTTAACAAACGTAAGGCGAGGCGCCTGTGCAGGCCCGGCAAACAGGGCCGTCATTTTTGGGGTATGCCTCCCCGCAGACAGGGCAGATAGCGATTTCTCCCTTGGTCCGCTTGGTCAGGAAGGGGGGGAGGACCTCGACGCGCTGGAATCCAAGAAGGCTGATGTCCGCCTTCAGAATCTGGTCTGTCAATCTCTCCCGGCTCTGCTCTTCTTTTGGTCTGAGCTTGAGATACCAGCTCCTGATCTCCGGCCACTCCTCGGTCTTGCCTGCATCCAGGAACACCCTGATGCCCTTGCCCGAATCCTTTTCATACAGGGTCAGGGCAAAACGGCCCAGGTCGACGATATGGAGCCATCCGTTGCCGACAGTGCAGGCCGTCAGGAGCTGAATGGCGTCTGGGAGGCAACTGGAGGTCTCACAAAGAGCATCGTGCAGTTTGGCCTTGTCAATGCGTTCAATAACGGCATTCACCATGATCCCGCCCATGAGCATCCCAGGGGCTAAGCTCCCGTGAAAGGATTCAACAAGGCGGCAGTACTCATTGAGAGAATATTTTCCAAAATGCATATAGGGTTCTCTTTGCGTTAGAGCTGTAGGGGACTTGCGTGATGTTGAGGGAAGTATGGATGTCTATCAATATTGAGAAAAAAGCCCAAGGCGGCCTGACGGCCGCAACCAAACAGGGTTCTGCCCGCCCGTGGGGGTCTCTGCCCAAGGGCTGCAATAAAATG
>ENA-OSEO01001851-OSEO01001851.1-sediment-metagenome-genome-assembly--contig:-NODE-1851-length-34380-cov-4.341574_pt1 | contig 34380 bp, 28 predicted proteins | sample MGYA00237883_ERZ534232 | MGnify/ENA metagenome assembly ERZ534232 | reverse complement strand
GCACTATGGGCGGACTCTTGACTGCTGGGCGATAAATTTCGAGAGCAAGGCGGACGTCATCAGAGAGAAGTTTGGGGAAGAGTTCGTGCGGATGTGGCGACTCTATCTCAATGCGTCATCCGTGGGCTTCAAGTTTGCGGAAACGCGGCTCTACCAGATTCTGTTCTGCAATGGCTTGAACAACGCTCTGCCCATGACACGGAAACATATTTACAGACGCTGATCGATGTGTGAAAAGGAACCTCGAGAACTTTCCAGTAACCTGTGACTATTCCTGGCTTGCGCATACTTCTGTCTTGCCGGAATGAGCACCCTCCATGGGTTCATAAATATCGGCAGATCTCGTCAAAGTGTGCTATCTATACGATATTAATGGTCCGCTGAGAAATGGGGCTCGGATATTTTGAAGGCAGTGGAAGGTTTGACATGGCCGCTATTGAACAAGCAAAGGAAGTGGCTACCAAGCTGGCAAAAGACGTCTCTCCGATAGCGATCATCCTGTTTGGCTCCACCGCTCGAAGTGGGACGGGGAATGACTTGGATTTGTTGGTGGTCACAGAGCAGGAAGGCATGTACGAACGAGTGGGCATGTCTCTGCGAGAATTCTACCGACAATTCTCAATCGATTACTTTGTTGCTACTTCGGATACGATAACTGCAGAGTTTAGAAAGGGAAGCCCTTTTCTTGCGGCTGTTCAAAAAGAAGGGAGACTACTCTTTATGCGCGATTCGGTGAAGGAATGGGTGCGATTGGCTGGGGAGGACCTGCGACAAGCCGAATATCTTTTTGCCGGTGAATTTTACAGGGGAGCCTGTTTTGCCGCCCAACAGGCTGCCGAGAAAGGACTCAAGGCCGCTCTGCTGCAAAAGGGCTGGGAGCTCGAGAGAGTTCATAACCTTCGTAGATTGCTTGGTATCTCAGAGGATTATGGTCTGAATATGTTATGCGATGATGCAGACGTTGATTTCATCGACAGCATATACAGGGGGCGTTATCCAGCCGAAGAAGGTTTGTTGCCGATCAAATATCCCGCCGCCGCCGATGCCCGCCGTGCCATTGCCATTGCAAAGAACGTCCTCAACCAGATAAGCCTCTTTCAGGAGACAGGTTCCGCGTAGGATGGCGGGCACTCTTTCAATCCCTGAAACGCGGCTCTTAAACGTGCATGCATAAAGCCAGACAGAAGTTTGCGGACCAGGCCGTTGCCTATATGCTCGTGCTCGATGAAGGCTTGGACGTTCCTCACGGTGGATCATGCAACGAGCAAAATAGAGGCCAACCTGAGACTTCTCTTAAGATCGAGTCCGGGACCGATAGCCTCAGTGTTAGCTGCGAGGCCAGTACATTATAATTGCCACGCCTATCAAAGCGACCAATCCCCCAATGATGTCAAATCTGTCGGGAGCTATGTGATCTACTTTCCAACCCCAAAGGATGGAAAGCACGATAAAGATGCCGCCGTAGGTAGCGTAAACGCGCCCAAAGTGGGCCGGCTGAAGGGTAGGAATAACCCCATAGAGAATCAAGACCAAAGCCCCGGCGAGCCCATATCCTATTGGTTTTGCTTCCCGCAGCCAAAGCCAGACCAGATAACCGCCACCGATTTCACAAATTCCCGCCACAACAAAGTAGCAAAGCGATTTGACCGCTTGGACAATTCCCATCCATTGTCTCCCTTCAGTTCGGTTTGCGATTCGGACAGTATCGAAGCATAAGTGGAGCAGCCGTGCAGGACCTTCACACCGGCAATCAAATTCCGCCGGGTTCACACCCGCAGGGCGTGGTCTAAGTTGTTGCCTGAAGCAATCAGGCGCCGATTAATCGATTACAATCCACTCTGTATCGAATTCAAATAGGCAAGCTGACGTTTGCTGGCGATACTCGCGCCAAAGAGACTCTTGTGAGGAAGAAGTCCGTCAAGGATCTTGTGTGTATGCCACGGGAGGCTGAGAGCTTCCTGGGACAATACCAGGTTAGGATACTCATCCCAAGCATCACGGTCCTGTTTTCACCCCGGACAACGGAAAGGTCACATACAGAAAATCCATCCAGTTCATCGTTCGCTCCTGTTCTTGGTGTAGATTCAAAGCCATTTCCAGGGTCAGTCAACTCAGGACCATGCGTAACTTTCATTTAGACCCGGAGGCACGGCTAACCAGACTGCATCAGTTGCCGGCATGGCCACTTACTTGATTAAACAATTGGCAACCAAGAAACTTGGCTCGAAATAGAAAAAAAGGCTTTTCTACCAAACAGGCATTTTACATGAAATTTTTCCTGCTTGACATGAGCAAAATGGAAGTTTATCTAGTCGCTGTACAAGAGAATAGCATGTGCTAGGTGGATTTTAAAAAGGCTGACAAGAGCTTTTGGGGTCTTGCCCTGACTTATCAGACAAGCTTTTTGGAAACAGAGGCAATGAAGAACAACGAAGACCATCCTCCCAGTTGGGGGAATTCACAGAGTCCCTTTTGGAAGCAGCTTCCGTGATCCGATAGCCAGATTCTCCCTTCCCTATCGCCTCACCCGGCCGCTTCTTTCAGGATTCGTCAGAGATGAAAGCGGAGGGCGCAAGGCGGTCTGACAGCTTCTTGAAAGCAACACGCCAGAGACCATTCCTTCCCCCCTTCCAGATTTTACACAAGACAAACGTTGCTCGGCTAAGATTTGACTTGTTCAAACCGCCTGGGTCATTGATTGTCCGAACAGGTTCCGCCGACCCGATGAGCGCGTTTTTTCAAGTACTTGGCGCTGAGATCAGAAAGCGGGATGTGTCATGAAAAAGGGTTGGTTCAGAAGGACCTCCAGGAGATCAAGTGCTGAGTCCTCCAATTTGAGGAGGCCACGGGAAGCGAACGAATTTGAGCGACGCTTGATGGAGCTATGCGCCGCTCCGGCGCAATCCGCGCTGAACACGCTGGGAAGCGGCCCCAAGGGATTGAGCGCGGAGGAAGCGGAGCGCCGACTGGACGAATTCGGTCCTAACGCGCTGGCGCATGCAAAACGTCGGGGGTTCTGGGTCGACATATTGCACCGCTTGAAAAGCCCCCTGGTGGTGCAGCTACTCATCATCGCCGCAGTATCGGCTTTCATCGGCGAGATCAAATCGACGGTCATCGTCATCGTCATGGTGCTTCTCAGTGTGGGTCTTTCCTTTATTTTAGACCGGCGCTCCAACAATGCGGTGGAGGCGCTCGGCAAACGAGTGCAGTCCCGCATCCTGGTTATGCGGGACGACATGGAAACGGAAGTCAAGATGGCGGAGATCGTGCCCGGTGATGTCGTTGTTCTGCAGGCGGGCTCGATCATCCCCGCCGATCTGCGGCTGCTTTTGGCCAAAGACTTTTTCGTGAGCCAGTCGACGCTGACCGGTGAGTCCATGGCCATCGAGAAGTCGGCCAACGTGAGTGGGGCTACAGGGCACAGTGCATGGGAGCTGCCAAACGCCTGCTTCCTTGGGAGCAGCGTGACGAGCGGCACGGCTCGTGGGGTGGTAATAAATACCGGCACCCGAACTCTGTTCGGGGCCATTTCCGAGCGACTGACCGAACGCCGTGAGGAAACCAGCTTCGATCGAGGCGTGCGCTCCTTCACCTGGCTCATGATCCGTTTCATGGTAGTGATGGTTTGCATCGTCTTTTTTATCGTGGGTCTGACCAAGGGCAACTGGGTTGAAGCCCTGTTGTTCGGCCTTTCCATAGCCGTGGGCCTCACTCCCGAAATGCTGCCCATGATCGTCACTGTGAACCTTGCCAAGGGTGCTCTGGCCATGGCCAAAAGGAAGGTTATCGTCAAACGGCTGCAGTCCATCCAGAATCTCGGCGCCATAGACATCCTGTGCACGGACAAAACGGGAACACTCACCCAGGACCGAGTGGTGCTCGAACGACACGTGGACATCATTGGACACGAGAGTGAAGACGTTTTGAGCTACGCCTATCTCAACAGCTATTACCAGACCGGGCTGCGCAATCTGATTGACCGGGCCATACTCGACCACACCGACCTCGAAGTGGAAGCCAACTGCACCCTGGTGGACGAGCTTCCGTTTGACTTCCAGCGTCGTCGCATGTCGGTGGTGGTCGATTACGAGGGCGATCATGTGCTGATCTGCAAAGGGGCGGTGGAAGAGATCTACACAAGCTGCAGCCGCTATCAAATCGGTGATGAAGTCTACCCTTTGATCGACATGTTTCGCGAGGACCTCTTCGAGGAGGTTGAACGACTCAACAGGGACGGCTACCGGGTGCTTGGCATCGCCTACCGCGAGTTCACGCGTGACAGGGTTGCCTATTCCGTTGCGGATGAAAAGGAGTTGATCCTTCTCGGCTACATCGCCTTCTTCGATCCGCCCAAGGTTTCGGCAGCCGAAGCCGCTGGCCTTTTGAAGGATGCCGGAGTGGCGGTCAAGGTCCTGACCGGCGACAACGGGCTGGTCACCAGAAAAGTCTGTCGGGATGTAGGGATCGAGATAAAACAGCTGGTCACCGGAAACGAACTCTCACACATGACAGGGGACGAATTTTCCCGCACCGTGGCCGAAGCGAATGTTTTCGTCAAGCTCAGTCCGGCTCAAAAGGAACAGATTGTCCACGAGCTTCGCAACAGCGGCCATGTGGTCGGATTCATGGGCGACGGCATCAATGATGCCCCCGCCCTGAGGGCCGCCGATGTGGGGATTTCCGTGGATTCGGCGGTGGATGTCGCCAAAGAGGCCGCCGACATCGTGCTTTTGGAAAAAAGTCTGCTGGTGCTTGAAGAAGGAATCATCGAAGGAAGGAAGGTCTTCGCCAATATCGTCAAGTACATCCGCATGGGAGCAAGCTCCAACTTCGGCAACATGTTCAGCGTGGTCGGCGCGAGCTATCTTTTGCCTTTTCTGCCGATGCTTCCCGTGCAGATCCTGACCAACAACCTGCTGTATGATTTTTCCCAGACCGGCATTCCCACCGACCGTGTGGATGACGAGCTGATCGAACAGCCCCTCAAATGGAACATCGACAACATCAAACGGTTTATGGTCTTCATCGGCCCAATCAGCTCAATTTTCGACTACGCCACCTTTGCACTGATGTGGTTCTTTTTTCACTGCAGCGCTTTTTCCGATCCTGGCGTTGGAGCACAGCAACAGGAAACGCTCGCCCGCTTGTTTCAAACGGGGTGGTTTGTTGAATCGCTCCTGACGCAAACACTCATCGTCCATATTATCAGGACGCGGCGAATCCCTTTCTTTGGTAGTCATGCCTCGCTGCATTTGACGCTGACGACGCTGATCATCATGGGCATCGGCGCATGGCTGCCGTATTCCCCCTTTGCCGGTGAGCTCGGGATGGTTCCCCTGCCCCCCGTTTACTGGGCCTGGATTGGGGGTTTCCTGATTTCCTACGCGCTGCTTACGCACGCCGTAAAAACTTGGTTTTTCAATCGCTTTGGAGGTGACTGATCATGGATACCCTGCTCGATGCACTGCAGGAAGGCAGGCTCATTGAACTGCCCGACGACAACAAAGAAGATGCGCTGGAATTCTTGGCGCATATTATCGAGGCGATCCCCGAAGTTCCCGGCGGAACGGATGTCGTGGGACTGGTCATGGAAAGAGAGCGCTCGACCAATTCAACGCTCGGCAACGGCTGGGCCTGCCCTCACGTCCGGGTCCCCTACGAGGAAGATCTATTGTGCGTTGTCGGGTGGAGTCCAACCGGCATCGACTACGGCGCCCCGGACGGAGTCCCGGTATCGATCATTGCCATGTATTTGGTGCCCGAAAATCAGCGCAACCATTTCCTGCGCGAGGCATCTCTGCTCGCCAAGGCCCTGGCGGCCTATCCTCAACTCGAAGAAATGCGCTCGGCGAGCGAGCTCAACGAAGTGAGAGAGCACCTGCTGAATTTGATCAGCTCCGGCAAGGAAACGGCCGGGCCCGACACCCGGGCGCGCATGATTCAGCTGCAGGCAAGGCAGGCGGCAGCGGGTGTTCCGCCTTACGAACTGGCAAACCTGATTGTGGAACCGGTCACCATCGTAACTGGTCCCGGCCTCAAGCACATCGTGCTCGCTCGGGATCGAAAGCTCATGGAATACCTCGATTCTGCCCCGGGGTTGGTAGACAATCTGGCCGCCAAGGGTATTTTCCAAAACGGCGGCTGGCGCATTCTCAAACGCAGCGAAACCATCTACCAGGCGGATCGGATTTCCTACGATTGTCTGGCCGTGAGAAGCACTGCAAAGAACCGTTCGACGAACAAATGAAACAGCCAGTGCCTGGTTAGCTGTTTCCACACTGCCGGCGCAATGAGCTGTATGCCAACGAAAGCGACCGAAGGGATTGACATTTTCTCCCAGCACCCATATAAAAACTATGATGGTGATGGAGTTCACCAAAGACCGCCCTCAAGGCTGATGACTCCTATCGAGAACCTTCCGGTAGGAGTCGGGAAATGCCTCATTCAAGCTCCTGCCGGGAAAGAATGCAGGAGCTTTTTTCATGGAAACTACCACTCGCAGCCCGTTCTCGATTCAATCCCCTGACCATCAAGAAAATCCCCAAGGCATCGGAGCTCCGAGATCCGTCAGCCCACCCGTTTCTTTGCATGCGTCTGAAAGGATTGTGGATCGTAGCTCGACTGGTCCCTATCCCCGGGTTTTCCACAGCATATTGTTCGAAAGGGTAGAAGACGGCAAGGAGAAGGTAACAACAGAAGCGCCCGACTTTTTCGTCGATCTGAATCTGGATCAGGTCGTGGACGCCATCACGGCCGGCAGGGAAGAATATAATCTCGAGCCTTTTTTCTACACTCCCTTGAACGATGTGAGCTCAATCACGTATCGTCATGAAATCATGCAGGATCTTGAAAGCATAGTGCTATTTGATCACATAAAATCATTTGCGGAAAAAATGCGTGCAATGCGCGCGTATCTCGCCCAGGCTCACAAGCTCTATTACAAATATCAAAAGGAAAGATGGTTCTTGGATGCAGTGAAAATATACTGCGATGCCGTTACTTGCCTGGTGCATGATCTATCCCTTGTAGATTTAAAATCGCGCGGCTTTTTGGGGTTCCGCGAGTATTTGACGGACTATGCCAAATCCAGCCATTTTACGTCGCTTCTGGCGGAAACGACGAAGCTCATAGCCGATTTGTCCTCGGTAACATATTGCCAGCATATAAAGGGCAACAGCATCAGGGTTGACAAGTATAAAGGTGAAATTGATTACAGTGCCGATGTAGAGGAAACATTCAAGAAATTCAAACAGGGAGCGGTAAAAAACTACAGGGCTGGGTTTTCGGACTACCCGGAGATGAACCAGGTCGAAGCCGGAGTCCTGGATTTGGTCGCCCGATTGTATCCCGACATATTCTTAAGTCTTGATGATTACTGCACGAAAAACGGTAATTATCTGCATGAGACGATAGGTGTTTTTGATCGGGAAATACAGTTTTACATAGCCTACTTAGGGTATATCGCAAGATTCAAACGGGCAGGATTGAAATTCTGTTATCCGCAAACTTCGGATAAATGCAAGGAAGTTTTTGATTATGAAGGATTTGATCTAGCCCTGGCCAATAAGCTCCTTAACGACAACTCCTCTGTTGTCTGCAATGATTTTTTCCTGCAAGGCAAGGAGCGCATACTTGTAATATCCGGTCCGAACCAGGGCGGGAAAACAACCTTCGCCCGCACTTTCGGCCAGTTGCATTATATGGTCAGCCTGGGTTGTCCCGTCCCGGGCAGGGAAGCTCGTCTCTTTCTTTTTGACAGGCTCTTTACGCATTTTGAAAAAGAAGAAAGTATCAATAATCTCAGAGGCAAACTGCAGGATGACCTGGTCAGAATTTACGATATTCTGAACCAGGCCACCTCAAACAGTATTATCGTAATGAATGAGATTTTCACTTCCACGACATTGAAGGACGCAGTTTTTCTAGGAAAAAAAGTAATGGGGAAAATAGCACAATTGGATCTGCTGTGCGTTTTCGTAACATTCATAGATGAATTGGCCTCTTTAAGCGAGAAAACTGTGAGCATGGTCAGCACGGTGGTGCCGGAAAATCCGGCTTTGCGGACCTATAAAATTGTAAGGAGGCCTGCCGACGGACTTGCATACGCGCTATCAATTGCCGAGAAGTACCGACTTACCTACGATTATTTAAAGGAGCGCATAAAATCATGAAGGTTTTTCTCATGTACACAGATCATGATTTTGACCTGCAGCGGAAATTACCGTTAAATGAACAAGCACTGACACAAGACCTGGAGTTAAACACGCTGTTCAACGCCATGGCGCTCGGTGACAAATTTCTATTTGAAGTGGCCAGGAAAACTATTTTATCCAGTTTGAGCGATCCAGACATAATACTCTATCGCCAAAATATTCTTAAGGATTGCTTGAAAAATTCTTCAATCGTCAGGGACATTTACGATATCGCGGTAGAATCAATCGAAAACAAGAAAAAGCATTATTATGGCGTTCTCACCAGATATCCCGGTTCGGTACTGCGTACTGCCATAGACCTGATGCAGATGTTTTTCAGCCTGCTCAAAAAACTAAAGAATATTGCCGAAGCGCACGCCGGTAAATTTGACTCAGAGGGCTTTAGGGCGTTTTTCGCGATGCTCAGCAAAGAATTGGATGATGAGTATTTCGCCAGCGTGCAAAATCACCTAAAGGAGTTGAAATTCCGCGACGGGGTCTTGATCAGCGCTGCATTGGGCAAAGGTAATAAGGGTATAAATTACGTACTGCGTAAACCACAAGAGAACAAACAAAGTTGGCTGGAGCGCATCTTTCAGCACTTGATGGAACGGATCTTTGCCAAAAGACTTCCCGCCTACACCTTTCGTATCGCCGATCGCGATGAAAGCGGCGCTAGAGCCCTGTCGGAATTAAGAGACAGGGGGATCAACCTGGTGGCCGATGCGCTTGCACAGTCCGCTGAGCACATCCTCAGTTTTTTCGACTTGTTGCGGACCGAATTGGCCTTTTACGTGGGTTGTCTGAATTTACATGAACAGCTTGCTCAAACGGGGGACCCCTTGTCCTTCCCCGTGCCTGTGGCCCCCAACGAACGCCGACACTCCTTTAATGGACTGTACGATGTCTGCCTGGCTTTGAGCCTGAAACAAAGGGTTGTGGGCAATGATGCAAATGCCGACGAAAAAGACCTCGCCATAATCACAGGCGCCAACCAGGGAGGCAAGTCGACTTTCTTGCGAAGCATAGGTTTGGCCCAATTGATGATGCAATGCGGTATGTTTGCGCCGGCCGAGTCTTTCCACTGCAATATCTGCGATGGCCTTTTCACTCACTACAAGCGGGAAGAAGACGTCACCATGAGCAGCGGTAAACTTGACGAAGAACTCGGCAGAATGAGCGATATTATAGATAATATAAGGGCAAATTCCCTGTTGTTGTTTAATGAATCGTTTGCCGCGACCAACGAAAGAGAAGGCTCGGAAATCGCCGGGCAGATAACTCGCGCATTAGTGGAGAAGCGTATTAAGGTCTTCTTTGTTACGCACCTTTATGAATTTGCGCATGCTTTTTATGAGAAAAAAATGGAAAACGCCATTTTTCTCCGGGCTGAGAGGCAAGCCGACGGAGGGCGCACTTTCAAAGTGCTCGAAGGCGCACCATTGGAAACCAGCTACGGCGAAGATTTGTATGTCAGCATATTCGCAGCAGACAACTGAGCACATTATGACCTTCAAGTTTGCGGAAACGCGATTTTACCAGACTCTCTCTTGCAACGGTTTGGACAACCCGCTGTCCATGAAGCGTGAGCATATTTACAGAGACTGAGCGGTATTTAAAATGGAAAATAGAACCTTTGAAAATTTGCGAGAAAGCTACAGACGCGGCATCGAGACGTCCCTAACCTTCCTGGATGAAACACTCTGCCTGTTTGAAGAGTGGGCCAGAGGCAGGGAGGTGCGATCCGTACTGTACACCGAGAACAACGGGCTGAGCCCTTCGCAGCGACAAAAGATTATTGCCGAAGTTGTGTCGATCAAAGCAGTGCTGCGCGAATTAAAAGATGTCTTCGGCCTCGAACAGCGCGTGGAGACCGCCGCTAAATCCATTTGGAGCAACTGCTCGGGGTTGTGGGCGACCCTGGCAGAGATGGAAAGCAAACGGATGCGAGGTTACGGAGAACCCCCCGAAGGGTTCCCACACTATTGGGACCCCAAGCTGGAGGAAATCCAGCAGCACCTGGCGCGCATTCTGGACGTCCTCAAGGAAGATTGAAGATGAGTCGCCGCCGTCCAAACAATCCCCATGACCGGGCGGTCACAACGAAACATGAAAGCGGCCCTTTTTCTGCTTCAGTGCTCACCGCTCACACACCTCAAGGAGTGCAAACATGAAAGGCAGTAAAACCCTCATTGACAGTAGTTCCAACGCCCTTGGGCCGCTGGCGCGGGAAATCGTTCCAGACCTTAGCAATTTTAAGAAATATACTCGCACCAAACAAAGCATAGCCCACGAGATACGTGCTCTGACGGAATTCTTGCGCAAGCACTTCGGCGACAGGGAGTCCGAAGAGTGTCGCGAGTTGATGGTCAAGCTGACAAAGGACCGTTTCACTCTTGCCGTCGTAGGGCAATTCAAGAGGGGCAAGAGCTCACTCATGAATGCCGTCATCGGGGAGGATCTTTTGCCCACCGGCGTCCTGCCGCTCACCTCCGCCATCACCATGCTGCAGTACGGACCGCGAGCAAGGCTCGTCATCTACAAACAGGGACTGAGCTATCCGGAGGAAGCAGCACTGCAACAACTGCCTGACTATGTGACCGAGAAAGGCAATCCGGGCAATGCAAAAGGAATCACCCGGGCCTGTGTCGAACTGCCGCTTGCTCTGCTGCGCAGAGGCCTGGAGTTTGTCGATACGCCAGGGATTGGTTCGGCTATTGAAGCCAACACTTTGACAACCCAGCGTTTTTTGCCAAAGAGCGATGCGGTGGTTTTTGTCACCAGCGTGGACACACCGCTCACGCAAGCAGAGTCGGACTTTCTCCGCCACGTTCGCGAACATGTGCGCAAAATTTTTTTTGTGGTCAACAAGATTGACCTGGCAACTGAAAACCAGTGGCAGGAAGTTCTTCATTTCATCGAAAGCAGGATCAAACAAGTCACGCGAGCAGAGCAGCTTAGACTGTTTCCTGTCTCATCGCTCAACGGGTTAAAAGCTAAGCTCTCCGGCGATGAAAAGGGCTATCGGGCAAGCGGTTTGGGTGCTCTCGAGGAGGCCCTGTCGGAGTTTCTTTCCAAGGAAAAGAGCAGCACTTTTCTGATTGCCATTTTGGATAAGCTGCATCACCTGCTGCTGGAGACTATTCATCAATTGCGTCTCATCAAAACGGCTGCAGAGGTCCCCCGCAGAGAGCTGCGGGGGACCCTGTCAGCTCTGCAAAAGAGCTGGCAAGAGCTGGCGGACGCCCGGCACAAACAGCTGGCGAAAATTCAGGAGGAGCTCACCGCTCAAATGCAAGCCGCCGTTGTGGATGAGAGGGCCGCTTTGTTGGAGGAGGTGAAGGGTAAATTCCATGAGAGGCTGGACGAGACTCTCAGCCGTTCCTCCTGGGGGCTTTCTTATTTTGCCGTGCAAAGCTTTGCCGAAAGCATCGTAGCCGAAGTACGGCACATCCTCGTTGGTTGGACTTCGGAGCAAAGAAAACATGTAGTTGGTGCATTTGAGGAAACATTGCGGCAATCGTGGACGGCGTTTGACGAAAACCTGCGGCAGATAACACAAGCCGCGACCAAAATCCTAAGCATGCAACAGGATGCTGATTTTTCGCTGAATGATGAATTACAGTCCGGTATCCCGCAGCCGCATCTGCAACCCGGTCCAATTCAGCTTGATTGGCAGCCGCAAATACCTTCCGCGCAGAACTACTTACCGGTTTTCTTGATTCGATCCGCACTCAAAAGGCGCTTTCTGAGGCAGCGAAACCAGCTCATCGAGGCCTGTTCCAAAGCCATTTTGCAAGCTTTGGAACAGGCCATCAAAGAAGGCATCACGGCGGTTACAGGGGATATCGAGCGACGAGCGGGCACCATCGAGGCACGCATCATCCAGGCGATGAAAGGGAAACAGTTAGGGCGCCGCATCGACGGACGCTGGCAACTCTTGGAACTGGATGCCGCGGAGCTCTCTCAGCAGATGGAGGAGCTGCGAAGCATTGAGAAAAGAATCCTCGCCTTGCACAACGAGGTGCTACTTACCGAGCCACCCCGGGAGGCACCATTCGTCGAAACTACCCGCGATTCAGCTTCGGCAACAGCTTCGCTGAACATGCCAGCGACCAGCCCCCGCATGGCTGCCCAAGTGGCCTCCGGCAGCCCGGATGATCTGACCCAGAGCATGCAAACACGGGGGTGCCCTGTTTGTGACAGAATGTTTAAGTCTGCACACGAGTTCTTTGCTGAGTGTCAATATGCTCTTGCAACTCAGGACAACGCCCAACATTCTTACGCGGCCTCCCTTGGTTTCTGCCCCCTGCACACCTGGCAACTCGCCGCGGTTTCTTCGCCTCGGGGCCTCTCCCAGGGGCTTCCGAAAATCATGGAGCGGCTGGCCGGCGAGCTCGAAAAACTCTTGAAAGCGAATTCAGGGGCCGCAGCCGCCTCTGCGCAGGCCCTGGCAAATAGCTCAAAGGCCTGTGAGGTGTGCCGGCTCGTGAAAAACGTTGAGAAAAGTTTTGTTCGCCACTTAACCGACTTCATCCAAACCGAGCGAGGCCGAAAAGCTTATACCGCATCGCAGGGGCTCTGTCTGCGCCACCTTGACATGCTCAGCAGCTCTGCGAGTTCAGCTCCGATAAGGAGATTCTTGCTTGCCCAAGCCGCCCGTCGCTTCGCCGAGATTGCAGAAGATATGCAAAACTACGCCATCAAAAGGGATGCCCGCGAAGGATACACTTTGAATCAAGACGAAAAAGACGCTTGGTGGCGAGGATTGGTGCACAGTGTCGGCGACAAACAAGTCTCGGTGGGGTGGGATGAAGATATCGAATTGTAAGGAATAGTTGGTGTGCGATCCACTAATGCTACTAAAATTCAAACCCGCTCGACGGATATTTCTGTTTTACCGGAATGACCCCGCGGACATCTCCCGTGGGATCATCCACGTCTCCTTTGTACCTCGGGATCAGATGAACATGGACATGTGGGATGGTCTGACCTGCCACGAGGCCACAGTTTATGCGGATGTTGTATCCGTCCGGTCGGAACCGGTCGCTCAGCAGTTGTTTGGCCTGCCGCAACAAGCCTCGAAATGGCACCAGCTCTTCCTCGGTCGAATCAAAAAATCTGCAAAATGGCACTTGGGGATTATCAATAAATAACCTTCCGTCACTGGATAGGTATCATATCTGACGAAGGCGGCCCGTTTTCAAAAATGGCTTTGTCGGATTCGTAGAATGGACAGACCGGAAATTTCACAAATTGGTACTCCCGACAACGTTGTAGGGACCGACGGAACTTGAACAAGCGGGCCGGCATGTATCCATCTTCTCTCAAGCTCAGTCAAGTCCCCGGTTTTTTTGTCGGCATTCGATCTCACGCTTTCTCTCTTCTATTACTTCTGCTCTTCAACCACCTCCCAGTTGGTCTCAAAGCTTGTGTCATGAAGGGTGTAGGCATAGCCCATCATTTTCCCGATACCCGGCAGCACTCCCGGCCTGATTTTCCAGTAACAAAGGTAAATCGCCGGGATCATGCGCGGATCGCCGGTTTCAGGGTCATCTGAAGTATCTTGCCAAACCTCCCGTTTTTCCATGACCCGCCAAAGAGTCCCGTACTTTTTGCTGCGAACGGTTTGTCCCACCCGCGGCAGATGCTTTTCCCGCAAAACATCGTCGTGTGTTTCCATCATGGCATCACCTCCTTGGTTAACCACCCAGTCCAAAGCGCTGACCCGGCGAGCAGCAGGTGAGCGTTCCGCTGTCTCTCCGGCGTGCTGGCTGTCAACGCATCTACTGACTGCCGGCCCACACCTGCAATCATCAATTCTGGAGTCTGCCCGTTGAGGCCCATCCAACGTTGCCTTGTTTGGAAGTTGAAAACCAAGCCAACACCCGCAATGCTCCATGAGCAACCTTGGCGCCTAAAGCTCACCAAGGGAACTGCTCATCCCATGAAAACTGCTTTTGAGACTTTCGGCTTTGCGCCATTGCTGCTCCAGTTGCTCGGTCAGCTTCGCCAGTTCCGAAGCACCGGCCTTTTTCATCTCCATCGCTTTTTGCAGAGCCTGCCGAATGCTTTCGGCGGTGGCATCGATTTTGGCGTTTAGATTCCAGCGAAACTTGAGAAAGCTCTGCTGGATGCGGTACTTGAAGTCGCCGCGCACACGACCGCAGTTCGCGTCGATTCGTGCCGGCAGTTTCTTCAGAATGTCCTTTAAGACTATTGTCTGGGAGATGCTTTTGGGTAGTAGACGATGAGACAGAAAGTCTAACGCCCCCTCGATATCGAAAAAGCGGGGTTGGTCTCCCAGAAGATAATAGAAGCGAGTGTCGCTGCTGATTGCCTCATCGCTTGACACCCGCTCAACGGCAACATCGAACAACTTGGCGGAAGCCGCTTGCAGGTTTTCAATAATCTCGTTGGCACGATCGGAAAAACGCTTGGAGATTTTTGCATACTCCTGGTTGAGGCGTTCTTCCTGTCGCACGATCCATTCGTCGAAGGTGCCCACCACACCTTCGCGAAGCGCAGTTTCCATGAGCTTGACGTATTCCGTGGTCGGCAGGTGACGATTGCTCTCTCCACTTTTCTGCAGTTCTCGCAGCAATTCCGGCATCTTATCCTTGCGGAACCGGTCCATATCGCGATCCAGGAAGTCCATGAGCCTTTTGATCTCACCTTCGTAGAGGTAGTCATTGTCGTGCTTTTGCTCCAGTATTCTCTTAAGCTCTTTGTCAAACAACTGGATCTTTTCCTCCAAATCTTTGAGCGGAGTGGCCACGGCCTTTTGTTCCAGCTTAATGGCAAACTCTTCGTCCGAGAGGTACTTGAGCCCGGTTTGCAGCACCGACTGAAGGAGGATTTTGCCCTTTTCCCGGGTCAGGAACTCCCCCAGTACCCGGTCGAATTGGGGCATAAAGCTGCGCTGCAACATTTCGTCGTCTGCGTTCAACTTGCCATCTAGAGCCAGCTTGGCGGAAAGCGGATAAATACGTATTTTACCGTCGCCCAGCGCTTCTTCGATCACCTTTTTGGAGAAGGTCATGGACTCCAGGCGATCCGCTTCATCCATGTAGTCAATTTTGTTCTGTATAAAGAAAATCTTTTCAACATATTGTTTGACATCCTTTAAGAACTCAATCTCAGCCTGACTGATGGGTGGATCAACCGCAAGGAGAAACAGGGCGGCATCAACTTTGGGCAGGAAGTTGTAAGTCACCTGAGTGTTGTCGGAAAAAATCGACCCGACACCGGGTGTGTCGATAATATGCACACCGTCCTTCAGGTACGCTGACGGATAAGTGATCTGCACCTGCATCACCTGCTTCTCGTTTCCGGGGTTTCCCTTTTCAGTGACGTAATTGACCAGCTCATTACGGGGAACACATCGCTTTTCTCCGTTCTGAAAATGCACCTCTATACATTCCGAATCCCCATAGCTTAGAATCGTAACAATGGAGGTGAGGGGCACGATGGCGGTCGGCAACAATTGGGTGCCAAGCAGGCCGTTGATGAAAGTGCTTTTGCCTCGCTTGAACTGGCCCAGCACAACCAGATAGAACCGGTTTTCCACGAGCTTGCGGCTAATTTCTTCCACGCTTTCCAAAATGGTCTGATCTGCACGAAGTTCTGCCAAACCTTTGAGGCCACCTAGTGCGTTAAGCAGGTCCTGACGCCGCTGTCGGAAGATGTCGAGCATCATCTTTTGTCCTCCTTAAAATGGGAAACCCCGCACAGCCCGGCTGGTGCAGGGTTTTAGCCACGTCCCAAAATGTTAAAGCCCCACCGGCCTTAGCAGGTGAGGCAGTTTTTCTCTGCGATTGAAGCTTCCACCCCACCTGATCGGGTAGAAGTCATCATCCCAGAGCTTATGGGCGGTTCAGGCAGACTTCATTGCCTTGATTACTTTATGATTTTTTAGCTGATATTCGTTTCCGTGTCAACCAAGATCGTCAGATGGACGGGGAAATGCAAAGTGAAGACCGCTCCGCCAGAAATTCGCTTGCGTCTAGATCTTGCCTCGCACATCATGGACGCCAAGTCCACCCGAGGAGAACTGCTCGACGATGATCTCGTAGAACTTCCTCTGCTGGGCGGGAGAGAGAATCTCTTTTTCCTCCAGAATGTGCTCGATCACCTCGTTTTCCAGGTCCGACTGATGCAACAGGATCTGCCGGGCTATGGCCTGGATTCGATTCCTGTCGAGTGGATCGACAAAAAGTAGTCTTGCAAGCTCCTTCCGCTCACGGCGCAGGTTTTCCCGGATCCGGCCGACCTTTGGCAGGAACGTATGGCGGATTTCCTGGACGAGAGCGCGTTGGTCCTCCGTGAGATCCGGAATCAGATCAAGATATCCTTTGATGCCACTTGGACTGTTCCTGGACTGCTTCAAATGGAAATAGACCGCAGCAAGCGCGACCGCCACAAATACGGAAGCCGATATGAAACCCAGAAAAAAGCTCCAAAGGTCCATTTTCAAAACCTCACTCAAGAAAAACAGTGAATGGTGAGTTGGCGAACACGTCAATCGACCGGGCGGATGAATTGTCAAGACACTTTTTCAGTTTGCAATTCACCGACTAGCCGACTCACCGCTTTTATAGTTTGAGCCACCCTCGTCTGAGCGAGTTGTCCAAAATGACCCCGACGAGGAACGCCACGCCCATGTTCCACATAGCAAAGGCGGCCACGATGAGCATCACGTAAAAATCGGCTTTCTTGTCTCCTATGTCTTTCACCACAATGGCCAGTTCCGAACCCGCGAAGAACAAGATGACGCCCAGAATCGAATTGGGGAATATCTTGAAGAGAATAGAGACGGAATCGCTGAAAAAGAGGGCAATGAAAATGAGGATGCTGCCAAGAATAACCAGAGCCCCGCCCGTCTTGGCTCCGAAGCGCACATGGCCCGCCATTCCGCCTGCTCCGTGACACATGGGAATGCCGCCGAAGAGGGGCGAAACCAGGTTCATGATACCTTGAGAAACCGCAATCTTCTCCTCGGTTACCTTCCTATCGGGGAACAGCTCGTTGTTTTCGGCAACAATTGCGATCACCGCGTTGCCCAGAGTGAGCGGGATCTGAGGAATTGTAAAGAGCAATGTGCCGGTAATGATATCGTTCCACGAAATCATAGGGATACTGAAAACCGGCAGCTTGAAGCCGATATGGATTTTTGCCAGTTCCGCCATGAATTCGGGGTTCATGATAACGGCGGAGACCACCCCGATGATCAAGAGCACAAACATGGCCGGGATCTTGGGATTTGTGAGAAGAATGTAGGTAATGACCAGGGCGCAACCCGCAAGGACGGGCGCCGACTTCATCCGGTTGATTCCGTCGACCATGAAGGTGAGGCCCAAACCCAGCATGATGCCGCGCACAACCGGTTTGGTAGCCAGTTTGGCTATTGGCCTGATGATGCCGGTAACGCCTGCAAGAAGCCAGAACAGCCCTGTAGTGAGCCCTGCACCATAAATGGCTGCCGGAGCTATGCCCCCGGCGATGGCTGCCGCTCCAATGGCTTTCATGGGTTGGATCGGAAGAGGCGTCTTGTAGTAGAGCCCTGATGCCATGAGGGTAATGCCGAACATGAAGAGAAGCCCGAGGGGAGGCATCTTCACGATGGTGATGTAGGCAACCACGAAAGGGATCAGGGTACCGACATCTCCGAACGCCCCCGCCCATTCCATCCGGTTGTACAGATTCTTTGTTTTTACCTCGGCAGCTCCCTCGGCAGTCTTGGCAACCTTGGCACTCGTTTCCATGATGAAGAACCTCCTCAATAGTCACTTTTCACGATCTGTTTGATGAGCCCAAAGCTCCTCCAACGCAGTTCCACGCAACACCCGTCGAACGATGCCGTATGGTCCTAATCACGTCCATGGTTACCCCCGTGCGGGCAGATCCATCAGCTTGAAATAAATGTGGCCCATGGAGAGCGGGGGAAAATCGCTGAATTCATCGAGAGTCCCTGTGGACGGGGAGCGCGCCGAGCTAACCAGGTCCACGAAATCCACCGCAATTCGAGACAGTCGCTCAAACAAGGTTAACTTGACCCGGCATTCGATCTCGCCTGTCGCGGCAGTTTCGCTCACCATCCTGACCATTCGGGCAGCGAAATCAGGACCCGGCTCGATCCTTGGCAGGTCGCGTACCATTTCGTCGAGCTCTTGAAAGTTATCGAGCGCCTCGCGGCACTCCGCACACCGATGGAGATGAGACTCCAACTGCGCGGATGATGCAGCATCCAGCTCGTGATCCAGGTAGGCTGAGATTTTTGCTCTCGCCTGGCTACATTGCATATCGCACTCCTTTGTTGCACAGGTATGCCCGAAGATCGGGCACGCGCTGCAAGTCATTGAATGCAGCCATATTCCGGGAACCGCAGCATGGGCCCGCCGCTCTAAGCGGGATTTTCGGGCGTGGTTCTCACGAGCTGCTTCAACCGGCTGCGTGCTCTGAACATCAGGGACTCGACGCTCGCAAGAGAGACGTCCAGAACCGTGCTGATCTCGAGGTAAGACAACCCCTCGTTTACCTTGAGGAGCAAGGCGGCCCTCTGCTTCTCGGGAAGCCGGCCCATAGCGGCCGTCAATCGCGCTTCCAATTCCCCGTTCCTTGCCTCAGTGTGGTTTGCAGGCGAACATCCGGAAAGCTCCAGGCCTTCGGCCAGCATTTGGGCATGGAAGCCTTCCATGCGCCTCCGCCGCTTCAGCTCATTAGCAGAAATATTGTAGGCGATCCTGAACACCCAGTTGGAAACCTTCGCCTCGGGCTTGAATCTCGGCGCTGCTTGAAATATCCGCAAGAATACTTCCTGGGCAAGGTCCTGCGCCGAATGGATGTCTCCGATATACCTGTAAATGAAGGTGATAACCGGAGCCTGATAACGCCCCACTAGCTGCTCAAAGGCCGCTTCGTTTCCATCCGCAATTGCCATGATGAGATCGAATTCGGGGTCTTCCATATAATTACGCTTATCGTACCTCAGACCTTAGCCACCAGGACGGCAGTGTTTCCATGGCCAAGAACGCGTTCCGTCACGCTGCCCATGAGAAGATCCTTGAGACCGGTTCTACCATGGCTTCCCATGAGAATCAGACCAGCGTTTTTTTGTCCCGCCACTTCCACGATTGCTTCGTCCGGCCTGCCATGCAGAACCATTCCTTCCTTCCTGACGCCTTCCCGGTCTGCAACCTCTGCGGCTCGCTTAACACTCTCTTCCGCGGTTGCGACCTCTTTATCCGTGGAAGCAACAGATAACAGGATAAGCGAGCTATCGCATTTTTTGGCAATGCTGATGGCTTCTGAAACCGCCGCATCGCTATGAATGGATCCGTCCGTCGCGACGAGGACGGTCCCGTAATCGATCTTTGCACCCACGGGAACCACAAGGACTTTGCAGGGGGCATGGCCTATCACATTTCCTGCAACGCTTCCCATGACGAACCGTTTGATACCCGTACGGCCATGGGTGCCCATGATGATCATGTCCACCTTGTTCTTTGCCGCTTCATCGACTATCTCCAGGTAAGGATCTTCTCCCCTGTGAAGGATGATCTCGCAGTCCACGCCCGCCTCTTTGACCATGTCCTCCACGGCTTCGAGCTTTTGCCGCATTTTCTTTTCGGCGTCTTCGATGACCCAGGGCAAGGCACTATCGTATTCGAGATTGGTCAGGATCACCGCCACGGCTATGAGCTCGAGTTTGCTCGAACATGACTTTGCAAGCTCCAGTGCCACAGCCACCGCATTCTGACTCGCTTCGGACCCGTCCGTGGCCACGAGCACCCTCTGCATTCTCCCGGTTGGGCACATCAGTCCGTTCATAGATACCTCCCGTTCAAGTAAGAGTTGTAGATTCCACCCCAGATCCTCGCCTACAAGCCCATTTTGTTAAGGATGTGCAGCAGCCGGTTTCTAAAATTCACCTGATGCCGGATGCAGCATTGATTGTCATAGTCTCTCGATTCGGCGCTCTTGCGGCACGAGCAGTCTTTGCACTCGCAAATCACTTCGAGCGATTTCCGAAGCTCACCTGGATCTTCGATCTTTTCCAGCAACAAGAATTGCTCTTCCGAGATGTCCTTACACATCACCGACTTCTCCCGCGTCTTTCCCCGAAATGGATCAGTGAAAAAGCGCAAGTGACACCAAAGCCCCGCCAAGGACTATCCACACCGTGTCTACTTTGATGAACCGCTGTACGAGAAAGGCTCCCGCAGCCATGGCCACGGTGGGAAGGTCGACCAGTGTATCCACAGAGAGCTTGATCAGCACCACGACGAGAGTACCGATAAAGGCCGCCACGATGCCGCCGATCACCTGCCTGACATGGACTGCCTGGCCGGCTTTAGCGTATGGTGCGGTCACCAGGGTCGTAATGGCCCATGCGGGATAGTACATGTTCACCATGCCCACGACTGCTCCCGTGATTCCGGCCACCTTGTAGCCGATGAATGTACCAATAATCGTCACGGGACCGGGAGTGATAAGGCTCAGCGCCAGAGCAACCGCGAACTGCTGATTGTTCAACCAACCGAACTGGGTGACCACGGTGTCTTGAATGAATGGGAGCATGGCGTAACCGCTGCCGAAAGTAAGAGCACCGATATGCAAAAAGCTGCCGCCCATCCGCATCAGATCAGGACTCAGGCGGATCAGCGCCAAGTCAACAGCCAGTATCAAAGCCAGCCATAAGACCAGAAGAGTGATCTTATGCCATTGCAGGGGCAAGTCCACCCGGCTGCAGGCCGAGACATAGTCCGACCCATCCTCATCGGCTGCCTGACGGCTTTTTGCTTTGCACAAATGCATCAGCTTCCCCCCAAATAGATTGTTGCCGGCTTTGTCGCGCCATAGCTTCCTTGGGGTCGCCGCCTGTTGAGGTTTTTTGTCGACATCCGGACCGTTGGGTCTGTACAGGTTATTTCTCAGGCCGCTCCAGCTCCCGGTCCAGCGGGAGAGTACGGGAAATCGGTGAGTAAGGAGAACCATGACGAGGCTTGCACCGCCGGTGATAAGCAGGATCTTGATGACCCCCATTTTGAGCCAGAAAACCATGGCGAAGCCGGCTGCAGCCATCAGCCAGTTGAAAACGGTCTTCACCCCGGATTTCCAGAGATTGAGAATGGTATTGAGGACAAGCCCTACCACCAGCGCGCCGAGGCCATGGAAGAGCCCTGAAACCACTGGCATATCGCCATACTGGAAGTAGAGATGGGAGAGCAGCAGCATGAGTAGAAAACAGGGGATTAGAAAGAAGACCGTGGCCGCCGCAGCTCCGGGAAGGTTTCGCAGGCGGAAGCCCAGATAAGATGAAAGATTCACCGTCGGCGCGCCCGGCAAGAGTTGAGCAAGCCCGAGGCCCAGCATGTGTTCATCGTCGGTGAACCATCTCCTTTTTCTCGTCATCCAGTTCTTAGCCTCGCCCAAGGCCGCCAGGCTGAAGGATGCCAGTCCAATGCCCAGGAAGGTGCCGGCGATGTGCCGGAGCCCGACCCGCCCCATATCAGGCGGCGCAGCCTGCTTTCGTGCTTCATCCATTGAGATCTCCAATCCGATCATAGCCGCTCCTTTGCCACTCAGCAGTCACTTTGCATTCCTGAGGAATCTGAAGCCGGCGAAAGCCGGCAAACGGTTTCCGCCCTCCCCGCCCTGCAATCTCTTTCGTCGGCTCCTATATTGTTAAACAACCGAGAAACTAAAAACTTGCGGTCCGCTTCAAAAAAAATGAAAAGAAATTTCTGGCTCATCGCGGATTAATGTGATTTCCGCCTCGGTTCGTGCTGAGCGAAGGTAGCCCGGTCGTTGGCGGGGCAAGGGGATCGAGAAGGAACGGTGCTCACATTCAGCCTCCCGCGGAAGTGCTGAGAAATCTATTGCGGTACCGACCAATCCGGTCGTGCTGAGGTATCGAAGCCTGCCCCGAGGTATCGAAGGGGACGAACGGGGGTGTGTAACTCACGTTTGCGCTCATCAAGAAAATATGAAAACCGCAAAAAATGAAGATTATCGCAATTTCACGACGAGCCAGGCGAGAAAGACGACCGCCAGCCAGGCTCCGGACAAAGCCCATAGAGCCCTTTGCCACTGCTCGCCAACGAGCTTTTTTGTCGTCCCCACTACCCAGCCCCAGCTCAGCTGGATGTGCCAGGCGATAAGGCCCATGAGAATCAGGGAGAGGGTAACGTGGATATCGGCCCACTTGCTCCGGTGTAGCCCGAGAAAAACCTTTGCCTCCATGGGCACGTTTCCCGATGGAATCACGAAGGCCATGAGGAGCCCAAGTATGACAACTGAGCTCAGGTCCACAAAGAGCAAGGCGGTAACGAAATACTTCAGATCGTTTCTTGTCATGGCTCACTCCTTAAGATTTGGATTGGACTAACGGTGAGTCAGCGAATGCGTGAATCGCAAACTTCGCCCGCCGCTTTGGCAGTTCATCCATTCAGGCCGATTCACCGACTTCACCCATTCACCGACTTGAAGTCCAGCCGCCCCCCAGGGATTTGATCAATGCCACGGCTGCAACCAGCTGCTGGCCCCGCAACCGCAGGCTGGTTCGCTCGCTCGAAAGGGCGATATTTTCCGCCGTCGCGACCTCGAGATAGGTCACCAAGCCTGCACTGTATCGGTTGTTGGCGATCTGTAGCTGCTTGCGGGCAGCCTTCAGCGCGGCTGTTACTTGCTGGTACTGGCTGAGCAGAAGATGCTCGGCGGCCAAGTTGTCTTCCACCTCGGCAAAAGCCGTGAGTACAGTCTGGCGGTAGCCGGCAACTGTTTCCTCGTGCACTGCCTTGGCCTGGCGGAGGTTTGCGGTGAGCCGACCGCCCTCAAATAGAGGTAGTGTAAGCGAGGGTCCGACAGCCCAGAACCGGCTCGGCCAATCGAAGAGCATGCCGATATCGGCGCTCTGAAAACCGGCCAATCCATTGAACTTAATGGTTGGGAAAAACGCAGCCGTAGCTACCCCGATGTTGGCGTTGGCGGCTGCCATGCGGCGTTCAGCCGAGGCGATATCCGGACGGCGCTCCAGCAGATCGGATGGCAAGTCGGGAGGAACGATGAGCGGCGCCAGGTCCAGCGGTCGTTCTTCTACGCGGAAAAGCGAGGCATTCTTCCCGGTGAGCACGGCAAGCGCGTGCTCGAACTTTGCGCGCTGCAGTGCGTTATCTGGCAATTGGGCTTCCGTGGTTTTAAGCACGGTCTCGGCTTGCGCTACGTCCAGATCTGAGACCATGCCGCCAGCGCGACGATTACGGACCAGCCCAAGAGACTTGCGGTAGACCTCGATGCTCGAAAGGAGCAGGGCCTTGTCCGCATCGAGGGCGCGCACCGAGAAATAATCGGCCGCCACTTCCGCCTGAATGGCAAGCCTTACCGATTCAACATCATCCGCGCTCGCTTCCTTTTGAGCCGTTGCGGATTCGACCGCGCGCCGCACGCGGCCCCAGAGATCGATCTCATAGCTTAAATCAAACGGCACGGTGTAACTGTCATAGGTGTCACCTGGCTTTCCTCCAGCGGGCCGGTTTTCGGAGTCGCGCTGCCGCAACGGGAAGAAGGAGCCTCCCAGGCGGGGAAAGAGGCCGGAGCGTGCGACATCGGCAACAGCTCGGGCTTGCTCGAACCTGGCGGCAGCCGCCTTGAGGTCCTGGTTGGCCGCTGCTGCGTCGGCTTCCAGTTGATCGAGCTCCAGGTCGCCAAAGATTTCCCACCATTTGCCTCTTGGCAGATGAGCCTGGGGCACAGCAATCTTCCACTCACCAGAGGGACCGGTGTAAGCCTCGGGAATGCTTGTGACTTCGGGACGCTGGTAGGTGGGACCGACGGCGCAGCCGGAAAGCACCATAAGTGTCAGGGTAAGGGAGAGAATTTGCCGGACCGGAGCGCAGAAGCGAGCAGGGTCGTGGATCATCTTCATTGGCCTTTCCCCGTTTGGGTCGATTCGGTGATGGACACCGTGGCTCCACTTGCGAGAGAGTCAGAGGGGTTTACGATGACACGATCCTGCGGGCTCACGCCGGCGAGCACCTCGATGGTCTGTCCGAAATCGCGGCCGAGTTTCACACTACGCAGCTCGACCTTGCCATCTGGCTGCACAATGCCGACTTGCGGCCCCCCGGCGCGGAAAAGTACCGTGTTTGCCGGAAGCGTCAGAGCTGCCTCGATTTTCGCCTCGGTGAAACGCACCTGGGCATAGCCGCCTGCAATGATCTCCTCCTTCCGGTTGTCCACCTCGAGCTCCACCAAAAGCGTTCGCGAATCCGACGCTATCACACCCGCGGTGCGGATCACTTTCGCCGTGAAAACACGGCCGGGCAGTTCCGGAAGGGTCATTCCCGCGGACTGGCCGGATCGGATACCGCGGGCCATCCCCTGGGGGACCTGCACGTACACCCGCAACTTTTGTGTCTGTGCCAGGTGAAAGAGCTCGTTTCCGCCGCCCGCTACGATGAGATCGCCCGAATCGATGTTGCGAACCGTGATGGTACCGGCAAAAGGAGCCGTAACGCGGGCAAACGACTTGAGCTGCTCCAGTCGGCGCACCTCCGCGCGGGCCGAATCGGCAAGGGCCGTCTTGAGCTTGAGATCGGCCCGTTTTTCGGCGGCTTCCTGTTCGCTTACGCTCGCGGTCTTCAAAAGCCCCGCCCAGCGTGCCGCCGTGATTTTCGAAAGCCCGAGCGAGGCCTCGGCCTGCGCAAGCTGGGCGCGAGAGCGCTCCAGCTCTTGGTTGAGCTCCGGCGTGTCGATCTCAGCCAGAAGCTGGCCTGCCTCGACCGGGGTGCCTATGTCCACGAGCCTCCGCTTCAAATAGCCGTTGGCACGCGCATAAATGGGCGCTTCGACCAGGGGCTTGATTTCAGCAGGCAGCGCCAGGCCCGCTGCGGACTGACCCGGCTTCGGCGACACGACTGTCACGGTCGGAATGGAGAGCTCCACCGTCTCGGCCCCCAATTCGGCATGCTGGCGAGCGCGCGGTATGAGGCCTGCGATTACGCCGGTGACAATCAGCACCACTACGACGGCTGCTGTGAACAGGAACTTGACCGGCGAGCGCGGGGGCTCCGTTGCAGGTCCCGGAGTTTTCGACAATTCCATGGGATTCTCTTGCCTTGAATTCATCGCAACACCTTGTCAATCGTTGGTTTCGGTTAAATCAGCTACAGGCCGACACGGACACACACAGACGGAGATCAGGAGCTCGCGTGGGTCTGTGTCGGTTTGTGGCCAAAACGGAATATGCTGTTTCCTATACTACTGAATCAAGCTCTTCCGGCTGCGGAGGTTTTGGCACACTCCGGTGCAACAGGCTGAACACCACGGGCACGAAAAAGAGTGTCGCCACCGTGGCGAGTATCAGGCCGCCGATCACCGTGATGCCAAGCGGAGCGTTTTGCTCGCCGCCCTCGCCAAGAGCGAGCGACATGGGGAGCATACCGATGATCATGGCAAGGGCCGTCATGAGCACCGGCCTCAGGCGGCCGACTCCGGCTTCCCAGGCCGAGGTGAGCGGATCAAGGCCCTGCAGGAGATTGTTCCGCGCGAAGGTCACCACCAGGACGGAGTTTGCCGTCGCGACCCCCAAGCTCATGATCGCACCCATAAGCGCGGGAACACTGAGCGTTGTGAGGGTGAGATAGAGTGCCCACACCACGCCCGCCAGTGCGCCCGGGAGCGCAGTGATGATGATGAACGGGTCGAGCCAGCTTTGGAAATTTACGACCAGGAGCAGGTAGATGAGCACTATCGCCAGCACCAGCCCGATCCCGAGTCCCGTATAACTCTTGTGCATCGTGTCCGCCTGGCCGCGCAACATTATGAAGCCGCCCTTGGGAAGCTCCTTTTTCGCTTCTTCTGTGATGGGAGTGATATCTTTAAGCACCCCGCCCAGGTCTCGACCGCTCACCCCGCCAAAGACATCAATCACCGGCATCACGTTGTAGTGGGAGAAGATGGGCGAGCCGCTCGCCCGCTCAAAAGTGGCGAGGTTGGCAAGAATCTGAGAATTGTTTTTGCCCGGCTGGTTCGCGCTCACCGGGATCGAGTTGATCGCCTGGATCGAATCCATGGGATGCTCCGGCACCCTCATGTTCACCAGGTATTGAATGCCGTTTTTCGGGTTGAGCCAGTAATTGGGCTGCACCTGGCCGCTGCCGGAAAGGCTCAGAAGCACCGAGCTCGCCACATCGCGCTCGGTAAGGCCGATCTGTGACGCCTTGGTGCGATCGATGGCGAAATGGAGCTCGGGCTGGTCGGAGGGCTGTTGCACACGCACGTCTACGGCGCCCGGGACCCGGCGGATTTTCTCGACGAGACTCGCCGCGATCGCCCGACTTTTGTCACGGTCCCGGCCCACGATCTGGATATCGAAGGGAGCCGGCAGCCCGAAGTTGATGGTCTGGTTTACGATATCGGCGGGCAGGAAATAGAAGGTGGCTCCCGGAAAGTCGCGATTGAGCCGGGATCTGAGACGGCGCACGTAATCGGCGGTGGGCCGGTGGCCGTGGTTGAGTGAAACGAGAATGTCCGCATCGGCGGTTCCCGTGAGACCGTTGTCGATGTAGGTGAGCGGGACGCCTCCGAAGGGGATGCCGATATTATCGAGAATGCCGCCGAGGTCTCGGGTCGGGACCTCCTCTCTAATCACGGCCTCGATCCGATCCACGAGCCGGGCGGTCTCCTCGATGCGTGTGCCGCTGTGTGCACGAACGTGCAGGCGGAACTGGCCTGCATCCACCGTCGGGAAAAAGTCCTGGCCAAGCTGAGGAATGAGGAGCCAGGTGCCGACGCAAAACGCCGGGAAGAGGGTCACAAAGAGTGCGCGATGCGCCAGTACCGTGCCCAGAAACCCGCGGTAGCCCTCCCGGAACCTGGCGAAGCCGCCCTCGAGAAGACCCGGCCGCACCACAGCTCCCGTACCCGTCAAGTGACCGCCATCCTCGACGTTTCGGTAGAACCACATGACCAGTGTCGGGATGAGCGTTCGTGACAGCGCATAGCTTGCCAGCATCGCGAAGACGACCGCTTCGGCCAGGGGCACGAAGAGATAACGCGCAACTCCCGTCAAGAAAAACATCGGCACGAACACAATGCAGATGCAAAGCGTGGAAACAAACGCAGGCAGGGCAATTTCCCGCGCGCCGTCGAGGATCGCCTGGATGTTGTTCTTGCCCAGTGCCATGTGGCAGTGAATATTCTCGATTGTAACCGTGGCATCGTCTACCAGTATACCGACGGCCAAAGCCAAACCTCCGAGGGTCATGAGATTAATGGTTTCGCCCAGCGCACTGAGCAGGGCAAGGGAGCTCAGGACCGAAAGTGGAATGGAAAGGGCAATAATGAATGTGCTCCGCCATGAGCCGAGGAAGACCAGAATCATCAACGCCGTCAGTGCCGCCGCGATCACTCCTTCCTTCACCACGCCATTTACGGCCGCGCGCACAAAAAGCGATTGGTCGGCGAATTCCTTCGCCTCCAGCTCCGGCGGGAGGCCGCTTAAAATCTGCGTCATGGCCTTCTTCACACCGTCCACGACACCCAGGGTCGATGCAGCGCCGCTTTTTAGGATGGTGAGAAGCACACCGCGCACGCCGTCCAGCCGAACGATGTTTTGCTGCGGTTGATAGCCGTCATGCACCTGCGCTACATCTCCTACGCGGATTACGGCGCCGTTTACGGTCTTGACGGGCAGATCGTTCAGCGCCGCAAGGACTGTCGGGTTGCTGTTCAAAGACACGTTGTACTCAGTCTTGCCGATTTTCGCAGTGCCGCTAGGCAGGACAAAGTTCTGGGCATTGAAAGCGTTGACGACATCCGTCGGGGCCAGGTTCTTCGCCTTCAGGGCCGCAAGCTCGATATCCACGGCGACGACTCGCGCCTTGCCGCCATACGGGTACGGCACGGAGGCGCCCCGCACGGTCGAAAGGCCGACCTTTACGCGGTTCATCGCCATGTCTTGAAGCTCCTGCTCCGAAAATTTCTTGCTTGCCAGGCTGTATTGGAGGATCGGCACTGTCGAGGCATTGTAGCGGATAATAAACGGCGGCGTAATGCCGGGCGGCATGAAGCGTAAGGCCGTTTGTCCGCTGGCCGCGAGCTGCCCCACCGCATCCGAGACCGAGGCGCCGGGCTGCAGGTAAACCTTGATCACGCCTGCACCGTTATATGCGGTGGATTCGGTGTGCTCGATGTCGTTTACCAGGGTGCTGATCATGCGCTCATGGTTGTAAATGATGCGCTCTTCCACCTCTTGTGCGCTCAGACCGTTGTACACCCAGACCACGCTCACAACCGGGATGTTGATCTCCGGGAAAATGTCGGTCGGTGTGCGCAGCAGCACGAAAGGGGTCAGCAGCAAAAGTACCAGCGCCGCTACCACAAAGGTGTAGGGCCTGCGTAATGCGAGTTGAACAATCCACATGTTTCACTTCCTTTTGAAAAGCTCCCTGAAGTGCAAAAGCCGAAATTGCCGCTCCCGCTAGAACCATTCACCAACATCCAGCTTTAAAATGACTCGCCGTTAAGCTACCTCTTCTTCCCGACAGCCATCTTTCAAATGTAGGCGATCATGGCGGACCCGCCAAAGGCGGTGACCCCCATCCTCAAAAATGAAAAGAGCAGCAGAGCCAACGGCGGCCTCAGCTGGAAACGGTGTACTTCAATACCCCGGACAACGGATTCCATCCCTAAAATGCCTCCGGTACTTGACTCTCAGCTTTTCCGGTTTTCAATCACGGCCACTTGCAACTGCTCCATGCGGTAGCACCATTTCCATCGCGCAACTTCAGCGTTTCGCTTCCCTTCTTTATCTCGGCGGCAACCATGGACGGTTTCCCTTCGACTCTAACCCTTGAACCTTTGACCTCGATCCTGTCTCCAGATTCGATCCTGGTGCTTTGCTTTTCAACATATGACTCCAGCCCGACATGGACGGGTATGGTTTCCTTGTCCGTCTTCAAAACCAGGTAAACCGCCGATCCCGTCCTTCTTGCCGAAGGCTCCTTTCCCACGCTGACCACTTCGCCTTTGATCGTCTCCACGGTTCGAGGATCAAACAGCCGACTGTATGAAGCTCCGCGACCGCCTTTCCCCTGAAGCCCCATTCCTTGCTGAGCATAAGAAACGGCGGCGGGCAAGAGAGCCAAAAAACTTAATACGACAACCAACGCACTGATGTTCTTCATTGAACACTCCTTGATGTCTATGTTTGGTTTCATCCCGATATCTGCCACCGGCGCTATTCCGCTCGGAGAGCCTGGATAGGCTCAAGGCCGGCGGCCCGTGATGCGGGGTATATCCCGAAAAAGACCCCGAGAACCGCCGAAAAAACGAAGGCCGCTGCCGTCGATGGCCACGATATGAGAGTTTCCCAGTAACCAAGAGCAGACAGTCCATAAGCAGAGCCCACACCGATGATGATTCCCGCAGCCCCGCCAGTGCCGGCTAGCAGAACCGATTCGATGAGAAACTGCAGGCGAATATCACCGCACCGCGCGCCCAGAGCCCGCCGAAGCCCGATCTCGCCGCGGCGCTCCCGGATGGAGATGAGCATCACTGCCAAAATTCCCACTCCCCCCACCAGAAGCGAGATGCCGGCAACGCTCCCGATGAGAAATGTCATGGACTGGGATGCTTCCCGCTCGGCGGCGAGCAGCGTCTGCTGATTCTGGATGGTGAAGTCGTCGGGTTTTTCCCGCAATCGGTGGCGCTCGCGCAGCAGATTGCGAATCTGCGATTCGGCCGCATCCATCAGTTCACTAGTTTTTGCCTGGATGTAAATGGTCTGCACGTACGTCACATTCATCAGGCGGCGCATGGCCGTGCCGAGCGGAACGAGAATCAAATCGTCCTGGTCGACCCCGTTCTGATCGATTCCCTTGGGGTGCGTGACTCCGATCACCTCAAAGGGAACCCGTCCGATGCGAATGCTTTCGCCGACAGGATTCTTATCTTCGAACAAATTCCTGGCTACCGTCGGACCGAGCACAGCCAACCGTTTGAGCGCCCGGTCTTCGACGTCGGTAAAAAAGAGGCCCCGGGCTGGTTGCATGTTGCGAATGGCAAACCCTTCCGGGGCAATTCCCACCACGCTGGTATTCGCGGTTTGTTCTTCCCGGCGGACGGTCATTTTTTTGCTGACCGAGGGCGCCACCAAAGCTACCGCCGGGCATTCTCCGGCAATGGCTTCGGCATCTCGCGGGATGAGAGTGGTCACCGTTGTCATCTGCCGTTGTCGGCCGGCAATGATCTGGGTCTGGCCGCTGTTGACCACAATGAGATTGGCCCCCATATCACGAATTCGGTCCAAAATGTGTTTCTGTGCGCCCTGACCTGCGGCAACCATCAGCACCACCGATGCCACCCCCACCACCACTCCGATCACGCTCAAAAAAGTGCGGAGCTTGTTAGCCGCAAGGATCTCGACAGACAGTCCGATGTTCTTGCTAAGCTTCATAAACCTCGAATTTCCGTTTTTCGCAGGCGTTGCAGCACCAACCAACTGTTCCTGCCGGTGTATCGAAGCACCGACCATCCGTTCGCCCTGAGGTATCGAAGGGCGAACGGTTGGTCGGTACCTCAAGGGCTGTACGAACAGGAACGACCCTCATTTCAAATGACCCGGCAAAGGATTGCGCGTCCCCCAAGCCAGCCGTTGAACTTCCTTCCAATCCCCTCGAATCATGGCTTCCTTCTTCTTGCGGCTCCATCCTTTGATCTGCTGTTCCGCGGCAAGCGCTTCCACACGAGTCGGGAAATCCTGCTTGAAAACAAGGTCTACCGGCAGCCGCGTTGACGTGTATCCTGGAATTTCACCGGCTTGGTGCTCTGCGATCCGCTTTTCCAGGTTGTCGGTATGGCCGGTATAGTAAGAGCCGTCAGAACAAAGAAGGATGTAAACCCAAAATGCCATGTAAAACTCCTCGGTACTATTTGCCCCCTTCGACAGGCTCGGGGCAGGCCCTTCGATACCTCAGGGCGAATGGTTCATTTGCTTGCACACAGTTCATTAGGATTCACTTTGCTGATTGGCAATAGCACCTTCTGTGCACCCGACCTACTGAAGCGCCTCGACGGGTTTCAGCCGGGCGGCTCGTCTGGCCGGCTGGATGCCGAAAAAGAGTCCCACCATAAGAGAGAAGACCACGGCTAGAGCAAAAGGCTCCCAGGAAATGATGACCGGGGCTTTCGCATACATCCCGACGACCAGGCTTGCCCCCCAGCCGATCAGGCAGCCGAGCGCCATGCCGAGCAAAGTGATGGCGAGCGATTCAGCCAGAAACTGCATGAAAATATCCCCTTGAGTGGCTCCGAGCGCCCTTCGCAGGCCGATCTCCCTGGTGCGTTCGCTGACTGAAATAAGCAAGATGTTCATGAGCACAATGCCTCCTACTACCAGGCTTATCCCGGTCAGGGCCACAAGGAGGAGGGACAGGGTGCCGGAGATGCCCCGCGCTGTCTTGGCGATATCGGCGGCTGTGACGATGGCAAAATCATCCTCTTCCGGTGGCGTGATGTGGTGACGCTCGTGCAGCAGCAACCTGATCCGCTCCCCGATTTGTACGAGCTGCCCGGTATCGCTTACTTTCACCCGTACATAGCTGATATGATCCTGATTGAACAGTCGCCGCATGGCGGTGGTGAGCGGAACCAGCACCCGGTTGTCGAAATCGGTCCCCATGGGGCTGGTTCCCTTGCTTTCCAGCACTCCCTTGACCAGAAACCGTACCTCGCCGATTTGGAGGTATGAACCGATCGGGTCGGTGTCGCCGAACAGGGTCTCCTTTACCGTCTTTCCCAAGACACAAACCCGCGCCATAGTGGCCATGTCTTCAGCACCGATCGGTTCTCCGCTGCGGTTGTACCAGTCCCATGCATCATGCCAGTCGGGCTCGACACCGTGAATCACCGGCTGGGCCTGCGATCCTCCCGCCTTGACGGGCATGGCGCGCTTCATCAGTCCAGGCGAAACGATTTCAACATCCTGTTTGACGAGCTCCCGGATGGCTTGAGCATCCTCAATCCTCAAGGTGGTGACGCCCTCCTGCGGGGGCGAATGACCTTTCCCGCCGCCCGCGGTCACCATAATGACCCGCACACCAAAGTTGTTCACTCGCTCCATCACCTTTTTCTCAGTTCCTTTGCCCATGGCCATGATGACCGTCAGAGCGGCGATGCCGACAATGGTCCCGGCCATCATGAAAAAGGTGCGCATTTTGTTGCCGCCGAGGGACTGAAAACCCTCATTGACGATGCGTGTAAGCCTCATCGAGCTGCCTCCTCACTTTTCAGCGCTTTCAATTCCTCCACCGCACTGCGCGGTTCGGCCACTTTCCGATCGGCCGAGATGCTGCCGTCTTTTAGTTGAATGATGCGGTCGGCATGTTCTGCAGTCGCCTCATCGTGGGTCACCATGATGATGGTATGCCCCTGCCGATTAAGCTCCTTGAAGATGGCCAGCACCTCGAGGCCGCTTTTCCTGTCCAGGTTGCCGGTGGGCTCATCGGCCAGAATAATGGAGGGATGGGTGACCAGCGCCCGGGCGATAGCCACTCGCTGCTGCTGGCCGCCGGAGAGCTCATGCGGGCGGAACTGAACGCGGTCGGCCAAACCCACTGATTCAAGCATCCTGGTCGCCCTTTGCTCGGCATCTTCGGGATATTCATCAGCGTATATCAACGGCAGCATCACGTTCTTGAGAGCGCTGGAGCGGGCCAGCAAATGAAACTGCTGGAACACGAACCCGATGCGGCGATTGCGCAGCCGAGAAAGATCCTTGTCTTCGAGGTCCTTCACTTCGATGCCGTCAAGCCGGTAAACTCCGCTTGTGGGCTTGTCCAGGCACCCCAGAATGTTCATCAGAGTTGATTTTCCCGTTCCGGATGCACCCATGATGGAAACGTATTCTCCTTCGGCGATCGCAAAGGAGACCTCCTTGAGCACTCGGGTGGCAACGGCTCCATTGGAAAAAGTCTTTTCCAGGTCGATGATTTCAATCATAGCAGTGACTCCATTTTCTCTTTAAACTGGGAGCTCTTATGTCAAGAAACGGACGGTTGCTCGATGGTTTGGGGCTCACTGAGAAAAACGGTCTGCCCTTCCTCGAGACCGCCCGCTACCTCAATCCACTGCCCGTCTTTCCAGCCGGTTTTGACCTCGCGCGGCTCGGCCCGGCCGTTTGCCAAAACGTAGACCAGAGTTTTTCCCCGCACCCTCTTTATGGCTTCCGCCGGCACAGCCAGGACGTCCGTTCTGGCTTCCAGCAGGATAGTGACGCTTGCCGTCATCTCCGTCCTGAGCAGCCCTTCATAGGGGGTTGTGATGTCGATGACCACATCGTAGTAGACCACATTTTCCTGCAAAATCGCCTTGGGATAGATAGCGGTCACCTTCCCTTCGAATTCGCGGGCGGGAAAGCTGTCCACGCTAAAGACCGCTTTTTGCCCCTGCCGGACCTTGCCGATATCCACCTCATCCACGAACGCGTCCACCTGCAGCCGGCTCAAATCAATGATGTTGACAAAAACCGGGGCATTCAGGCCGGCCGCCACCGTTTCCCCCTCCTGAGTTGAGACCGAAGCGATGACGCCTGAAATGGGCGCCGTAAGGGTGGCATACGAGAGCTTCGCCTGAGCTTCTTTGAGAGCCGCCCTGGCCGCTTCCAGCTGCCGTTGGGCAAGGGTGAGCTCCGCCAAGGCAACGTCCCTCTCCTTCAAAGCGTCATCGACCGCCTGCTGGCTGGTGAAATCATCGACAATCAGTTTTTTCTGTCGCTGATACTGCACTCGGGCGAGCTTCAGACGGGCCTGCACTTCCGTAATTTTTGCTTCGGCCACACTCACTTCCGCCTGGTTTTTGGCGACTACGGCTTGCAGGTCTTGTTTTTCCAGCTCGGCAATCACCTGCCCCTTCTTGACAGGATCTCCGATGTTGGCATGCAGGTGCACCACTTTTCCGGAAATGCGCGCTCCCACCTTCACTTCGGCTCCCACCTGAGGTTTGACGGCCCCTGTGGCAAGCACCGCCGAACTGAAGTCCCGCCGAATCACCCTGGCCATCGCCGGTTCAGCGGGCCCGGATGCTTTCCGGTTCGAGGCCGCCCACCAGAGAGTCGCCACAGATATCGCAATAAGAAGCATCACGGAGTACAATACGCGCTTCTTTTTCTTCGTCAAAATGAGCT